>Ga0126377_10003626_pt1 | contig 11002 bp, 7 predicted proteins | sample PanSoiMetPlot_22_FD_92647 | JGI IMG/M metagenome (GOLD analysis project Ga0126377, IMG submission 92647) | Tropical forest soil microbial communities from Panama - MetaG Plot_22 | ecosystem: Environmental > Terrestrial > Soil > Tropical forest > Bulk soil | place: Panama | collected 2016-02-17
CATCGACTCAACAATTCCAACCATCATCACCTCCGCCTCCAGCAAATAATGTTACATCGACTCAACAATTGCAGCGTCAAGAGACAGTTAAACCAGTTATCCCGGTACCTAAAGCGCCAAAAGGTCCGCCTGCAAGTTTCCAAGCTAAAGGTACAATAAATTCAGTAATTGCTGTGCCAAAGAAGAATTGGATTGCTACTGGAAATTGGATAATAACGGTAAATTATGGAAATTTAACCGGATTTAAAACAAATATGAGTTGGGTAGACCAGACAGGGACAGCAACTCATACACATGAATTTCTTAATTTTAGACCAAGTCCAGCTTTTCATGTTATTGTCCAACAACCTAATGATACGATATTAGTGCGTGGTCTAATGGATGTAGGGACAAATAGCAAGGTGGTGTGGAAGGATGTACCATCAGTTATAAGCATCAAAGGTGGGAAGACTATTTCTATTTCGGTAAACGATAAGGCAACCAATAGCCACTTTGCATCACAATCCATCCTTGGCGTGGTTAAATCGTTCGAACGTTGCTCAGACATACCGGGACCTGATATGGTAGTTCTACCGAGTTGTACCTAATGACTTGATCTATTACAGAAAATACGCTTGTACATGTTTGCACCAATCCTATATTTTGATCTTTTCATTCATCGTCCTTTAATTCAACATGTCATCATTAAAGCTCCAAATAGAAAATCTTTAATTTTTTCAATCTTTTCACATTTTTTGAAAGTTTAAAAATAACCCTGATAGAGATAAAGAATATGACAGTATTTCAGAATAAGTTTGTCGTGCTCTCATTCATATTTGCCTTGGCGCTGTTAACAGTAGTTCTCCTGCAGATAAATGAATTCAAAGCTTGGGCAACTACAATACCCGATTCCAATTCAACTCAAGGTAATGCTTCCAATATTAAAGCCCGAGGGACCATTAATTCCTTGATAGCTGTCCCTCAAACCAAATGGATAGCAACTGGAAATTGGAGTATGAATGTAAATAATGGCAATCTTACTTCTTTCCTAACAAATATGAGTTGGTTTGATGCGCGCGGTACTGCAACCCATACGCATCAATTCCTTAATTTCAGGCCAGATAAAGGGTCTGAATTCGTTTCCCAATTACCAAATAGTAGTTTGTTACTGCGAGGTATAATGGATGTAGGTACAAATAACAAGGTGGTATGGAAAAACGTACCTGCGACCATAGATATTAAAGGTGGAAAGACGATAACGATTTCAGTCAATGATAAAGCTACCAATAATCACTTTGCTTCCCAGCCTATCCTTGGGGTAGTTAATACCTTGGCTTCTGCACTTGACTTACAAATTAATCCAGGTAAGAAGTCCATATCTGAGGGAGAAAAGCAACCTATAACTATTACAGTGTCTGATGCAAATTCAAAAATTTCCGGGGCCAAGATTTCTGGGGTTATCATCGATGCCTCCCCCGGAGGCGAAAAGCTATTAGCTAATGTCGATATGTCAAAACCGATCGATACCTCAAAGATCGAGGGCAAAAAGATTTCTGGGGTTACTGATGACAAGGGACAATTTTCTCTAACCGATACTATACCTGAGGGAAAGAAAACGGGGACTTATACCATAGTTGCTACAGCCAGTGCTAATGGATTTGATCCAATTTCGAAATCAGTAACCTTCGAAGTTAAAAAATAGTAACACGAATTCGCAAGTTTTTTTTAACTAATAGGATCTATAATCACTTTCAGTCTCATTTAATATTTTTTTAGAATAATTATTTTTAGTTTTTCTTTGTTAAAGTATGAAGCGCTTCATAGGAAGAGTGTTCAATACAGTACTTTCTAGGCCACAAATCTTAATATTTAGAATAAAACATAGTTAAAATTAAAAAAATTGAGTTTAGAAGTTTGAAACACTTTATCATAAGTCATATTTCAATTCATGTTCTAACTAAAATGAGTGCAATAGTACGAACTCAAATGAGACTACATTGTGGTAATTTACTCTAGGTACATTTCTGACTAAAAGAAGTAAAGTTTTTGCATTGTAGCAATACCATCACAAAAATATACACAGATGCTCATTAAACTAATAATTAATATGAAATTATAATTAATGATTATTTTGTGTCCTCATTTAATTAAAATCTCATTTGTAATAATATTATACCCCTCGTAACACTATCTTTCCTCGTCTATGGGAACCAAGTGGTCTAGTAAATGCTTGGCCTTTTTTGGGTAATAGAAGGACGCTACCTATAATTAATTGTATATATTTTGAATCAATCAGCTGCCCATCTGTTTGACTTGATCTTTGTTAGGATGGGCTATAAATCACTTAGCAAATATGTTGTAAGAATCTCTCTTTCACTAAAATATGATCGTATATCCTTATAGCTCATTGGCATGCACTCAGACGAACTGAAACTAAATCATCCACATTTAGTAGAACTTGCCAAGATCTTTCAAAGGTGTCCACCCCCACAGTATCTAACCTACATCTACCTCATCTAGTAAATCTTGGAATTTAGTTTTCGTCTAGTCGATCGTTTCGTTTGCTCGCACATACTTAATAAATTCGACATTGTCTAAGTACGTATCCATAACATGAGCACCTGTTCATCGAGCCATTTGCACTGCGAGGCAATCAACTGATCCACTAACGCCATGAATAAGTATAGTTTCTTCAGCAGAGAATCATCCATGATCGAACTAGGCTTGCCATTAAATAAGTCCTGCCATCTCAACGCGTGCAGCTGATATATGATCTAGTGAATTTGATCTAGGTGCTAGCTCCAGCGACCTAGCTACTGCGTACTCCTCTTGTGCTCCACCCCTGACCCGGAATCTTGGGATCTGTTAAGTCAAATACAGCTTCTCCTGCTCTCAATCAGTCACATTTGAACCAACTTCTGAAACTACTCCTGAGAGATCATGTACCAAAATTATTGGAAGTATTATATTTTAATTGCTCCAGATCCAAACTATCTTATTCAGGGTAACCATGATAGCATATATTTTCACAATCACCTCATCATCTTCGAGGAGTAGTGGTACATTTTTATACATGAGATTTTGCGCTTTTCTACAGTGCTTATGCATACGAACTGCTTTCATAATTACTAAATTATTAAAACCTATTTATGATGAGCACTTTCATTAAACATGCGAACAATCTTGGTACTATTACATCTCAAAATAACAAAATTTGAAAATTAAAGAAATCTATATATTCTAAATAGATCATATTAGAGATCAGAATGAGATAAAACTAATTAATTTCTTGGTTGAGATATGACATCAGGAACAGATTGTGAATCAAAATTCCCAACGCAAGTGTAGAATAATTATTTATCATCAAGATAGAACAATAACCAAATAAGGATCATGAAATTATATTGATAATCAAAATTATTATGGTAACGAATATAGATAATTCCAAAATTCGTTCTTATTTTTTAGACTTTCTCAAGAGTTACACTGATCTATCAAAAATTAAAGTGATCGTAAATTATACTACCATGATGCAGAAACAAACATTTTACTTTAAGAAATCCCAACTATATGGATACTGTGAGAATTCAATTTGCAACATTTAAATAAGTTAAATTTCTGCTATCAAGTAATGAAAAATAACTTATTAGCAGTAGCTATGATAGCGATACTGACGATGGGAATACTAGCAATTTCTGGTATCGCATATTCCTCTGCAACTTCGAATGCTGACAACAACAACGACAATTCTGACACATCAAATGCGGACAACAGCGACAATTCTGACACATCAAATGCGGACACAGCAAATTGTGACACATCAAATGCGGACAACAGCGACAATTCTGACGACAACGACAATTCTGACGACAACGACAATTCTGACGACAACGACAATTAATAACACAATAACTAAGTGCACTTTTTTTTATTTTTTCTTTATAAAACCCACTTTAGCTTAATTTAATACAATAGAATACTAATCTATGGCAGATTAAATTTGTCATCTTCATCGGATAATATTTAAAATTAAATTATTAATATGACAGTAGTAAATTCCCCGTGAGCCTGTAAAATCGCAATGTCAATTTGATTCTACTCTTCCATCTCATATTATGCTGGTATCTATGAAGCAGTCATACAAATACTAGCAAACTCAGACTTTCAAGATAAAACGACTTGATTATAATTCTTGTTCAGGCACAAATTAGAACCAGTATATAATATGTTACAGGCTCTGAAAATCTGCATAAATTCTTCTCTTTTAATGAATATTAGCTATATAGAGCGACAACGACGCATCTCATTTGGAGTTACCTTCGATATTACAAGAGAAGAAAAACGTTCATTTTTACTAGAATTAAAGAATTAGGGGAACTGAGATTACTAAAGCAGAAGCCTCGTGATTACCCTTCACCCCAAGCAAATAACCGATTAGCATTTGAACTGCGACTAAAGAATAAATGAAATTAAAATGACAAACAATATCGATGAAATACCATAATACATCTGACTAACATTTGAACTCGGGTGTAATCGTATTTTCATTTACCTTTTTATTATGAAAATCGCATATCATGCGAAATACCTCTCCTTTCTTTTCGTACATACAAGTGGCTTCATTCTCACATCCACAAATTTCACACGTATTTGTCATTTATGTTAAAGTCGCGATTTCCCATTAATAAGTTAAATCCTACTATTCTGTATTCAAGTGGAAATCATCTCATAAATTGTGTCTCAAGGAAGGCTACGATAATTTTAATGATCAAATTACAGTTTCAACATGGTATGGATTAACTATAACTGATACTGAAAATTAATGAGTTTCGAATCAAATTGTTCTCATATTAATAAAATCACTTTTCTTTATCAGGATTAATTTTTTAATATTCGTTGAAATTGCATTATAATTTCAAAATTCATTACATCTATTGTTTCTGCAATATTATAATAATTTTCCCTACTCCACTGGAAGTTTTGAACGCTCTGGCTATCATGCTCTAAAGTGTTATTTTACTAGAAACAATCTATTTTAGTAATAAATCATTGACATAATATTGCAATAAATCAGGAAATTATTTTTTGCATATGAAGAAGAAATGCAAGGCTCCAAATATCTAAATAATTTTAAATGCTATATAATACTTAATGTCCAAGCAAGGGAAAGATACTCATCAGAATTTGATAATTCGCAAAACTATAGCAGTTAATGCTTCACCTGAAGTTGTATTTAAAGCAATTACGATACCAGAGGAATTAACAAACTGGTTTTTTGATGAAGCAACGTTTAAACCAATAGTTGGATCAAAAGTGCAGTTTATTACACTCAGAAAAACATCCAGAATATAATTTGGATAAAGATTATATCATTTTCGGTACAGTAAAAGAATCAATCCCTAATAGTAAAGTATCATATACATGGGAATATGATAATACTCCCAATTTTCCCTTAACGCTTCTCACCTAGAATTTGAAGTTAGGTAACAATAGCACAAATCGAAAACTGACACCTACAGGTTTTACCGGAAATTATAAAGGATTGGTCCCTTTTGAGAGTCATAATCAAGGCTGGACCGATGCATTAGAAAAATTGTCAAAATATTGTGAACATAATAGGAACAAGTAATGAGAACATTCTTCGATACTATAAAAATACAATAGTATTCAACAACAGTATATTAGATTGGAGTTATATACTGGCTGTTCTGGCTGGTCCTATAATGCGTGGAATGTCCTGCTGTACCCAGCTAAGTTAGAGAGGAGGAACTGGCTTTCGTACTACTCACAACTCTTCAACTATGTCGAAATTGATATGACTTTTTATCAAATACCCGATGAATCTATCGTAAGAAGCTGGGCAATGAGAACTCCAGACAATTTTCGATTTACGGCTAAATTTCCAAAGGTGATAACTCACGACAAAAGATTTACCAAAGTTGAAAGAGAATTAAATAGGTTTTACGAAGCTATGCTCCCATTAAGAGATAAATTATTGGCGTTACTAATTCAATTTCCTCCTTCATTTGCGATCACTGAGGGGCTTGAAAGCCTAAAGAATTTTGATTTCTTTTTTGATCTTGATTTCCGGTATGCAATAGAAGTTAGGCATCCAAGCTGGTTCAACGATCTTGCCTACAACTTTTTCAAAGATAATGGAATATGTATGGTGTGGAGCCAGATGGACAGGGTAAGGACTCCCCCAGTTTTGACATCAGATCTTGTATATCTTAGGTTAATCGGTGACAGAAGTATTCCTGAAGAGGAACTAGGAATTTTACAAAAAAACAGAATTGATGAAATGCAACGCTGGGCAATGGAGATAAAAAAAATTGAGAAATATGAAAATGATGTCAAGGTGGCTATAATTTCAGCAAACAATCACTATGCTGGATTTGGTCCGGGCACAGTAAACCAATTTCGCAAGCTGCTGGAATTACCAGAATTGCCACTCGATGAGGTTAAAGATTTTGCTCCTGTAATGAATAGTGGAGATTATTCACAGCATAATCTAGCAAATACATCCGATAAATCAATAAAAAATAAGCAAACTTCAATCTCAGATTTCTTCACAAATTAATTATTTCATATTAATTTTGGTCTATCAAAGAAAAATTTAGAACGGAATCGAAAAACTACTTTTCAAGATTTCTTATTATGCGCTTAGCATATTGGTAAAAAACCAAAGTGAGTACCCCTATTTGGCCTCAGAATTATTGATTCTTTTGCAACAACTTGGGTTCATAGATCCATTTTTCAAATGAGGAGATTGCAATTATCGAGTCCAGTACTAAGTTCTAAATCGACCTTCCATTATAAGCTCTGATAAGGGTTTTCTGTCTGAGGGCTCTTCTTTTTGCTGAAGCTGTGATGGAAGGATTTCCTTGGGAGCAGGCTTGCCGATTGCTACCATTGCCATCACATCAAAATTATCAGGAATTGATAGATCTTTTCTTGCTTTTTCATAATCAAAACCTTGCATCCCGTGAGTCACCAATTGCTGTGTTTCTGCCTGTAGAGCTAAATTCTCCCATGCAGAACCTGAATCAAATTGATGAGTGATCGATGGTTTTTCATTAAACTCGAAATTTTTTCTGGAAACTATTACGACTAGAACTGCAGCATTTTTTGCCCATGTTTGGTTAATGGAGGCCATCAGATTGAATAAAGTATCCCAGTATTGCGTATTTCTTTTAGCATAAATAAACCTCCAGGGCTGACCGTTATAAGATGATGGCGCCCACCTCGCCGCTTCAAAAAGACGCATAAGGTCCTCATCGGATATTTCTTCACCAGACATGGCTCGGGGAGACCACCTATTCAACATTAAGGGGTTAATATCATAATCTGCTTTTCTTGTATTTTTTTCTAAATCCTTTGATGCCATATTAATCATATTTGATAAAACCCAACTTTTGATATTAGGGTTATCTTTTTTATTTATTTAATTTTATTTTATTTTATTCAACCTATGAAATCCCGAATATGTGTTATCAGCGTCTAAATTTGAATCTTTGATTGGCAGTTATCATAGCTCCTAATACTATTATCTAATTCACTTAAAATTAATTGGTTATAGCTAGTTGATTGTCTCCTCGTTTAACTGCACCAGCGAAAATAATGAGTCGCTTGGCGAGAAGAAATTTCTATAGCGATCACACGAGGCCAATAATATATGTAAATCAAGATTGGCAAAAAAATTGATTTTTCAACTGGTAATAAGTGAAACTATTGGTAATCATAGGGTAATGATTGGTAATTAGTCATAATTTTTAGGTTAGTGAGTTCACGTATGAAAATTGAGTGGAAAATAAGTTGATTTTTCAAGTCGTAATAAGTGAAACTATTGGTAATCATAGCGTAATGATTGGTAATTAGTCATAATTTTTTTGTTTATTTTGGGTTTTCTATAGACAGCATTAAATATTTTTTAGCCCGAAATATTATTTTATATTACTGTATTATGTTAAATACAGAACAAAAAAGGAGACGAGTCATCGAACTTTACAAGAAGGGTTATACGTGGGATCAAATTTGCGCCGATACACGTATGTCGAAGAGAAACATTAGTGAAATAATCCGGGAAATCGATCCAAGAACACGCAGATTAAGTCCGCGTACAAAGGCTTTGAGCCTATTCGCCAATGGCAAATCCATCCTTGAGGTTATTATGGCTTTAGATATGCCCTATGAAGAAGCAAGAATTGTAGAGGAACAGCACCTGGCCATACAAAATAGAGGGAAACTTGCTGAGCTTTATGATAAATATGAAAATAAGGATTGCGTCGATTCGATTATGATTTTGTCAAGTTTACTCAACGAAAATAATGTAAGCATGAAAGAATTGGAGGATGTCATATTTTATTCCCGACGAGTTTCAGAGCTCGAGAAGCAGGTTAACTTGCTCAATATTGAAGTTTCTCGTCGAGAAGAGAAGAAGAGGCAATTAGATTCGCAAAATTTCAGGACATTACGAACAATAAACAGAGAAGCGATGATTTTATTCCAGAATAGATCTCAAAATTCTTTTTTGATGCGTCAAAATGACCAACTCACCACACAGGAATTACAATTGAAGGCGAAGATTGCAACTCAGATGAATCTTGTACTGAAGGGCGAACCTAGAATAAAACAAATTATACAAAATCAATTAGAGAAAAATTTTTATCAATATGAGTCCATTTTTGGTATAGTGTTTTACTGTTTCATAGAATATATTCGAAATTCTCAAGATAGAGAGCTATTCAAATATTTATTCGAAAGTGATCATGCTAATAGCCAGAATATAGAATGGCTTCAGTCCTATGAAAAGCTAGTTAAAAAGGTAAATGAAATTAGCATTCCGTTTCGAAACCTATTATTAATAATTGTGGAAAAATATGTTACTAATTATCAACCTGAACAATTGACTACAGACAAAAAGAGAGTACAAGATAGTTTATGAAAAATTAAATTTATATCGTTCCATAAATACGACTAATTTAGAATTATCAAAATAATTCCCCAATAACTAGCTATTCCTGAATAGTATTTCAACTTACCCAGATTATATTACATATGTTGTATTCCTGGACTGATTGACAATTAAATTAAAAATTCTATTGAATTTGACAATTTGCTATATGCTAGGCAATATAACTTGAATGACGGACATCTTGCAGCCCAAGAAAAGATTAGGAATCAAAAAAAGAAATAGTCAACATCAAGTGACCATATTCCACTCATATCTACTTTTAAACAGCTTTCGATATCCGTTCAAGGGCGGCTTCGGTCCCTTCCAGTATATGTTTCTTAACCATACCAGAAAACAGACCCATAATACCTGGTACTTTAATATTCCATTCCACATCTACGATGCTTTTGCCATCGCTTTCAGGGTGAAGTACGACTATCTTTTCACCCCTTATTGGCCCCTCGGTAATATTTGTGGTTATCTTCTTTTCAGGTTCCAGAGTAACTATCTCCTTGCATTTGGAATTTCGGAACGCAATGGTTACCTCTCGCTCTATTATATTGTCAGTTCTCTTTATGTTCCTAATGGATTTAGTCCCGTGCCAGAATTCTGTCTCCCGATCCACATCTGATAATATATTCCAAACCTTAGAAACTGGAGCATCAATTTTTTTAGAAGCGTGAAAGTTTACCATAATTACTATCCAAGCATCCCCTTATATTGACTATACTAATTCTGATTATCTGTCCTGGGGATAATATATCATTATAGTAGATAAATGACCGCACCTGTAGGATAATTGATTGGTGTATGATTTATAGATAATATAATTAGGATAAAATGAACACAAACGTTCATTTCAATTTGATATTTGCACTAACAATATTTTTTTGGATGGTAATTTAGATTAATTTAAGCACATTAATCTCATTTTAACCTAAAACAAATTTTAGACAAGCCCTTTGCTTGTCAGGATAACACAGCGACAAAAAAATAATTTAATCAATATCTCTTTATCGCGTTGATGAACCATTTTGGCAAAATCCGTTCATTCTTTCTGATATAATAATTGAACGCAGAATCAAGAACATAAGTCTTGGCCCAATCATCTTTTGACCTTACAGAGCGGCCATAAGCTTGGATTAATTTTAATGCCGTCTGCCAATAGTACCAATCAGCGTTTCCTTTCCTTTTAGCATAAATCCATCTATCCATTATATTAGGGTATGGCACTTTAGTAATAACCTGAAATCTTGATAAATCATCCCTCAAGTCCAATCCCGTGTGTAGAGATGGAGAAATTAATACCGAGGGATGGTTACTTTCAACGTGCTGTTTTATAACCTCGTCTCTTTGAACTTCAGGATCTGTTACCAATAATCTCCTTACGTTCTCTTTTGAGAGATTCTCCATTATGAAATTAAGTTGATCATATGACGTCGTATGAATAATTCCCTTATCATTTTTATGGATATACATTATATTATCAATAGCCCGAGAAATCTTTTTTTGTACTTCAGCGGAATTCAGGTTGTCAAAATTAAGATATTCGACATTCAGAGGAACAACTGGTCTATGTTCTACAGGAAAATCTGAGTCAACTTTGATAAATTTTATCCTGTCATGCTTTACAGATAATCCAATATTTTTACAAAAAGTCTCCTCGTTTAGTATTGTTGCACTCATGATAAGATTTTTTGAACATTTCTCCAATACAGGTTTGCAGAATGCAGAGGGCTCAAGTGGTTTTAAATCTACTCTGAGGACTTCATAATTTTCTTTGTGAACTTCTGAGACAATCCAATTTTTTGGATTTGATAAAATGTTGTTAATTACTCTAGTTAGTCTTTCAATATCTTGTATAATTTCAATTAGCAGCTCCTCGCCAATATTGTTGATGCTACTATACGCAGAAACTCTACTACTTATAGCTTCATCATCCTCAAAGAGGGTGGACGCAGAAATAATTCTATTTCTATTGGTTTGATTTTTCTTTGAATCAATCGAGAAATTATATTTTGCCTTTCGTTCTACTGCTAGAGACTCTGCTATGCTGTCCTGTCCGATCAA
>Ga0126377_10003627_pt1 | contig 11000 bp, 11 predicted proteins | sample PanSoiMetPlot_22_FD_92647 | JGI IMG/M metagenome (GOLD analysis project Ga0126377, IMG submission 92647) | Tropical forest soil microbial communities from Panama - MetaG Plot_22 | ecosystem: Environmental > Terrestrial > Soil > Tropical forest > Bulk soil | place: Panama | collected 2016-02-17
CCGCCGCAGGTCCCAGAGCTTCACCACGACGTAAGTGGACGTGATCTCCTCGATGGTACCGTATTCATTCTCGACAATGACCGCGTCATAAAGCCGGATCGGCTGCGTCATGGCGAGCTGCACGCCGGCCATCAGATTGCTGAGCACAGGCCGCGCGGCGAGACCTGCGACAATGCCCGCAACACCCGCGGAAGCAAAAAGACTCAAGCCATATTGTCGAACAGCCGGAAAGGTCATCAGCGCGGCGCTGAGTGTCAGCATGATCAGAAGCACATCGATCGTACGCGCAAGCACCCGCACCTGCGTGTTGTGCTTGCGCGCGAGCAGATTGTCGTCGATGTCGAGGCGAAATCGGCGCAGATAGAGTTCGGCGGCGATATGCAAGGCGGTAATCGCCGCCCATCCGATGAGGCCGATGACGGCAACTCCCATCAGGCGTGCCAATAACGCAGCCGTGTCGGGCCGCAGCGGCGCAACCGGAATTGCCACGATCATTGCAAGGATCAACAGCGCCAGACGGGTGAGCCCGCGGGTCTGCGTGAAAACCGAGAAGACGTAGGGGTAGCGCTCGCCAAGCGCGCGACGCACCAGCTTGCGCGACCAAAGGTGAAGTCCCAGCGCAAAGAGCACTGCAATTGCAAGAATTAACAGTGCGACCACCGGCTCCGGCAGCCAATCGAGAAGATCCTTGACCCAGGTCAGCGCGGCTCTGAGCGAATCCATGCGCGTTTAATATCACCCATGTCGGTGGAGCGAATATGGCCTGGGTTCAATTAGTCCCGGCTGGACAAGGCAGCGGGCAGGTGGCAAAACGCCGGCCTTGCAACGGGTTCCAATGCACGACGTCGATGAAAAGTTTCCTGCTTAAGTTGTTCACCTGGTGGAATTCGCAGACATTCGGGACCCAATTCTGGACCTGGATGTACGGCGAGTTTGTCGGCGAGGATGAGTTCGGCAACCGCTATTTTCGGACACGCGGCGGCAAGATCGACAAGACCCTCGGTTTCGAGCGGCGCTGGGTGATCTATAACGGCTATACCGAGGCGTCCACTGTACCGCCATCCTGGCATGGCTGGCTTCATCACACCGTCGACACGCCGCCGACGCAGGAAAGCTACAAACCCTATTCCTGGCAAAAGCCACACCGCCCGAATTTGACCGGAACGCCGGGTGCATACCGCCCGCCTGGATCGACGCTCGCTGCAGGGCGGCGGCCAAAGGCGACCGGCGACTACAAGGCCTGGAATCCGGGAAATCAGTAGCCCAGGACTGCGCCCTTCCGCCGCCGTATTCCCCGTGTTAACCGGGCGCTGCTAATTCACGCTGGCCGAGACCGTGATCGGATCTTGATGGCGCGCCGTATTCGCCCACACGCGTTGTTCGTACTTGCCGCATTGCTTGCGGCGCCGCCCGCATTTGCACAGTTTGGCTCGATCTTCAGCGATCCGCCGCCAAGGCCGCCCGCAAATGTTCCGAGCGCCCCGCCACCCCCGCCGCCATACTATCCGAGTGGGCGTGACAGCCCGCCGTCGCAGCCGTTACCCGCGCCGATGAATTTGCCGCCCGCCGACCGGCCAGGAGCCGGCGGGATCCAGTCGCAGCCGCTTCCGCCGCCGCCAGGCGGAATCGTGGCGCCGGCCCCGCCACCGGGTCAGCGTCCGCAACAAGATGTGTCGACGCCCTCGCAGCCGGCCACGGCGCTGCCGCCCGGTCCGGGCTCACCCCGCAACGCGCCACAGCAGGCCAATACAGCGCCACAGCCCAGTGACGAAGTTGTCGTCGAGCCGCCGCCGCAACGCATCAACAACCCGACCACGGTATTTTCGGGTCTCGACAAAATCACCGGGCGGATCATTTCATTCGACGTTGCAATCAATGAGACCGTGCAGTTCGGCGCGCTCCAGGTGACGCCGCGCGTATGCTACTCGCGGCCGCCGACCGAGACGCCCAACACCGATGCGTTTGTCGAAGTCGACGAAGTAACTTTGCAGGGGGAGATCAAGCGGATCTTCACCGGCTGGATGTTCGCTGCAAGTCCCGGCCTGCACGCGGTAGAGCACCCGATCTACGATGTATGGCTGACCGAATGCAAAGGCGGGCAGAATCCGAATGTCGCCGAAGTGCCGGCGGACCAGACGGCGAAGCCGCCGCCGCGACAGCAACAGCCACAACCGCAGCAGCGCCGCACGTCGCCGCCGCCTCAGCCGCAGCGCGCACCACCGCCGCCCGGCTTCTTCCCGCCGCCGGCGCGTTAGTCGCTGGTATTGCGAAGAACGGTAAGCGCTTTCTGTCCGCTGATAGGCTGCGTAACGGAGAGGGCTGCAAAATCCGCGTCGCCTTGCAACGCCTCCTCGAGCAGCCGGTGATAGCGCCGTTTCGGGATTTCGATCGCACCGAACGTCTTCAAGTGCTCGGTGACATATTGGGTATCGAGTAAAACGTAACCGCCTGCTTTGAGGCGTGCGACAAGGTGGGCGAGTGCGATCTTCGAAGCGTCGCGTGCGCGATGGAACATGCTCTCGCCGAAGAAGGCGCGCCCAAGCGATACACCATAAAGCCCACCGACAAGGTGATCGCCGTCGTAAACTTCAACCGTGTGACAATGGCCGCGGTCGAACAATGATCGATAGATGCGGCGGATGCGGATGTTGATCCAGGTGCGCGCACGATCCTGCTTGGGCTCGGCGCAGCCCTCAATCACCGCGTTGAAGTCGCGATCGACATGCACCGTGTACGGTGTCGAGCGGACTGTGCGGGCGAGACGGGTCGGAACATGGAACCTTCGCAGCGGTATGATGCCGCGCATGTCGGGTTCGATCCAGTAGAGGGCGGGGTCGTCGGCGCTTTCCGCCATCGGAAAAATCCCGCACGCGTAAGCCTTCAGCAACACGTCCGGCGTGATCTCGATGAAGGTATTTTCGCGATTTGCCATGGCGAGAACCTGTTCTACCGTAACGCAAACACGAGAAAGAAACAGCGGTCTCGGACCCCGCTGTGTTAACGCTTTCCACACCCAAAATGCAGCAAATTTCCAGATGTTGGGCCTGCGTCGGGGACGCAGGCGGGGTCAAGCCGACGGGGAGGGTTGGGCATGAGCCGGACGGCTGCCGCTGTTTCGGTCTTGCTTGTCGAAGACGAAGTGATGATCAGCAATCTGGTCGCTAATCGTCTGAGCGAGTCCGGCTTTCGCGTGCACGAAGCCGTCACCGCGGATGAAGCGCTGCGCTATATGCGATCAGGCGCAAACGTCGATGTGCTGTTCACCGATATCAATTTGCCCGGTCGAATGAACGGTGCCGAACTTGCCGAGCGGGCACGCGAGTTACGGCCCGAGATGCCGATTGTCTATGTTTCGGGGCGCTACAAGCTTTCCGAAATATCGCCGCTGGTACCGCGCTCGTTGTTCGTCGCGAAGCCCTACGATCCCAACGATATTTGCGCGCTGCTCACACGTCTTACGGAAAAAGGCGGTGCGCCGGCCTAGGCCTCGATGCCGCCGCGCGCAAGAAACTGCTCTAGCCAGTGGATGTGATAGTTGCCGTCGATCACATCTTTTTCGCGCACCAGAGCGCGAAAGAGCGGCAGGGTCGTCTCAATTCCGTCAACCACGACTTCGTCGAGTGCGCGCCTGAGCCGCATCAAGCACTCGGTACGCGTCTTTCCGTGCACGATCAGTTTGCCGACAAGTGAATCATAGTAAGGCGGGATGGTGTAACCTTGGTAGACTGCGGAATCGATACGAACGCCGAGGCCTCCGGGCGGGTGGTAGTGCAGGATTTTCCCGGGCGAAGGACGAAATGAGACCGGGTTCTCCGCGTTGATCCGGCACTCGATCGCATGGCCGTGAAATTTCACGTCGCTTTGCTTGATGGCGAGATTGGCTCCCGCGGCCACGCGGATCTGCTCGAAAATCAGGTCAATGTCCGTGATCATCTCGGTCACGGGATGCTCGACCTGGATGCGTGTGTTCATCTCGATGAAGTAGAACTTTCCGTCCTCGTACAAGAATTCGACGGTGCCAACTCCGAGATACTCTATCTCGCGCATCGCCTTGGCGACCGTTTCGCCGATCGAGTCGCGCGTGCTTGCATTGAGCGCCGGAGAAGGGCCTTCCTCCCACACCTTTTGATGACGCCGCTGCAAGGAACAGTCGCGCTCACCGAGATGAATGGCGTTGCCGTGACCGTCACCGAGCACCTGAATCTCGATGTGCCGGGGGCGTTCGAGATATTTCTCGATATAGACCGCATCGTCGCCAAAAGCGGCCTTGGCCTCCGCTCGGGCGGTTGAGAGCGCGGTTGAAAGCTCGGCAGCGGAATGCGCCACCTTCATTCCACGACCCCCGCCGCCGGCAGCCGCCTTGATCAGGACCGGGAAGCCAATTTCGCTTGCGATCTTGCGTGCTTCCTGCTCGGAACTCACACCGCCTTCTGAGCCGGGCACGACCGGAATGCCGAGCTTTTTCGCGGTCCGCTTGGCTTCGATCTTGTCGCCCATAATGCGGACATGTTCCGGCTTCGGACCAATGAACTGCACGCCGTGTTCGGCAAGGATTTCCGCAAAGCGCGCGTTCTCGGACAAAAATCCGTAACCAGGATGAACGGCATCAGCACCGGTAATCTCGCAGGCCGAGAGAATTGAAGGAATGTTGAGGTAGCTGTCTTTGGCGGCGGGTGGGCCGATACAGACGCTCTCATCTGCGAAACGCACATGCATGGCGTCCGCGTCGGCGGTCGAGTGTACCGCCACCGTGGGAATCCCGAGCTCCTTGCAGGCGCGCAGTACCCGCAGTGCGATTTCGCCGCGATTGGCGATCAGGATCTTATCGAACACTTCGAGATGGCCGCTTCGCGGCCTCCTCAGGATGAGAACGGAGCGAGGTAACGCGTATCGGCATCACTCGACTATCACCAACGGCTCTCCGAACTCGACCGGCTGTCCGTCCTCGAAAAGAATTTGAATGACCGTGCCGGCACGAGGGGCGGGGATCTGGTTCATCGTCTTCATCGCTTCGACGATCAGGAGTGTGTCGCCAACCTTGACCGTGCTGCCCACGTCGATGAAGGGCTTGGCGCCCGGTTCTGGGGCGGCGTAGGCGGTGCCGACCATCGGCGAGATGACGACCCCGGGATGCTTTGAGGGGTCGATCGGCTTGACCGCGGCTTCGGCCGCCTGCGGCGACGCCACCTCAACGCGCACGGCTGCGGGCGCGGCGGGCCCCGTCGCGCCGCGTGCCACCCGTACTCGCCGGCCATCTTGCTCGATCTCGATTTCGGTTAGTCCGGTTTCATCCAGAAGCTTGGTCAGCTCGTGGATGAGGTCATGGTCGACGATCGATTTGGGTGATTTGCCCATCCAGCGCGCTCAATCTTTCTGTTTGGCGCCGACCAGACCCGCGAGGCCTGTGATCGCCAGCATGTAACCGTCAATCCCGAAACCAGCGACCACGGCCTTTGCCGCCTTGGAGATATACGAATTATGCCTGAAGGCTTCGCGTTGGTGGATATTGGTGATGTGGATTTCAATCGCAGGCACCGTCGCCTGCACCGCAAGCAGCGCGTCCATGATTGCAATTGACGTCGTCGTGTAGCCGGCCGGGTTGATCACGATCCCGGCCGCTTTCTTGGAGTGCGCCTCCTGGATCCAGTCGACCAGTTCGCCCTCTTTGTTCGACTGGCGAAAGACGACATCCATGCCGAAGCGCTTTGCCGTCTGCGCACAAAGCTTCTCCACGTCGGCCAGGGTCGCATGGCCATACTTCTCGGGCTCGCGCGTGCCGAGCAGGTTCATATTCGGTCCGTTGAGGACGTAGATCGTCTTGGCCATGAGGTCCCCGCCGAGCTCGCGCAAAGGGCTCCGCGCGCGAGAAATCGTCGAACTTTATATGTGGACACGAGGATAAGGGGAAGCCCGGACCTGCATCAGGCCCGCGCTTTTGGCCCGCAAATTGCTTGAGTCTCGGAGGCAGCCCAGTCGACGACTTCCTTGAGTGCCGTTAACCCTCGGCGGCCGGCGGACTTGGCCTTGCCAAAAATGTCGATCTGCCGGTCGCCGCTGGTGCCGTGGGCGGCAATGACATGCAGATGTCTGATTTCACCGGCGCAGTCGAGTGCCTGTATATCCTCGGCGATAAAATCGATGACCTGGTCGAGCCATTGCGAGAGCGTGAGCGGCGAGCGGGAGAAAGGCTCAATGAACGTCGCAGCGATGCCGTAGCGCTGCGCGTGCCACTTGTTCTCCTGCGTGATCGCGCGGCCGACACGGTCGAATCCGGCATTGAGCGCGCGATCGCGATCGAGGGCGCGAACGAGACAGCGGAACAGGGCGGCGATCGCGATTGCATCGTCGAGCCGCGTGCAGCTGTCGGCGACACGCAACTCGATCGTCGGATTGTTGAGCGAGGGCCGTATGGCCCACCAGATGTAGCTCGCGTCGGGAATGATCTTCGCCCAGGTCAGCGCGGAAATGAATTCGCGATAGTCCTCGTTGGTCCTGAACAGCTCGGGCAATCCGGTGCGGGGCAACTCGTCATAGGCAGCGAGCCGGTAACCTACGAGACCGGTCAGGTGCCCTTGCCAGAATGGGGAGGACGTCGAAAGGGCAAGCAGGAGCGGGAGGTAGGGCGTCAGCCGCATAATCAGGTTTATGCGCGTGTCGACGTCGGGCACGGCGACGTGCACGTGCATTCCGCACAGCATGTTCCGGTAACCGATCATCTGCAGGTCGTCCATGATGGGGCCGTAACGCGCCTTGCGCGTCACCACCTGCTCCGGCCAGAAGGCGAGGGGAAAGGTCCCCATGGCGGCGAGACCCAGGTGGTGATCGGCGGCAGCCTGCGCGAGGATCCGGCGATAGTGTCTGAGATGGCTGCGCGCCTCGTCCATGGTGGCGCAAGGAGGGGTGGCGACCTCGAGCTGAGATTGCAGCATCTCGGTCATAACCCGGTCGCCGAGCTGCTTTTGCGCTGTCGAAAGGAATTTCTTGTTCGCGCGACGCACCGCATGGCGCGTCTTGGCGTCGAACAGGAAGTATTCCTCTTCCATCCCGAATGTGTACATCCGCGCAACAACCGCCCTGCGGGAACTTTGTTCCGTCGTTACGTTAGACGCAAAACGGCCGCCGCTGGGGGTACCCGCGGCGGCCGAAGTCCTTATTGGTGCGCGTATTGAGGGACTTGCCGCTTAACAGTTCGGCTTGCCGCAGCGCGAGGTGTTGACCTTTTCCTTGAGCGCCTCGAGACCGACCGCTCCGACCACGACATTGTCGCCGATCACGTAGCTGGGCGTGCCATTAAGCCCGAGCGCTTCGGCAAGCTTGAAGCTTTCCTGCAAAGTTGCCTTCACTTCGGGGCTCGCAATGTCCTTTTCGAGCCGCGTCATGTCGAGGCCGATGTCCTTGGCGACGGCCATCGCGCGCGCTTTGTTCGCCTCGCCGCGCCCCCCGAGCAGCTTCTGGTGGAATTCGAGGTATTTCTTGCCGGTCTTATCCTGCATGCGGACCGCGACCGCGACCTGCGCCGCCTCCACCGAGCCCGGGCCGAGCACGGGGAATTCCTTCAGTACGACCTTGAGATTGGAGTCGTCCTTGAGCAGCGTGAGCATGTCATCCATTGCCCGCTTGCAGTAACCGCAGTTGTAATCGAAAAACTCGACGAAGGTGACATTGCCGCCGGGATTGCCGAGCACGACCTGCCGCGGCGAGCTGAACAGGGCTTCCGAATATTGCTTGATCGCCGACTTGTGCTTCTCAGCCTGAGCGGCGGTCTGCCGCTTGTCGAGCTCGTTCATCGCGTCCTGAAGCACTTCAGGGTGCGCAATCAGGTACTCGCGGATAATACGCTCCATCTCGCTGCGCTGACTGGCCGAGAACTCGTCAGCGTTTGAACTCGGCGCTGCCGCCAGGGTCAACATGACCGCACCGGCGGCCGCAAGAGAGCGCGAAATCAATTTCATGGTTCTTTCCTTGTGACTATTGGAGGCCAGCGTTTGCATTGGGCAACTTCACGTTGACAATATCGTCGGCCCGCACCCACGCGGGCGAACCAACAGGCAGACGAGTCTTGGCGCGCGCGGCGAGCTGACGCGCGGTTTTGATGTCGCCGCGGGTAAACGCAGCTTGTGCAGAAGCAAGGTCAGCGTTGGCCAGATCACCTTTACGGCCGTAGGCCACGGCAAGCTGCGAGTAGGCATCCGGAGCTTCCGGCTCGCGCACGAGTGCGGAGCGGAGCATGGCCACGGCTTCCTCGGACAGTTTCGCATTGCCGGTAGCATTGAGTGCCTGCGCCAGCAGGATCTCGATCAGCGCGTTGTTATGCGACAACTGAACCGCCTGTCGCAGCGGCGCGATTGCTTCGGACGGATGACCGCCTTCCAGCATCGCCTGGCCTTTCAGCTCGTAGAAATAGGGATTGTTTGGCTGCACCTGGATGAGAGAATCGATTTGCGCGATTGCCTGCCGCAGGTCGGAGTTGCGGTAAGTCGAGATCGCGCGTGCATAACGTGCCGGCAGGCTATGGTCGTGAGCCGGATAGCGTCGCGCAACGGTGTCCGGCCGTTCCAGAAAACCTGAAAGCTTGGCGCGCATCATATCGTGGCGGAGCTGCAGCTCGGGAGGATCCTTGCGGTCCCAGTAGGGGCTGGCCTTGGCGACGGTCTCGAGGGCGGCGACGCGCTCTGCCGGCATCGGATGAGTTTGCATGTAGGGGTCAATGTAACGCGAATTAAATAATGATTCGCTGCTCAACCGTTTGAACAGGTCGACCATGCCGCGCGGCGATTGACCTGTCGCGTTAAGAAACTTCACTCCTGCGTGATCGGCCTGATCTTCCTGCGTACGCACATAGGCGAGCATCGTGCGCATGATGGCTTGCTGCGGAGCCATGATTGCGGCCATTCCAACATCGCCGCCACCTGCTCCAGAACGTGACCCCGCGACCGCCGCGCCGATGCCGGCAAGCAACGCGATGATTGATGCTGTTTGCGCGGAGGCAAGCTGCTCGCGCAGTCGCTGCAGATGACCGCCGGCAAGGTGTCCGGTCTCGTGCGCAAAGACGCCTATGACTTCGTTGGGAGTCTTGGCGTCAAACAACGCGCCGGCATTGATGAAAATATGTCGACCATCCATGACAAAGGCGTTGAACGAGCGGTCACTCAGGACCACCACCCTGACATTCTGCTTGGCAAGCCCCGCCACCCGCAGGATCGGCTGCGCATAATCGCGCAGCAGTTGCTCGATCTCGGCGTCACGAATGATCGGCATCCCGCGAGTCGCACTGTCCTGAGCACGGGCAGGTGCGATGCCGGCGGCGCCGACGGCGACCGCAGTGAGCAGGGCGATCGCTCGGGCTGCTGGCGCCATGCGCCGCGTCCTGATAGGTGTGCCGTCCAAGGACATGCCGATGTTTACCGAATGCGCGTGAAACTATTGGCGCCCTTACGGGCGGTCAACGCGGGCCGCGATCACGACCCGGTCATGACGGCGCCGGCCGCAAGCAAACCGGGGAATGCGGCGGCAGCGGGGCAGGAAAACGGGGCGTAACCGGCCAAAAACGATGCTTGATGCGGCAAAAAAGCTGTTAGCGCCATCGAAACGCAGCGATGTGCCGCCGTTCATCGTCATGGACGTTATGGCGGCGGCGGCGCAGCGCGAGGCGCAGGGCGCCCATATCATCCACATGGAGGTCGGGCAGCCGGCTGCCCCGGCACCCGCGACGGCGATCCGGGCAGCGCAAGCCGCGCTTGCGCATGGGCGCATCGGCTACACCGAGACGTTGGGGATAGCGTCGCTGCGCGCGCGTATCGCGCGCCACTACAGGGACGCCTATGATCTCACCCTCGATCCGGCCCGCGTCGTGGTGACCACCGGATCTTCCGGCGGCTTCATTCTGGCATTCCTATCCCTGTTCGAGCCGGGCGACCGCGTTGCCTTGGCCAATCCCGGTTATCCGCCGTATCGCCACATCCTCTCGGCGCTCGGCTGCGAACCAGTGCTCATCGAAACATCCGCCGAAACGCGGTGGGCTCTGTCGGCAAAAGCGCTACTCACCGCGCACCAGCGCAAGCCGCTCAAGGGGGTTGTGATTGCAAGTCCAGCCAATCCGACCGGAACCATGATGGATGCGGACGCGCTCACGCGGCTGATTGCGGTGGCGGAAGCGGAAGGTATCCGTGTCATCTCTGACGAAATTTATCACGGGCTCGACTACGCATTTGCTGCCGAAACCGCGGCCAACGTGTCGGACCGTGCCGTCGTGATCAATTCCTTTTCGAAATATTTCTGCATGACCGGATGGCGCGTCGGCTGGATGATCGTACCGGACGTTCTGGTCCGTCCGGTCGAATGCCTGCAGGGCAATCTTGCGATATCGGTGCCGACGCTGGCGCAAGTTGCCGCCGAGGCTGCATTTGATGGCCGCGACGAGATGGAAACCGTCAAGCACGGCTATGAAGAGAACCGGCGAATTCTGACGGACGGCCTGCCGAAAGCCGGGCTGGACAAGTTCCTGCCGGTCGATGGAGCGTTCTACCTCTACGCAGATGTTTCGCGCTTCTCCAACGACAGCCTGGATTTTGCAAAACGCATGCTCAACGAGGCAGGCGTTGCCGCAACGCCAGGCATCGACTTCGATCCGGAGAACGGAAGGCACTTTCTGCGTTTCTGTTACGCAGGGTCCGCCACCGAGATGCATGAAGCCGTCAAGCGTATCAGCGACTGGCTACGACGTTAGATGCGAGCCGCCGACGTTGGGACCGCGGCTATCTCTTGAATGCGCCGAGGATCGCGCGGATCCGCTCGCGGTTGATATTTTCCGACGGTGTGGTGTCACGCTCCGGCTCAAGCCGTGCATCGCAATTGACGTAATTTGCCGAAACCATTTTTCCGGTGCGGTTGTCGAATCGGCGTTCCTCGCAACGGCCTTTTTTGTCTGTCTCCAAGACGACCGAGGCGACGCGGCTTGCCGCTTCTCCCCCTTCCGTCCGGGGCAGGGGGGTCATCTTTGA
>Ga0126377_10003628_pt1 | contig 11000 bp, 7 predicted proteins | sample PanSoiMetPlot_22_FD_92647 | JGI IMG/M metagenome (GOLD analysis project Ga0126377, IMG submission 92647) | Tropical forest soil microbial communities from Panama - MetaG Plot_22 | ecosystem: Environmental > Terrestrial > Soil > Tropical forest > Bulk soil | place: Panama | collected 2016-02-17
ACGCGTTCGAGCGGCCGTCCCGACTTGCGGAACAGATCGCGTGCAACGGCCGGTAGCGTCAAGGTGGTCGGCCCGGCGTCCCAGGTGAAGCCGTCCTGCTGGATCGGCCGCAGGCTGCCGCCCAGGTCAGCGGCCCGCTCGTACAGGGTGACCTGGTGCCCGAGCTTGGCCAGTCGAGCCGCTGCCGCCATGCCGCCGAAGCTGCCACCGACCACCGCGACCCGTGCCACGGGCGGCAGGCTATCGAGGCCGCGACCGAGCCGTCGACGCAGTTCAACCGGGAAGCCAGGGTCGGGCGAGGTATCAATTCGGGCGCCTGAGGACTCATAGGTCAACGAGACGCTGTTTCGCGTCGAGCGCTGGCGTCGTCCGGGCCTGGACGGGGGAGGTCCGGACGACGACGCGCATCTTCGGACGTTTGGGACTACGATCCCGTCTTGGCCGGGTATGACACCCGTAACCAGCCCGGCTGAACAAACGAACCGAGGGAGCGACTCATGCAGCAATCCTGGCTTCGTTTATCCGTACTGATCGGTGGTGCCGGTCTGATCGGCTCCATGGCCGCCGGCCTACCCGGATCGGCCGCCTCCGACACCGAGGTGATGTCGCACGTGGACTGTGGAGCGGTCCGCGACGCGGCGGGCGGGAGGCAGGGCGACTTCGCCCAATCGGCCAGAGCCGCCCGCGTCCCCACGTCGGTCCTGCTGGCGGTCTCCTATCTCGAATCCCGGTGGGACGACCACGGCGGATCTCCGAGTACATCCGGTGGCTACGGCCCGATGCACCTGACCGACGTACGCGCCGACCAGGCCGACGGACGAGGTGACGGCGTCGACCGACTGCCGCTGGCCTCACTCCAGACCGCCAAGCTGGCCGGCGATCTCACTGGCTACTCGGTCGATCGGCTGCGTACGAACCCAGCCGCCAACATCTGCGGTGGCGCCGCCCTGCTGGCGTACTTCCAGGACCGCGCCGGCGGCCCGCTCGGCACGTCGAGCGATCCGGCGCAGTGGTCCGACGCCGTCGCCGCCTACTCCGGCTCGGACGACTCGGTGACGGCCGGCCGCTTCGTCCGTCAGGTCTACTCGGTCCTGCGCTCCGGTGAGGCGCGTACGACCATCGACGGTCAGCGGGTCCGCCTCGCGGCGCACCCCGGCGTGGCTCCGGCGACCACCCCGGCCAGCGCCAGCGCTGCCAGCGACGCCAACGTCGACTGTCCGGCCTCGCTGGGCTGTGAGTGGCTGCCGGCACCGTACGAGTGGTACGGCCAGCCCAACCCGGGCGCCTACGGCAACCACGACCTGGCCGATCGGCCCAACAACCTGTCGATCGACTACATCGTCATCCACGACACCGAGGGCAGCTGGCAGACCACGCTCGACCTGGTGCAGGACCCGACGTACGTGTCGTGGCAGTACACCGTGCGGTCCAGCGACGGCCACATCTGGCAGCACGTCGAGCCGAAGGACGTCGCCTGGCAGGCCGGCAACTGGTACATCAACACCCACTCGATCGGGATCGAGCACGAGGGCTTCGCGGCCCAGGGCGCGTCCTGGTACACCGAGTCGATGTACCGCAACTCGGCCGCACTCGTCCGGCATCTGACCGCCGAGTACGGAATCCCGCGCGACCGGGCCCACATCCTCGGGCACGATCAGGTCCCGGGCATCACGCCGGGCAATGTCGCCGGCATGCACTGGGACCCGGGCCCCTATTGGGACTGGGAGCACTACATGCGGCTGCTCAAGTCCCCGATCGAGGGCAAGCCCGGGCACATCCGCGTCGGCGACACCGTGACGGTCCGGCCGGGCTTCAACGGCAATCGGCAGACCGTGACCGGCTGTGACTCCGCCGGGGAGCCGTGTGCGCCGCAGGGCACCAACTTCGTCTACCTGCACAGCCAGCCGTCGGCGTCGTCGCCGCTGGTCGGTGACGCGGGACTGCATCCAGACGGTGGACCGGGCAGCACCGAGGTCTGGGACATCAGCGCTCGCGCCGCCGCCGGGCACGAGTTCGAGGTCGCCCAGCGCAGCGGTTCGTGGCTGGGCGTCTGGTACCTCGGCAAGATCGCCTGGCTGAACAACCCGGCTGACCATCCGACGGTCGTCAAGACGCCGGGTCAGGTCACCGACGCGGTGGCGAACGCCGCCGAGGTGCCCGTCTACGGCCGGGCCTACCCGGAGCAGTCGGCCTACCCGCCGGAGATCCCGTACCAGCCGATCGCGCCGCTGCAGTACACGATGAAGGCCGGTCAGAAGTACGTCGTCGCCGATCAGGCGGTGCCGACCGACTACTACCGGGCGACCACCTTCAACGGCGGGCCGCCGAGCGACCACGTCGTCGTGAGCGGGCAGGACAGGTACTACCAGATCTGGTTCGGCCACCGGCAGTTCTTCGTCCGGGCGGCCGACGTCGACCTGGTCGACAGCTGACCGCAGCCGGGTGTGGGTCGGTCGGCGTCGAGCCGCGAGTCAGGCGGCCTCGACGTCGACCGGCTCACCACCGGTGAGCTTGACCAGCTCGTCGTAGGACGTCGCGAACACCGCATGTGAGTGTCCGGCCGCGGCCCAGACGACGTCGTGGTCGGTGAGCTGCCGGTCGACGAGGGTCCGCAACGGCTTCGGGTGGCCGACCGGCGCGACCCCGCCGATCGCCTGGCCGGTGTGCGTGCGTACGAAGTCCGGGCTCGCCTTGCGCAGCGTCGACAGCCCGTACTCGCGCTCGACGTAGGCGGTGTCGACCCGGTGCGAGCCGGAGGTCAGGATCAGCACCGGCTCGCCGTCGGCGTCGAAGATCAGGCTGTTGGCGATCGCACCCACCTGGCAGCCGAGCGCCTCGGCCGCCGCAGCTGCGGTACGGACGCCGTCCGGCAGGATGCGCAGCTCGCCGGTCGCGCCGGCCGCCTCCAGGACGGCGACGACCGATCTGATCTGGGGATGTTGAAGGTCAGGGGTCATGTCGGTGTCTCGTCTCAGATGTCGTCGGGCCAGTCGCCGGTCTGACCGTCGATCCGCTCCCGGATCAGGTCGGCGTGGCCGTTGTGCCGCGCGTACTCCTCGATCATGTGGACGTAGATCCAGCGCAGGCTGATCTGATTGCCGCGGCGGCTGGTGCCCATCGCGTCCAGGTCGTAGCCGGCGCTGACCGCACGGCAGCGGGCGACCTCGGCGCGGTAGATCGCGAAGTCCTCCTCGACCCGAGCGGCGTCGACGTCGTCGAAGTCGGTGTCGTCGGAGTTGGTGTAGTCATAGATCAGCGGCGCGTCGTCCTCGCCGGCCAGCACCCGCCGGAACCAGCTCCGCTCGACCTCGGCCATGTGACGGACCAGGCCGATCAGGCTCATCGAGGACGGCTCGACCGTGCGGCGTACGAGATCCTCGGCCGACACGCCCTGGCACTTCCACAGCAGGATGTCGCGATGGAGGTCGAGCCAGGCGTCGAGCATCGGACGCTCGTCGGCGACGACGGGAGGATTGCCGGACTGGAACAGGGGCGTGGGTTCGGTCACGAGGGGTCAAACTACCCGGTCGCGGTGACAGCGCGCTGCCAGTTTTCCGGTCCGCGCGGTACGCCCGAACGGCCACTCGAGACGTTGTCGAAAAAAGTTCGAAGAAAATCTCAGCGGGGTTGTAACACGCCCTAGGGGTCGAACGATGTGGTCAGTGTGCCGGTGCTGTCCGGGCCCCCGAGCGGACAGCACCGGAACCGTTATGTCTGGGGGGTTCTGGGTCACATCGACATTGTGACCGCCCGTCGGCTGCATTCGGTCTGCCCCGGCCGCTAACCTGCCGTCATGGGAGCTTCTCCTTCCCCCTTCGGGCGCACCCTGACCGCGATGGTCACGCCGTTCACCTCGGACGGCGCTCTCGACGTCGACGCCGCCGCCCGGGTCGCGACGCACCTGGTCGACAACGGCAACGACGGTCTGGTGGTGAGCGGTACGACGGGTGAGAGCCCGACCACCACCGACGAGGAGATGGGCCGACTGCTCGCCGCCGTCGTCGATGCCGTCGGCGACCGGGCCCACGTGGTCGCGGGCGTCGGCACCAACGACACGGCGCATTCGGTGCATTTGGCCCAGCAGGCCGCCAAGCACGGGGCCGCCGGGATGCTCATCGTCACGCCCTACTACTCAATGCCTCCGCAGGCCGGCATCGTCGCGCACATGACAGAGGTCGCCGACGCGGGCGACCTGCCGACGATGGTCTACGACATTCCGGGCCGAAGCGGTGTGAAGCTGAGCCATGACACCCTGATCCGGCTCGCCGAGCATCCCCGCGTCGTCGCCGTCAAGGAGGCCAGCGGCGACCTGACGGCGGGATCGTGGGTGCTGCGGGAGACCGATCTCGCGTTCTACTCCGGCGACGACGCGCTCAACCTGGCCTGGCTCGCCCACGGCGCGGTCGGTGTCGTCTCGGTCGTCGCCCATGCCGCGCCCCGGCTCACCGCCGACCTCGTAGCGGCCATGGCCCGCGACGACGTCGTCGAGGCCCGCCGGATCCATGTCGACCTGCTGCCGGTCGTACGAGCGATCATGACCGGGACCCAGAAGGGGGCTATCCGAGCCAAGGCCGCGCTCGAACTGCAGGGCGTGCTCACCAACCGCAACGTGCGCCGGCCGCTGATCGAGCTCGCCGACGACGACCTCGCGGTGCTGCGCGCCGACCTGATCGGCGCCGGCCTTCTCTGACCCCCAAAACGGAGTCGCATGAGTCATCCACATCTTGAGCTCGGACCTGCACCTGATCTCCCCGCCCGCGGGCTCCGGGTGATTCCTCTCGGCGGTCTCGGCGAGATCGGCCGCAACATGACGGTCATCGAGTACGACGGCAAGCTGCTGATCGTCGACTGCGGTGTCTTGTTCCCCGAGGATCACCATCCCGGTGTCGACCTGATCCTGCCGGACTTCGAGCCGATCCGGGATCGCTGGGACGACGTCGTCGGCATCGTCCTCACCCACGGGCACGAGGACCACATCGGCGGCGTGCCGTACCTCCTGCGCGAGCGTGGCGACATCCCGCTGGTCGGCTCGAAGCTCACCCTGGCGTTGCTCGACGCGAAGCTGCGTGAGCACCGGCTGCAGGAGACTGCGAAGTACGTCGTGGCCGAGGGCGACACTCAGGAGCTCGGCCCGTTCGCCTGCGAGTTCGTCGCGGTCAACCACTCGATCCCGGACGCGCTCGCCGTCGCCATCCGTACTCCGGCCGGACTGCTCCTGCACACCGGCGACTTCAAGATGGATCAGCTGCCGCTCGACGGGCGGATCACCGACCTGCGGTCGTTCGCGCGCCTGGGGAGTGAGGGCGTCGACCTGATGCTGGTCGACTCCACGAACGCCGAGGTCCCCGGGTTCACCATCCCCGAGCGCGACATCACGCCGGTGCTCGACCGGGTGTTCGCCTCCAGCGAGCAGCGGATCATCGTCGCCTGTTTCGCCTCGCACATCCACCGGGTGCAGCAGATCATGGACGCCGCGGCCCAGCATGGCCGCAAGGTCGCCTACATCGGCCGCTCGATGGTCCGCAACATGAACATCGCCCGCGACCTGGGCTACCTCAAGGTCCCGGGCAAACTGCTGGTCGACGTGAAGGAGACTGCTGACCTGCCGCCCGAGAAGGTCGTGCTGATCTCGACCGGGTCGCAGGGCGAGCCGATGTCGGCCCTGTCCCGGATCGCCGCCCGTGATCACCCCGTCGTACGGCTCGAGCCCGGCGACACGGTCGTGCTGGCGTCGTCGCTGATCCCCGGCAACGAGAACGCCGTCTTCCGGGTGGTCAACGGCCTGGTGCGATGGGGCGCTCGGGTCATCCACAAGGGCAACGCGCTGGTCCACGTCTCGGGTCACGCCGCCGCCGGTGAGCTGCTTTACGCGTACAACATCGTCAAGCCGCGCAACGTGCTGCCGGTCCACGGCGAGGTGCGCCATCTGCATGCCAACGCCGACCTGGCCCGCCTGACCGGTGTGCCGAGCAAGCAGGTCGTGGTCGCCGAGGACGGTGTGGTCGTCGACCTGGTCGACGGCGTCGCACGGATCACCGGCAAGGTCGAGTGCGGCTACGTCTTCGTCGACGGCTCGTCGGTCGGCGACATCACCGAGACCGAGCTCAAGGACCGCCGGATCCTCGGCGACGAGGGATTCATCTCGGTGATCGTCGTCGTCGACTCGGTGACCGGCAAGATCGCCAGCGGCCCCGAGATCCACGCCCGCGGCTTCGCCGAGGACGAGACCGTCTTCGACGAGGTGCGACCGCAGTTGGAGGAGGCGCTCGACGTCGCGGTACGCGATGGCGTCGACGACACGTACGAGCTGCAGCGGATCATCCGGCGCACGATCGGCCGCTGGGTCTCCAACCGGCTCCGCCGCCGCCCGATGATCATCCCCGTGGTCATCGAGGCCTGACCCGGCCCAGCGGTGGCGCCGCTCAGCGGGCGTGCACCGCGCCGCCGTTGACGTGCAGGATCGAGCCGGTCGTCCAGTCGGCGCCGGGGGAGGCGAGGTAGGCCACCGCCTCGGCGACCTCATCCGGAGTGCCGGGCCGGCCCATCGGAATCAGCGCCGTCCGCGACGCGATCAGCTCGTCGCTGCGCCGGCTGTCCCAGAACTCGGTGTCGGGCACGAAGCCCGGAGCGATGGCATTGACCGTGATCCCGTCGCCCGCCAGCGCCGTCGACATGCCGTAGACCCAGGAGTTGATCGCCGCCTTCGCCGCGCCGTACGACCCGGCGCCGCGGAAGGCCGCGACCGAGCTCAGCGCCACGATCCGGCCGCCTGGGCGGGTCAGCTTCGGCAGCAGCGCCTCGGTGACCAGGACGGTCGTGATCACGTTGTTGTCGAAGTCGCGCCGCCAGCCCTTGGCCAGGTCCTCGAGGGTGTCGGCCGACCCGAGCGAGACGCCGCCGGCGTTGTTGACCAGCACGTCGATCGCCGGACCGGGCTTGAGTCGCTCGGCCAGTCCGGCCACGGCCGCCGGATCCTCGAGGTCGCAGGGCTCGGCGAAGACCCTGCTGTCACCGATTTCATTGTTGAGCTCCGCGGCCGTGTCGCTCAGCACGTCGAGCCGCCGCCCGACGATGACGACCTGGTAGCCGTCCGATGCCAGCCGCCGAGCACACGCCCGGCCGATCCCCGTGCCGCCCCCGGTCACGATTGCCCGCATCACGAGTCGCCTTCTCCTGTCGTCGTCTCGTACCGGTCACTCACGGCGCCACCCTAGACACGGCTGTCCAACCAGGCAGCGGCGAAACGGGGCGAGAGATCGGCGTGTGACGCGTGAGACTGGTGTGAAATCGACATAGCCTGGCGATCATGGCGACCCGTACGTCTTCCCCACCGAGGTCGCGCGGCTCGAGCAAGTCCAAAGGCAAGAGCTCACGATCCCGGTCGTCCGGTAGCCAGACTCGACGGACCTCGTCGAAGAAACGGAGCAGTACGTCCTCGCGCAAGGGGTCGTCCAGCTCCCGGCCGGTCCGGAGCGGGCCTGGCCTGCTCGTGCGTGCCCTGGGGGGCTTCTTCCGCGCGATCGCGGCGATCTGGCTCGGCTTCGCGCATGCCATCGGGGCGCTGGTCCGCAGCGTCGGCGGAGTGGCCCGCGAGCTGGATCCGGAGCACCGCCGCGACGGGGTCGGCCTCGCCTTCGTAGGACTGGCGCTGATCGTTGCCGCCTCGATCTGGTGGGAGATGCCGGGTGCGGTGGCCGACACGGTCCGTTCGATCGTCGCTGGCTCGATGGGGGTCGTCGGATGGGCGGTCCCGCCGGCCCTGCTGATCATCGCCTGGCGTACGCTCCGCCGCCCCGAACACAACGGTCCCGCCGGACGCCAGATCGTCGGATGGACGGCGCTGACGCTCGGTGTGATGGGGCTGGTCCACATCGCCCACGGCCTGCCGCGGCCGGCCGGCGGCAGCGAGGAGATGCGCGACGCCGGGGGAGCGGTCGGCTACTTCACGTCGGCGCTGCTGGTCGACCTGTTCCGGACCTATGTGGTCGTGATCCCGCTGCTGGTGCTGCTGACCCTGTTCGGCCTGCTCGTGACCACCGGGACGCCGGTCTACGCGATCCCCGGTCGGCTAGCCACGCTGCGTGACCGGCTGCTCCGCAAGCCCGACGAGCCGGCCGACAAGGAGTCGGCTCGCTCCGGCCGCAAGGGCCGTCGGCCGTCCAAGTCGCGCGAGGACGACTCGGAGCCGCGCAAGAAGCCGTACGACTCGCCGCTGGTCGCGGGTGAGGCCGACTCCGACGAGGCCGACACCGCTGCGGATGCGGCCGAAGCCGACAGTCCGCTGACGACGGAGGCCGAGGAGACCACCGCCCCGCCGACCACACCGCTGCCGGCCCGGGCCGAGCAGCTGGCGCTGTCCGGCGACATCGTCTACTCGCTGCCGGACTCCGGGACGCTCAAGAGCGGCAGCCCCCACAAGGCCCGGTCCAAGGCTTCCGACGCCGTCGTCGAGCGGCTCACCGAGGTGCTCGAGCAGTTCGACATCGACGCCCAGGTGACCGGCTACCTGCGGGGTCCGACGGTGACCCGCTACGAGGTCGAGCTCGGCCCGGCGGTCAAGGTCGAGAAGGTCACCGCGCTCAGCAAGAACATCGCCTACGCGGTGGCCAGCGCCGACGTCCGGATCCTGTCGCCGATCCCGGGCAAGTCCGCCATCGGCATCGAGATCCCCAACTCCGACAAGGAGATGGTCTCGCTCGGCGACACGCTGCGCTCGCCGCTGGCCCGGCGCGACCACCACCCGATGGTCGTGGGGCTCGGCAAGGACGTCGAGGGCGGATTCGTCGTCGCGAACCTGGCCAAGATGCCGCACCTGCTCGTGTCCGGCGCGACCGGCTCCGGCAAGTCGAGCTTCATCAACTCGATGATCGGCTCGATCCTGATGCGGTCGACGCCGGACGACGTACGCATGATCCTGATCGACCCGAAGCGCGTCGAGCTCACGGCGTACGACGGCATCCCGCACCTGATCACGCCGATCATCACCAGTCCCAAGAAGGCGGCCGAGGCACTGGGCTGGGTCGTGCGCGAGATGGACCTGCGCTACGACGACCTGGCGCAGTACGGCTTCCGCCACCTCGACGACTTCAACAAGGCGGTCCGCTCCGGCAAGGTCCACGCACCGCCGGGCACCGAGCGGCAGCCCACGGCCTACCCGTACCTCCTCGTCGTCGTGGACGAGCTCGCCGACCTGATGATGGTGGCGCCGCGCGACGTCGAGGACGCGATCGTCCGGATCACCCAGCTCGCCCGCGCGGCCGGCATCCACCTGGTGCTCGCGACCCAGCGGCCGAGCGTCGACGTGGTGACCGGGCTGATCAAGGCGAACGTGCCGAGCCGACTGGCCTTCGCGACCAGCTCGCTCGCCGACAGCCGGGTCATCCTCGACCAGCCGGGCGCCGAGAAGCTGGTCGGCCAGGGCGACGGCCTGTTCCTGCCGATGGGCGCCAGCAAGCCGATGCGGATGCAGGGCGCCTGGATCACCGAGCCGGAGATCCACGCCATCGTCAAGCACTGCAAGGAGCAGCTGCAGCCGACCTATCGCGAGGACGTCACCGCGCCCAAGGAGTCGAAGCGGGAGCTGGACGACGACATCGGCGACGACCTCGACCTGGTGCTGCAGGCGGTCGAGCTCGTCGTCTCCACACAGTTCGGCTCGACGTCGATGCTGCAACGCAAACTGCGCGTGGGCTTCGCCAAGGCGGGCCGGCTGATGGACATCCTCGAGTCGCGCGGGGTGGTGGGGCCGAGCGAGGGATCGAAGGCCCGCGACGTCCTGATCAAGCCGGACGACCTCGACGAGGTCCTGGCCACGCTGCAAAGTGGTGCATCATGAGGGAGGAGGCGCCATGACGAAGACGCTGCGGTCACCCCTTGACCTCAGCCCGTTGAGCCGCAAGCCGGATTCGGCGCCGTCATTCGAGGTACGGGGGCGTCCCGGCATCCACATCGTCGTCAGTGCCGTCGCGGGAGTCACGGCGCTGGCGTACCTGTGGCGTGCCGTCGACGGGGGCTCAGTCATCCTGTGGGCGATGGTCGCGCTGCTCGTCGGCATCGCGATGCTCCATCTGCTCGGCCGTCGCGAGGCCTCGCTGCCGCGACTGGTCGCCGACGACCACGGGGTACGAGTGCGGCGCCGCAAGCAATGGGTCGGTCTGCCGTGGGATGACATCGACCGGGTCGAGGTGGCCTCGATGCACGGTCCGCTCGGGTCGACCGTGGTCCGGCTGGTGCCGGAGGACGACGATCCGATCGTCGTCGGCTGCGGCACGTCGACGCGTACGTCGGCGGACGACATCGTCGTGGCTTTGCGCGACCTGGCCGGCCCCCGGACCCCGGTGGTGCGCGGCGTGGCGCCGTCGGAGGAGACGCTGCCCAGCGACGAGGTCGAGGACGAGGCGGCAGAGCTCGATGAGCCCGATGATGAGGCCGACGAGCCGGTTGAGCGCGAATCGGCCGACGTACCGGACCTGCCTGACCCGCCGGTGGTGGCGGCCGAGGACACCGGATCACGGCGGGCCGTACGCGCCGAGGTGACGCGATCCGAGCCCGGCATGGTCGGCAAGGTCCCTGAGTCGGAGACGGCCCAGCGGCTCCCGATCGAGGACGACCGCGACGACGACACCGCCGACATCGAGCCGATCACCGACGAGATCGCCGAGGAGCCGGCGGGTGGACGGGCGCCGGTGATCCAGGCCGACGTCGGCACGTCGATCGGCCCGCTGCTGTCGGCGGCGCGATTCCGGGCGCGGCTCAGCGTGGACGAGCTGGGGGAGCGGACCCGGATCCGGCCCCACGTCATCGAGTCGATCGAGAACGACGACTTCGGTCCGTGCGGCGGCGACTTCTACGCGCGTGGCCATCTGCGCTCGTTGTGTCGGGTGCTCGGCGTCGATCCGAAGCCGATCCTGACCACGTTCGACCGCAGTTACGCGCATGCGCCGATCGAGGCCCGTGAGGTGTTCGAGGCCGAGCTCGCGACCGGCCCGCGACCCACGTTC
>Ga0126377_10003629_pt1 | contig 11000 bp, 7 predicted proteins | sample PanSoiMetPlot_22_FD_92647 | JGI IMG/M metagenome (GOLD analysis project Ga0126377, IMG submission 92647) | Tropical forest soil microbial communities from Panama - MetaG Plot_22 | ecosystem: Environmental > Terrestrial > Soil > Tropical forest > Bulk soil | place: Panama | collected 2016-02-17
AGGGCCATAACAACTTTCAGAACGGCCACGAATTTATTCAACGCGGCGGCCAGCGCGGCCCGCAGAAAGACCTGCTGCTGCCCGGAACCTATTACATCGACCCGCTTATGTTCAAAGTAATCGCCGAAAAGGCGGGCGAGGTGAGGCCGGGCGAGGTCGCGGTGATAGTCTCGAACGTTGGCAAGGACCCGACCGGGGAGATTCGCCGCGCCATGGCCGCGAAGGTGCGCGAGAAGCTGGAACGCGAAGAACGCGAGCAGTTGGCGATCGCCGCGGCGCATCTTGATAAACTGGATGGGGAGGACAATAGCGACATCCTGCAGTTGGAAGAAGAGTTGAAGCTGAAGGATCCGGCCGACTCCCGTCTGGACGAGGGCGCGCACGAAGCATACGTCGTGCCCGATGGTTATCGCGGAATTCAGGAGATGGTGGTCGGCCCCGGGCGCTATTACGTCAACACACTGGCCGTTACGCCGGTCATCATTCCGACGACGAACCAGACGGTCGAATGGACTGCGGAACAATTGGCCGACACATTCAACCCCTTCGAGGTGATCTCGAAAGACGGTTTTACGATGCAGCTCGAAGTCCGCGTCGTCTTCCGCGTCAAACCCGAAGACGCTCCGTTCATGGTCGCCAAGATCGGCTCGATTGACCGTTTGATTCAAAACGTCATGCACCCGCTGATCGACTCGATCTTCCGCAACCAGGCTTCGGAATCTTCAGCGATGGCTTATCTGCAAAACCGCCACGAGGAACAGGAGCGCGCCGAAGCCCGCGTCCGCGTGCATCTGCTGAAATACCACGTGGACGTGGTCAACGTGCTGATCTGCCACATCCGCCTGCCGGAGGACTTGATGAAGACGCAGACCGAGAAGATTCTGGCAGAGCAGCGACAGAGTATGTACGACGCCCAGCGCGAGGCCGAAACCAAGCGCATCGAACTGGAGAAGACCAAAGCGCACGCCGACAACCAGAAGAGCTTGATGGAGGCGACGGTCGGCGTCGAAATCTCCAGCCGTCGAGCCGAACAGCGCAAGGCCGAGGCCGAAGGTGAAGCGAGCTACATTCTGCAAACTGGTAAGGCCGAAGCCGAGAAGATGCGATTGATCGGCGAGGCGCAAGGCGTGGCTTATCGCGAACAGGTCAACGCGCTCGGCCCGCAGGGCGTCGCTCTGGTCGAAACGCTGAAGGTGATCGGCGAAAAAGGCGTGCGCATCACGCCCGATGTGATGGCCACGGGCGGCGGCGCCGAAGGCGGGGGCGGCGGTCTGGGCACGCTGCTTCTGCTCAATCTGTTTCGCGATCAAATGAAGTCTGGGCAGAACGCCGAGACGCAGGTGAACGGCGCGGCGAAGCAGTGGTAGCAAAGTGACTCAAAAGAATTTCGGCCACGAATGAACACAAATATTCACGAATGGGGATAAATGATGAGAGAGCAAAAGAATTGCCACGATCAAGAAAAAGTTTCGTGTTCATTCGTGTTCATTCGTGGCTTAATTCTTTTCCTTGACCGCCATAGTGGGGCGCCCTGCGGCCCCTAAGAGGTCACTTTACTCTTAAGAATTTTAGCGCCGCGTTCTGAAAAGCGCGGCGCTTGCTATTTGGCGTCGCCGGCAGGAAGAACCAGGTCAGGAGTCTGATCGGGCGTGGCAGATTGGCAGGCGCGCTTTGCCCATCCCGCGACGGGAAGAACCGCGACAGCGCCTCTCGCGGGTTCTCTCGCAGGGCGTCCAGGGCCGCCACTTGATGAACGCAGGAGATGGAGCAGTATGGCGCGCACGATTTGACTGTCTTGGATTCGCGCTCGAGGTCATCGGGTGTGTATGAGGCGAGCGGAATGGCCGGGAAACCGCGCTGCTGCGAGCAGTAATGAGCGAGGCCGTCTTCGCAAATGTAAAGGTAGCGGCCGCCGGCGCGACAATGCCACTGGTTCGGCAAACCGCGAACCAGGTTCTTCTGAAACTGGTTGTAGTAATCGAAAGAGAAAAAGGACTTCCGCCGCGAATTCAAGATTTCGTCGTAGAGGAGCTGCTGCGGAGGATTGAGCGGCTGCAATTGGCCGGAATGGTCATGAATTACGCCGACCGTGCCCTTGAAACCGAGTTCATGCGCGCGGCGCGCGATGGTCAGCGCATCCTCGGGTTGGCGTATCGAACTCCCCAACACCGAATTGATCGTGACATCGAACTCCGCGCGCTCGGCCAACAGACGAAGTTTCTGATCCAGAACCTTGAGACTTTTCTTCGAGACGTCGTCCGGCTCGACGTTGTCGATGCTGATCTGAAGGTAATCGAGTCCCGCCCGGTTCAACCGCTTTATGCGCTCGGCGGTGAGCAGATAGCCGTTGGTGATCAGCGTGGCGATGATCTTGTGACGGCGAATGCGTTCGACCAGGGATTCCAATTCGGGGTGAAGCAACGGCTCGCCGCCGCTGAAGGTGATGGCCAGCGTTCCGAGCGCTGCGAGCCGGTCTATGCGACTCGCCATCTCTTCGACGGGCACGGGCTCGGAGGTCTTATCGTATTCGTTGCAATAGACGCAGGAGAGGTTGCAGCGGCGAACGGGGATGATTTGCGCCAGTATTGGGCGATGCGGAGATTTCAGCGCGGCCGCGACCATCCGCGCCTCGCGATAGCGGCGGCTTATCGCGCGAGCCTTTTTCTTCAAACGTAAAAAAAAAGTCCCGGACATAGATCAAAGGCGCGGCGTGACCAGGCCCACCTGATCCTGATACTTGCCCGCGCGGTCTGCGTATGAGGTTTCGCACTCTTCGTCCGCCTCGAAGAAGGTCACCTGCGCTATGCCTTCGTTGGCGTAAACGCGTATCGGCAGGTCGGCGGAATTTGAAAATTCGAGCACGAGCCGACCGCGCCAGCCGGGTTCGAGCGGCGTTGCATTCACGATCAAACCACAACGCGCAAAAGTCGATTTTCCTAGACACAAGCCTATTACATTGCGCGGCATGTTAAACGTTTCGACTGTCACGCCCAGCGCGTAGGAATGGGGCGGCAAGAGCCAGTATTGCGAGCCGTCTTCGGAGGCGCGCAGCGGGGCTTCGACGAGCGAGTTCTCGTCGAAATTTTTCGGATCAATCTCGGCGCTGGCGATGGGCGAAAAGACGCGGAACCCGTCCGGCGCGAGCCGCAGGTCGTAGCCATACGACGATACTCCCGCCGAGATGATGCGCCGCCCTTCGACTTCGCGCACGAGTCTCGCTTCGAAGGGCTTGATCATGCAGCTATCGCGGCACATCTTCAGAATCCAGCGATCCGATTTGACGCTCACGTAACAAGGCTCTCCTTTTTATCGAGTGATGCGCGCGAAGTCTATCAGAACGGCCCGCATTGAGACAGCCGGAACCGCGGATTTTTACGGATGCGGCCGATCGACGCGGATGTCCGCGGCAATCCCTAGCATCCATGTAAATCGGCGGTCGCTACTGCCCCGATCTTGCGTGTTTTGGCTCTTCGGGCGTATTCGCATTGCGACCTAGAATTCTGTAGAAGGAATCGCGGATGTGTTCGAGTTTGTAATCGCGTTTGATCATCTCCAGCCCTGCGGCTTCGCGGCTTTTTTCGCGCGCGCCCTTCTGCCACAGCTCCGGATCGAAGTCCACATAAACGTTGCGGCCCGCGTAGAAGAAATCCTGTATCGCATCGTCGAGCCTGTCGTCGGGCCAGGGCGCTCCGGGGATTATCGTCAGCCAAAAGGGCCGCGCCTTGACGCCCGCCAGATAATTGATCAGTGGCGTGCGCGCGCCGACGATGAAAGCGGAATTCCATGGGAGGTCTGAGATCTTTGCGACGTAATCGCGCGCGGCTTTCGCCGACCATTGTTGGTCGTAAAGCTCTTTGGCCATGCGGTTGTAAGAGCCTATGGTCAAAACAATGAGTCCCAGCAGCATAGGCGTCGCCCACAGGCGGAGCCGTTTGATCAACTCCGCCAGACACCATCCGCAGACGGCGGCAAGTCCGATCAGGCCGGTCAGGAGGTATCGCGGATTGACCGCCAGATCGTGATTGGCCATCAACGCCAGGTTTGCGGCGAGTCCGACCAGGCCGAGCGCCACGAGCGCGCGCAGAGGCGGCTTCGACCACAACCAGAGGAGGGCGAGCGGCGTGAGAATGGCGATAATCACCGAACAATCGAAGGCGTAGTCGGCGAAGAACTGCAGATTGGCGCTCGTTACAGGATGGACACTCCGCTCGGCGGCGCTCAGCCGATACCACTTGACTACCGAGATCCAGTAAAGGTCGTCGTATAGCTTCCAGAAGATCATCCCCGAGAACGCGCAGATGACCGCCAGGATAAAGGCGACACAGCCGATTTTCCACCGCCCCGTGTAGATTCGCGCAGCGATCGGTATGAAAGGAAGATAGAAGACCGCGAATTCACGAATGTTCGCGCTCAAACCCACCAGAGCGGCGGCCAGCAGAAATCGCCTGGTCTTGCCTGTCCGCAAGCTTTGCGCCATCCACCACAACGACCAGGCGAGCGCCAACAATCCCGGAATCTCGCTCATCGCGCGGCCGCTGTAGATGATGTAATAAGGCGACAACGACACGATCAGCGCGCCGAAAAACGCCGCGAGCCTGCTTGCCGTCAACTCCTTGCACAACGCGTATACGCCGATTACGCACGCGCCGGCTTGCGCGATCACGCCGTAGCGGAGCGCCAGATACGCCTTTTCGGGCGCCAGACCTAACCAGTGATGGGCAATTTCCCACAAGACCGAGTTGTAGCCGAGAAAGAGCGCGCGGCCGAGGCCCAGAGTCGATGGCTGATGTTGCACGACGTAGACAGTGTAATCGAATCCGTCCCAATCGGAGATGAACGGATCCTGCAAGCGCCAGGCGAGCGCCCACGAGAGGCAGGCCAGCGGCGCCCAAATATAAAAGTCACTTTTCCAGTCGTGTGAATTATCCTTGAGGCGCGTAATAACCTTTACGGTGTCGTATCTTCAAATCTTTGACGTTTCGATTTACCACTCGAATCTCCAGCTTGCGGAAGCCCCCGTCAGTGGCTTCGTTCTTTGGTTCATAGGCGAGCAGATATTGTTGGCGCAGGTCCTGCTCCAATTGCGTGAACGCCTTGTCCAGGTCGCGGGAGTTTTTCGGGAAGACGGGGCGCCCGCCAGTCGATTCAGAGATTTTTTTGAGCGCGCCCTCATTAATGCCGTCCATGCCGGGATCACCGATTCCGATCGAATAGATTACCACCTCGGCGCGCAAGGCTTCGTTGATGGCTTCGTCCAACTTCATACGACTGCTGGTGTCCTGGCCGTCGGTGAGCAGAATGATTGTCTTGCGCCCGGGCTCCTTGGCCAGCATGTCGGCGGAGGTGGCGACAACCGCATCCCAAATCGCAGTGGAGCCCTGTCGCGACCCGCCGTTGATCGGCGGAGTCGTGCCGCCGTAGACGCCGACCGGAGGCGGCGCAACAAATGTGATATCGTCGAGCGCCTTGCGGACGCGCTTGGGATTCGAGGTCAGCTCTTGCATGACTGTCGCCTCGCCCTCGAATTTAAGCACGGCGACGGTGTCTTTGCCGGTGCGGACGATCGACTCGACGAAACGCCCGCCGGCGTCCTTCAACTGCGGCAATGTGAACCGCTCGCTGCCGCTGACATCGACCAGAATCGCCATCGTCAGTGGCAGATCCATTTCGCGCTTGAAGGTGAAGATGTCCTGGACTTGGCCGTTTTCGAGAATCTGAACGTCTTCCTGTTTCAGATCGTTGAGGTAGCGGTTCTGTTTATCCTGAACGCTGAAGAGCACGTTGACGAGCTTGGTGCCGAGCTTGATCGTAGTCTCGTCTTCTTTCTGCTGTGGCTTCTGCGGCTTCTGCTGCTGGGATTTTTTCTGATCCTGCCCCTTCCCCTTGTCTTGTTGATTGGCCTGTTGGGCGTCGGCCCGCGGTTGAGGCGCAAACGCGTATGTCGCCGCCATCAACGCGGCGATCGCGAGGCCCCAGGCGCAAGTTTTAATCTTCATCTCTCTTCTCCTTCCGCGACCCACCGCGTTTTCGTAGTCGAGGTCTTCGGTTTTTTTTCTTTCGCCGCCGAGAGAAGGGGGAAGCTCGTGGCCATTATCGTTCAAGATCTCGGCTACTGGCTAGCGCTCGTCACGCCGCGCGGAAGCGCTTTGTAGCCGGTTTTAGTTCTAACCTTCAGTCCTTTGTGGTTCGGAAGTTTCACTTCGATTCGGCGTTCTTTGCCGTCGTAATTCTCGTTGATCGGCTGATAAACGATCATGTATTGATTGCGCAGCTCACGCGTAATTTGGGTGAGGCTTTTTTCAAGCTCGATCACTTCCGCGGTGAAGAAAGCGCGCCCGCCAGTCTCTTCCGACAGTCTCTTGAGGTCCTTGTCTTCCTTGCGATCCACAGTTCCGGCCTGCACGCCGAAAAACCCTCCGGCCTTCGTGCTGATCACATAGACGGTGGTTTCAGATTGCTGCGCGATTTCAATCGCTTCCTGCAATGTACGCTCGCTTTCGGTGTCCTCGCCGTCGGTGATGACGACCATCACACGGCGGCGACCCGTCGAGGGGCCCGCCATCATCTTCTGTTCGCAGACACTGTAGACCGCATCGTACATCTTGGTCCCGCCCTGCGCCTTGATCTTGTCAATCGCCTTGGTCAGTAAATCCAGGCGGTTGGTCAGATCCTGCTGGAGTTCGACCTGCGAGTCGAAGGTGGCGAGCAGCGCGCGGTCCTGGCGATATTTGAGCACCGTTTCGAGGAATGAATAGGCCGCGTCCCTCTCGAATTTCAGTTTCGGTTTGACGCTGTTCGACGTGTCCATCAGCATCGCGACGTCGAGCGGCAGATTGTTCAGGGGGTTGAACGAAATGATTGTCTGTGGAGTTTTATCTTCGAAAATCTCGAAGTCGGTCTGCTTCAGTTCAGTCATGAAGCGGTTATTCTTGTCCGTGACCGTAACCGGTAGGTTCACGTTGATGGTGATATTTCTGATCTGCCCTGGATTGACGGGATCCTGCTTGTCATCCGCTGGGTTCTTCTTGTCGCCCTGCTTCGGTTGGGTCTTGGGTTGTTGAGCGTCAACGACCACGAGACCGAAGAGCAGCGCAAAGATGATGAGCGGGCATCCGTTGAGCCAACGACGCTTTTTCATAATTCGTAAATTCCTCCGATCAACGACTGTGATTTTCCACCGCAGCGTACAGTAAAGAACGGTAAAAGAATCTGATTTTGCGAGATTATAGTTTGCGTCGAAGGCGGCAGTAAAGCGCGCCTGAAAATGGGGAGTAGGGAATGGGGAGGGACGGACGAGGCTCTGCGGATGACATTCCCCACTCCCTACTTTCCATTCCCTACTCCCTTTCCTCGACAGGTGGAAAGTCGCGGCGTTTTGGCTTATTCTAACTGCGCGTTTGAGGCTGTTCCCACTCCACTTCTTCCCTAGTCGCCTGCGACGCAGCTTCGATGTCCTGAAACTCTCCGTAATCTTTGCGGGGAGAAGAGCAGAAATCTTTTGGAGGAAGTCTTTCAGTGCAATCAATTGTAAAAGCTGAATCTGCTGAACAAGCCGGGCAATCCGGACAGGGGCAGGTAGGGGTTGCGCCGGCGCCATCGCGCGATGAAGGGGGGGATCCGGCGCTGACAGGCGCGCGCGCATGGTTGCTGCGCGCGGCGGTGATGATCGGCGGCGCGGCGGTGATGGTGGTCGAAATTTTAGGCTCGCGCATTCTGGCGCCTAATTTCGGGACCACGCTTCACGTCTGGAGCGCGCTGATCACAGTGACGCTCACCGGCCTGGCTGTAGGCTACGCGGTCGGGGGCCAGGTGGCCGATTACCGCCCCGGTCTTGGGCCGTTAATGACCATCATGGCTTGCGCCGGCGCCACGCTGTTGGTCTCCGATTTGACCGCGCGGCCAGTGTTGAGCGCGGCTTATGACGCGGGAATGGTCAGCGGGACGTTTATGGCCGCGACTCTGCTTTTCCTCCCCACACTCTTCCTGCTCGGAATGCTATCTCCAATGGCCGTGCGCGCGGCGGCTAATCATCAACACCTTGGCGCCAGCATCGGAAATCTTTACGCGCTTTCGACCGTCGGCTCGGTCGCGGGCAGTCTCCTCGTTTCACTCCTGCTGATTCCGAATATGACGGTTCACGCCGCCATCATTTCGACCGCCGTCGCCCTGGCGATCGTGCCCGTCTTCTACCTGTTCTTCGCGGCCAGGAGAAAGGCCGCCCTGTGGCTCTTTATGGGCCTCGCGCTCAGCAGCGCCGGCGCAAAATGGGCGGGCGACGTAGCCGACAGCAAAGTGCTGTATAAGGACGAATTCTATCCGGTGACCGCGCGCATCCCGTCGGCTTATGGCGATCTGGTAGTGAGCGACCGTGACGGCGTGCGCTACCTGTTTCTGAACGGCGTGCAGCAGGGGTCGATGATCGGCGACGTCTCTTACGCCAAATACGCCTATGGCCTGGAGCGGTTAGCGACTATCAAAGGCATTCCGAAAAAGGTTCTGATCTGGGGCCTGGGCGCGGGGGTTTACGCGCGCGCGATGGCCGAAGCCGGGTCGGAAGTGACGGTCATCGAGATAGACCCGATGTCGGAAAAAGTGGCGCGCGAATATTTCGGCTTGCCCGCTTCGGTCAAAGTGATAATCGGAGACGCGCGCACCGAGACGTCGAGGCTGTCCGAAAAATACGACGTGATCGTCCTCGACGCCTTCAGCGGCGATTCGCCGCCGTTCCATTTGCTCACGCGCGAAGCCTTCAGCGATTTGAAAAAGCGGCTGGCGGACGATGGGCTGGTGGTGGCCAACATCGTCGGCGGGGTCTCCGGCGAAGCCTCCCGCATCGCCTCATCGATTGTGGCGACGATGGAGAGCGTATTCGGAAAAACGCAGATCTTTTCGCCGAACTGGCTACTGGCGGGCAAGAAGCGGAAATTCGTTTCGACCATGTTTCTGATCAGCGGCGATATTCCCGAAAACCTGGCGGAGAACGCCGCGCCGTTCACGATGAAGACGTCAGAAGAGATCGAGCGAACCCGCTACATCGAAGCCGTCTTCGCGTCCCAGCTCAAATTGCCGCGCGACCGGGCCGTGATTTTGACCGACGATTACGCCCCGCTCGAAGCCTGGTCTGACGCAGCCGTGGAAGCTATGCGTTACTGACTCGCTACCGTGAAAACTACGATCACACCGTCCCCCTCAATCGCCGCGCGCTTCATTCAGCGCGGCGAAATTGTCGCGTTCCCGACCGAGACTGTCTACGGTTTGGGCGCGAACATCTTCGACGAAGAAGCCGTCAAGAAAATATTCATCGCGAAAGACCGCCCCGCTGACAACCCGTTGATCGCGCACATCTTCGACCTCTCTCAGCTCGAACAGATCACGAGCGGGATACCGGAGATCGCCGCAAAACTGATCCAGGCTTTTTTCCCAGGGCCGTTGACGCTGATCCTGCCCAAGAATGAAAAGGTTCCGTCCGCGGCGACGGCGGGGTTGAATACCATCGGCGTTCGTATGCCTAAAGACCCGATCACGCGCCAATTTCTGCGCGCCTGCGCCGTCCCAATCGTCGCCCCTTCGGCGAATCTCTCGGGCCGGCCAAGCCCCACGACGTGGCAGGCGGTCAGGGCCGACCTCAATGGTCGCATCAGTTGCATCCTCAAAAGTGATCAGACGAAGATCGGTTTGGAATCGACCGTGGTAGATTGCTCCGGGGAAACGCCGGTAATTTTGCGCGCCGGCGCGGTCACGCTCGAAGATCTGTCGAAGGTGATCCCGCAGACCAAAATAGCCAAAATATCGGGCGATTCCGAACTCGCCGTTCCGAAAAGCCCCGGGATGAAGCATCGCCATTACGCGCCAAAAGCGAAAGTCGTCCTTGCTCAATTTCCTCAATTCATTGCTCCCATGAACTCGTCAGCCTACATCGGGCTCAAAGCGCCGCAGAACGCCGCTTTGTTCGAGCGAATCCTTATTTGCAAAGACGTCGAGGAATACGCGCGCGCATTATTCAAATTTTTCCGCGACTGCGATGATAGCGGAGTCGAAACCATCTTCTGTCAAATCGTCGATGAAGAAGGATTGGGTTTGGCTTTGATGGACCGCCTCAGACGAGCCGCTTACGGCTGATTCTTGCAAACGCGCCTTCGCGCCTGTACAATCGCTTTTTCGCTTCAACGGTTAATCGAGTTCAGAAACAATTGACAATAACAATTGACAATAACAGAGGAGGCATCGCCGATGAGAGTGCTCAATTAACAGGCTGAGAGTTTTACGCGCCTTCCGGCGCCGACGTTTTTTGTGAGCGATTTTTCCCTGCGGCCGACCACTTTAACGCGCCGCAATCGTCCTTTCGTCAAAACTCCCAGCCGATTCTCGCCGCTTCAACCCAATCTACCAACACGATTTTCAATCGCAGCTTTGAAGGCCGCCGCTAAGGCGAACGAGTCTTTGGGAGCAGGCCCTTGATCGGAAAAATTTATGCTCGATTCATCATTTCAGAACAATCATCATCACGCGATAGAAGTTCGTCATTTGAAAAAGGTCTTTCGCAAGCGCAAGCGTCAAGGCGTCTTCAAGTACGCGGTCAACGAACAATGGGCCGTGAAAGACGTGTCGTTCGAAGTTGCGCATGGCGAGACTTACGGGCTGTTGGGGCCGAACGGGTCGGGCAAATCGACGCTGATTCGGATTCTTTCGACGCTGCTCATTCCCGATCACGGCGAGGTGCGTTTGATGGGGCACAGGCTTCCGGACGAAGAGCGCGTCGTGCGCTGGAAGATCGGGCGCGTGAGCGTTGACGCAGCGTTCTACAAAAAACTGTCGGCGCGGGAGAACCTGCTCTACTCGGCCTATCTTTACGGCCTCGAACCGAAGTGGGCCGAAAAACGGGCGTTTGATATCCTCGAACGGCTCGGCATCGAGTCGCGGCGGTTTTCCGATCCGCTCGAAGAGATGAGCCGTGGGATGCAGCAGAAGGTCTCGATCGCGCGCGCGTTGATGGTCAATCC
>Ga0126377_10003630_pt1 | contig 10999 bp, 5 predicted proteins | sample PanSoiMetPlot_22_FD_92647 | JGI IMG/M metagenome (GOLD analysis project Ga0126377, IMG submission 92647) | Tropical forest soil microbial communities from Panama - MetaG Plot_22 | ecosystem: Environmental > Terrestrial > Soil > Tropical forest > Bulk soil | place: Panama | collected 2016-02-17
ATCGATGGACAGTACCGTCAAGAACATCGGGTTGTGATGGAGCGACTGCTTGGTCGACCATTGACCCCGCAGGAACGGGTTCACCACAAGGATGGGAATCCCACCAACAACGCCCCGGAGAATCTTGAAGTGTTTGCCTCGCAGTCGGCTCACAAACGACTCCATGATGCCAATCGAACGGTCAGAACATGCACGTTATGTGAGCGTAAACACTACGCTCGGGGGCTTTGTGAACGACACTACCAACGACAACGAAAAGGAATTCCTTTACTAGGCTAACTTTGCGAGCCCACGACGACCCACGTATTCGGCGTGGCCGTACAGACCTGGAGCTTGCCCCCCGCCAGACAGAGATCGCCAATGGCGTTGCCCGTGGCGGGGGGTGTGCTGGCAAAGACCGGGACCCCGAAACGAGCGGGGTTCGCCGCCGTGGCGCTGATGCGCAGACTGGACCCGGGTTGGTAGACCGTCGATTTGGCTCCCCGGTCGCGCTTGAGCTGGGGACCGGCGTTGAGGGAACTGGGCATGATTACACCTGCATCTGATGAGAGGCCAGCATATGGGCCTGCCAGGCAGCCTTGGTCGCGGTGTGGTAGTTGCAGCCCTGGTTGCAGCTCCAGACCTGACCGCCGTCGTCTTCGTACACCGTCAGGACTCCACCCATCGGCGGATGCTCCCCGCTCCGGGGCCGGGTCTTGAGCCAGGTAATCGTGCGAATCACATTCTCGTCACTGGTATAGAGGTGACCCATTCGAAACTTGATGTACTCCCCGGGGATGAACTCGGGCTCCTCCCCCCGCTCCAGGGCTGACATATCGAAGAGCTGGACCAGGAGTTCGGGATGGGCGTCACAGCGGTAATGCTTTTCATATTTGGGCGGCGGCGCTGGGGCCGCGTTCGTTGGTTCCACCAATACGGTGCCCAGGGGCCGCTGTTGGACAGCGGCCAGAATCTGGGCGATCTGGGATTCCATCAGACTCAACCGGGCTTCGGTCTCCTCGGTCACCGGCTGGGGCTGGGGTTCGGGCTCCGGTTCGGGCTCCGGTGGCGGGGCGGGCACCGGCTCCGGGGTTGGGGTTTCTTCCTCCTCCTCGGGGTCGGTCTCGGCCAGCACGGCCACCATATCCGCCTCCTCGACATAGGGCAGGGTACTGATCATGGTCTCCTCCGGCGGGGGAGGTCCGGCCAGCATGCACCCAGCCGGACCCCTTCCCCCCGCGTGTATTAGGCAAGGTTCGGATAGTCCGTGGCGGTGGTCGAGCAGTTGATGATCTTGTAACGGGCACCATTCTTCTTAAAGACGGCGCTGTAGTCCCCGGTAAAGCGACCCTTCTTGTAGGGGCCGTTCACCGGCAATTGGACATCGGCCCATTCCCCACCCTTGTAGGGCCGGATCGAGATATCGTCCAGATTCACGAAGAAGACGGTGGCGGGCATGATGTAGCGACTCATAGTAAAGCGCAGGGTGCCGTACTCGGTGGTAACGGCATTCCAGACCAGGGTCGTGGTGTCGTCCTTGACCGTGGCGTAGCGATTGGCGTTCCAGAGACTGGAAATGACCTCACGCATGAACCCGCCGACCAGAATGTTCTTGGCGGCATTGGAGCCGACGTTGGTCCAAAGCGTGCGCTGGACGAAGCGGAGATCGGACTCGGTCAGCGGAGCCAAGGCCTTGTCGAGCGAATTGTCGGTGAAGAAATCGAGCCCGCCCATCAGGGTCGGGGTGCCTCCGGGAACGGTGAAACTCGACTCTGGGGCGTGCCGTTTGCCCATGATCATCGCCTTCTCGAAATCGATACTGGCGCTGGTCATGATCCGGCTGAGGAATTCGTCGTAGCGCGAGGCCCCGTCGAACTCGTAGTCCGGGGTGTTGTCTTCGCGGTTAGAGACCTGGACCGCGTAGTCATACAGTTGGGGGACATTCCACTCAATCGCGCCCTTCATGATCGGGGCCAATTGGGAATCGGCGTTTTCCTGCGAAGCCGGGCCCAGAATCTCGATGACGTAGCCGGGAGCGCCGTAGGTATGGGCTCCGGCGGTGGTGCCACCCATGGCCCGGACCACCGTCACCACATCACTGCCCGGCGTCACCCCCGTGATCCAGACATGCTCGACGGCGGTGCCGCCATCAGTCGGGATGCGGAGCACATCGCCCTGCTGGACCTTATTGCCGTCCCCGGTGGCCAGGGTGAGGGAGGTGGCCGCGCCTGCGGTCAGGGTCGCCCCCAGGTTGACCTGATGGGGGGCGAGAAAGCCGGTGCCCCATTCGATCTTCTTCTGATTGACACTCTTGCCGGTGGACACGCTCGAACTGAACGGGGTTTCCTCCGGTTCCAGGTATTTTTGGAAATCGGCGAACAGGCGAATTACCATGGCACTGGGCACCGTGCCGCCGGTAATCGCGCTATCGCCGGTATTCTGGGCAGCCCGGTAGATGGTGCTGCCAGCCGGGATAGGCATGGGTTGTGGTCCTGTCTTAACTTGAGGCGAGGCGAGGTGGGGTGGCGGCAATCAGCCCAGCCAAATCCCCCGAGCGCTCCTTGGGCATGCTCGGCGGAACGAAGCCCGCCTGGGCACCACCTGCGGCGTAGACCCCGGAGTCGACCACCGCCTGCCGTTGCTGATCTTGGGTTTGGACTTGTTGCTGCGCCTGATGGCCCCGCAGGGTCTGGATCATCTGCTCCATCTCCTCGGGACTATCGGCTTTGCGCAACAAGGGGACGTATTCCGGTGGCAGCCCTTCTTGTAACGCCCGGATCGCGACCACCGAATTCTTGGCCAGTTGGATTTGGGCCTGTTGCTCCCGGGTTGCCCCGGCCTGCAACTGGGCGTCTTTGGCCTGGATGATCGCTTCGTAGCGCTGGGCGCGGTAATCGTGGAAGGCCCGCATCCGGTCATCCTCATCGGGAATCGCCTGGATACGGGCCAGGATTTGGGCCTCTTCGCGCTGGGCCGCTTCCATCGCCTGGCGATGTTGAAGCTGGATCAGCGCCGAGTCCTGGGCGTTGAGCCGGTCGTGAAGCTGACGGAGTTCCTCGTCCCGGGGATCAGGGATCGTCGGTTCCTGGACCGCAGGTTGGGGAATTCCGGATGGGTCGATCTGACCGCTTACGGCTGACGGAGCCTCTCCCGCAGTCTGCTCCGGAGTGACGACCTCGGAGAGGGGTGGACCGCCCTGCGCACCCAGTGATGGATCACCACTGAATTCCTGGGACTGTCCCTGCTGGATATAGCTGGCAAGATCGGCCATCGCACACCTTCATTCCGGCAGTTCTCTGCGCATCCTACTGAGCAGAGCGCCGATGTGTCAACTTTAGGCGTGACTGGTCAGGGCCTGAATCCAGGGATTGCTATAGGTTCCCGGGGATGGCGGCCCGGCAAAGGGTGACGGGCCCATGGGTTGCCCGGATTGCTGCTGCTGGAATTGCACGGCCTGGGTGGCAATGTCGGGGCCGTTGGTCGGCAGGGGAGCGCTTTCGTACTGGCTCGGAGCCTGACCGGTCACCGCCATCCAGGCATCGGGCGAGAGCGTGGCCGAATCGAGCAGCACCACCAATTCCTGGGGGGTGGCGGTCGGGTTGTATTTGATCAGGTCCTGCTGTTTGGCGGCAAAGAAGCGGGCGGCATTGGGGTTGGAGGCGCTGACCTGATCGCGGTAGTAGGAAAAGGCATTGGGCCCGTAATTGGCCTGGAGGTTGTACATCTGGCCCTGCCACGATTTGTAGGCGTCGAACTGGGGATGGGTCTGGCGATAGGTGTGTTGCAGGGCCTGAATCTGATCGGTCAGGTGCTGGGGATCGTTCTGCCGGAGCCAGTAATCGGCGACCATGCCGAGCTGTTCGGCTCCCAGGGTCCGGCCCGCGAATTGCGGTGGCAGCCAGCGCCCGGAGAGAATGTCGTTCCGCTTCTGGATCAGGGCCTGGCCCTCGGCTGATCCCAGGCTGTTGTACTCCTGCTCCTGGATCACGAACGTCCGGGCCTGCGGGGTCGCCGTAGCGATATCCCGCTTGAACTGGGCCCGGTTGAAATCACCGGGTTGCCAGTCCTTGCCGGTTTTGTTTTTGTAGGCGGTCTGGAATTCGGCATCGGCGTACGTGGGGACATAATCCTCGGGCCGGACTCCGGCCTGCTTGGCGGCATCACGGATCGTATTGATCTGGGCCCGGCTCACATCCCGGGTATCCTCCCGCACCTTGAAATTGGTGGGCAGGGTGAAATTGAGGATGTTTTGCAGCAGCCCCGCCGAAGCCGCGCCCTGATACGCCCGGTCATATTCCGGACGGTCGGGATCGTTGAGGATATCGATCAGTTCCTGATTGGTCAGATTCGGGTTTTCGGCCAGAATCCGCGAGGTGATGATGTCATCGAGACTGGCCCGGCCCAGGGTCCCATCCTCGGTCGCCTTGGGCGCGACCGGCTGGCTGAGCCAGTCCGGAGCCAGGGGGGCGATCACCGAGCTGAGCCAGGACCGGAGCTTGACATTCGCTCCCTCGTACGGGGCGGGGGCGGGCTCCATCCCCAGATTGGCCCGGGCGTAATTCACCGTCGCCCCGATCAATTGCCGGGTGCGCAAGCCCACCGGATCGGGGGCGAAGGTATCGCCGTAGGCCCCCATGTAGTTGAGGGTGGCATCGACCCAGGGGAAAAGCCCCACCCCGTGCTGCTTGCTCACCCGCAGAATCTGGCCCATCCGGGTTTCGCCATCGGGGGTGATCCCGGAGTCCATATCGAAGACCTTGGCGATCCCCAGCAGCGCTTCCGGGTTCATCATCAGGGTGAACCCGTAGGGCCCGCTCATCAGGTTGACAAAGCCCTTGCTCCGGGCATCGAGCCCGGGGTCCTGGGCCATGCGGTCGATGCCGTCGTTCAGCTCGTTGTACCAGTAGTAGAGCATGGGGTGGCGCAACGTTTCTTCGAGGTAGAACCGGGCCGCCCGGGTCGACCAGTAATGGAAGGGCACAAACTTGGAGATAAACTCATCGAGATTGGTGAACTCGTAACTAAAGTGGACCCGGTTGACCTCCTTAATCGCCCGATCTAATGAGGTCTGACGGATATTGAGAAAGGTCCGGGTAATATCCTGGGCGTCCTGGGGCTTCAGACCCGCATCGAGCAGGGCCTGGTGAACCGCCGGAATCTCCAGCCGCCCATCAGTGAGCAGTCCTTCGCGGGTGACAAAGTTGATCTTGCCGGAAAGATCGATCCCGTTCTTTTTGGCGGTGTCGACCAGTTGCTTTTGCAGGACCGGCATCGCCCGCCGCATCCCGTGATCGAAGAGATCGGAGCCCATGCCCGAGCGGATGTACCACTCCCAGGCCGAGGCGAAATTCTGATTGGCATTGGCGGTTTTGCCGACCACATGGCCGATCTTCTTCCCGGCCAGCTTCTCGGCCACCTTGCCCAGGGAGTTCTTGCTCAACGCGCCCGTGGCCCCGTATTCGGCATTGCCCCGGGCCAGCTCCATCGGCAGTTCGCCAATTCCCCAGGAGGAAAAAATCTCGGCCATTTTGGTCGCGGAGAGATTGGCGGCGGTAAGATCGCGACCCTCTCCGGCGAAGGTTGATTTGATGAAGCGCTGGTACTCGGCCAGGTTCATATTGGGCCGGTAGCCCGCCGCGATCATCTGCATCCACGAACCGACGATATTGCTGGCGTGGTAGCGGGGCGAGATCAGGGCCTGCTGGCCCCAGGCGGTGCGGAAGAGCTTGAACGGGCTCATCTTCCCCGGCACCACCCCGTGCTCGCGCTGGAAGAGGCGGTGCATATGCTCGGCCAGGACATCGTGGACACTGGCGGTGGCCGGATCGAACCCCATTTTGTCGAGTTCGGAGAGCGCCCATTTGGCATCATCATCTTTGGGGAACACGCTCTGGCGAGCCGCGAGGTTGGCGTCGGCGGCAAAGGTCGAACCTGATTCCTGGATCGTCTTCAGGCCCTTGGCCATCCGCGCCCGGTAGGCATCAGACTCCTCGCCCCAGGTCTTCCCGGCGATATCTCCTTGGGTGAATTTCCGGCTCATAACCTCTCTCGTTTTGTCCCCGACCAGGACCGGCTGCTGCGGCCCCTGGTGCCGGGGCAGATGCGGGGTGGGCGGCAGCTCGGCCACGGTCGCGCCCACGCTTTCCGGCGCGGCCTGGGCCAGACGCTCGGTGGTGGCGTCCCCGACCGCATCGCGCAGATTGCGGTAGCCCTGGGCGAAGCGGCTCTGGCTGGCCGCGTGCTTGGCCCGTTCGAGCTGATCGAGAATAACCCCGGAGAGGGGATCGGTCTGATAGGCAATCCCCGAGGCCAGGGGAGAGCGGGCGACCTTCCGCGCCAGTTCCAGCTCGTGGTACGAGCGCTGCATCTGTTCGATCAAATCCTTCCCCCGGCGCAGGGGAGAGTCCCCGGAGAGACCGTTTCCGACCGACCGGGCCCCGCCCTCGGCATAGTCGGCAATCTGTCCCTGGCCGACCTGACGGGCGGTCGCTTCCGCCGCCCCGAGATCATCGAACATGAGATGGAGCCCGACAGTCAGCCGTCCCTGGCGGTCAATCTGGTAGCCCAGTTTCAGCTTATCGCCCCAGGCGGTGGCAAAGGCCGTGTTGTAGCGCCGCAGGACCTCGGCGGTCTGGTCCCGGACTTGGCGACCAATCGCCGGGGGGAGTTTCCCCCGGACGAAGTCCAGGGGGAGGGGGTTCCCATCCGGGCCCAGGATCGGTCGCTCCACCACCTTGACCCCGTACCCCCGGGCCGGGGCATGCTCGATCACCCCCGAGGGATTGTCGCCCCCGGGCGTAATCAGGGAGAAGAGATTCCGGCTCTCCCCGGGATCAACGTTCGTCAGCTTCGCGATCACATCATTGGTGAGCGCGGTCCCGACCTTGGTCCGGCGATCCCCGGCCATCGATCCGACCGCGCCGCTCGTTCCCCGGATCGCCTTCTGCCACTCATTGATCACAAAATCCTTGGGATCGAGCCGGGCCTTGCCCAGATTCGCTTTCAGACGGCTGAGGGTATCGTCCAGGGCCACGCCCATCGAATCGATCACTTCGTCGCTCGTCCCGCCCAGATTCTTTCCGCCCTTCCAGATCGCCGACTGGTATTCGGAGGGGAGCATCCCCAGTTCCCGGGCAATCGTATTGGTGGTAGCGTAGGATTCCAGGTGCTGCATATTGGTCGGGCCATCGGAAAACCCCAGGGCCCGGCCATGCCACATATCGGTCACGACATCGGCAAAGGTCTGATCGATCCCGTCCACGATCTGCTGGCGCATGGCCTTGGGAATGGTCTCGTCTTCCATGATCGCCAGCTTCCGGGCCTCGATCAACTGACTGAATTTAAAGGAAAAGACCTTGGGGCTATTGCCGAGATCGTTGAGCAACGAGCCATCGAAATTGGCAAAGCGCTGGACCTCGCGGGCGATCCCCGAGGCCCGGGCCGGGAAGTTATTGGTGGTCTGGGCCCAGTCCTGCAAGCGCCGGATTTCATCGGCGTTAAATCCCGAATCGGCCAGCATCTGGGGATCGTCGACAAAGTGCCGGAGCTTGGCGAAGGCCTGGGAGCCCTCGTTCCGGTTGGGCAGGACCGCGTTCCGCACCGAGGTCGCGCCGATCATCCCGAGGAGGGTATCGGCCAGGCGCTGGTCACCACCCGATATCTCGTGCGCGACCCGACCCGCCGCCTTGTAGAAATCCGGGGAGTCTTCGCCATAGGTGGTGATCCAGCGCGACCACTCGCCCAGGGCCTTCAGCTCCTGGCGGTTGGCGGGGAGGTGTTCCAGGGGATTGGCCCTGACCCCCAACTCCTGGGCCCGGGTCGATTCCAGATTGGTGACCCCGGTCAGGGGATTGAAGCCCAGCTCTTCCAGGGTCCGGCGACCGGTCTCGGTGCGGGCCAGGACCGCCGTTACCTGGGGGTCGATATTCCCCCACATGTCCTCGGGGTAGACCGCCCCGGCCCGGGACTCCTGCCCGAGCTGATTGACGATCTCGGAGCGGGATAGGGCCCCCTCGCCGTAGAGCCGGGCCTCGGCCATCGTCTGGGCGGTGGGGGAGGCGGCGGGGATGAGCTGGTGCCGGTAGTAGTAATCGACCCCCCGGTCGAGCAGGCGATTGAAGGTCTCCTCGTCACTGATCTCCATCCCATACTTGTCGCGGAGGTGCTGGCGGATCACGTCGACCACCGGGGTCCCGTCATCACCGACAAAGTGGAGCCCATGGGGCCCCCGCTCCCCGCTCTGGACGAGGTGGTGGAGGAGCATCGGGGTCTCGGGCTCGTTGTTCATGCCGAGGTGGTACATCCCGCCCTGGGCATCGAGCCCAATCCGGCCATTGGGACCGACATTCCACCACTCCCCGGTCGCCTCGTCGCGGAGATGACGGCCCGCCATCCCCGGTTCCTCGGGCATAGTGAAGGAGGCCGCCCGGCCCTCCTTCCGGTTCAGCCGGAGCTGGGAGGCGACATCGTGGGCCGCGACCTCGAACATCCCGGGATTGGTCTCGTCGCCGTGCATCTGGGCCCGAATCCCCCGGGAGCCCTGGACGTTCTGGAAGCGGTGGACATCGATCCCGGTCCCGGTCTCCCGGGCCACCCGGGCCGCAGCGCTGGACTGGATGATCTCGGGCAGGGGGTGCATCCCGATCAGGGCGTCGTCGGGGAAGGGGAAATCGGCCCGCTGCTTGGCCTCACGGAAGACAAAGGGCAGGACCTCTCGGATCGACTGCCCGTGCTCGGCCACCAGCTCGTCATAAATCTGCTGGGGGACCCGGTAGGCGTACTCGATGGCCCCCTCGGGCCGGTCCTTGAGCCGGATATGGGCCGAGCGCATCTCATCACTGACATAGCCCACCAGCCCGTCGATATCGCGCTGATCGAGCCCGGTCTTCTCGACCCCGGGACGTTGCTGCCAGACAATCCCCGCCGTCTGGCTGCCAACCAACCGTCGCCACAGACTGGTCGGTTCGGGGCTGACCGGGACCATGTCGACGTGGGGCGCGACTTCGGCCCGGGTAACCAGGCGTTTTGCCCGCTGGGCCACCGTTTCCGCCGACGCCATCACGAACTCGCCGGTATCACGGTTGACCAGGGCCTCGGCTCCCGGTTTGATCAGTCCGGTTTTGTTGACCGCCCAGCCCACCCCCTTGAATGGGGCGTAGCCGTACTTGCCGAACAGCTCCTGGGGATAGACCCCGCCCAGGTAGAGCCCCTTGGCGGCGGGTTCAATCGCGGGCGCGATCCGTTCCAGCATGCCCCCGTGTTGGGCCAGCTTCCCCGCCCACTCGGCGGCAATCGAACCCGCCCGGGGAACCTCCGCGCCCCGCACCCCGAGCAGGGCCTGGGCGACCGGATGGGCGAAACGGACCCCTTCATCGAATCCGGCCAGGGCCCGAATCCCGCCCCCGACTTCCGGAGCCCCGATCAGGGACAACGGATCGGCGGTCAGCTCGTTGATGATCCGGCCCGCCAGCGGGGTGTATCCGGCAGAGGCTTCCCAGGCCGCCCGCCCGGGACCGGCGGCGGCGACCTCCTCGGGATGGCTCATCGCCCCGCCGAACATCGCCGTCGCCACCTGCCCGACTCCGGGCATGTAGTTGAGGGGATTGGCAGGATTGATATAGGGCCAAATATTCTCGGAAACGAACCCGGGACGCGGGGAATGAAGCTGATCGGGCAGGACCCGGTTCAGCCCGGTCAAGCCTTCGGCCAGCCCGTACTGGGCGGTCCCCCAGACCGGTTTACCGACATGCTGGAGCCCCCAGCCGGAGACATCCTCGAACTTCTTGTAGCCGGTCTTGGTCAGTTCTTCCAGGGCATCAAGCCAACCCATTAGAACACTCCCGCCGGATGGAACCAACCCTGAGCATCAATACTCGACCAGCCCGTGCGGGCCGCCGGAGTCGTGCCCGTACCCGTGCTCCCCGGGAGTCCGGCGCTGCCGCCGCCATAGGACTGGTGCATCGCCCCCATGAAGGTGGCCGAGTTCTGCATCGAGGAAAAGTCAGAAATAATCGTGCCGTCGGTGGGATTTGCGGCGTGGATCATTTTGCCGTTGCCTAAATAAATCGAAACATGTCCGGCCCGGTTCATCTCGGAGCCACCACCACCCATCCAACCGGTATCCCAGAAAATGAGATCGCCCGGTTGGAGCTGGTTGGTATCGGTAAAGAGCTTGTTGTTTTTCTGGGCGTACTGGTACTGGAAGTGACTGCCCTGGGGCAGGGAGCCATTGCCGTATTTCTGGTCCATCTGCCAGGTGAAGCCCGAACAGTCCCAGCCCTGAAAACTGGTCCCGCCCCAGACATAGGGGGTGCCGACATATTTCTGGATTTCGCCAAGGACGGCATTGCTCGGATTCCCGGTGGCGCTGGCGCTGCCATACCCCGGGCTGGCCGGGTCCTGGCTCACCCCCGCCATCTGATCGAGGGCGTTCCAGTTGTTCTTGGTTTTGCTGAGATAGTCGTAGTCGGTCATCTTCCCGTCCGACCAGCCATTGGGTTGGGCATGCCCGGAGAAGTAGGTCGTGATCGCGCCGTCCCACGACCCGGTCTGGTCGTACAGCCGCTTCAGCCCGTGCGCCATGGCCTCAATCTGCAAGGCGCGGTTGCCAACCATCTGATTGAAGTCATAGCCCCAGCTCTCAGCGGTTTTCCGGTAAATGCCGACATAGGGCAAGATGTTATCGTTCCACTGGCCACCGATAAAGGGTGTCCGGTTGCCATCGCGGGCCCAGTCGCCGCTCGATTCGTTGTTGATCATGCTCTTGATCAGATTGGCCGGAACCCCTTCCTTGGCGGCGGCGGCATTGATATCGGCGGTGGCATCATCGAACAGCGCCCACTGTCCCCCGGCAGCGGTCGCGTTCCCGCCCGCTCCCGGCGTCGGGAGCGCACTGCTGACCGCTCCCGCCGGAGCCGCCCAATCCAGTTTCAGGTTGCCATAAAACGGACGATACCCCGCGCCCCCGGTCTGACCAAATCCACTCGGGCTGTACGACGGGCTATAGGCGGTGATGCCGGTC
>Ga0126377_10003631_pt1 | contig 10996 bp, 26 predicted proteins | sample PanSoiMetPlot_22_FD_92647 | JGI IMG/M metagenome (GOLD analysis project Ga0126377, IMG submission 92647) | Tropical forest soil microbial communities from Panama - MetaG Plot_22 | ecosystem: Environmental > Terrestrial > Soil > Tropical forest > Bulk soil | place: Panama | collected 2016-02-17
ATGAAAGGAGGATCAATATGATCCACGGTATCAACTTCGGATGCGGGGAAATCCCCGAGGGCTTCGCCCGCCGGTTCCGCAAGGTGTGGCGCGAAGTGCCGCGCGGCATCGCGTATCGGCTGGTTGGCGTCGCAACGGACCGCCAGAGCCTCAGCACCGCGCTGATCCAGGCCGACAACGGCCGCCGCAAGCTCCACGTCGAGGAGCGCAAGACCGCAGCGGGCATCTGCTACGGCATCTACGCATACTAATGCGGTACGCCCAGCCATCGTCTCCGTACGGGCTCGTCATCAGGGTTGACCCTGAAGTCAGTGCCTGCATCGAGGCGCTCCGTCAACCAGGAGAGTCAGTCAACGACGTACTCCGCAGAGTCCTCGGCCTACCGCCGAAGGTGAAAGGAGGCAAAGTGGCCGAACTGAAGTTCGCCAAGGCGCCCCTGGCGCCGGGGGAGCCCACCGTAGATAAGAGCACGGGGGCGACCATCTATCCCCACGCCACCAAGGAACAGCTCATCGAGCGCGCGCACACATTCCTCGCTGGCGGGTGCTGCGTCACGTTCCCTGGCATCCCACGCGAGGAGTTCATCGAGCTCCTGAAGTCGGCCCACGACGCCATCGCCAACCAGGCCCAGCCCGTCACCGGCGAGTACGAGCATCTGTGCGACGCTCGCTTCGGCATCGAACGCATCCTGCGCTCCATGGGAGCCTGGGTCGAGTGAAGTGGAAGACTGGAAACAACAGCTCAAACGCGTAGAGAAGCAGCTGGAACTACAGCGCCCCAAAGGACCCAGACCGCGGCTCTGGGTTCTTGGGGCAGCCGTGTGTGAATTTGCCAAGCTGCACTACGCCCACAACCGGGTCGCGAAACCGATCCGCTACTAAAGAAAGGAGGATCAACATGGCAACGCTAATGCGGAATCTCGTAGCCCGATGCTGCGAGCCGTTCCCGTTCGTCGAGACCGGGCACCGCAAGAGCGGCAACCACTACGTCCAGATCCGCTGGCTGGACGATCCCGCCCCCGAGGATGACGGGGACTACGACATGAAAACCCTGCGGCTCATCTGCACGCGCTGCGGTAAGCCGGCGAAGCCCTTTGTGTACTCGGGGGCTATCATCAGCAGCGACGGAACCATCGAGCCCCTCGACGCTGCCGAGGCCGCGGCAATCGCGGAACAGTTCGATGCGGCACTGAAGCAGGGAACCGGGCCGTTCGTCTTCGAGCGACCTAAGAAGCACTGAACATGAAGCGCATGAACTTCCCAAGGCGCAAGGAGGCTCGGCGTCAGGCCGCGACGAAAGCGCGGTTTGCTCGAGCCGGACGCACCACAGCCCAGCAGATCGAGAAGCTGGACAACGGCGGCCATCGCGCCGCCAAAGAGCGGGCACGCCTCGCTCGGAAAGGATAGGCATTAACCGATGAAACTATTTGAACTGAAACTCTCCGTCATGGTCAACTGCCCGGCCACGGCAACCGTCACCGTTCCTGGGGACAACATCGAACAGGTCAAGCTCGGTCTGGGCGATCTGCTCGAGGCCCTAGACAAGAGTCCCGAGACCACAGTCCAGTGGGGCATCGAGGACGACGACATCAACCCCGAGAACTGGGACGCCATCATCGAGGAGTGGAAGGAAGTCGAAGTGAAGTAACGAGACGGCTCCCCCGTTGGGGCTTGGGCAAACCTGCTGCCCCCAGCAGGTCCCTTCAAGATGCCTGAGCCCCAACCAAGGAGCAATCTCGCTCCCCCGGGTCACTGGCCCGGCAGCCAAGAAAGGAGAACCGCAATGGTCATAGATATTGAGAAGTTGAAGAAGATCGGCGTCACAGTCCGAGTCTTCGAGCGCCCCAACAGCAAGGGAGATTACAAGGGGGAGGCCAAGGAGGTCACGGACATTCGCAACGGGTTCGTGGAGGTCTTCATCGAGAACGGCCAGGGCTGCGAGGCTATCGAGGACGTGGTCAAGACGCTGGTCGACAACCGCGCCTTCCAGCAGGGGCTGATCGAGGATATCTACAACCGCATCCAGACCGTGCAGATCGTCGAGGCCATCAACAGGACGGGGGAGTGAAGGAATGAAGGAAGAGACCAAGACGAAGGCAATCCGCCTCACCGACTACATGCTTGAGACCGCTAGGGCGTACATAGCTAGCGGCCAAGAGCACACCGCAACGCTCTTCACGCTGATGGATGATGGCGAAGACTATCGGGTCATCGCCGTCATCCTCACGCCCCTCCCCAATGATCGCATGGGCAAGGCGGCAATCGCCCACGCAATCGGCGAGATCGTCGAGCCATTCGATGCCTACGTCTTCTTGACGGAGGGCTGGATGGTGCAGATGAAGTTCAAGGAGGAACCCAAGGGTCCTCTCAGTATGCATCCACAGCGGATCGAGACGTTCCAGCTGAACTTCGTCACCAAGTTCGGTGACCAGCTCATGCGCTCGTGGAGAATCCTGCGCCCCAAGGGCAAGCCCGCTGAACTTGTCCACGATCACGACAGCGAGATCGTCACCGAGGGCCTCTTCGCGAACTTCTACGCCTTCAGCATGGGATCAAGCCAGGGGAGCCACTAGCATGGACTTCGAGCCCAAAGCTGCTGACCTCAGCAGTCTTGACTACCTCGTGCTGTTCACCCGGCGCCTCGAAAGCGCAGCGTTGGCGCTCGCTGCTGGGCAGCCCCTCACCCAAGAACAGGTCGGGGACGCCGTCAAGTGTTTGACGATCGTCGCCCTGCTTGGCGCCACGGACCCTGATGCCCTGCTGAAGATGATCAAGCTCAGGCACGGCATCATCGATGGAAGCATCAGCAAACTCTGAGATATCTACCTGGTTGCCGCTTCAATCGGTGAAGTGGCAACTGGGGAGCTATCACGACCACGGGCCCAGCTCCACGGGCAGATCGCCCAACGAAAGGAGAATCTAGCGTATGCGAAAGATAGCAGCAGCAGCCCAAAGCAGGGGGATCCTAGAGATCGCCGTAGCCGATCTTCAGGTGCCCTTCTACGTCAGACAGAAGACCGACCAGGACCATGTGCTGTTCCTGGCCGAGCTGATGGAAGGTGGGGTTCAACTCGACCCAATCACCATCGTCGCCAACGCGGACGGGAGCTACTCGGTCCGCGACGGCAGGCACAGGATCGAGGCCAGCCGGCTTCTCGACCGCTTAACCATCAGGGCCAAGGTCGTTCCGCCGGCCAAGGACGTGGTGAGCGAAATCAAGCTCGCCTTCGAGGCCAATGTTGGCGGGGCGCTTCCCCCTTCGAGGGAGGATATCGAACACACGGTCAGACTGCTACTGAGTCAGAACGTGGCCCGCAAGGACATCGCCAAGATCCTACCCATCCCAACGAGTCTCGCTCACAAGTACGTGCAGTCCATCAACATGAAGCAACTCCGAGCGAGGATGAACCAGGCCATTCAGGCCGTCTCGGAGGGTAGCCTCAACGCCCCACAGGCCGCGGAGAAGTTCCGCGTGGACCTCGAGGCTCTCAGGCGCGAACTCGGCGGCCGCAAGAAGAAGCGCAAGCACGGCGGCGCGGAAGTCAAGCGCATCATCAGCTCGAAGTATCGGTCGCTCGCGCAGTATAATGCCACCACGCTCCGCAGGCTCTTCGCGGAGATGGAAGACGGTGAGGCCAGCGCCGGAGTCATCGAGACCGCGCTCAAGACTATGAGCGACCTCAACCGCAAGCTCGGCGTGAACGTCCAGAACTGGCGCGATCGTCTCAAGCAGGCGCAGAACACGAACGCCAAGCTCGCTAACGTGAGCGACGATGAGTAAGAAACCCAGTCTGAAGCAACTCCAGGATTATCTCATCAGGCGGATCATCGCCCTTGAGGGAAACATCCGCCAGTCGGCGCTCGTGGATCTGTACCTAGGAGAGGAACACAGACTGCGGGCAGAACAGTGGTGCGCCGTGATGTCGGATGACGTCAAGACCGCCGTCAAGTTCCACAACGAGCGAATCCGGTGCCTCGAGCAGGCATTGGAGATTCTCAGAACCTGCCCGGGTTGCGAGCAGGGAGATCACAAACATGGACGGGGCTGATATCATCGGCCTCGCCCTCAACCTACCCCTCGGTGCATGGATCGTGATTCTACTGTTTGCGTTCATGTACTTCATGTTCCTGAACGAGTGGTAGAAAGGACAAAGGAGATGGCGAAGGAAGCGCTCATGAAGAAGCAGGAAGAGGCGTTCAAGGAGGCAAAACTCCCACAACTCCTGTTCGCGCAGAAGAAGATCGAGACGGAGATGTATGCCGTCCGGTTGACCAAGGAAACTGCGGACAGGGTTCGGGAGTACTGCCGCACCATGAACGTCGCACAACAGGAGTTCATGGAGGAAAGCCTGAAGTTCGTGCTCGAGCACCTCAAGCAGATCACCGCCAAAGAAATCGAGGCGGCGAAGAAGCGTAGGAGGAAGAAGGCATGATCGGAGAATGGTTGAAGCAACTCTGGGCCGAGGCCGCGCATGGATCGCTAACACAGACACCATGCGAAGCCTGCGGACAACCCTCCCAAGTTCACATCCTCGCCACCAGGCGGGACGGTGAGATGAAGGAGCTCCACGTCTGCCACGATCACGCACTGGATCCGGGACCGCTCCTGGATTGGTAGTATGCCCGAACTAAAGTTCGCGGCGGCTAGAGTAGTCAAGAAGGGCGAGAGGCCCCCGCGGCCTCCCGACCCCCTTGACAAGGTTAGCTTTCACCTACAGGCAGCCCTCGAAGAAATCCGAATGTTGCCGATGGCGCCGCTGGCGCGTGAACAGTTCTACACGTGGATCTATCACCTGGTGGCTGCGGCCTCGGATCTAGTAATAGAGGACAGCCGCGAACCCATCAACGTCGAACCCGAGCGTCCTGACGAGGAAGAACTGCGCTCGGATCTAAAGGACATACTGGGATGAAGAGGAAGAGTGACCACTACCTTCTTGGCGTCCACCACGCACAGTTTGGCCTGAAGAGATACAAGTGGCAGGACAAATTCAACCAGGAAGAGTACGACAAAGGGTACGACGAGGCGGAGAACGGTGTGGAGCTGACCAAGGTGGAACTACAGTGGTTGAGGGATCAACAAAGTATGCGCGGAACGCGCCAGAGGTGGTGAGATGTTGGATGAGTACCCCAAGTGCCCAAAGTGCAAGAGTATCATGCTGCCGCTGAGTGACTACGGCGACGGCGCGTCGGTGCTCTACAAGGCATGGGCCTGCATCAACGACAAGTGCGGGTTCGGGCTCCGAGTCGATAAGGGCGTGGTCACTTACATGCATGTTCGCGTTAGCTCGCAGCGCAATGGGTAAGCTGTACGAGCTGGACGTGCCGCTCCGCGGCCAGTCAGCGAGAGTCTGGTTGATGGATATCCTACTACCGAACGAGAACGAGATAAAGTTCGTCTACCGGGTATTCGTCACCGACCCCGAGGACGACAGTGAGTCTGAGCTGACACAGACTACCCAAGAGGAACGCGAACACATCTACCGGGCCATCCTGAAGGATCTTCAGGAGCTGTGCAGCTAGCCGGTATAGCTCAATGGTAGAGCACTGGACTCGTAACCCAGAGATGCTGGTTCAATTCCAGCTGCCGGCTCCACCAGGGATCGCCAGATCCCTAGAAAGGATGTTCATGGGGAAACATCCCGAACTGTGTCGCGCGTTGGGAACCCACGCGTGGACTGTGGTCGGACCCATAGTGGTCCTGAAAGGAGACGATAGGCGAATCATCCTGCATTGTGACAGGTGCAAGACCTGGCGCAATGACGTCTGGTCAAAGCGAGGCGGGGCCATTCTGACCAGATACTACAAACACGACCCCGAGTACAAGAGCTTCATTAAGGACCATAACCACGCTGAAGCTCGCACGGCCCTCCTGGCCGGGTTAAAGGAGATACAACGTGAAGCAGACAATCCTAGTCTGCGACTGCTGCAAGGACGTAAGAAATCCAGCGGTCGCAACCCTGAGCCTAAACGACGGACGCGGGACAAACCCCGTGTCGCTCGACATCTGCCAGGTCCACCTAAAGGGCGTCCGGCAGTACATCGCGTCCATTAGGCACGCCGCGACGGAGCGACTCAAGGGCGATGAGATCGATTCGTTCCAGAAGAAGATCGTCGCATTCGTCGTCCAGAACCCTGGGAGCATGGTCAAGCACATCGGCGTCGCAGTCGGTGGCCCGATCACCCGGGTCGGGTACCACGTGAAGCAACTCGTCGCCAACAAGACCCTCAAACGGACGGGAGTGAAGTCGCACAGCAAGTACTTCCCCGCCAAGTAAGGGAGGTGAATGGCCCTTTTTGCCTACCGACGGCAGGAATTCCTCCGGGATGTCTGCCAGCTCGTTGGCTATAGTCGACGCAACCTTTGGGTTGTTCGCTCGGAGGACGTCGCCCTGATCGGTGCTCGGTGGTCCGGGCCCTCGAGGATTTCGTATTTCCTCGTTGGGCTCGAACCACTCGAGCTATTGCCGTTCACAGAGGAGGAAGGAAAACTGGTAGCTCTTGACTCAAACACGGCCATGATAGCTCTGCCCAGAATACGTGGCCGGCGGTTGACCATGATCTTGTTCGTGCACCCCGAGGTCTACGACAAGTACCAGTGGTCGAGCCGGAAGGCACCGCAGTTGAGGCTCGAAGAACTAAACGCTCTCCGCGGCATAAAGGGAATCAATCCCGCGACGGAGCACATGGGCCAGGTACTATGCATTCACCGGGGACTGATGGACCGCAAGTTCGAGAGAACCGAGCGCGGCACCGCACTTCTACTCGCGCACGGTGGCAAGGACAAAGTCCCCGCTCGCAAGCACGTTTAACCCTGTGTGGGGGCTTCACAAATTGAAGCCCCCACATTGTGGCGTTCATGGTAGAACGCAATCTGGTGGTGGTGTGGGTGACGGTTATAGGAGGCTCCGACGCATGATCCAGAACGATTGGCAATCCTGGTCGCTCGATTCCATGAGCTTGACCGACAGTTCAAACACCCCGGCCGCCGCGACTCCGCGGACCAGCGCCGACTCTATAACGTAGCACAAACTGAGTTGTTCAATATCGTCCAGGCCCTCGTTGGCTTGGCGCATTCTTGCGTCCAGCGTCAGTTGACCGAGATCCGGCGCGAGATGGTCGCACAGTTGCGCGCTGGGTTCAAGACTGGCGTGACTGGCGCCCAAGCGAACGTGGTGCATACCGCGCCGCTGCGCTGGTACGAGGTCCAAATTACTCCTGAGATCACCATTAGCCGCGAATACGTGGGCAATGCGATTCTGGCCGAAGATCTACGCAAGCTGAGACAAGCTATGCGTAACCAACAGGCCCTGCTCGACGGGCTATTATCGGGGAGATGATGCAAGCTAGACGTACGTGCCTCAAAAAGTTGGCAGGTGTTATTGGCCTATCTTTTGCAGGGTATCCCCTTATCCGTCAGACCACGAGGTCTGAAATAGCCAGAAAGGGGATGTCTATGGCGAGCACTTTGACCGTTCCTGACAAGCACGCAGCCCAGGTCAAGCAGGTCGTCCTGAAGGTCAGCACCGGGAAGGGGGACGACAAGTCGGAGCAGGACTTCGACGCAGAGCTTCCTGCTACCCTCGCGGATGCAGTCGCGATGCTCGGTGAGAAGGCCGTTTTCCGGCGCTTCATCAACGCGCACGTTGTGTATCTGCAGGGCGTCGAGCGCGCCAAGCTGCAGAAGGCCGCCGACACCGAGCCGCGTGAGCGCAAGCGGGCACAGTACCTCGAGTCGCTGGGCCTCTAACGGGGCAAGGGGCGGGGGCGTGTTGTAAGACGTGACCACATGATTTTGTGGAAGACCGCTAACGGCTCCCGCCCCTACGGCACAACGAGCCGGGAGATTAACTACCACCGTCCCGTCGAGCGTGTGTTGGGGAGGCACATGAAAACCATCGACCAAATGTCAGAGGACGAATTGATTGCGGAGATACAACGACTTCAGGCCGTTCGGGTACCGTCCACGAAACCGAAAACACCAAAGCGAATGGATGACAGCAAACGCCAGAAAGACCCCGCCAAGAGGACTTGGCGCGACGAGCTGTTCGGAGAGTAGCATGAAGTTCGGGCGGAATACTATCCTACGGGAGATGGAACTGCTCGACTGGTCCGGCCACGTCGAACTGCCGATGCAGGACATGGTGTGGCTGGCCACGCAACTCTACGCAAAGCTCTCGCTGACCAGGGAAGAGGTCTGCGAGGCGTGCGGTAACCCGGCACCCGTTGTTGCAACGACTCCGCTTGGTCCTATCTGCGCGGAGTGTGTCCGCGATTGGGGAGACAACATCGACCAGATCGAAGACGTGCTAGCGGAGTAAAACCGCCCGGGGAGGGGCTATGCATGACGACTGGTGGCTTGACAACAGCAAGATCGAAACCTTCAAGCTGTGTCCGCAGAAGTACGAGTACCGCTACGAGGAACACCTAGTCCCGGTTGACGGGAAGCGCGAATCCGCGCTCATGTTCGGGGGCGCCATTCATAGCGCCTTAGAAACCCTATACCGCGGGACTGCCTTCAACCAGGCCCAGTGCCCGTTGCACGACGCCACTGGTATCTGCGCCCGCTGCCGCGGCGAGCAGATTCCAAATATGAGCGCCGTGTTCCTGGCGAACTACGCCGACGATCCCGAGGATCCCAAGGAGATCCGCACGGTTGATCGAGGTCTCGATATCCTAGCCCAGTACCTAGGGAAGTGGCGCCGGGAACCCTTCAAGGTCATCTACATCGAGGAACCCTTCGAGATGCCGATGGCCTGGGACAACATCACGTTCCTGTACATTGGTCGCATGGACCTCGTGGTCGAGCAGGACGGTCAAATCTTTCCTGTAGATCACAAGACGACCACGCGGTTCGGGATGGTCTTCGATACGAGCTTCAAGCTCAACGGCCAATTCACTGGATACATGCGGGCCGCCGAGCGGAAGACAGGTCAGCCTGTCTACACCGCGCTGGCTAACGCTATCCGTGTGACCACAAAGATCGACGATTCCAGCTTCGCACGTATCTACACTCAGCGCACGCCAGAAGAGTTCCAACGCTGGGAAACAGAGGTTGGTGATGCAGCGCGTCAAATCACCCAAATGAGGACGGCCCGCTTCTGGCCCCGTAGCGCTCCGTTCGCGTGCGGCGCGTACAATCGAGTCTGCGAGTATTACCCCCTGTGCATCAGCGCAGCACAGACCAGGGAGACACTGAAGCAATCCGCGTACCAGGTCGTCCCCTGGGAGCCACGGAAGGTTGAACATGAGTGAGCTAGCGAACATCATGCCTGCCAACGAAGACAAGATGCACTATCGAGGGCGAAGCTATCTGTTCTACGGGCCAGCGGGAGCCGGCAAGACGACGCTCGCTGCCATGCATCCAGGGAAGAAGAAGCTCTGGCTCGACATGGACCAGAAGCTGCAAGAGATGGAGCAGCTCCCTAACAGGGGAGCCATCTCAGTGTGGGCCCCGAACGAAACGCTAGGGAACCCAGAGAAAATCGAGATACCCTGGTCGCCCGATCCCAAGAACGTACAGTCGGGAACGATTCCCCTGAAGAAGCCCCTCGGGTATGAGCGCCTTGTTGGAGTCACGAACGAACTCCTAAAGGCTGCCCACGATCCGCAGGGGCTTCCGTTTGATTGTGTGATACTCGATACTCTGACCAGCGTCGGCGACCATTGGTCAAGGCTGCTGATGTACACGCATCGAGTCTCGTTCATGACCGAGAGGCTTTGGGGTATCTACCTCGCGGGTATGATGGAGTACCTCAATGGATTTCTCACTCTGCCTTGTGATCGAATCGTCATCTGCCACGAGAAGCGCAGAACTGATGAAGATACTAAGCAGGATGTTATCCGACCTAGCGTCGCAGGGCAGATGGGAGATAACCTCGTTCGATTCTTCACGGAAGCGTACTGGCTGTCTGGCCGTGAGCGCAGCGGAAAGTACAAGCTACAAACTGTCACCGCGAATGGCGCTGCTGCGCGCACGAGTAGGAAGCTCGACCCCGAGACGCTTGCCGGCCCGGAAATCTTCGCTTAAACGACCGCCACGGCGGTCTTAACAGGGGCGCGGTAGCGCCCAGTGGAGGTAGCATGGCTGACGAAGGGTTCATCAACATCAACATGGACGACGTGGATGATGGGAGCGATCCCATCCCCGCGGGCTTGCGCCTTGTGCGCGTCAAGTCCGCGCAGAAGAAGCACAAGGAGGGCAGCGAGTTCCCGTACATCGACGTTCGGCTGAGCCCCCTGGACGTCGAGGACAAGTTCCTCAAGCGGCAGTTGTTCCTGACCCTCAGCTTCCACCCGAATGCGATGTGGAACATGAAGCGGTTCATGAAGACCGCCGGGATCCAGGCCGGGTCCAACGGGTTCCACCTCGAGGACTTCATCGGGAAGGAACTGTACGTGACCGTCAAGCACGCCCCTGACCGCGACGATCCGGAGGCAGTCCGGGCCGAGGTCAGCGTCCCCTACGCCAAGGCGTAACAGGCGGGGTGCCCGGTGGCAGACCAAGCAGGCCGCCCCCGGTCTGCTCCCTCCCCGGAAGCTGCCGGGCACCCCATTGGGAGGTTGAGGATGAACCAGAAGTGCACCGAGCAACTAGAGAAAATCTCGCAGGTCTTCGGCAATCTCGTGGACGGCGTGGACATGCTCCGCGAGGCCATCGTCGATGAGGATGACGAGAAGGTAGGCCAGGCGATGGACATGATACCCAACCCCAAGGTCGTCGCCACCCAACTCGAGAAGTTCCGCGTCATCATGTCCAACCAGCCCTGGTGGGGGAAGAAAGGGAAGGCACATGCCTGATGAACGAATCTCGCTGACCGACGTAATCGTCGGGGACCGAATGCGGAAGACGTTCGGGGACATAGAAGCGTTGGCAGCTAGCCTCGCCCGCTTCGGTCTGCTGAACCCAGTGGTCCTCGACAATGAGAACAAACTCATCGCGGGGCATCGCCGGATCCTAGCCGCGAAGCACCTCGGCTGGCCTGACATCCCGTTCCGCC
>Ga0126377_10003632_pt1 | contig 10995 bp, 9 predicted proteins | sample PanSoiMetPlot_22_FD_92647 | JGI IMG/M metagenome (GOLD analysis project Ga0126377, IMG submission 92647) | Tropical forest soil microbial communities from Panama - MetaG Plot_22 | ecosystem: Environmental > Terrestrial > Soil > Tropical forest > Bulk soil | place: Panama | collected 2016-02-17
AGAGTCCGCGGCGACATGCCTCGAACTCGGCTTCACGGTCATCTCACAGTAACCCGCGACGCGGCGGCCGCCGAGACCGCGCGTGCGGCTTGCTCGCCGAGACGGTGACCTGCTCGCGTCAGAGGTTTCCGCGCTTCGCTTGCTCCCGCTCGATCGCCTCGAAGAGCGCCTTGAAGTTGCCCTTGCCGAAGCCGAGCGAGCCGTGCCGTTCGATCAACTCGAAGAAGACCGTCGGCCGGTCCTGTACGGGCTTCGTGAAGATCTGCAACAGGTAGCCGTCCTCGTCGCGATCGACCAGAATCTTGCGCGACTGCAACTCGTCGATCGGCACCCGTACCGTGCCGATCCGGGCGCGCAACTCGGGATCCTCGTAATAGCTGTCCGGTGTCTCGAGAAACTCGACGCCGGCCGCCCGCATCACGTCGACGGTGCGGATGATGTCGTTCGTCGCGACGGCCACGTGCTGTGCGCCGGCGCCACCGTAGAACTCCAGATATTCGTCGATCTGCGACTTGCGCTTCGAGACCGCGGGCTCGTTGAGCGGGAACTTGACCTTGCGGGTGCCGTTCGCCACCACCTTGCTCATCAGTGCGGAGTAGTCCGTCGCGATGTCGTCGCCGACGAATTCGGCCATGTTCGTGAAGCCCATGACGCGCTTGTAGAACTCCACCCACTCGTCCATCTTGCCGAGTTCGACGTTGCCGACGATGTGGTCGACCGCTTGGAAGAAGCGCTTGGGTTGCACGCCGGCCTCGATGGCGGGCGTACGGTCGACGATCGGCGTACGCGAGACGAAGCCGGGCAGGAACGTGCCGTGGTAGCGGCTGCGGTCGACGAGGCTGTGCCGTGTCTCGCCGTACGTCGCGATTGCCGCCATGCGCACTGTGCCGTCACCATCGGTCTCGTCATGCGGCGCCTCGAGTCCGGTCGCGCCGTGAGCGAGCGCATGAGCGTAGGCCTTGTCGACGTCGGGCACCTCGAGCGCGATGTCCACGATGCCGTCGCCGTGCTTTGCGTGGTGGATCGCCGCCGGCGCGTTCACGTGCACCGGTCCGGCCAACACGAACCGCGCCGAACCACTGACCAACACGTATTCGGCATGGTCGCGGCAGGCCTGCTGTGCAGCGTCACCGACGACGTCGCCGGCCTGCTCCGGTCCGCGGTACGCCACCGCGGTCATGCCGAACGCGGTCGAGTAATAGTGCGCCGCCTGCTTCGCGTTGCCGACGTAGAACCGTACGTAGTCGAGTCCCTTGACCGGGAACGGATCGGATTCGATGTCGTGTGCGACGGCACCGATCAGCTCGTCAATATCGACGGTTTCGTTGGCGACATCCACGCTCGGGTGATCCATGGCCTGCGTCATTGCGTGGCTCCTTCCGTGATCGCCCCGAGGGGTCGTGAATCAAGAGTCCCGATGCCGGTCGAAGTGGGCAAGTCGTCAGCAGAACGCTGGTCAACCTGTGCGATTCGACCGCCTCATCCGACCCAACACTGGTCAATCTGACTAGTCCTGACTAAAGTCGGCGCATGTCTAGCGATGCCCGATCTGGCGGACTCGACGAGTTGGACGGGCGTCTGCTCGCGCTGCTCGCCGCCGAGCCGCGCATCGGCGTGTTGGAGTGCGCGCGGCGCCTACATGTGGCCCGCGGCACCGCGCAGGCACGCCTCGACAAACTCGTCGGGCGCGGGGTGATCCGCGGCTTTGGACCCGAGGTGTCGCCGGTGGCGCTGGGCTACGGCGTCATGGCGTTCGTGACGCTCGAGATCCGGCAGAGCCGCGGCCACGATCCGGTCACGCAGCACCTGGGTACCATCCCGGAGGTGCTCGAGGTGCACACCATCACGGGCACCGGCGACCTGCTGTGCCGGATCGTCGCACGGTCCAATGCGGATCTACAGCGCGTCATCGACCTGATCGTGTCGTACGAGGAGATCGTCCGGTCGTCGACGATCATCGCCCTCGCGGAGCAGATCCCGTACCGCGTGATGCCGCTGGTCGCATCGGCGGTCGAACCAGCGTCGTGAGAGACGTCGGCGCACACCGAAACCGCACGACACGGGCAGATCGGTCACGCTTCCTCGTGCCCATGCCGCGGTCTACCGTCGGCGCATGCCGAACTGGCGTGTCGTCTGCCGATTCGCGGTGTTCGTCTGCGTCGCGACGCTCGTCGTTCTCTACTTTGTCCTGACCCACACAAATCCGCTGCCGCGCATCGTGTCGTGGCTCGACGAAATCACCGCCACGTCCTTGTCGAAACCGGCCGGACCGTGGGCGGTGCGCGCCGGTGACCAACCTGACTCGGCGACCGTGGTGCCCGGCGCGATCGTGGTGTCGGCCGCGGGATCGGTCGAGGCGCGCAATCCGGGATCCGGCAAGCGACTGTGGACGCTTGACGACTCGTGGGCGACCGTCGCCGGCGGGTCGAACCCGGTGGTCGTGGTTGGTCACCCGGCTGGTGGCGGATTCGACGTGGTCGCCGCCGCCTCCGGCGAACATCTGTGGTCCGACAACGATCGCGACGCCGTGTGGGCGTTCAGCGACGTGATCCTGATCCTGCATTGCCCGCATCAATCGAACTGCCAACTGCAGGCTGACGACCCGACGTCCGGCAAGCCCCAGTGGCGGACGAAGCTGGACGGCGCTGGATCGTCGATGCGTGGGCTCGGTGGACCGTTTGCCACGCTGCAGCCGATCGCCGCGGATTACGCGAAGAGCCTCGGTGCGGTGCCGTCGGCCGTACCCACGTTTATCGGCCTTAATTTGGGCGGCGATGTTCACGTGATATCCACCGCGCGCAAACGTGAGGTGCGCGTCTATCCCGCGGGAAAGGATCAGCGCGTGGTCGTGGCCGGCAACGAGGTCATCGTCGCCACGTCCGCGCCGCATGCCGGCACGTGCACCTACACAATCCAGGGCCGCGATGCCGCAACGAACGCCACGCGGTGGACGCGGACCGGCTTCAACCCGCACACCACCAGCGGCCTCGCGTGCGACCAGCGAAACGACCCCAAGGGCGCGGGCGGCGCCCTGCTCGCCACCGACACGAGCGGCCGAGACGTGCTGCTGAACGTGGGTACGGGCGCGCTCATGTACCGCGCACCGGCTGGTGCACACATCGTCGCGACCGACGGCGCGGTGGCGTTGGCGCGGCTGGCGGACGGAAAGACACTGCAGGCGGCGGATGCCGAGTCGGGTGCGCCGCTGTGGCAGCGGCCGGTGACAAAGGATGCACTGATCGGTGTCGGTTCGGGCGTGGTGATGATCGCCGATCCCGTGAACGGGCGCATGGTTGCGGTCAAGCCGGACAGCGGCGCGGTCGTGCTGAACGTCGCCAGTGGCGCGACGGTCCTCGGTGTCGGCGCCAACTATCTGGTGGTCAACATCGGTCGGACATTCGGTCCACTGCTGCTGTCGAGCGGCCAAGCGGCCGGGCCGTAGCACCGTCTCATGGTGCCGGCCTGTCGGTCCGGCATGAGCCTCGTCATGATCGCCGGAGGGTACCCGAGCCGGCCGTTCCCGGCGTGGATACGCTGCGAGTCATGCCCGACTTCGCGTACTCGTCGCTGTTGCCGCTCGGACCGGACACGACGGAATACCGCCTGTTGTCGACGGAGGGCATCGACGTCGTCGACGGGCCGGGCGGACGCCGATTCCTCACTGTCGAACCGGCCGTTCTGACCGCGCTCACCGCGGAGGCCATGCACGACATCGCGCACTTCCTGCGGCCGGCGCATCTGCGCCAGTTGCGGGCCATCATCGACGACCCGGCGGCATCTCCGAACGATCGGTTCGTGGCCCTGGATCTGCTGCGGAACGCGAACATCGCGGCCGGCGGTGTGCTGCCGATGTGTCAGGACACCGGAACCGCGATCGTGATGGGCAAGCGCGGCCGGCACGTGCTGACCGACGGCGCGGACGAGTCGGCGATCTCGCGTGGCGTGTTCGACGCGTACACCCGACTGAACCTCCGCTACTCGCAGCTCGCGCCGATCACGATGTGGGAGGAGCGCAACACCGGCTCGAATCTGCCCGCACAGGTCGAGATCTACGCGGAGGACCCGGACGGGCACCCAGACACGTACAAGTTCCTGTTCATGGCCAAGGGCGGCGGCTCAGCTAACAAGAGTTACCTCTACCAGGAGACGAAGGCACTGCTTAACCCGGCGCGCATGATGGCGTTCCTGGAGGAGAAGCTGCGCCTGATCGGTACGGCGGCGTGCCCGCCCTATCACCTCGCGGTCGTGATCGGCGGCACGTCGGCCGAGTACGCGGTGAAGACGGCGAAATACGCATCGGCGAAGTACCTCGACGCGCTTCCCACGTCCGGTGACATGACCGCGCACGGCTTCCGCGACCTCGAACTGGAAGCCGAGGTGCTGGAGTTGACGCGACAGTTCGGCATCGGCGCGCAGTTCGGTGGCCGGTACTTCTGCCACGACGTACGCGTGATCCGGCTGCCCCGGCACGGCGCGTCCTGCCCGGTCGCGATCGCGGTGTCCTGCTCGGCGGATCGGCAGGCACTCGCGAAGATCACCCCGGAGGGCGTGTTCCTGGAGCAGCTCGAGCGCGATCCGGCGCATTTCCTTCCAGACGTGACCGCCGCTTCGCTTGGCTCGGACAACGACGTCGTACACATCGATCTCAACCGGCCGATGGCCGACATCCGCGCGGAACTGTCGAAGCTCCCGGTGAAGACGCGACTGTCGTTGTCCGGTCCGCTCGTCGTCGCCCGCGACATCGCACACGCGAAGATCGCCGAACGGCTCGACGCCGGCGACCCGATGCCCGCCTATCTTCGCGATCACGCGGTGTACTACGCCGGACCGGCCAAGACACCGGCTGGGTACGCCTCCGGATCGTTCGGACCGACCACGGCCGGCCGGATGGACTCCTACGTTCGTCGGTTCCAGGAGGCCGGCGGTTCGCTCGTGATGCTCGCCAAGGGCAACCGTTCGAAGCAGGTCACCGACGCGTGTGCGACGTTCGGCGGCTTCTATCTCGGCTCGATCGGCGGCCCCGCCGCGAGGCTCGCTCAGGACTGCATCAAGCACGTCGAGGTCCTGGAATATCCGGAGCTCGGCATGGAGGCGGTCTGGAAGATCTCCGTGGTCGACTTCCCGGCGTTCGTCGTGGTGGACGACAAAGGCAACGACTTCTTCGAGGAGGTCACCAAACCAGTGCTCACGATCGGCCGCCGCTGAGCGATGGGCAAGCACCGAGACGACTTCCGCCCCGCGCAAAGGCAGGATGGAACCATGACCTACAGCGCCGAACGGGCCGCCGACAGCCCTGGCGAGAACGGTTTCCGCGTCGAGCACGACACGATGGGCGAGGTCCGTGTGCCGGCCACCGCGCTCTGGGGCGCGCAGACGCAGCGCGCCGTCGAGAACTTCCCGATCTCGGGAAACCCGTTGGAACGCGTACACATTGCGGCGCTCGCCGAGATCAAGGCGGCCGCCGCGAACGTGAACGCCGAACTGGGCGTCATCGAGCGCCGGCAGGCCGACGCGATCATCGCCGCGGCGACCGCCGTGGTGTCCGGTGCGTATGACGACCAGTTCCCGATCGACGTCTTCCAGACCGGCTCGGGTACGTCCTCGAACATGAACATGAACGAGGTGCTGGCGTCGCTTGCCGAACGAGAACTTGGTGAGGCGGTGCATCCGAACGATGTCGTCAACGCGTCCCAGTCGTCCAACGACGTGTTCCCGACGTCGATCCATCTCGCCGCGACGGCCGCGCTCGCACAGGATCTCGTACCGGCGCTGAGCCACCTCGCGTCCACCCTCGACGCGAAGGCAAGCGGTTGGTCGGAGGTCGTGAAGGCCGGCCGTACGCATCTGATGGATGCCACGCCCATCACGCTCGGGCAAGAGTTCTCCGGCTACGCCGCACAGATCCGCTACGGCATCGAGCGCGTCGCCGCGGTGCTCCCTCGCGTCGCGGAGCTTCCGCTCGGTGGCACCGCGGTCGGCACCGGCGTCAACGCGCCGGCCGGCTTCGCCGCGGCCGTGATCGGCAGCCTCGCCGCACGTACTGGACTGCCGCTGACCGAAGCACGCAACCATTTCGAGGCACAGGGCGCACGGGACGCGCTCGTGGAAGCGTCCGGCCAGTTGCGGGTCATCGCGGTCGGCCTGCACAAGATCGCGGGGGACATCCGCCTGATGGGCTCGGGGCCGCGGGCGGGGCTGCGCGAGCTGTTCATCCCAGACCTCCAGCCCGGCTCGTCGATCATGCCCGGCAAGGTGAACCCGGTGGTGTGCGAGGCCGTCCGCCAGGTCTGCGCTCAGATCTTCGGCAACGACGCGACGGTGGCATTTGCGGGCTCGCAAGGCGACTTCGAGCTGAACGTGCTGATGCCGGTGATCGCGCGGAACCTGCTCGAGTCGATCCGCTTGCTAGCCAACGTCGCGCGCCTCTTCGCTGACAAATGCATCGCCGGCTTGGTGGCCGACGAGGCGGTGACGCGCTACTACGCCGAGGCGTCGCCGTCGATCGTGACGCCACTGAATCGGTTCCTCGGCTACGAGGAAGCGGCTGCGATCGCGAAGCAGGCGCTTGCGTCGAACCGTACGATCCGGGACGTCGTGATCGAGCGCGGTCACGTCGCGGCGGGACGCATCTCGGAGTCCGATCTGGACGCCGCATTGGATGTGTTGCGGATGACGCGGCCGTAAGCCTTTGCGGCGCTGCCGGCTTGGGCCGGCCCAGTTTGCTCACGGTCGTGGGGGGTAAGGCTTTCGAGGTTCGCTGGTACGGGTGAAACTCGGCTCTGGCATCGGCGTGCGGACGAGCAAACTGACGGGCAACGGCGTTAGGGCTGATCAGGATAGCGCGGTGGCGACCGCGGCGGCGGCCGCGAGCACCGCTGGACCGACGCGTTCCGCGTCGAGCGGCGCGAGTGCGATGACGCCGACGCTCGCCTCTAGGTCCTCGACACCGAGGACCGGCGCGGCGATGCCGTGCGCGCCGGACTGCAGTTCCCCGCTGGTCGCCGCGAGGCTGTGCTCGCCGCGCCGGCCCGCGATGATGGCGCGTCCGGCAGCACCGCGATCCAGCGGATGGCGCGTGCCAGTGCGGTAGGCCACGTGCAAATCGGTCCACGAGGGCTCGACGACAGCCAGCGCGACCGCCTCCGTGCCATCTGCAACGGTCAAGTGCGCGGTCGCGCCGAGAGACTCGGCCAGCCGGCGCAGCACCGGTCGTGCCGCGTCGGCGATCAGCGGTTCGGCGCGGTTTGCGAGGTGCAGGATCCCCGTACCGAGTCGCAGCCGGCCGTGGGCGTCGCGGCGGATCATTGCGTGTTCGCTGAGCGTCGCGGCGAGCCGGTAGATCACCGCACGTCCCACACCGAGCGAGGTCGCCGCCTCGGTAACGCTCAGGCCAGCCGGCGAGTCAGCAACGAGATGAAGAAGCCGGAGGCCGCGATCGAGCGTCTGCGCAGTCTCCGTCGTGCGTTCGGCCACAAAGGGAGGGTACGGGCCGACCTGCTCGGGCGGTCTGCTCGCCGCACCGACCGGCCATATCACGGCCGGCGGCTATTGCTCGGCTGGGCTGCTCGCCGTAACGACCGGCCGTATCACGGCCGGTCGGGAGCGCGCCGACCGGTTAGGTCCAGGCGCTTAGACATGCACAGTCCAGGCGGTTCGGCTAGGACCAGCTAGCATTTGACGGTGACGCTTCGCCTGTATGACACGCTGACCCGATCGGTGCGGGACTTCGTCCCGCGTGAACCCGGCAAGGTCGGCATCTACCTGTGTGGCGTCACGGTGCAGTCCGGCCCGCACATCGGCCACCTGCGCAGCGGCGTGAACTATGACGTGCTGCGGCGGTGGCTGGTGCACCGCGGCTTCGAGGTCACCTTCATCCGGAACATCACCGATATCGATGACAAGGTGCTGGCGAAGGCGGTCGAGGCAGGCGAGCCGTTCTGGGCGATCGCGTACCGCAACGAGCGTCTGCTCGACGCGGCGTACCGGAGTCTGAACGTACTGGCGCCGACTTACGAGCCGCGAGCCACCGGACACATCACCGAGATGCACTCGCTGATCGAGGCGCTCATCGACACGGGGCATGCGTACCCGGCCAAGGACGACTCCGGTGACGTCTACTTCGACGTGCGTTCGTTCCCGGACTATGGCCAACTGTCCGGTCAGAAGCCCGACGCGATGCAGGCGGCCGAGGACGGTCCGGAGCGGGCGAAGCACGACCCGCGTGACTTCGCGCTCTGGAAGGGCGTCAAGCCGGGGGAGCCGGAGAACGCCTACTGGTCGTCGCCATGGGGCCGGGGCCGGCCCGGCTGGCACATCGAATGCTCCGCGATGTGCTTGCGATATCTCGGCCCGGAGTTCGACATCCACGGCGGCGGGCTGGATCTGATGTTCCCGCACCACGAGAACGAGATCGCACAGTCACGATCGGCCGGGCTCCCGTTCGCTCGCTACTGGGTGCATCACGGCCTGCTCAACTTCGGCGACGCGAAGATGTCGAAGTCGCTCGGCAATGTGATCGACCTCGATCAGGTGATCGCGCTCGGATTACGCCCCGTCGAGCTCCGCTACTACCTTGCGTCGCCGCATTACCGGTCGCGCATTGACTACTCGGAGTCGGCGCTGCGCGAGGCAGCCGTGGCGTACCAACGGATCGAAGGTTTCGTGACGCGGGCCGTCGAGCGCGTCGGCGCGGTGCCACCGGCGGACATGCCTGCGGAATACGCGGCTGCGATGGACGACGACCTGAACACCTCGCGCGGCCTGGCGCACCTGCATGAGCGGCTGCGGGACGGGAACGCGGCGCTAGCGGCCGGCGACGACGCGGGCGTGATCGGCGCACTCGGTGACGTGCGCGCGATGCTCGACATCCTCGGGGTCGATCCGCAGGACGCGCACTGGACGGGCGCGGGCGCGGTCGAAGGACTGCGCGAGACGATCGACGACCTCGTGTCGCTCGCGCTCGAGCAGCGTGCCGCCGCCCGTGCGCGGAAAGATTGGGCGGCCGCCGACGCGATCCGCGACCAGCTCAAGGACGCCGGCGTCGTGGTCGAGGACACGCCGACCGGTCCACGGTGGACGATCGCGGCGGGGGAGACCGACTGATGCCCGGCAACTCACCGCGACGCGGCCGGCGGACCAGCGCCAAGAAGGGCACCAGCGTCGGCTCTGGTGGCAAGGGTCGCAACGCGTTGGCCGGCCGCGGCCGGACGCTGCCCGCCGAGGAGCGGCCGTGGCACAAGGGCTACTCCGGCACCGAGGACGTGCCCCGACGTACGGCATGGAAGCAGGAGAAGGAGCGCCGCGTGGCGGCGTCCGAGGGCCGGGCACCGAAGATCGGTCAGCCGGGCACCGTGGATACCACGTGGGGCAAGGGTACGAAGGGCACCCGCGCGACCCCGAGCGCTGGTGGCCGTCAGGGGAAGCCGAACGCCCGAGGTGCGAAGGCGTCCAGCGGTCGGGGCGGACCTCGCGTCGCGCCGGGTCGTCGGTCCACGCCGCCGAAGGACGCGCCGGAACTCTTGGTTGGCCGCAATCCCGTGGTCGAGGCGTTGCGTGCCCGGATCCCGGCCACCGCCCTCTACGTGGCGCTCGGCATCGACATCGATGACCGCGTCAACGAGGCGGTGCGCACCGCCGGTGACCGTGGCGTCCCGCTGCTCGAGGTGTCGCGGGCGGAACTCGACCGCATGACGGGCGGCGTACTGCACCAGGGCATCGGATTGTCGGTGCCGGCGTACGCGTACGAGCCGTTCGACGACTTGCTAGCGAACGCGATCGAGCAGCCGACGCCGCTGCTCGTGGCGCTCGACGGCGTGACCGACCCACGCAACCTCGGCGCGGTGGTCCGATCCGCGGCCGCGTTCGGCGCGCACGGCGTCTTCCTGACCGAGCGGCGATCGGCAAGCATGACGGCCAGCGCGTGGCGGACCAGCGCCGGCGCGGCGGCCCGCATCCCGATCGCACAGGTCACCAACCTCACTCGCGCACTGCGGCGTTGCCAGGACGAGGCCTTCGCGGTCATCGGTCTGGACGCGGACGGCTCGACACCGCTTTACGACCTGGAAGCGGCCGTGGGTGCGCTGGTCGTCGTCGTTGGGTCGGAGGGACGCGGGCTGTCCCGACTCGTGGGCGACGTCTGCGACTTCCGCGTCGCGATCCCTATGTCGTCGGCCGTCGAGTCACTGAACGCGTCGGTGGCGGCCGCGGTGACGCTCGCCGAGGTGGCTCGGCGCCGAGCCGAGGCCGCCTGAGTGCCGCCGTCGAACTGGTTGGGCGGCTGGGCTGGGTACGCATAGAGTACGTGCGTGAACGACGTCCTGGTGTGGGTCGACTGCGAGATGACCGGGCTCGACCTCGAGCGCGACGCGCTGATCGAAGTGGCAACTCTGGTCACCGACCCGGATCTGAACATCCTCGGCGACGGCGTCGACGTCGTGATCCATGTGCCGGACGAGGTCCTCGACCGGATGGGCGACGTGGTTCGTGACATGCACGCGAAGTCGGGCCTGACCGAAGCCGTACGCAAGTCGACGGTCTCGCTCGGCGACGCCGAGGACATGATCATGGAGTACGTGACTCGCTTCGCGGCCGTACCGGGCGCCGCTCCGCTGTGTGGCAATTCGATCGCCACCGATCGCGGATTCCTCGCGCGCGACATGCCTCGGTTCGACGGGCACCTGCACTATCGCATGATCGATGTCTCGTCGATCAAGGAACTGAGTCGGCGATGGTACCCGCGGACGTATTACGGCCAGCCCGCCAAGGGACTTGCGCACCGGGCGCTGGCGGACATCAAGGAGAGCATCCGCGAGCTCGACTACTACCGCCGTACAGTTTTCGTCGACGGGCCGGGACCAGATGTCGACCAGGCGAAGGCGATCGCGGCCGAGGTGGCCGAGGCGCATCCGATCGACTGAGCGAGGCGGCAGCGCGGTCGCGCGGGCTGGCACCGGACGGCGGCCGGGAAACGCAGGCCGCACCCGGCGGCGGGGTCGC
>Ga0126377_10003633_pt1 | contig 10995 bp, 10 predicted proteins | sample PanSoiMetPlot_22_FD_92647 | JGI IMG/M metagenome (GOLD analysis project Ga0126377, IMG submission 92647) | Tropical forest soil microbial communities from Panama - MetaG Plot_22 | ecosystem: Environmental > Terrestrial > Soil > Tropical forest > Bulk soil | place: Panama | collected 2016-02-17
ATTGCCGGGCGCCGGCTTCCCCTCCGGCGTGATGTGGATGATCTTGCCCAGGTACTTATCCGGCTGCTGCGCCTGCAGCGGAATAGGATCGCCGGTCGAGCGGTCGCCAATCGCAACGAACAGATTCCCGTCCTTCGGATCGACGGCGATGCGCGAACCGGTCTGGCTGACCGCTCGCTTGGTAAAGGGCGTGCCCTGAAAAATCGTGTGCACGTCCGAAAGCGTGCCCGCATCTTCGTTCAACGTGGCACTGTCGACCGCCTGAACGCATGTGTCGGCATCGATGTCACGCATGTAGACGAAGAAGATCCTGTGGTTGCTCGCGAAGCTGCGATCGAGCTCGACGTCGAGCAGTCCCGCCTGTCCGCGGTAATAGACGGGCGGCATGTTCGCCGTGATGGTGTGCAACGCCGAACCATCCTTGTTGAGGACGCGGATGCGGCCCGGCTTTTCCGTGATGAGAAAACGTCCGCTCGGCAGGAGCACCACCGCCCAGGGGTTGTCCAGGCCGTCAGCGATCGTCGCGACCGCCACGTCCGTCGTCTTGTGATACGGCGCATGCGTCTGGCCCGGAAAAACCGGATGGTCGGTGTCCAGTTCAGGCGATCGCTTGTCGATGGGCTGGCCTTCGACCGTGAATTTCTCGAAGGAACGGCGCGACGCCTGGGCGAACAACAACACAGCAGACACCCCAAGCCCGACCACGATGCAGGGGATCACGATTCGCTTCATGTCGATCTCCGACACACATCTTAACGGTTTGACAATTGCCGGGCCAACTTCTCGACTCCTTACGCCGCTCGGCCGCGGCCAGCGGTTAGAGTGCAATCAGGGAGAAGTCAAATGATCATGTGGCTGCTCTTGATGCTGTCGTCGTCCCCGGCCACGTCGCAGGACAAGTTCGCGCTGCGATGCGACACGCAGGCGTGGTACGACGAAGCAGCGCAAATGGCCCTGCTGTCGCGGACTCCAGGCGACATCGACACGATGCATTCCGTGTTCGACGCGGACGACGTCTCTTTCGTAGACGCTGACGGGCACCACCATGACTGGACAGAAATGCGTGCAAGCGCCGTCCTGGCGCTCCAGGGTCCGCCCGCCGATCAGATGAGACAAGTCCTGCGCGACGTGAAGCCGACAGCGGATGGCGCCACCGCAGTCATCGTGTCAGTGACAGTTCGAAAAGTAATCGACACCGAAGGCCGGTACGGGCGCGCCGGCGCCAGCCATGCCGTCGCGATCATGATCACCTACCGCGACAGCCTCGTCCAGAACGGCACATCATGGAAGCTCAAGACGCGCGAGCAGGTCGGCGCGCCCGAAACGCTCGTCGACAAGCTTCCCAAGGAGCTTGAAGGTTCCCGTTGCGGCTCGTGACGCCGTTGACGCCACCAAGGCTCGCGTCCTGACTGAGACCTCGCTCATCATCCGAGGAGTTCGAGACTACAATCACCGCGGCAGCGTGCGAACGCACGCGGGAATTGGCGAGATCTCACTCAGACGGGAGGCGCTTGATGGCGATTCGGCATCAACGGCGTTCGGAGACGAACGGTCGGCTCGCGGAATCGGTCCCACTGTGCGGGCGGCCAGACCGTCGCGCGTTCCTGACGGCCGTCACGGCATGCGCCCTGTCATCACGGGCGTCGATCTTGGCGCAGACGCCGCGAGGCGCCTTGTCCAAGGAAGCCCGCGATCGGATGACGCCCCAGCAGGTGATCGATGAACTGAAGAAAGGGAATGAGCGCTTTCGGAACGGGAAAGCGAGCGCGAAGGACTACCGGGATCAGCAGCGCACGAGCGCTGCGGGACAGTATCCGGCGGCCGCGATCGTCGGGTGCGTGGATTCGCGCGCGCCGGCCGAGATCATCTTCGACGCCGGCATCGGCGATGCGTTCAATTCGCGACTCGCCGGCAATGTCATCAACGATGACGTCGTCGGCAGCCTGGAGTTCGCCTGCGCCGTCGCCGGCGCAAAACTGATCCTGCTGTTCGGACACACGGCCTGCGGCGCCGTCAAGGGCGCGATCGACGATGTCGAAATGGGCAACCTGACGGGGCTGCTGGCCCGAATCAAGCCCGCCATTACGGCCACCAAATTCAGCGGCGACCGCTCGAGCAAGAACGCCGCGTACGTGGACGCCGTGGCTCGCACGAATGTCACGGTGGGGATCGAAAACATCCGGCGGCGGAGCCCTATCCTGAGCGATCTGGAGAAGAAGGGGTCGATCCTGATCGCGGGTGCGATGTACGACCTGGCGACCGGTGCAGTGGACTTCGTGACCGCATGACTCAGTCTGCGTGAGGCAAAGACGGAGGAGACGCTGCAGGACGAAGCAGCCAGATGCGACGATTCTCCCTTGGGCGTGATCGCGACTTGCGCGTCAGCGCACGGTCAGATTCGCGTCGAGCAACCGCTCCGTGATCTTCTGCACGAAGGGATGCGCGAGCGTGTTCGCGCCGGCGACGTTCGTGTAGTCAGCGCGGATCGTGTCTCTTCGCTCGAGCACGCGGATGCCGTTCGGGTCAACGATCCAGAAGCGGATCTCCGCCGATTCCCGTCCCATCCCTAGACCGGTGACGAACCGCTTGGCCTTGCTCCCCGCCTGCCACGACAGGACTTCGCCCTCGAGCACATAGACCCCGGTCTTCGCGCCCAGCGCGTCGGCGATGTCGAACCGTTCGCTGATGTCGTCCGTCGAGCGAAGCTGCGCCACAGTTTGCGACTGTAACTGAGTCAGGTCGTACGGCCAGCTCGTGTTCTCTTTCAGTTTGAAAACCCGCACGATGAGCACGGCCTTGGCTGTCGTGGCGGGCGCCGATGGCGCGGGCTTCGCTGCCGCGGGCTTCTCCGCGGAAGAAACGGGTCTGGATTCCGGCGTCTCTGCCGATGAAGTAACGGTCGATGGCGATGACGTGGCTGTCGGGGGCGATGACGCGTCGACTGGCGCGGGCGGCCCGGTGACCGGGGTGCGCTCGACTCGTGCGCGCCTGGGCGTCGGGTCCTCGCCGCGGTGTGCCTCCGAACCAGCGGCACTTGGCGGCGCGGCCGACGGCTGTCGAGACGGCGCGGGAGACGGTCGCGGCGCAGGAGTCGACGGAGTCGCGGAGTCGACGACAGGAGGTGCGACCGCGGTTGTTGCTGGCGGCGGCGCGGGATCCGCCGCCATTCGCGGAGCGGTCTGCGCTGGCGCCTCGACCGACCGACGCTGGATGAGCAGCATGGCCAGCAAGACGAGCGACACACCGGCCAGCGCGGCAGCGCCAAGCGGGACGACATAGGACTGCCAGCGCTTTTGCGGCGCGACCGGCGAGGGCACGGGGACAGGCGCCGCAGGCGTCAGCACACGATCCAGCGTCGCGTAAAGGCTCTCGATGTCGGCGGCCCATCGCGCGTCGCGCAGCTCGACCGCCTGGCGCCGCGTGAGCATTTCGAGGTCGCCGGGCAGGTCGGCAGCCGTCGGCAGGTTCGCTCCGTCGACGAGCACCGGAATGACGCGGACATCGCGCGCGAGCGCAGTCCCGATCTCGATGCGGATGAAGTCGTGAATGTCGTCGAGGCGGCGGCGGCCCGCGTGGTCGGTGCACGTGACCCACTTGCGGCCGATGACCGCCAGCAGGACGTCGCAGGAGCCGACCGCGCCTTTGAGCACCTGCACGAAATCGGCGCCGGCTTCGATGTCCGTCACATCCATGAAGACGGACGCCTTGGTCAGGCGCGTGCGCAGATAATCGAGGATGCGGCCCGCGTGGCCAGCGCAGTCTTCCCGCCGGTAACTAATGAATACCGTGGACGTGACGGACGCTCCTTGCGCCTGCTCGGCAGTGAGTTAGTGTGCCAGAAGTCCCGTGCGTTTCCGACGAGTTTCCCGATTGTTGACGCGAGCTGCAACCAGCTCGGCCGTGACCGGATTCCAGTCGGAAAACCCAATACTCGAGGCCAAACCGGAGACGAGTTGCAACACCGACGGCCGTCGCCCGTGAATACAATGCGCCTGCGTACGTGATCTCCTTCACCGCAAAGCCGGCGAAGTCCAGCTATTGAATCCGATGCCGACAGCTCCCCGCGTTCTCGGAGTGGCCGTGTGTGGCGTCGGCTGGTGTGCGTCCCAGCACATCAGGGCCTTCGAACGCAATCCAAACGCACGCATCGCCTGGCTCGTCAGCCGCAATGCCGACCGAGCCCGCGCGACCCTTCTCAAGTACGGCGTCGCCGTGCCGGACGCACGCATAACCACGCGATACGAGGACGTCCTCGACGCGTCGGATGTCGACATCGTCTCGATCGCCACGCCGAATCATCTCCATGCGGAACAGGCGGTCGCCGCCGCGCAAGCCGGCAAACATCTGCTGCTCGAGAAGCCGACCGGTTTGGACGTCGCCGAGCTCCGCCGCATCCGCGACGCGGTGAAGCACGCTGGCATTCGGACGATCGTTTCATTCGAACTGCGATACAACCCGCTTCTGAGATTCGTGCGGTGGCTGAGAAGTGACGGATGGCTTGGCAACGTGCGGTTCGCGCGGACTCAGTACCTGTCGCGCGTCACCGACTGGTACAGCGGATGGGACTGGGTCCGAACACGCCAAAGCGGACGAAGCCACCTTCTGGCTGCCGGGTGCCACGCGGTGGACGCTCTCCGCTGGTGTTCGGGACTCGAGCCCGAAGTGGTCAGCGCTCTCCACACCCGCTTTACCGACGGATACGAGTGGCCGACTTCCATCGTCGTGAACATGCGGCTCGCGAATCAGGCGCTCGGACACGTGACGAGCTCGACCGATTTCATGCTGCCATACACATTCGTCGTCGAGCTGATGGGCGACCGGGCGACCCTGCGTCAGGACCTGCTCCAGTCACTGGACACGCCTCTCGATGTGGACGGCCTCATCGCCGCGAACCCGTTCCCCGATGTCCGGCTCGAGTCCATCATGCACAACGGGCGCACCGCGGTTCGCGTCCACGCTGACCTGCCCGACTCGGGCGATGTGGCGCATCATCCTTTTCAAGCGCAGATTGACGAATTCGTTGCGTGCGTGCTCGAAAACCGCGAGTCCTCGATCAGCGTGTTCGACGCGCAGAAAACGATGGAGGTATGCATCGCGGCGGATCTGTCGGCCGAACGCGGCGGGCAGCCGGTTGCCCTGCCTCTGATCGTGGCCTGAGGCGGCGACGCCCTGCAGGACTCGCGCTTCCACGACGGACTGCAGCGCACGACCTTCTCGCACGACGTGCGAGAAGCGGGCCCTGCAGGACTCGAACCTGCGACCTCCTGGTTCGTAGCCAGACGCTCTATCCAACTGAGCTAAGGGCCCCTACGGGAGGAAACCAAGATCCTAGCATTGTTCCAGCCGCTCGTGGAAGAGCCGCTCGTCTCTGAACAGCGCGCGCAGACGACGCGCCAGCGCTTTTGCAGTCCGCGAATCAGATGGATCGAGACGCGAGGCCGTCGCGCCACGGCGGGCCAGCCACGAAAACACCAGCGGAGACAGTGACAGTGGAATGGCAGATTGCAGATTGCAGATTGCAGATTGAAGAACACGCGGCCGGAAGAACTTCGCGAGGCGTGACGAGTGTACTGCGAGATCCGCGCCGTTGCGGCGCGTCCGCTGAATCGCGCACGGTCCATCGGCCCGCGCCGCGACCAGCTCCACCGAATCCTCCTCCGCTGACGGCAGGACGATGACCACATCGCGCACGAGCGCGCGTGGAATCTCGCGCGTCGACAGGTCCGGCGCAGCAATTTGCACGTTGACGATCGGTTTCAACTCGTCGATCAGCATCGCCTCGCGCAGAAGCGCCTCGAGATCGGATCCGACCGTGATCCATTCCGCCTCGCTGATGCGGGACAATTCCGGCGGCAGCCGGCGCCAGTGCTTTGGCGCGAAATGCGCCCGCATGCGCCGCCTCAAATTGACGGCTTTGCCAACGTACAGGGCACGGCCCTGATCGTCCCTGAATATGTAGACCGCTGGAACGTCCGGCGCGCCCCGACAGATGCGCTCGCCGGCCTGTCGCCAGGCCGATTCACGATCTTCGATGACGAGCGCCTGCGCGACGAGGCGGCGCGCAAGCGCGGGCGGCGCGCCCCGGATGCCGAGCACGTCGGCGGCCAGCCGCTGGTGATCGACGGCGTCGCCCATCTCGGCAATGCGTGCCAGCAGGCGATCGCGAAGCAGCGGTGCCATCGATTCGCTCGGCTGAAGCCTCCGGCGCTTCTTCCTCTACCGAACCGCTCGATCGAGCCCGTGGCCGACCGGAAACAGTCCCGGCAGCGCGATCGGCAGCCGTCCTGAAATCCTGGTCTCGCCCGCGAGCGCACGAACCGCCGACGTCTCGGCGAGATCATACAAATCGTAGGTGAGGAGAACGGCCGGTAACTCGGGCGCTGCCGCGGCAACGTACGGATTGCCGAAGAAGACCGTCACGAACGGTACGTTCGTCCGCGCGGGTGACTTGGCCAGATCGCGAAGGAGCCTCACGCATTCCGCGGAGAGGTCGAGCCTGCCGCTGCCGGAGTTCGCCCGGACGAAGACGGCCGCAACGATCGCCCCAAAGCGCGGTGCCGTCGCCCGGACGAAATCGAGCTCGGCGATCGGCGTTCGATCCGACACCTCGACCGCGGTCACCTGGGGCCAGCGTTTCTTCAATTCCGGGATGAACGTCCGGCTTGGCGCGGCGATCTGCCATCCCGACGGGTAGTCGAGCACGGACAGGTACAGGATCGGCGCGTCACGGGAAATCGTGAGCGGGACCTGGTTCCGTTCGTCCTTGACGAGCGTCATCGAGCGTTCCGACGCCTCTCGCGCGATTGCCAGGTGCTGTCGGCCGCCGACGTTCGTCGGCACCGCGTCGAGGTCGACCGACCGCTTCGTGTGGAGACCGAGCGACGCCTTCGCGCGAAGGATTCGCGTCACCGATGCATCGAGCTGCGCGCGACTGATTCTTCCGTCGTTCACGGCCCCGCGCAGCGATCTGAACGCAGCAATCGGATCGGGGGAATGGAGGACCTGGTCGGCACCAGCGACGACGGCCCGCACCGCGGCTTCGCCCGGCGATTCGAGCTTGGTGATCGCATCCATCGACATCGAATCGGTGTACACGAGGCCGCCGAAATGCAGGTCGCGGCGCAGCAGGTTGCCGAGAATCGCCTTGCTGAACGTTGCCGGGGTCGACCCGCTGTCGAGCGCGGGCATCACGATATGCGCCGCCATCACGGCCTCCGCCCGGCGATCAAGGCCTTTCTTGAACGGCGCGAGCTCCAGCGAGTCGAGCCGCGCGCGATCGAACGTCACGACCGGCAGGCCGAGATGGCTGTCGACGTCGGTGTCGCCGTGGCCGGGAAAGTGCTTGAGCGTCGCGATGATGCCGCCGGCGCGCGCCCCATCGACGTACGCGGAGACCAGCGCGCCGACGCGCGACGGATCCTCGCCGTACGACCGCGTGTTGATCACGGGATTCCGCGGGTTGTTGTTGACGTCCGCGACCGGCGCGAAATTCACGTGGATGCCGAGCGCGCGCGCTTCAACACCCGTGATGCGCGCTTCTTCCCGAACCAGGCGCTCGTCGTTTGCGGCGCCCATGGCCATCTGCCTGGGAAACGACGTCCCGCCGGCGATGCGGAACCCGACGCCGGTCTCGAAATCAGCGGTGTTCAGCAGCGGGATGTTCGACAAGCCCTGCAGCCGGTTGATCAGGAACGCGGCGGGAAATGGCTGGCCGAGGATGATGCTCCCGTAGGACGCATTCAAGAGAACGGAGGGCGCCGGTTGTGTGGCCCCGAAGACATGAAACCCGCCGACGTGGAACTCCTTCACCAGCCGGGTGAGCTCGTCGAACGTGTCGCTATCCGTACTCAGGTACCCCGAGTCGAACGAAGGGACGATGAGCTGCCCCACTTTCTCGTCAACCGTCAACTTCTTCAACGTCTCGTCGACCCAGCGGGTCGCGTCGCGATCGAGCGTGAACGGATCGGAAGGCTGAGCTGACAGCGCGATGACCGCGCAACAGGCAACAGCCGCGACGACAGCGGTCCGCAGTCGTCGCGTTCGAGAAGAGCAATCCGATCGCGTCGCGGGCATCGCGGGATGGTAACACTGGTGAGATTGAAGGTCTCAGGCCGGAGGGCGAAGGGCGGAAGGCAAAGGTACAATGACGCGGATGCTTGCCGACAAAGAGCACAAGGCACAGGCGCCGCGCTCGGTGCCATGCTTCATCGTCACCGTCAGCGACACGAGAACCGAAGCAACCGACACGAGCGGCCGCGCGATCGCCGACCTTCTGGTGGCCGCCGGCCATCGCGTGGCGGGCCATACGATCGTCAAGGACGATGCGGAGCTCGTGAGAGATGCGATCGTCCGGCAGCTGGCGAATCCTGACGTGCAGGCCGTGATCACGACCGGCGGGACCGGCATCACCTCGCGCGACAGTACGTACGAAGCCGTCTCCGCGATGCTTCAGAAACGCCTCGACGGCTTTGGCGAGCTGTTCAGAATGCTCAGTTTCGAGCAGATCGGGTCGGCCGCAATCATGAGCCGCGCCTGCGCGGGGCTCGCATCCGGGCGCATCATCATCGCGCTGCCTGGATCCGAAGCCGCGGTCAGGCTCGCGATGGACCGCCTCGTCATCCCGGAGCTGGCGCACATGGTCCAGCAGGCGCAGAAGTGAGCGCGTCGTGAGGCCGTTCTCCTCGACGATTTCAATCGGCGAAGCACGACGGCGGCTGCGGGACGGGGTTCGTCCCATCGCGAAGATCGAGCGGATCCCGCTCGAACGGGCGGCAGAGCGCGTAGCCGCGGCCGACGTGACGTCCACAATCGACGTTCCGCCGTTCACACGGTCGGCGATGGATGGCTATGCGGTCGCCGCAGCCGACACCGCCCTCGCGAGCCCGCACGCGCCGGCACAGCTCGAGCTCGTCGGTCGAGTGTTCACCGGCGAAGTGGGCCTTCAGGCCGCAGGCGGCGGACGATGCGTCGAGATTGCGACCGGCGCGCCGCTTCCGCCTGGCGCTGACGCAGTCGTCATGGTCGAGGACACCCGGCGATCGGGCGACGCCATTCAGATTCTCAACGCCGTCACCACAGGGCAGAACGTGGGGCGCCGCGGCGCCGATATCACGTCCGGCGATCGCGTCGTCGCGGCCGGCGACGTGCTCGTGCCAAGCCGGATTGGCGCGCTGGCGGCGACCGGCATCGCCGACGTCGACGTTTTTGCGCGGCCGCGCGTCGCGATCCTCTCCACGGGCAACGAGGTTGTCGATCCCGGTCAGCCGCTGCCGCCCGGACACATCTTCGACGTCAACCGTTTCACCCTCGGCGCCGTCGTGTCGCAGCATGGCTGCGATCCGGACCTGCATCGGCCAGTGGCCGACACGCTCGACGCGCTCGTCGACGCGCTCGATCGCTCGTCGACCGCAGATGTAATCGTGTTTTCCGGCGGGAGCTCCGTCGGCGAGCGCGATCTGATTCTCGACGCCGTCCGCAGCCGCGGCGAGATGGTATTTCACGGCATCGCCGTCCGGCCGGGCAAGCCGACCGCCTTCGCCATCGTCAACGACCGGCCGTTTTTCGGCATGCCCGGCAACCCGACGTCGTGCCTGTCGAACGCATACGTACTGCTCGTACCGTTCCTGCGGTCGACGGCCCGCCTGCCGCCGCATCAGCCGCGCCTCGCGCGCGTGCCGCTCGGCCGCCGGATCACATCACCGGCCGGGCGCCATCAGTTCTACACGGTCCGGATCCGCGACGGCGTCGCGCTGCCCGCGTTCAAGGGATCCGGCGACATCACGAGCCTGTCGCAGGCAGATGGGTACATCGAGATCCCGGAGACGCAAAGCGTCGTCGAAGAGGGAGCCGTCGTCGAGGTGACCCTCTTCTGAATCATGCGGATCTAGTGATCTAGTGATCTGGTGATCTGGTGATCTGGTGATCTGGTGATCTGGTGATTTAAAGCACCGTCGCGCTGCACAGAATCGTCGATGAAATCGTCCTACGGTTCCTCGCTGGCACTTGTCGTGCTGGGCGATGCCGGGCATGAGCGAACAGTCTGAGCAGCTCAAACGGCGGACGATGCGTTTCGCGCTTGATGCTTGCGCGTTGATTCGCGCATTGCCTCACGACGAACCGAGCACGACGGTAAGACGACAGTTGGCAAAAGCTGCCACGTCGGTCGCGTTCAACTATCGTGCGTCTTGCCGTGCAAGATCTCACACCGAATTCACCGCCAAGCTCGGAACCGTCGTCGAGGAAGCCGACGAGGCATTCGGCTGGCTGGAGTTCATCGAAGCAGCAGACCTGCTCCGTGTGGCCGAATTGAAACGCTTGATCGGGGAGGCCGACGAGATAACAGCCATCATGGCTGCCTCCTACCGTACGGCGAGACAGAAGGAACGGCTGCGAGGACGGAATAGGTGAGTGGGGGTCGCTGAACCCTTAGAACCCGTCGATCACCAGATCACCAGATCACCAGATCACCAGATCACCAGATGCCTTCATCTCCTCCCTATCCTCCTCTCATACTCCATCTCCAGCACGTCCGCCGTGTGCAGATCGAACGCCGGCGCCCTGCGCGGGTAGGCGCCGCGGAATTCGGTGTGACAGCGATAACACACAGTCACGTCCTTCAAGCGACCGTAGACGACGAGGTCGATGAGGGCCGCGGACGCGAGAATCCCGTACGCAATGAGGTCGCGGCCGAACCAGTAGAACGTCGCGCTGATCAGCCCGCCGATGATCACGACGGTCAGGCCGACCTTTGGATCGAAATCCTTGCGGATGTAGAAATCGGGCCCTGAACACACCGGACAGAGGTCGACGGCGCTGTCGGATCGAAGTCCGTCGGAGATCGAGAGCGGGATGTCACGCCCGCATTTGCCGCACTTGATGCCGGCTGGATTCTCCACAGCGGCGACGGGCAGGCTTGCGTCGCACTTCGGACACTTCGCAACTATCTCCAACAATCAATCACCAATCAATCACCAGATCACCAGATCACCAGATCAC
>Ga0126377_10003634_pt1 | contig 10994 bp, 10 predicted proteins | sample PanSoiMetPlot_22_FD_92647 | JGI IMG/M metagenome (GOLD analysis project Ga0126377, IMG submission 92647) | Tropical forest soil microbial communities from Panama - MetaG Plot_22 | ecosystem: Environmental > Terrestrial > Soil > Tropical forest > Bulk soil | place: Panama | collected 2016-02-17
CCGACCGGATGCCGCTCGGCGTGGTAGGTGTCCAAGAGGCCTTCCGGCGATGTCCGCGTGACCACCTCGGCGAGCTTCCACCCCAGGTTCACGGCATCCTGCACACCGGTGCCGAGCCCCTGTCCACCCATCGGCGAATGCACGTGCGCGGCGTCGCCGGCCAGGAGCACTCGTCCCTCCCGATAGGAGGCCGCCTGCCGGGACGTATCGGTGAACCTCGAGATCGAGGTGGCACTGCGCAACCCGTAGTCCGTGCCCCGCAGGGCGACGAGCAAGTCACGGAGATCCTGCAGAGTCGGCTCATCGGTGAGCCCGAGCCGCTCCTCTCTCATCACGACCCGCACTCGTCCGTCATCGAGCGGGCCGAGGGCATGGATGCCCTTCTCGTCGCGGCGGATGCCGAACTCCGGCTCGCCATCCATCACGACCTCGGCGATCACTGAGCTTGTCGACGCATCCCACCCCGGGAACTCGATGCCGGCCGCCTTGCGGATCCGGCTGCGGCCTCCGTCGCAGCCGACGAGGTACGCGGCCCGCAGCGACTGGCCGTCGGACAGCTCGACGTCGACGCCGGTGTCGTCCTGCCTGAAGCCCGTCACCTCCCGTCCGCGGTAGACCGTCACCGGCAGCTCGCCGACCCAGCCCGCGAGGATGCGCTCGATGTGGTGCTGCCACAGCGCGAGGACGTAGTTGTGCCGGGTCGGGAAGTCGCCGATGCCCATCTGGACCCCGGCGAAGTCCCCCCAAACCTCGACCGTCTGCCCTTCGGCCAGGAACCGATCAGCGATGCCACGCTGATCGAGCACCTCGATGGTGCGTGAGAGCAGGCCGCCCGAGCGCGAGGCCTCGAGGTCCGGGCCGGCGCGCCGCTCCACGATCGCGACGTCGACCTTGGCCAGCGCCAACTCGGCTCCCAACATCATTCCCGTCGGACCTCCGCCGGCGATCACCACGGCGTGCTCGGTCATCTGACGGCGCGCGCGTGGAGTCCGATCGCCAGCGTCGTGAGGTGGTCCGCCAGCGCGGCCGCGAACTCGAGGTGCGTCTTCTGCAGCCGTTCGTCGGCGGCGCAGGCTTGGACCACGGCCTCGGGCGGCTGCGCATAGGCCCACAGCGCGGAGGTCATCAGCCAAGCGCCGACCCCGTAGCGCCAGGCATCGTCGTGGCTGAGCTCGGGCAGCGCGTCGCGGAACAGTTCCGCGAGGGCCTCGGCGTCGGTGATGGCGGCCAGCTTGTACCTGGTGACCGCCTCCACGGACACGTTGTGCTCGAGCACCGCGGCCTGGGCGCTGATGAGATCGCACAGGACCGGGCGCTCGACGAGCGACTGCGCGATCGCGGTCGCCAACTGCTCCGCGCGGCGCTTGAACCCCGCCCTGCGCCGGACGGCCGAGGGCAGTTCGGCTGCCAGATGGGCGAGCCACTCGCGGGAGGCGCTGGCCAGCAGCTCCAGCAGCACGGCCTCCCGCGAGTCGAAGTAGCGCAGGACGTTGGACTTGGCCAGCCCCACGCGCCGGCTCAGCTCGTTGAGCGAGAGGTCGGCGACGGGCATCTCTCGAAGCATCTCGGCCGCGGTCTCGAGGATCGCCTGGCTGCGCTGGGCGCGTTGCTCGTCGCTTCGGGCTCGTTGGAACGTGGTGGCCATGTCCATCATCTTACAGACCGGTGGTCTATTGACTGGTCCATCAGTGTGCGAACACCGGCTCGGCGGCATCGTCGGAAGCGACCTCCGGTGCACCGGACGGCAGCAGCAGCCACGCCATCAACGCGCCGACCGCGAAGATCCCGGCAGCCCACGTGAAGGCTGTGGTGTAACCGTGGACGGCGGCCTGCGCGGCAAGATCGGCGGCGGCGCGGTGCGTCGACGCGTACGTCCCCGCGGCGCCCGCCGCCAGCGTGCTCAGCAGCGCGGTGCCGACCGAGCCGCCGACCTGCTGGCCCGTGTTGACGAGCGCTGAGGCCACGCCCGCGTCGGGGCCGTCGACGCCGCGCGTCGCCGTGTCCATCGCCGGGGCGAAGATGAGGCCGAGGCCGAGGCCCATCACGAGCAGGCCGGGGAGCACGTCGGTGACATAGCTCGAGTCGACGCTCACGCCCGTGAACAGGAGCATCCCCACGGCGCTGAGGAGCATGCCGGTAGCGACGAGCGGCCGCGGGCCGAAGCGCGGGAGCAGCCGGGTCTGACCGATCGCGCCGGCGGGCATGATCATCGCCACCATCGGGAGGAACGCCAGGCCGGAGACGAGCGGCGAGAGGCCGAGCGTCTGCTGCATGTAGTACGTGAGGAAGAGGAAGACGCCGAAGATCCCGGCGCCGACGACGGCGATGGCCAGGAAGCCGCCGGCGCGGGCGCGATCGGCAACGACGCGTAGCGGGAGCAGAGGGTGCTCGACCCGGCGCTCGATGACGATGAACGTCGCCAGCAGCGCGACGGCGGCGGCGAGCCCCGCAATCGTCACCGGCGAGCCCCAGCCGTGCGACTCCGCGTTCGAGAAGCCGTAGACGAGCGCGAAGAGGCCCGCCGAGGCCGTCAGCGTGCCGGGCAGGTCGATCCGCGACCGGTTCGCCTGCGCCACGCCGTCAGCGAGGAGTCGCACCGCCGCCACGGCGGCCGGGACCGCGAGGATGAGGTTGACGAACATCGTCCAGCGCCAGTCCAGGTACTCGGTCAGCGCACCGCCGAGGATCAGGCCGACCGCGGCGCCCGAAGCGCCGATCATGCCGAAGACGGAGAAGGCTCGGTTGCGCTCCTCGGGGATGGTGAACGTCGTGGTCAGCAGGCTCAGCGCCGCCGGCGCGAGCAGCGCGGCGAACGCGCCCTGCAGCGCGCGTGCGATCACGAGAACCCCGAAGCCCGGGGCGAAGCCGCCCAGCGCGGACGCCGCGGCGAACCCGACGAGGCCGACGATGAACACGCGCTTGCGGCCGAAGAGGTCGCCGATCCGGCCGCCGAAGAGCAGCAGGCTTCCGAACGACAGCGCGTACGCGGTGACGATCCATTGGCGCGACTCGTCCGAGAAGCCCAGCGCCTGCTGCGCGGAGGGCAGGGCGATGTTCACGATCGTCGCGTCGAGGACGACCATCAGCTGCGCAACACCGATGAGCGCGAGGATCAGCCAGCGACGGCGGCTGCCTGCTTGTGTGGAGGGCGACACGTCTCTACTCCCTTGACTCGATTACGGACCGGTGGTCTCTTGCTCCGTGTACTAAAACAGACCGTCGGTCTGTTGTCAAGAGACCGATGGTCTATAAGCGAGTCATGAAGTCCGGCTCTGAACGCTCAGCCACGGCGAAGCGCGCCGACATCACGCCAGGACTCCTTCGAGCATCGGACGGCCAACGCTCCCACGGCGCGGTTTCTCAACGGTTTCACCGCCCGGCGACGGGCGTCTCGAGACTTCCGCTAAGCAGGAAGCAGCGCGGAGAAGTTGGTCTCCACGAACCTCTGAACCGCGTCTGGGAGATCGGAGAACTTCTTCTTCGACCCCGGCACGCCGCCCTTGCCGATCGCGTCGACACACTCATCACGCTCGTTGCGGCGGAAGAAATAGTGAGTCTTCGTGACCGCCTTCGACTTCTTGCCCGGCGACCAACCCTCTTCAGTCACGTGGTAGGGGTCGGTCGTCACATTGAGATGGTAGGTGCGGCCACCCTGCTCCCACGTCGCCATTCGTCCTTCCTTGTCCACGTCGATGCCGCCGATCATCTCCCGCTGAATCGCGATGTGATCGAGCACGCCCGAAACCGCGCGATTGCCAATGGCGCGTTGAAGGCGGAGCACATCGGCGGGCCTGAGCGAATCTCGTGCCGAGATGGCCGCGCGCGCCGCGGTATGGGACGCCTTGGGCCTTGACGTCAAACGTTTGTGCGTCCGCTCTTCCAGTTGCCTTGAAGGCATGGACCGCCTGAGCGTCCTCCTCCACCGCGCCGGTCGCCGGAGCTTGAGCGAACGATGGGGCATTCTCGGGGCACCTCGTGCGAAACCTTCACGGCGCGCTGCCCGGCTCAGCCGACGAACGCCGGCGGCGGCTCCCCCTCGACGGTCACCGGCACAAGCGCCAGCGGGCCGGACTCCCAATCCGCGCGGAGCATCCCGAAGACGTTGACGTCGTAGAAGTCGTCGCCGTGGCGGTGCCAGTGGCGCAGCACGCCCTCATGCCGGAAGCCGACGCCGAGCAGCGCCTTCGTGGAGCGGACGTTGTCGGGGTTCGAATAGGAGCCGAGGCGATGCATGCCGAGGACCTCGAACGCCAGGTGGGCCACGAGCGCCTTGGACTCCGCGTTCGCTCCGGTGCCCCAGAAGCGCTTGCCGAACCACGTCCCGACCATGCAGCGCAGGTCGCGCGGCGAGAACTCGTTGAGGCCGGTGATGCCCGCCGGGCCGCGCTCGCGGTGGACGATGAGCAGGTCGATCTGCTCGCCGCGCTCGCGCTGGTCGGCGAGGCGCTCGATGTAGGCGAGCGGCTGCTCGATCGACGTGTACGGGCCCCACGAGAACCAGCGCGTGACGTCGGGGTCGCCGGCGAGCTCGAGCAGCGCCTGCGCGTCGTCGCGCTCGGGCAGCCGCAAGGTCAGCGTGGGACCATGCAACGCGATGCTGGCGCTGCTGTTCGACATCCACGGCAACCTACCGGCGCTCGAAGCCGTCCTCGACGACGCCCGCGCGGCCGGCGCGCGGCGCTACCTGCTCGGCGGCGACTACGCGGTGTTCGGCGGCTGGCAGCCCGAGACGATGGCGCGGCTGCGCGACCTGCAGGAAGCGACGTGGATCCGCGGCAACGTCGATCGGTGGGCGGCGAGCGAGCCGCCCGAGCACGAGCCCGCGCGCAGTGGTGTGCTCGCCACGCGCGACCTGCTCGACGCGGACACCGTCGCCGCACTCGGCGCGCTCCCACAGAGCGCCGACCTCGGCCACGCCACCCGCGCCTGGCACGCCTCGCCGAAGTCGGACCTCGCCTCGTTCTGGCCGGAGCCGGGGCAGGACGAGCCCGACCTGCTCGAGGGCGTCGAGGACCGCCGGCTCGTCTTCGGCCACTACCACCTGTCGTTCGAGCGCGTGGGCGCCTACGAGATCGAGCTCGTCGCTCCGGGCTCGGTGGGCATGCCGACCGACGGGGATCACCGCGCGGCCTGGGCGCTCATGCACGACGACGGGCGCATCGAGCGCCGCCGCGTCGCCTACGACCACGCGGCCAGCGCCGCGCGGGTGCGCGCGGTCGCCGGCGGCGCCCCGTGGGGCGAGGTCATCGCCGCGCGGATCGAGCGGGCTTCGATGGGCTGAGGAGCGCGCCGCGGCAGGCGGCGCGCTCCGCCGCAGCTATTCGCTGACGCGCTCGATGAGGAACGAGATGCGCACGAGCGCGCGCCACTCGTCGAGGTTGTCGCCGCGCAGGCCGGTCGAGACGACGTCGACCGCCTTGATGTTGCGCAGCGTCTGGCTCGCCTCTGCGAGCGCCGCCTTCACCGCGGCGTCGGAGCTCTCTGACGAACTGCCGACGAGCTCGATGATCTTCGTGACGGCCATGGCGCCTCCCTGGTCGGGATCGGGGACGGGGCGACTCTAACCGGCCCGCACAGCGCGGTTGCTAGCGTCAGCGCATGAGCAGCACGCTGTACTTCCTGGAGGGCGCCGGGGACGCCGCCGCACGGCGTCCGGCCGATGGCGACCGCCCATCCGACGGCGAGGCGCTCGACGCCTATTCGCGCGTCGTCACCGCCGTGGCGCGCGAGCTGGCACCGAGCGTCGCCAACCTGCGCGTGACGCGCCGCATCCGCGGCGGGCGCATGGCGATGGGCGGCGGCAGCGCCGTGGTCATCACGCCCGATGGCTTCCTCCTCACCTCCGCACACGTCGTCGAAGGCGCCGGCGGCGGCAGCGCCTCGTTCGTCGACGGCCGCGAGATGCACTACGACGTCGTCGGCGCCGACCCCCTCTCAGACCTCGCCGTCCTGCGGGCCGACGGCGATGCCCTCATCCCCGCCCGCCTCGGCGACGCGAGCGACCTGCAGGTCGGTCAGCTCGTCGTCGCGATCGGCAATCCGCACGGCTACGCGGGCTCGGTCACCGCGGGCGTGGTGTCCGCGCTCGGGCGCTCCCTGCCGGTGGGCCGCCGCGGCGGCCCGCACCGCCTCGTCGAGAACGTCGTCCAGACCGACGCCGCGCTGAACCCCGGTAACTCGGGCGGCGCGCTCGTCGAGGGCAGCGGGCGCGTGGTCGGCGTCAACACCGCGGTCGCCGGCGTCGGACTCGGCCTCGCCGTCCCGATCAACGACGCCACCCGCCGCATCGTCGCAACCCTGATGGCCGAAGGGCGGGTGCGTCGCGCATGGATGGGCATCGCGGTCGGGCCGCGGCCGCTGCCTCCGCGCGTTGCGGGCCGCCTGGGCCGCCGTGACGCGATCGAGATCATCGAGGTCGTCGAGGGCTCGCCAGCGGCGCGGGCCGGGCTGCGCCCCGAGGACCTGCTCGTCGAACTCGACGGCGTGCCGCTCGCGGGCGCCGACGACCTCCAGCGCCTGATGACCGCCGAGCGCATCGCCACGCCCGCGAAGGTGACCGTCGTGCGCGGCGGCGACCTGAGCTCGGTCACCGTGACGCCCGCCGAACTGCCGGACTGATGGATGACGAAGGCGTCGAGCTGGTCGGATCCGTCGGCCCGCTCGACGCCGTCGTCGTCGCGCTGCGCGAGTTCCTGCACCGGTCGGGGGCGGTGCGCGCCGTCGCGGTCGTCGACCGCGAGCCGGGCGAGCCGCCGGCAGTGATCGACTGTGGCCGCCTGCTGCCGATCGAGGTCGACTACGGCGACCGCGTCGTGCACCTCCCCCACTCGATCGAGCTCGATGCCGAACCGCCCGAGCTGCCCGACGTCCGCATGCTCCCGCCCTTCCAGGTCGACGCCGCTGAGGCCGAGATCGCGGCGCCGGTCGGCGGCGTCGCGCACCTCGCGGGCGCGGTGCGCGACCTGGCGGCCGCCCTCGGCGGGCGCAACGTCGCCATGGCGCAGTTCGCCACCAGCGACCCGGAGGCGCCGCTGGCCATCACCGCCCGCGCCGACGGCAGCGAGCCGATCGTCCTCGCGCTCGGCGAGGAGGAGTTCCCGATGGAGCCCGGCTGGCCGTGAAACACGCCGGACCGGGCCGTAGGCTGGCCCCGTGTCCGATCCTCTCGTCCTCACCGGCCGCGTCGTCACCTTCGACGACGCCCAACCCGAGATCGACGACGGCGCCGTCTACATCGGCGGCGACGAGCTGATCGCCGCCGTGAGGCCCCGCACCGCGCAGCCGCCCACGGGTTTCGACGGCGCGCGGCGGGTGCGCACCGGCGGGGTGATCTACCCGGGCCTCATCGACCTGCACAACCACATCGCCTACAACGCGCTCCCGCTGTGGTCGCCGCCGGGCCGCAAGGAGCCGTACACGTCGCGCTATCAGTGGCCGGGCGACAAGAGCTACGAGGGGCTCATCTCCGACCCCGCGAACGCGCTCGGCGCGCTGGCCGGCAAGGCGCACCTGAAGTACCTGGAGACGAAGGCGGTCATCGGCGGAGTGACCGCGATCCAGGGCACCGCGAAGACGGGCCGGCCGTACGAGGGCTGGCTCGTGCGCAACATCGAGCACGAGACGTTCAAGACGAAGAAGAAGTCCGTGTACGTCTCCGCGCTGCCGCTGCGCGACGACAGCGCCTACAAGGCCCAGTCCCAGCACCTCGAGCAGGGGCAGGCGTTCGTCTACCACCTGTCCGAGGGCACCGACCCCAAGCTGGTCGCCGAGTACGACAAGATGCGCGACGAGGACTGCCTCGCACAGGGCCTCGCGGCGATCCACTGCACCGCGCTCGAGCGGCCCAACTACAACGAGTGGGCGCCGGAGGGCGGGTCGGTCGTGTGGTCGCCGTTCTCGAACCTCTGGCTGTACCGCGACACGACCGACGTGCTGGCCGCCCGCGCCGCCGGGCTGCGCGTCTGCCTGGGCGCCGACTGGTCGCCATCCGGCTCGAAGAACCTGCTCGGCGAGCTGAAGGTCGCGGACCTGTGGAACAAGACCGCGCTCGCGGGCGAGTTGGGCGCGCGCGACATCTGCGCGATGGCGACGAGCAACCCGGCCGACGCAATCAACTGGGCCGGGAAGATCGGGCGCCTGAAGGCCGGCCTGCACGGCGACGTGCTCGTCACCACGGACCGCATCGCGAACGACCCGTACCGCAACCTCATCGAGTCGATCGAGCGCGACGTGCTGCTCGTCGCGATCAACGGCCAGCCGTTCTACGGCACGACGACCATGATGCGCGCGGCGGGCGCGGCGCGGGCCGAGCCGATCCGCTTCGGGCGGCTGCGCCGGTCGATCCAGCTCATCTACCCCGACATCCCCGAGGCCGACATGGGCTGGCAGGACATCCTCGACGACATCGCCGAGGCCGTCCGCGATCCGGTCGCGCGCTACCTCAAGCTCGAGAAAGAGCACGGCGACCCGGACCCCGAGAAGCGCCCCCTGTGGCTCATGACCGACAAGCCCTGGGACAACCCCCAGGTCACGAACAAGCCGGTGCCGGTCACGCCCGACGTCGTGCGCATCCCGCCGCTCGACACGCTCGTGCACGACCGCAAGTACTTCGACGCGGTCGCCGCCAGCCCGCTGCACGGCGGCAAGCTCGACGGGCTGCGCGACTATTACGTGTGAGCGATGTGGAACGACGCCTACGCGTCGCTGGCGCGAGCGGATCGAACCGGCGCGCTCGGCGCCGACGACCTCGAGCGCCTGGCGACCGCGGCGTACATGCTCGGGCGCGACGACGAGCACCTGAGCGCGCTGGAGCGTGCCCACCAGGCGCACCTGGCCGGCGGGGACACGCTGCGGGCAGCGCGGTGCGCGTTCTGGGTCGGCCTGCACCTCGCGCTCCGCGGCGAGCCGGCGCGCGCGACGGGGTGGCTCGGCCGCGCCAGGCGTCTCGTGGATCGCGAAGGGGCCGACTGCGTCGAGCGCGGCTACCTGCTGCTGCCGGTCGTGTTCGAGCACCGAGACGCCGGCGACCATGTCACGGCCGCCGCGGTCGCGGGCGAGGCGGCGGCGATCGGCGAGCGGTTCGGCGACGCGGACCTCTTCGCGCTCGCCGTCCATGAGCAGGGTCACCGGCTGGTCGTGCAGGGGCGCGTCGCCGAGGGCTTGGGCCTCCTCGACGAGGCGATGGTCGCCGTCACGGCCGGCGAGCTGTCTCCGATCGTCGGCGGCATCGTGTACTGCGGCGTGATCCTGGGCTGCCAGGACGCCTACGAGCTGCGCCGCGCCCACGAGTGGACGGCCGCGCTGACGAGCTGGTGCGAGCGCCAGCCCGACATGGTGCCGTTCACCGGCCGCTGCCTGGTCCACCGCGCGGAGATCATGCGGCTCCACGGCTCGTGGGCGGACGCGCTCGACGAAGCACAGCTCGCCGGGCGGCGCTGCCTCGAGGGCAACAACGAGCGCGCCGCGGGCGAGGCGCACTATCTCCAAGGCGAGCTGCACCGCCTGCAGGGCGACCTCGGCGCGGCCGAGGACGCCTACCGCGACGCGAGCCGCCGCGGCTGGGAGCCGCAGCCCGGCCTGGCCCTGCTGCGGCTGGCGCAGGGCAAGAACGCGGCCGCGGTCGCAGCGATCCGGCGCGTGCTGAGCGAGACCGCCGATCCGCCGAAGCGCGCCGCGCTTCTGCCCGCCTGCGTCGAGATCATGCTCGCCTGCGGTGCGGAGGACGAGGCGCGCCGCGCCTGCGACGAGCTCGAGGAGGTCGCGGCCGGCTACGAGAGCGCGATGCTCGCCGCCCTGGCCGCACATGGGCGCGGAGCGGTCGACCTCGCCGGTGGCGACGCCGCCGCCGCGCTCGTCGCCGCTCGGCGAGCCTGGAGACTGTGGCGAGAGCTCGAGGCGCCGTATGAGGCGGCGCGCGCCCGCGTGCTCGTGGCGATGGCCTGCCGCGCGCTCGGCGATCACGATTCGGCGGCGCTGGAGGTCGACGCGGCGCGCGCGGTCTTCGAGGAGCTCGGCGCGGCGCCGGAGCTCAGGCGCATCGCATCGCTCGGCGGCGACGACAGACACGGCCTCACCCGGCGCGAGCTGCAGGTGCTGCGCCTCGTCGCGGCCGGAGAGACCAACAAGGCGATCGCCGCGGAGCTGGTCCTCAGCGAGCGCACCGTCGATCGACACGTGAGCAACATCTTCGCCAAGCTCGGGGTGTCGTCGCGCGCCGCCGCGACCGCGCGCGCGTACGACCACCAGCTCGTGTGAATGGGTGAAACCACGCACGCGTTCCGCTGCGTGAGTTGGGCCCTTCACCCGATGCGCCCCGCGGGTGCGCGGCGCCACAGTGGCGGCCATGCACCGCGAGCGACTGCTGAAGGGCATCCCGGTCACCGAGCACCGGCTCGAGCTGGCCGGCGTCTCGACTGCCGTTCTCGAAGGCGGCAGCGGGCCGCCGGTGGTGCTGCTCCACGGGCCGGGCGAGTTCGCGGCGAAGTGGCTGCGGGTGCTTCCGGCGCTCGTGCAGACGCACCGCGTGATCGCGCCCGACCTGCCGGCCCATGGCACGTCGGAGATCGCGGGCGGGCGCCTGGACGCCGACGGCATGACCGCCTGGATCGACGCGCTGATCGCGCGCACGTGCGCGTCGCGGCCCGTGCTCGTCGGCCACGTCCTCGGCGGCGCGATCGCCGCGCGCTTCGCGATCCGTCACAGCGACCGTCTGCACGCGCTGGTCCTCGTCGACACGCTCGGCCTCCGCCGCTTCCGGCCGCAACCTCGCTTCGCGATGACGCTCGCGGCGTTCCTCGCGCACCCGAGCGAGCGCTCGTACGACCGTTTCATGCGGCAGTGCTCCTTCGATCTCGATGCCTTGCGCGAGGAGATGGGCGACCGCTGGGAGCCGTTCGTCGCCTACAACCTCGATCGCGCCCGCTCACCGAGCGCCAAGGTCGCGGGTCGCCTGCTGCGCGAGCTCGGCATGCCGCGCATCCCGCCCGACGAGCTCG
>Ga0126377_10003635_pt1 | contig 10993 bp, 12 predicted proteins | sample PanSoiMetPlot_22_FD_92647 | JGI IMG/M metagenome (GOLD analysis project Ga0126377, IMG submission 92647) | Tropical forest soil microbial communities from Panama - MetaG Plot_22 | ecosystem: Environmental > Terrestrial > Soil > Tropical forest > Bulk soil | place: Panama | collected 2016-02-17
CATCTCGGGTTGGAGCTATCCCGGCTGGCGAGGCGACTTCTATCCGCGCGGTCTCCCGCACCGCCGCGAGCTGGAGTACGCCGCGGAGCGCCTGACGTCGATCGAGATCAACGGCACCTTCTACTCGCTGCAGCGGCCGGACAGCTTCGTGTCGTGGCGGGACCAGACGCCGGACGACTTCGTGTTCTCGGTCAAGGCGAGCCGGTTCATCACGCACATGAAGCGGCTGCTCGATGCCGAGACGACGCTGCCCAACTTCTTCGGCCAGGGCGTACTCGCGCTGGGGCCCAAACTGGGTCCTATCCTCTGGCAGTTGCCGCCGACGATGGCCTTCGAGCCCGATCGGCTGGAGCCGTTCTTCGCCCAGTTGCCGCACACGACGTCAGAGGCAGCCGAGCTCGCCGAGACGCACGACGAGCGACTCGAGGGGCGGTCGTGGACGACGACGGACGCCGATCGGCCGATCCGGCACGCGGTCGAGGTACGCCATCCGAGCTTCCGCGATCCGGCGTTCATCGACCTGCTGCGGCGGCATGACCTCGCGCTCGTCGTCGCCGACGCCGCCGGGTCCTGGCCCGCGCTCGAGGACGTGACGGCGGAGTTCGTGTATGTCCGGCTGCACGGTGCGGAGGAGCTCTACACCAGCGGCTACGACGCCGACGCACTCGACTCATGGGCCGGGAAGATCCGGCGCTGGGTCGGCGGCGAGGCACCGGCGGGCGAACGCACCGTGGGTACGCCGGCCGACCGGGCCAAGCAGGGCCGAGACGTCTTCGCGTACTTCGACAACGACGCCAAGGTCCGAGCGCCGTACGACGCGATGGCGCTGATCGAGCGGCTCGACGGAACTTGAGGGATAGCGGTAGCCATCGCTACCCGAATGTCTCAAGATTCGCGGCACCGATTGACATGCCAGTTCTGAGCAGTAAGTCTAGTATGCAACTGTAATTAGGGAGTTTCGATCGACCGCTATGAAGGAGGGTCCCGATGACCGAGACGACCGGTCGCAACAGCAGCGCCGAGCTCGAGCAGCTCCTCACGTTGATTCAGGGAGCGTCCGGCCGGGCGGCGTTGCGGCCCTATCTGTCGGATCCGGATCCCGACGTCCGCCGGACCGCCGTCGAGGTGGTCGCGCGGCAGCGTCCTGAGTGGGGTTTCGACGCGCTGTGCCTGGCGTTGCTGGACGCGTCCGACTCGGTCCGGGTGGCCGCCGTCGAGGCACTGCGCCCGTTGGAGCCGGAGTTTCCGGACCAACCGCAACTGTTCGACTTCCTGGAGCAGGCGTTGGCCAGCCCGAGTGTTCCGGTGCGGGAGATCGCCGTGCGGCTGCTGCGGCGTACCTCCGATGCCAGCGTGTCGACCTTCGTCGTCGCGGCGCGGGATGACGAGCCCAGCGTCCGTCGCGAAGCCGTCCGTGGCCTGGCCGACTTGGGCGCTGTGTCCGAGATCGGGACCCTGATCGAAGACGACGATCCGGACGTACGAGCCGCCGCTGTGGCCGCGATCGCGACCGCTTCGCCGTCCGGTCTGTCACGCAACGAGTTGACCGACTGACGAACTGTCGAGGTCAGCGGCGTCGGCTCGCCTACGATTCCTCCATGAATCTCAACACCCCGCGCCGACGCGCGGCCGGCCTCGGGCTCATGCTGCTGGCCATCGGCGTCGCCGCGTGTGCTCCTACCGACGAGAGCACCCAGTCGGACAACAGCCAGTCGTCGGCTTCTGCACAAGACTGTGCTGTCGACCAGTTGCCGCTCAAGACCGCAGGGCAGCTGACCATCGGCACCGACTCGCCAGCCTATCCGCCGTACTTCGAGAAGAACGATCCATCCAATGGCAAGGGCTTCGAATCCGCCGTCGCCTACGCCGTCGCCGAGGAGATGGGTTTCACTCGCGACCAGGTCAAGTGGGTCACGGTGCCGTTCAACTCCAGCTACAAGCCGGGAGCCAAGGACTTCGACTTCGACATCAACCAGATCTCGATCACGGCCAAGCGCGAAGAGGCCGTGACCTTCTCCGACGGCTACTACACGGCCTCGCAGGCGATCATCACGCTGAAGGACAGCGACTACGCCGACGCGACGACCCTGGCCGACTTCGCCAACGCTCGACTCGGTGCGCAGATCGGGACGACGTCGCTGGACGCGATCGACAACGACATCCAGCCGAGTACGCAGCCGCAGATCTTCGACAACACCAACGACGCCAAGCAGGCGTTGCTCAACGACCAGGTGGACGGGATCGTCGCCGACCTGCCGACGGCGCTCTACATCACCGCGGTCGAGATCCCGCAGGGCACGGTGGTGGGGCAGTTCCAGGTGTCGTCGGGTGAGACCGAGCAGTTCGGTCTGCTGATGGAGAAGGGTAGTGAGCTCGCGCCGTGCGTCAACAAGGCACTCGGGACGCTGAAGGACAACGGCACACTGGCCCAGATCGAGCAGCGCTGGATGTCGCAGTCCGTCGACGTCCCAACGCTGTCGTGACCCGGTAGCGAGGTGTCCTCTACCACGGCGCCGCTCGACTGGACACCGAGCGACCGTCAACTCGAGCGTCTCGCGTGGCAGCGCGCTCGGTCCCGTCGGCGTACGACGATCGCGCTCGTCTCGACGGTCGTCGTCTTCGGCATCGCGGCGATCGTGATCGTCAGTTCGCCGGGCTGGGATCGGGTCCAGGAGACCTTCTTCAACTGGGGCGAGGCGAAGTCGTCCCTGCCGGAGATCCTGCGCGGCTTCCGTACGACGATCAAGATGTTCCTCATCGCCGAGGTGTGCATCCTCGTCGTCGGTCTGCTCGTCGCCTTCGTCCGGGTCGCGCCCGCGCCCGGCCTGGCGCCGGTGAAGCTGATCGCCATCATCTACACCGACGTCGCCCGCGGCACGCCGACGCTGCTCGTGGTCTACCTGATCGGGTTCGGTCTGCCGGCGTTGGAGTTGCAGGGCATCCCGACGAGTACCTTCGTGCTCGGCGTCATGGCGCTGACCTTCTCGTACGGCGGCTACGTCGCCGAGGTGATGCGGGCCGGCATCCAGTCGGTACATCCGAGCCAGTGGGCGAGTGGCCGTTCACTCGGGCTGTCGTACGGGCAGACGCTGCGCCATGTCGTGCTGCCGCAGGCGATTCGCCGGGTGCTGCCGCCGCTGATCAACGACTTCGCGTCGCTGCAGAAGGACACGGCGCTGGTCGCCTCGATCGGCGTCTTCGAGGCGTTCCGGGCGGCGCAGGTGGAGTCGGCTGCCGACTTCAACTACACGCCGTTCGTCGTGGCCGCGATCGGATACATCCTCCTGACCGTGCCGATTGCGCGATTCACCGACTGGCTGGCGTTGCGGGCCGTACGCCGGGAGCAGGGTGCGAGCGCATGACGTCGTCGACGGAGGAGGTCGAACGGAAGCCGCCGCTGCTGCGGTTGGAGAGTGTGCGCAAGCACTTCGGGGACAACCAGGTGCTGCGCGGGCTCGACCTGACGGTCGCCGAGCACGAGGTCGTGTGCCTGATCGGGGCCAGCGGCTCCGGCAAGTCGACCCTGCTGCGCTGCGTCAACCTGCTCGAGACCGTCGACGACGGGACGGTCTGGTTCGCCGACCGGGACATCAGCGATCCACGGGTCGACGCCGACGAGATCCGCCGCGAGATCGGCATGGTGTTCCAGGCGTACAACCTGTTTCCGCATCTGTCGGTGCTCGACAACATCACCCTCGCGCCGCGGAAGCTGCGTGGCTCGGGCAAGGCGGACTCCGAGGCGTCGGCGCAGGAGCTGCTCGAGCGGTTCGGCCTGGCCGACAAGGCGAAGGCGCATCCGGACAGTCTCTCCGGCGGCCAGCAGCAACGAGCCGCGTTGGTTCGGGCACTCGCCATGCGACCCCGGCTGTTGCTGCTCGACGAGATCACCTCGGCGCTCGATCCCGAGTTGGTCGGCGAGGTGCTCGACGCGATCGGGGAGCTGAAGGCCGAGGGCATGACGATCGTGATGGCCACTCACGAGATGGGCTTCGCCCGTGACGTCGGCGATCGGGTCGCGTTCATCGACGAGGGAGTGGTGCTCGAGGAGGGCGAGCCGTCGACGATCTTCGACTCGCCGAGCCAACCGCGTACTGCCGCGTTCCTCCATCGGGTCGCACCGCACTGACGGCCACGCCCTCATGCACATGTCGAGTCCTGCCTCGACAAATGCACGATGACCTGTGTGCTTTGCTGGCGACGTGACTCCCACGCCCGACGACGCCGAGCCCCGCAGCGTCCACGACCACGAAGATGATCCCCGCAACGCGAACATCCTGATCTACGTCAACGGCGACCTCGTACATCGCGACCAAGCCGTCATATCGGTCTTCGACGCCGGCTTCGTACTCGGCGACGGCGTGTGGGAGGGGCTGCGGGTGCACGACGGTCATCCCGCGTTCCTCGACCAGCACCTCGACCGGCTCTACGAGGGCGCCGCCGCGATCGCCATGGACATCGGCCGGAGCCGCGACGAGCTCACCGACGCGATCTACCGCACGCTCGACGCCAACGACATGACCGAGGGCGTCCACATGCGGCTGATGGTGACCCGAGGGCCCAAGTCGACGCCGTACCAGGACCCCCGTGCCTCGGCCGGACCGGCGACGGTCGTGATGATCCCGGAGCACAAGAATCCGCGGCCCGAGCTGCAGGCAGGCATCGACCTGTTCACGGTCCATGTCCGACGCAGTGCCCCGGACGTCCTCGACCCGAAGCTCAACGCGCACAGCAAGCTCAACGACATCACGGCGTGCATCCAGGCCTACACCGCCGGCGCCGACGAGGCCCTCATGCTCGATCCGAACGGCTTCGTCGCGACCTGCAACTCGACGCACTTCTTCATCGTGCGCAAGGGCGAGGTGTGGACGTCGTCCGGCGCCTACTGCCTCGGCGGCATCACCCGGTCCAACGTGCTGCGGGTCTGTCGCGAGGCAGGCATCCCGGCGTACGAGAAGCTGTTCAGCCTGACCGACGTCTACGGCGCCGACGAGGCGTTCGTGACCGGGACGTACGCGGGTGTCGTGCCGGTGCGCCAGGTCGACGGCCGCCGGCTCGCCGAGCAGCCGCCGGGGCCGATGGTGCTGCGATTGCAGGAGCTCTACGCCGAGCTGGTCCATCGCGACGTCACGGCTCGGGAGAAGAACCGATGACGATCCGGTTGGCGATGTGGTCGGGCCCGCGCAACATCTCCACGGCGATGATGCGGTCCTGGGAGAACCGGCCGGACTGCACCGTCGTCGACGAGCCGTTCTATGCCTACTTCCTCAAGGCGAGCGGGCGGGACGACCCGGGTCGGGACGAGATCATCGCGGCCGGGACGACCGATTGGCGCGAGGTCGTGGAGGAGCTGATCCGGCCGGTCCCGGACGGCCCGGCGATCTTCTACCAGAAGCAGATGCCGCACCACATGACGGCGGAGATCGACCTGAGCTGGGTCGACAACATCCGCAACGCGCTGCTGATCCGTGAGCCGCACGAGGTGGTCGCGTCCTACATCCGGTCGCGGCACGATCTGGTCCGCGAGGACGTCGGCCTGGTCCAGCAGGTCAAGCTCTTCAATCGGCTCCGCGACCGTGGCGAGCAGCCGCCGGTCATCGATGCGAACGACTTCCTGCGGGCGCCCGAGCCGTACTTGCGCTGGCTGTGCGACTGGCTCGGCGTCGAGTTCACCGATCGGATGCTGACTTGGCCGCAGGGGCCGCGCGACACCGACGGCGTGTGGGCGCCCTACTGGTACGCCGCCGTCGAGCAGTCGACCGGCTTCCAGCCGTGGCACCCGCGCGAGGTGCAGCTCGAGGGCGAACCGCTGCGGATCGCCGAGGAGAGCGTCCCCGACTACGAGATGCTGGCCGCGCACCGACTGCGGCTCAGCGCCTAGTCCATACGGCTCAACGCGGTGTCGAGGGCGTCGAGCATCCACTCCATGCTGTCGTCGAGTGGCCGGTCCATGCCGAATCCGCCGGAGGCTTCGAGGCCGATGTAGCCGTGCAGCGCGGCTCGGAGCGTACGTACGGCGTCGATCGTCGTCGCCTCGTCGAGGTCGTAGCCGGACAATGCATCGAACACCACCTCGACGGCGTCAGCGCTGGCCTGCTGATCCTCGGCGTCGTCGGCCCGTGGCGCCCGGACTCCCGCGGCGTAGAGGCCGGGATGCTCCGTCGCCCAGTCGCGATAGGCGATCGCGAGTGCTCGCAGTGCGGCTCGGCGCGACTTGCCGACCGTCGCGCGGGCGAACACCCGAGTCATCTCGTCCTTGGCCCGGAGGGTGAGCTCGCGTTGCAGCGCGGGCATTCCGGCGACGTGCTTGTAGAGACTCGGGAGCCGGACGCCGAGCCGGTCGGCCACCGCAGCCAGCGTGAGGTTGTCGAGACCGACCTCGTCAGCCAGCGCCGCCGCCTCGTCGACGACCCGGCCCGTGGACAGCCCGGCTCTAGGCATCCGCGTCGAGCTTCCGGAGGAACTCGATGACGGCCCGGTTGACGATCTCCGGCGCCTGCGACTGCGGGTAGTGACCGGCGTCGTCGACCATGAGGAGGTCGCCGCCGATCGAGCCGATGATCCACTCGACCTCGCGCCTCGGGTCCGGGAAGTCCGGGTCGAGCGTGCCCATCACGGTCAGCGCCGGCGCCTTGACCTGCGGCAGCAGTGCTTCGGCCGGGGCGTGTGACGTCTTGGTCGTCGCGGAGAAGGCCTTGGTCTTGCCGGGTGCCTTCATCGCCTCGATCAGCGAGTCGCGGTAGGCGTCGAAGTCGGCGGGCTTGGTGCCGGCATAGAGCCGTGGCAGGTACGCCTTCCACATCGGCCGGGCCCACGGCGGCCACATCAGGATCCGGAACAGGACCATCATCGTGCGGCCGGCCTGCGGATTGCGGAGGAACGCCCCGAGCAGCACGAGCCCGTCGACCAGGTCCGGCCGGGTCGCTGCGGCGATGGCGGCGGCACCCGCGCCCATCGAGTTGCCGACGACGTACGCCGGACCGCCGAGCTCCTCGATCAGCGCGATCGCGTCGGAGGCCAGCGCTTCGTCGTCGTAGGACGAGAACGTGGCATCGCTGTCGCCGTGGCCGCGAAGATCCAGCGTCGCGACCCGGTAGCCGGCCTCGACCAGCGCCGGGACCAGGAAGCGGTAGGTCGTCCGGAGGTCACCCATCCCGGGCAGACAGACGACCAGTGGGCCGTCGCCTTCGACGTCGTACGCGAGGCGCCCTTCGGGCCGATCCAGATATCTGCTAGTGCTCATAGCCGTAAAGCTAATAGCATTAGCCAACGAAGTCAAGGCCAGCCGATCACAAGGCCTTTAGTCCCGATTGCACAGCCGGTGTTTGAGCGAGAATCGAGAACGCGTGCAGCGGCCCTGGGCTAGGACGGGAGGGGCAAACGATGCCGTCGTCGATTACGTCGATGTTCTGGATCTCGTTGGCTGCGGTCCTCGCGCCCTTGATCGCCGGCCTGATCCCGCGTCGCCTGATCCCCGAGGTCGTCTTCCTGCTTGGCTTCGGCGCCATTCTCGGCCCGTACGGCCTCGGCCTGGCCGCCAAGGACGAGGCGATCGACATGCTCAGCCAGCTCGGCCTCGCGATGCTGTTCTTGTTGGCGGGCTACGAGATCGAGCTCAAGGAGCTGACCAGTCGGGCCGGTCGCCGAGCGCTGGCCACCTGGCTCGCCTGTCTCAGTCTGGCGTTCGGGCTGGTCGCCGTGCTGCACGTGGCGAAGGTGCTCCATGGCGAGATCGCCCTGGCGATCGCACTGACCTCGACGACGCTCGGAACGCTGCTGCCGATCCTTCGGGACAGCGGACTCATGCAGACCCCGGTCGGAATCGCGGTGCTGCGGCACGGCGCCTTCGGCGAGCTCGGCCCGATCGTGGCCATCGCGGTCCTCCTCGGGGCGCGAGGGCCGGTGGCCTCGATGCTGATCCTGCTCGCCTTCGCCGGCATTGCCGCGCTGATGAGCCTGCCCCCGATCCGATTGCGGTCCGAGACATCGCGACTCATGGAGCTGATCCGGCTGGGATCGGAGACCACCGGCCAGATCCCGGTCCGGCTCACCCTCTTGTTGCTGATGACCCTGATCGCCCTCGCGACGGCCTTCCACCTCGACATCATCCTGGCCGCGTTCGCTGCGGGGTTCATCCTTCGACGAGCGCTGCCACAGGGCAACGAGCGACTCGAGATCAAGATCGACGGCCTGGCGTTCGGACTGCTGATCCCGATCTTCTTCGTGGTCTCCGGCATGATCGTCAATCCGCATGCGATCGTGCGCCGCCCGGACGACCTGGTCGCGATCCTGGCGCTGATCCTGGTGGCGCGGGGCCTCCCGGTCTACCTCGTCTCGCGGTTCCGCCCGGAGCCGTCGGAACATATGGAGCCCATGAACAACCGGGAGAGCCTGGCGGTGGGTTTGTTCGCCGCGACCGGTCTGCCGATCATCGTGGCGGTGACCGCTGTGGCCGTACGAGCCGGCGAGATGTCCGACAGCAATGCATCACTGCTGGTCGCTGCCGGCGCGACCACAGTCCTGCTCTGTCCGATGCTGGCGACGCTGCTGGTCGCTCGCTCCTCAGAACCGGTCAGACAGGAGCCGTCGCCCGAAGTGCTGCCCTAGCGGGGTCGGGTGCCGATCACCGCGGTCGCCGCGAGATCGTCGGAGTGGACGACCCGAGGCGTCAGGCCTTGTGCGACGACGACCTCGGCGAGCATGGGCGCCTGGCGCTCGCTCGTCTCGACCAGAACGGACCCTCCGGGCGCGAGCCATCGTGGCGCCGCGGCCACCACTCGGCGTGCGATGTCGAGCCCGTCCGCCCCGCCGTCGAGTGCCTCGCGTGGCTCGTGGAGTCGGGCCTCGGGCGGGAGCAGGCCGACCTCGTCGGTGGGTACGTACGGCGTGTTCGCGACCACGACGTCGACTCGACCGCGCAGTCGCATGGGCAGCGGCTGGTCGAGATCGCCGGCGTAGACCGCAGCATCGTCGGGAAGGTTGCGCCGGGCACATCGCACGGCGGCCGGATCGAGGTCGGTCGCATGCAGCTCGAGCCGGTCCAGGGCCGCCGTCATTGCGGCTCCCACGGCACCGGACCCGCAGCAGAGGTCGACGACCACGGCGCCGTCGTGGGCCAGGGCGATCGCCTCGCGGGCCAGCAGCTCGGTCCGTCGGCGCGGCACGAAGACACCGGGCTCGAGAGCGATTCGGAGTCCGCAGAACTCCGCCCAGCCGAGGACCTGCTCGATCGGCTCACCGTCGACCCGCCGGGCGACCAGCGCGTCGAGCTCGGCCGGAGTCGTCGCGTCGGTCATCAGCAGTCGGGCCTCGTCCTCGGCGAAGACGCAGCCGGCGGCGCGCAGCCGTACGACGATCGCCGGATCGGGTTCAGTGCGCACGATCCGCCTCGCCGACCGACCCGTCGTCGGCGATCCGATCCGGCCCGGTGATCATGGCGATGCCGCGCTTGCTGTACACCTGAGAAGTCTGCCACTGACCAACAACGGAGAGGATCCCATGGCATCGGACAGCACCGACGGCGGCCGCCGGGTCGTCGGCAACATCTCGCTCTCGATCGACGGCCGCGTCACCGGTCCCGGCGGTGACATGGACATGGGCTGGATCGCTCGCCACGCGGTGACCGAGGCCGCTCGGGAGCACATGGTGCGCCAGATCGACACTGGGACGACAGTGCTGCTCGGTCGCAAGAACTACCAAGGCTTCGGCAGCTACTGGCCGGCGGTCGCGGCCGACGAGAGCGCCGACCCCCGGGATCGGGCGCTGTCTCGCTGGCTCGACTCGGTCGAGAAGGTGGTGTTCTCGACCACCCTGACCTCGGTCGACTGGTCGAACTCGCGCCTCGCCGACGCCGAGCCGGCTGTTGTCGTGCGGCAACTGCGGACCGCCGAGGGCGGCGACATCATCGTCCAGAACAGCATCAGCCTGATCCGGCAGTTGCTGGCCGCCGACGAGATCGACCGGCTCACCCTCACCTTCTGCCCGGAGATCGTCGGCGGCGGCACCCGGCTGTTCGAGGACGGTCTGCCGGTGACGTCGTGGACGCTGTCCGACCCGACCGTCGCCGACTCCGGCGCGATGATCCTCTACTACGACCGGCTTCGCGGCGACGGCTGAGTACGGGCGGCATACCGGAACCCGATCGTCCGGAACCGGCCGTACCGTGCTGGCATGACCAACGACACTGTTCCGCAAGAGCCGCCGGTCGCTGGGAGCGAGGTCGACTCGTTGCTGGGGACCTTGGAGCGGCTGCGGCGTTATCTGGCGTGGAAGTGCGGCGGGCTCGACGCGGCCGGGATGCGAGCCACGCTCGGCCCGTCGACGATGACCCTGGGCGGTCTGCTGAAGCACCTGGCGCTCGTCGAGGACGACACCCTGGGCCGGAAGCTGACCGGTCGCGAGCTGGGTCCGCCTTGGGACGCGATCGACTGGGACGCCGATCCCGACTGGGAGTGGCGCACGGCGGCCGAGGACAGTCCCGACGAGCTGATGGCGATGTGGGAGGCCGCCGTCGACCGCTCTCGCACGACGGTGGCCGAAGCTCTGGCGGGGGGCGACGTCGGGCAACTGAGCCGCTTCAGCTGGCCGGACGGGCGTACTCCAAGCCTGCGACGGCTGCTGCTCGACATGATCGAGGAGTACGGCCGGCACGTCGGTCACGCCGACCTGATCCGCGAGTCCGTGGACGGCCTGGTGGGTGAGGACCCGCGCGACGTCGCCTGACGATCGGATGAGATCGGGTCAGCCGGTGCCCTTCCAGGTCGACACGCAGGCTTCATTGCCCTCGGCGTCGGCGAGCACCCACCAACCAGGCGCGTGCTCGTCGGTCACCAAGGTGCCGCCGGCCGCGATCGCCGCTTCGACCCGAGCCTCAGCCTGATCCGGTGGCACCCAGACGTCGACATGGATCCGGTTGCGCTGCGGCCGCGGATGGCTCATCTGGTTGAAATAGAAGACCGGCATCCGCTCGCGTGGGTCGTTCAGCTCGTCGTCGGGA
>Ga0126377_10003636_pt1 | contig 10991 bp, 16 predicted proteins | sample PanSoiMetPlot_22_FD_92647 | JGI IMG/M metagenome (GOLD analysis project Ga0126377, IMG submission 92647) | Tropical forest soil microbial communities from Panama - MetaG Plot_22 | ecosystem: Environmental > Terrestrial > Soil > Tropical forest > Bulk soil | place: Panama | collected 2016-02-17
AAAGAAACAAAATCACCCTAGCCAGATCATTTTATCTCAGCCATTGTTCCAAACGCAAGACTTAGTGTCACTGCTGGCATAGCTCGATAACCGCCTGCGAATACTGAACGTCGTTCGTCTCCGATCCCGCGTCGCCGCCCTGTAGAAGCAGGATCACGCCGTTTGAATTCAAATTGGCCACGGTTATGACGCCCTGTTCGGCGGTAAATAGTCCCTCGTCAGTCAGCGCGCCGGCGTTCGGAAAGCGCAGCCGCCCCCACGATATAGCCGACGAATAGCGGACACTGGTCGCGCTTACCCGGCCATAGATAATATCGTAAGTCCACGCCACTGGCGCCTGCGCTTCGGCCAGGTTGCTTACGGTCTGCCCGTCGAACTGCACGACGATCGTTTTAGTGTCATTATCGCCGGCAAACAGCCCGGCATATCTCACCCGCAGCCAGTCACCATTTGTAGCCAGTGATCCAGATGGCAGGGTAAACGTATGTAATGTATCCGGCCCGGCGTTGACGTTCCCTACCGGCGTTGACGGAAAGTCGCGGACTAAACACCTCGGCGCGTCTTTCGCCCAGGCAAATATCGTGTTCAGTTCGTCGTCCACGTCGTCAATACGCGGCCCGCCCACGTCGCCAAGTATGCGAATTATCAGCTTTCTTAGTGGACTGTGTGACCTGACTAAACTCAACGGCTGATCCTCTTCACTTCGTCCCGCAAACTGCGAAATTCTTCGGTCATTAAGTGAAACGCTTTCAGGTGTTCGCGCTGAGACTCGGCGATCAGGATATCGCGCCCTCTGATCGTCTCAATGAACTTCTCAGACTGTGCGATAAACTTCTCGATTTCGGCTTTTCGCTGCAATTGCGCCTCTTCAAGTTGCTTTGTCAGGAATGGCCAGGCCTTGCGGACCAGGAACCAGCCGATCAATACCAGCATGGCCACAGGCAGCCCAAATTGCCCGGCGATAACGATCCATTTGTCCAATCAACGCTTTCCCCCTTGAAAATATTTCCTATCCAATTCCCTGGCAATAAAGCGTCCCAGTTCGACCGGCCCGCGCCCGCTGTGGATCGACAGGTCATAGCGCCCGTCAATCACGACCAGCACGGCCGCCGCATACCCGTATGACCGGTTCCCTTCTGTCAGTTCGGTCGCCGTCGCGTATATGTCAAAATCCGGCTTGCGCGCCGAGACTATAATGTTGCGGTTCTGCCGCAGCTCATACCAAAGCGTCCGCTCGAACCTGTCGTCGTCATTGGTTTTGACGGCAAGTGAAAAACTGATCGGCTTCAATGGCGCCTGGGCGGTCACCGGGATAAACAGCAAAGCTATTAAAAACAGTATTCTCATATTTACATCATTAGGACGACGTTCGCGTCTGACGTTTGGACCTCAAGCTTGATATTAGCTATCGTGACAGTCACGCTTGCCGACTCGCCGTTGCTGGTCGTACTGGTAGCAAAAATGTCGCGTACCCTGACCTGTGATATATCCTGACTGGCCGACAGCCCGACACTAAACGTCGTCGGACCCTGCGCCGCTGTGAAATGCGATCTGGACACGGCAGTCGTCCAACTGCTGCCACCATTTAAAGAATATTCCAGCGTGAAAGTATTGTTGGCGCCAACGCCGCTAAGCCCGCCGCTGCTGGTATGGTCAACCTTCAGCGTGATACTTAAGATTTGCCCGACAATGCTGCTAAACGTCTGCCAGCGACAGCTCTGCGCGTCCAGATCGGCCGCGTCGGTCGAGGTAGACGTAGAGCTGGCGTGCCCGGTGTTCGTCGGCGAGGTTACGGCAGTCGTCCCGCCCTGGTCCGGTGTGGTGTTCGACGTTGGGTTGAGCGTGTTCAGCGGCATTAGGTTAATTTCTGTGTTCCGACCGCGTTAATCGTTATCAGTTGTTCGGTCGGCGATCCCGTCCGGGTGGTAAGAAGTGGGAAAATATAGTCGCCGTTCGCCAAAGTTACGTCGCCTATATCGTTATTTCTAATGTTTTGCAGCGCTGGCGCGGTATTGTCTATCGTGATCGTTCCCACGTCGGCCAATCCCCCGCCCGAGGCGTTGAGGCGCTTGATAGTCCAGGTCAGGACCGTACCGCCGGTATGGGTCCCGGTTCGAAAGATAGCTCGCAGGTTGGTGATCGTAATTGATGTGCCGATCGGCGTGATAAAGACCGGCACTGACTCAATTGACTCAACGGCGCCGGGCGGCAAAGCGTAAAACCAGCCCACAGAGAAGGCGCTGACCTGGGTGTCTATTTTGGCGATATTGGCGCCCTCGATACTATCCACCCTGTCGGCGTTCAGACCCGGACAGACGGCGGTGTTGGCCAGGGTGAGCGTGCCATCATTGTTGATCGTGACCTTATCGACGCCATTTTGCTGGAATAGGGCAATCTTGCCCGCGCCCAACTGGTCAACCTGGTAGACCGGCTCTGTCGCGTGAGTGTATTTCGTATAAATGCGTTTGCCCGATCCGCCGCCGTTCAACGCGCCGGCCGCGCCCACAAGCTGATTAAACTCGCCGTCGAGGTCGTTCAACGTGGCAACCGGTATATTCGCCTGAAAACTGGACAATACACGCCCTAGTAAAGCCATAATTCCTCTCCTACACGTCGGATATTCGCCGTTCATTAAGCGGCGAAAACCACAATTGAAAGTCTTGGATAGTAAAGCCCTCGCCCAACTGAGAATTGCTGATATTAAAAGTTATATCCTGCGACTCTTTGCCGAACTGGTTAGACTTCAGATCGCGTTCAATTTCCCGCGCGCCACTGAACGTAGTTCCCCACAGCCCGGCGCCCCACAGGCCGCCCGCCCACAGCGAACCTGTTAACGTCCCTGTCAATGGCAATGAATAAGAGTCGGTCCGCAGAATGTTCTGATCGAAGTAATAGGCGATAGTGAGGCCTGCGGTCGCCGACAATAGGTTTACGCCGAGCGCCCAGTTTCGCCAGAACTTATTGATAAGCTGCTGGCCGCCGTTGAAACTCTTCATGGTCATGGCTTTGGTGTAAGCCACGCCGTTGTCGCTGAACGTGGTTGTCGAGTCCCGCGGCCTATATTTGAATATCTTGTAACTGCCCCCGCCGCTGTCAGCGCCGATCAGATAGAGCTTGCCCGAGGCGTCATTGAACGCAGTGAAAGCCGTCCCGGACACAAGGCCGTCGAAGCGCGTCCACCTGACGAAGCCCTCATTGATTTTCAGATAGTCCATTACGTAGACAGTCGGCTTCCCTGTCGGACTGAGAGCCGTCGGGACGGATAACCAATACTGCGCCGCCGTATCGAACAGAAACGCCGGTATTTCTTCGTTGATCTTCGGAAAGCGCTCGATCTGCTGGACGTTCCGTGAATAAAAAGCCGTCTTGAAGTTCTCGGCCGTGACAACGAGGGACAGTGACGCAACACCCTGATCGGATAAGAAAAGAACGTCGTCCACAACCTGGGAAATTGAATAGTGGCTGACACAGCCTATATTCCGGGTCACGACTTCCCTTCTCAGGTTGGCCACGTCGGTATTTGGCTCGGCGAACGCGACCAGTCTATGGATAGATCGGCGCTTGAATATATAGAGGGCGTCGCGCGTGGGATAAATGCCGGTAATTACGTCGCCGTCATTCGGGTCAATTGATAGCGTAAACTTGCCTGACGCGCCAGTAGTCGTCCAGTCCTCAGGATTGCCCAGCGTCGAACCCCACAGGTCGTTGGGCGTCGTCGCGGACACAAGCCATACGCGGTTATTCCAGACAGCGCAGTATTTCGCTTTGGGCGGACTGCCACCCAGGGCGGATGCGGCCGCCGCCGCCGTGACCTTTACCGGGTTGTCGCCCGAGGTCGCCCGATTGCAGCCGATAGCTATCCCGTTGAATGTGCACCACGACCAGAAAGTATTGTTTGGCAGGGTCAGGGCGCCACTAAGCGTGGTCAGTCCGGTACCGTCTGTCTCGACGATCCGCAGGGTCGTCCCTTCGGTCAGCAAAACGCCGACCTCACCGCTGTCTGTCGTGAAATAGTGAAGACTGGTCAGGCGTCCGAATGTGGTTGAGAGCAATTCCGTGACGCCCCGGCGGGTTGAGATATTGCCCGAATTGTCGAATTCGAAATTTAGTAGGTCCTGGACTTCGTTGTCCTGTATTTCCGTGGGCGGCGTGGCGCTGTTGATCCCCAACTTCCAGTCAGGAACCCTGATAGGCTGAAATCCGAAATTGTCGGTATTTGAGGACGCCATAATTCATAAACTAAAAGCCGGGATTGTCGAAATGGCTCGGGTCGAAGATCGGCCCGTTTCGCTTTGGAATATTTATCAAGTCGGTCTGTTTCAAAACCAGAAGCGACGCCACCTTGCCCAATTCCTTCTTCCTGAGGGTTTCCAGGTTGGTCACAAACCGACCCTGACACAGCCCGGCCTGGTCGTACTTGCCGTCAATTTCTAGAAGCCGCGCCTTCACGTAGTCTTTTATCAAGTGCAAGTAATGATCCTGCACCGGCATAGTTGAAGAAGATGCCACGTTTGACGGATGGTAGTAGTAATAAGCCTCGAAATTGACGATAGACGCCGGGACAGGTTCAAGCCTGAACCGCAAGAGGATATTGCCGCCGCTCTCGACCGTTCCGTCCTCGATCCACCCGCGCGCGCGCCCAGTATCTTCCAGCTTCATATTGCGCCGGGCCGCTTCCTGTTCAGTGAATCTGCGTATCTCTTCGCCTGTGTCCAGATACCGCAGGGTAATAATTTCCCGCGCGCCTGCCGGCAGGTTGTATTGGGCCTGGCTCGCCACGGTCGGAATAGTCGTGCGGGCTTTGAACGTGTTCCAGTTCGTCGCCACGGCTATTTCGTCCAGGGCGTTGTTTACGCGGGCTTCGGTCCGGGCCACGGCGCCTGTGTCATCCGTGGCCTTTTCCATATCCTGTAGTATTTCCAGCGCGAGGCTGTTAACGGTCGGCATTTAGTATTTCTTACGCCTTCCGGCCGCCGCCATTGACGACATCTTTTTTGCGCCATATTTCTGGCGACCGATATACGCGGCGAGGCCGGCCGGGTTCTCTGCGCCCTGTGAGGCTAGTTTCTTCTTCAGCGCCTTGAAACGTGCGCCGCTTCCTAATTTTCCGCGTTTTGTCATTACTTCTCCCTTGAAACATATCCCCTAATAGCGCCGTCGCATTGCGGCGGAAATGAAACAATTAAACCAGCGCGGCAGAGAAACCTAGCTTTGCCTTTGCCATGAGTCTTCATCCTTTCGCGCCGGTCAGAAACGGGTCCTGACCAGGCATTGGCGTCCATCCGCCCAGGTTGGCGTACTCGTCTTCTGTGAGAATGTGAGTATTGACAGCGCCGTGTGTCTGCTGAACGTGTTGGGCAAGTAAGCCCAAAATGGATTCACCCAGCCGCTTGCCTGAGGGCAGCATGTTCTGTGTCGGCACGCTGGTCCAACCAGCGCCGTAGCCGATAGCTTTGGCGGCGTCGTAGCCGCAATTGCGCTCTTCGCACATTGACGGCGTAAGTTCGACCGTGCGGCGTAGGGTGTTGTACTGGTCAACCTTGATTTCCTGCACAATGTACCGCTTGCCGCGTTCGCGGACTTGTTCCACCCGATCGGCCTGAGCCTGCGCCGCCCGCTGCGTAATTTCCTGCTGGGCGCGGATAAAGTCCGCGTCCATAGGGTCCAACGGCGCAGCCACGACCTCTGACAACTGCGCCTCGCGCACCTCAGCTTCCTTCTTTTCCTGCTGCACTAATTGCGAAATTCTGCTAGCCATTTATCCCTCAATACATTTTTTTACTCTTTGGTCCCTTCGAAGGACGCCCGGCGCCGCCCGATCCCTTAATGCCGAAATTGGCTGGGAAACCGGACTGTAACGCGCCCTTCTCGCCCGCTTTATGCCTCGACGCGCTGATCTCGCCGTCGGGATCGAACCCGCCGCGCCAGCCGCCGCCCTGGTTTTTGCCGTGCGAGGTCGAGGCAGACGGCCCGCTTGGCAGCCACCCGGTCTTCATAAAGCCGCCGACACTGCCATTAGGCTTTCTCATTTTGCTTGGCATAATTCTCCTTTTTGATTCCGCCCCGTCGTGTGCGTCAACACCCGGCGCCCATCCCTTGCGTCGGTGACGGGGCGGAAAGTTTCAAAACGGCCTCCCGTTTTTGTAGTATTCGCTTAACTGCTGGTCTATGACTTTGTAATCGGGGCCAGTCCAGCGGATATACTCTTCGAGTTGACCTATCTTCGCGTTGTTTGCGCTGTAGATAGTCAGCCCAGTCTTGCCCCACTTATCCCAAAAATAGCCGTCCGCGTCTGTCTTGCCGTCCGCCCATTCGCCGTCAGCATTGGGAAAACTTTGCAGCCACGGCTTTGGCATTTTCTTTAGCGCTTCCGCCTTTATCAGCGTCAGTCCGAATACCGTGTGATCGGCCTGCGAGACCTCACCTGCCAGGTATTCAAGCGGTACATTCGGCATAAACTTGCCGTTTTCGTCCTTGAAGCCCATAAGCGATTCGCCCTTGCCCTGTCGCTTCGGCTGCCACGAGGCCACGGCGTCCGCCTCCGGATATCGCGCGGCCATCAAGACAAGTTCGTCCACGTCGTTGACGTTGAATATCGAGTCAAAATCAACCGTGATAATGTAGTCGCATCCCATTCGAATCATCAGGTTCAGACCGTTCTGCATTGCCTGTTCCCAGTAAGCGCCGCCGACCCTGACGACCGGCCAGCCCTTCGACCCGAACGACGCGTGCATCATCGTTTCGTGTATCTGAAAGCCCACGCGTGGAACTGACGTAAGCACGCCGACTCTCGCCCAGGTCTCTTTGCCCGTCTGCGGGTCAATGATCCGCGTGTTCTTTACCGTAGAAGCCCGCTGATAGAGAATTTCATACATTCCCTTGCCCGGCGTCGTAAGCGTCTTATCGAACTGCCAGAACTTGACCCGCTGAAAACCGCGCTTTTGAAAGAATTCATCCAGTTGCCAGTCAAGCGCACAGTCTTCGTAGATATGAAAGTCAGCCGCTTCGCAGCGAATGAACTTCATATGCTTCAGCACGTTCTCCGCGCCGGCCAAGACCTTCAATTCCGCGCCCTGCACATCCAAGACTAGCGTGTTGTACTGGCTCAAATCTTCATCCGCTAGCGCGGTGTCCAGCCGCTTCGACTTGAGCAACAATTTGTAAATGTAGGCAATGTCCGGCCAGATATGCTGGTGGTCGCCCAGCCGCAAAACCGAACTGGACATGCCGCCATTGTTCGCTATGAAGAATTCCGTTTCCACGTCGTCCTGGTCGGTGATTAAGCAGTTGACGGCTTTCTGCCGCCTGTATCTGCCTATCAGGTTTCCGGCCAGGGCCTCGTAAACTTCCGGGATCGCCTCGATCCAGATCACAGGCAATCCAGCGTCGGCGTAGATATCGCGCTCTTGCCCGTAGCTCGCGCCGACGTGGATCACGCCCGTAGACTCTTTAATGAATTCGTATTCGGGATGAGTTTCCATTTAAGTCAACATGATTTCGACCGTTGTCGAGTTTGAGTCGCTGGAGTCGAGCGCCTGCGCGCCGATTCCGGTTCCCACTGCCAGCGCCGTTGCGCTGGTCGAGTTGGCCAGCGCCAGAGCGCCAGCCGTCGCCGTGGTTGAAAGCGTGTCGCCCGCCGTTAGCGTGCTTGCGGTCTTAAGCGCCGAAGCGACGCGGCCTTTGACCGTGACCCAGCCGAATGAACCGTTGGCGATCGCCACCTCGGCGACTCCCGCCACGACCTGGTTAAGCGCTGAAGCCGGGACCACAACGCTAGGCTCTGTACCGGTCGAATCGCCGGTATCCACGACCACGGCGTTCCCCGCGGAAACGGCGGCGGACGCCTTGACGTACTTGAGCCGCTTGCCTGAACCGAAGTTGCCCCCGCGCGGGTCGTCCACTTCCAGGCCAAGCGGGTAAACTTGAGAAGTGTCAACCTGAGTAGGATTGACTCCCTGTGAAATAGTAGCCATTGATCCCCCTTATGTAAGCTGGAAGTTAACGCGCCCCTGACGGCGCCGGTTGCTGATAACGAGGTTGGCATACAGTAGACACTGCACGCTTTCCGCGTCCTGATTGTCGGGCCGAATCGGATCGGTGAACGTGAAGTCGTAGCCCTCGCCCATTACGAACTTCAGATAGTCGAGGTTGAGCGCCACGGTTCCACGGTTTTCTGAACCGGTCGTGTTTGGCAGCATGTCCCGATCCCAGACCACGGGAACGCCCTTGAAGACGAAGTTGACGAAGCCGGCGCGCGCCATATCGTCGTTCGTCTGCGTGCGTTCGTAGTTCTCGATCGGCTGCAAGACTTTGGTTTCCCAAAATTCATGAACGTTCTGAGTCGTAATCATCAGGTCAGGCCTGTCCGATCCGCCCAAGCCGGCGTTGACGAGTGAGGTCCAACCGGCTCTGAGAAGCGCGATTTCAGTCGCGCCGCCTGACGTCAGGTTTCCGCCGTTGAGATAGAAGTTGCGCCAATTAGTGATAGCGTTGGAATCGATTTCCTCGTAGATATTCCACGTCGGCCCAAGCTGCACAGCCGCCAAAAGCCCGGTGAGGTCTTTACCGCTGTTCGCTGAACCGTCGTTGAATAGCTGCGCTGAAACCGTGCGCCGCATTGAGAGGGACAGTTGTTTTCCAATGGCGTCCCACAGGTTGATAATCTGCGTGGCCTGTCCGCTGTTCTTGAATTTCTCAATCCCAGAAATAGCAGCCACGCCTGCGATCTGTTTCCAGGCCTGTTCAGCCGCCGTGATACCGGCGCTGAGAGTTGTGTTGAGCGGGTCGAAAGCTGAGTAGCTTTGGACGCTGATGTTGTCGTCAATGATGACTGGTTCGACGATGGAAGTTGCGCCCGAACGGGTTTCGATGCCGCCCATTTGCGCCAGCTTCCACAAGATCACCTGGTTAGTGGTGATATTGTCCGTGATGACCTGCGAATAGCCTTTGAGACTGGTCGCAATCACCCGGTTAAAGGTGGTGTCGAGCATGTGAGGTTCTCCCTAAGCGTCGTACCAGTGATAGCAAGCTATCCCAGGTTCCCAAGCGACGCCTGTAAAGCGTTCCAAGCGATCCTCTGCCCAAGCCCCGTGACGTGGGCGGGTATGGCTTCGCTTGCGCCACGAATTCCCCCATTTGCCGGAAGTCGCGCGGCCTGATCGCGTTTAGCGTTGGCCTGCGCCGGCGTCATGGTTCGAGTCGTGGCAGGTTGGGCGTTACCGGGATGTTGCGCCGCCCGCTGTTGACGGGGTGAAAGAGCTGTCTCAATGTCAGTAACGGCCGCCATTGCCTGTGAGAGCGTCATGCCCTGAAAGTTTTGCATCAGGTTGACGGCTTGCTGATATTTGGCTTGATAGTTCGGCTGTTGACCGTACTGGTTGGCGACGTATGCTGCATCTTCACGCCGCTGGGACTGCACCATTGCCTGTTGCAATGGCGCGGTCGCGCGGCCTATCTCGTCTTTTATGAAATTGCCCAGCGTGGCCGGGTCATATAAGTCAATGTTGTTGTAGTCCGGCGCCTGCGGTTGCCCGAGGACCTCGGCAATTGACTTGCCCTGCAATTGAGCGGTGATAAGCCCGGTCAGCAGCGTGGACATCTGGTTGAGCTGGTTTTTGAGGTCCGCGACTTCCCCGCCGGTCTGCGGCTGCAACTGAGGCGCGACCGCTTCTATGATGGTGTCGTGCTGTTCGCCCAGGGCCGGGAAACCTTCGACGCCCTCAGTTTCTAATCCTGTGTCTACTGGCGCCGCTGCGGCGTTCTGTTCGCCTATCGGCGTTATGCGCGCCCGCCCGGTACGTTCGTCCCAGGTCATTTGAACTTTTGTGGGATCGAGACTTGGGTGGAACTGTTCAATAGCTGATAAGTTCTCTTTCGGCGGCGCTTTCTGGTAGCCCGGTCTCGGCGGCGGTGGCGGGGGGTTGTTACCCCCGTCCACAACCCCGACATCGGGGGCGGGAGACACGGCGCCCCCTGATACGCCGGGATCGGCCATAAGCCTACCATTCGCATCTTTTGTCCAGTTTGTGCCCTGGACCACGCCATTTCCCTGTACCGGAACCGTCATGTTCATACTTGTCTCTTTTCTGCAACTTAGTGTAATTGTTGCAACTAATCAAAGTCAATGAATTAGTGTCACTCTTTGAGACACCTCACCTATTTTGCGGTAAGAAGCGCTTTAAAGACGGCGCAGATCAGCGCCCAGCGCTCATTGTCAGTTAATTTATTGGCTATGAGAGTATCCTCAAGCGCCCAAAGTGTCTGTAGTATCGAGTGTTGCGTCATTTGCCCAGTCTGCTGTCCTTCGTCGTCTTAATCGGTTCGTCCGACTGCTTCTTAAAAGCGTCCGCGGTCGGTTTGCCGTCGCTGTCAATAATTCCACTGCCCGCCGCGACCCTCAGAAAATGACGGCGGCTTGATTCGTTGTGCGCCACTTCTTTCTGGCGCTGCGCTTCTTCAGCCGTCTTCTTAACGGCCTCCCATTCGTTGCGCCCGCCGATCTCAACATTACCGTTGGCTTTATTAGCCCGGGCGATCTTCGACCTCGAATTCAGATAGCCGTGTCCGACTACCTGTTCGCCAAAATGCCAATTCGCGTCCGGCCGCATAGTCGGCAGAGAGTAAATTCGAGGCGCCGGCACATCGCACGTCGGGCAAGCTAAATACTCAACGCCCACCACGCGCGGAAACAGCGCCTCGAATGTCCCATGTTCTTCGCAAGCGAACTCATAAATGGGGATAGGCTTACCGCATCCCTTCTGTGATTCGGCATTACTTTAATGTCAGCGGTTGACCGCCGCCGCTGCGGAAACGGCCTATCAGGGTTGTCACAATCCCGATAACCTGCCAGGCCGCGCTAGCGCCGTCCGAAATGATCGGCGCGTACTTCGGCACAAACGTGGCGGCGGTAGTGATAACCGTGCCCCAGAACGTGACCGACTTGTAAAACGGTTTGGTTTCCATATTCCCTCCTAGAACCTGAAGCCGACGCC
>Ga0126377_10003637_pt1 | contig 10990 bp, 16 predicted proteins | sample PanSoiMetPlot_22_FD_92647 | JGI IMG/M metagenome (GOLD analysis project Ga0126377, IMG submission 92647) | Tropical forest soil microbial communities from Panama - MetaG Plot_22 | ecosystem: Environmental > Terrestrial > Soil > Tropical forest > Bulk soil | place: Panama | collected 2016-02-17
AACAGCCCCGAGGAGCAGGTCACGCAGCCGTTCGGCTTCGGCTTCTGCGCGGTTCGCCCGCTCGGCGGTGCGGCTCAAGGCGGCGTACTCGTGCTCATCCATCGCTTGCTCGCTCTCCGGCCGGTGGGCGCAGCGTGTCAACCGGCGGCTCGATGATCGCGTGTGGCTCGTCGCCGTGGACGCCCTCACTGACGACATGCCCGAATGCCTCATCCCAGCGTCCGGTCCAGCCGCAGCGGCAGCGATAGACCACGCTGTCGTCGGTGAAGTCAGTCATCGCTCTCTGCTCGCTTTCCGGCCGGTGCGTCGAGGGTAGGATCGGCGCTCTCACAAAGCGGCCCGGCGACGCGCCAACGCCCCGGGCCATGGCACAGGAGGACGAAGCTCCTATGCAGGTCACACCCTCGCAGAGGCCTCTGCTCGACGCTCGGGGCTATCCGCGCACGTTGGTCACGCTGCCCGAGTTCCACCGGGGCCGTGCGCCCCGAAACAAGGGCAGGCGCTACCCGGCTGATCCGCCGCCGATCTCCGAGATCGTGCAGTTGATCGCATCGCACCCCGACACGCCATGCGGCAGGCGTAACCGCGCGCTGATGCTGCTGCTGTGGCGCAGCGGTCTGCGGATCGCTGAGGCGCTGGCGCTCGGCGAGCAGGACCTGGACGAGCGTGAGCGGTCGATCCTCGTGCGCTCGGGGAAGAACGGCAAGCGGCGCGTGGTGGGCATGGACGACTGGGGCTGGGAGCAGATCCGGCCGTGGCTCGAGGAGCGCGAGTCTTACCCGGTCGGCCCGCTGTTCTGCGTCCTCGAGGGACCGACGGCCGGCAGGCAGATGCGCACGGCGCAGGCCCGCCAGATCTTCCGCAGCGCGGTGAAGCGGGCGGGGATCAGGCGGCGCATCCACCCGCACGCGCTCAGGCACGCGCTCGCCTGCGAGCTGGCCCGCGAGGACGTCAAGCTCGTGGTGATCAGCCGTCAGCTCGGGCACGCCAACCTCGCGATCACCACGACCTACTTGCAGGGGATCGCTCCGTTCGAGGTGATCCAGACGATCGCGGGTCGGCAGGCCCCGATGGTTCCGGCCACGACCCTGCTGGGATGAGCCCGTGGCGGGCCCTCCGATGGGACCAAGATGGGACCACGAACCTGTATGAGAGGGCCTGCAACGCCATGCGAGGCTGTCGAGAGCCTCAGCCGCCGAGAACGACGAAAGCCCCGCGTTTGCAGGGCTTTTCATCGTGCTGCATGTGGTTGCAGTAGAGCGGCGGACGGGTCTCGAACCCGCGACCCTCAGCTTGGGAAGCCCACTGCACATGGCGTAGCTAAGCCGTTTCCCGGGTCGATGGTCCGAAATGGAACCCTGTGACAATCCGCATTATCCCTCAGTCTCCTTACCCGACGACCCCCCGCACGGCGTCGGCCGACCGATGCAGCGCCTGCACGTAGTGGCTGTTGGCGGTCGCGACGGAGTGCCCCGCATAGGCGGCGAGGTCGGCGGGGTCGACGCCGGCGGCTCGCATGATCGACTCCCAGGAGGCGCGGAACTGCTGCGGAGTGGCGTCCATGCCGGTGGCCTTGCGGGCCGGCGTCCAAACGTCGCGGCGCCAGTTGCGCTCGCGCCACAGATGGCCGCGCGGGGTGGTGAAGAGCAACGGCGGGTCCAGGCGGGCCGGGAGGGCGCGTAACAGTGCCTCGGTCGACGGCGGGATGGGAATGTCCCGACCCTGTTCTTCTTCGGGGAGGTGGTGAGTGGTCTTGGTGCCGGCTTGCACGCGTCCATCGCGGACGGTGCGGCGGACGTGCAGCCAGCCTCCGGACAGGTCGCCGCGCTCGAGTGGATGCAGTTCGCCGAACCGCAGCCCGCAGTCGCTGAGAAGGCGAATCATGGCCTTGGCGTAGACCCGACGCCATAGCTCGATCTGGGTGGGTTCGTCGCGGTCCAGGTCGCGCACGGCCGCGGCCACAGTGGCGAACTCGTGCATCTGCTCCATGGTCCAGATCCGCTTGGCCCTGGGCTGGCGCTGGACGCGCGGGTCGGTGCGCTTGACGCCGAGCCGCAGCCACGGATTGCCGTTGCAGACCTCGTCGTCGATGGCATCGTTGGTCATCGCCGACATCGCGCGCATGATCCCTGTGACACCCTCGGCCGAGCGGCCCTGCTCAAGCAGCCGGGCCTGAACGGTAAGGGCGTCGCGACGGCGGATGTCACTCATGCTCCAGTCGCGCAGCTCGAGGCCGCCGAGCTCGATCGCCAGGACACGATCGGTACGCCATCTGTTCTCAGCGTTGGTGGCCTCCGACCGGGGGTGGATCTTGAGCCAGAGGTCGCGGTAGCCGCCGAGGGTGTTGGGGTTCTCGGGCTGTGAGGTCTGCCGCTCGTAGGCAGCGTCGATGGCGTGATGGGCACAGCAGCCCTCCCATTTATCGCCGTGCCACCGTCCCTCGACGGGGCTACGGCACGGGCCGCGACTGGCATAGGTGCCGGCGAACTTGCGGCGGCCGTGGCGGTCGGTGTAGCGGGCGCGCCAGACGACCTCGCCAGAGGGGTTGACACGTTTGGTCGGTGTCTCGCGGCGACGTGGGGTCGGGCGGGTCATGCGACCCGCCCCGTTCCCTCGATCACCTCGAGCCCCGGCCAGCGCGAGTTCTCGCCGAGGATCGTGTTCCAGCGCAGGGCCTGCTCGGCTAGGTCTTCGATGACGTTGTTCAGCTGCGCCACGAAGGGGTCGTCCGCCGGGAGGCCGGCGAGGTCGTCGTCGGTGATGCCGCGCATCGCGATCACCCAGGCGTCGATCTCTCCGACCATCTTGGGCACGAACGCGGGGAGCGGCAGCGCTTCGGCGTTGCGTCGCTGCTCGTTGGCCTCGCGCACCTTGCGCCGATGCGCAGCCTCCTTCTCGTGCACGGCGTTGGTGACGCGGCGGGCGCCGACCGACTTGTCGCGGGCGAGCGCTTCGGCGACGTCCTTGTCCTCGAGCTCCTTGGCGAGCTTCGCCGCCTTGGCCTCGGCCTCCTTGCGCTTGCGGTCGGTGCGCTTGCGCTCGGCCTCCTCCTGCTCACGCTCGATCTGCAGGCGACGCTGCTCAGCCTTCCGGGCCTGTTCCTGGGCACGCGCACGGTCACGCTCGTCACGAGCGGCCTGGGCCTTCTCGTGGGCTTTGCGTTCGGTCTCCTCGGCGCGGCGCTGTCGGTCGGCCTGGCGCTTGCGCTCGGCGGCCTCCTCGGCCTCACGGATTTCGCGACGCATCTGCTCGATGAACCGCGTGGTCGGGGGGTTGCCGTTGTTACGACGGATCGCTTCGGCAAGCATCTCCGGCGAGCGAGCCTTGCGGTGTGCCTGGTAGGAGCAAGAGGCGGCGCGCGCCGCCTCTGGGAATGCACGTGCTGTGTCCCGCATTTCGCGCAGCGTGTCTGGCTCGTATTCGAACCCACGCTCACGTAGGTACTGCGCGCACTCGTCGAACCGGGCTCGGGAGTTGTCGCGAACGCCATGTTCGCTGGGCGGGCCGACTTCGAACAGTACGGCGTCGGCGATCGCCCACTGGTCACCCTCGGCCTTCTGGACGGCGGCGAGGGTTCGGGGGAATTCGGGGGCGGCCGAAGCCGCCCCCTTGACTCCACTCACGACTCGTCCTCGGACGACTCGTCGACCGAGTCGCCGTTGACGTCGGTGTCGCCGGCGACGAGCAGCAACGTCTCGATCTCACCGGTCGTGCGCGTCAGCATCCGCTGATGGCGCTCGGCGAGCTCGGGCACACGCCGACCCGACAGGTCGAACGACGCGCGGGTGCTCTGCCCCTTGCGGATGAGCTCGGCCGCCTTGATGGCGTCGTGGTACTTCTCGACGACGTCGGGGTCGGAGCTGACGATACGGCCGCGGCCCTTCTTGACGTGCTCGACGCCGTTCTCATCGGTGCGGCGGATCGTCGTCTTGCACAGCACGACGCCGTCCTCGAGGTACTTCTGGACCGGCCCGTTGGCGCCGATGGCCAGCATCTGGCCGGCGAGCTGGTTGAGCTCGATGACGACGATCGGGTTGTCGCCGGGGTCGCCGAGAACCTGCTCGCGCCACTCGGCGACGGTCTTGGACTCCTGCTCGACGCGGTCGATGTCGTCGCACGTGGCCGCCTTCATCGTGGTGGCGAAGCGCGCGACGATCTCCTCGCGGTTGACCCGGCCGTCGCGAACGAGGCCGAGGACGTTGTCGAGGTACTGCGTGGTGGCCTCGGTGAGGGCCATTACTGTTCTCCTTGCCCACCCGTTGACTCGTCAGGCGTACGCGGTGGGCTTGTACGCGACGGGCGGCCGACCGCAGTGATCGGCCGCCCGTTTCGTCTTCCTGCTGCGGGAAGACACAGCACCAGCAGGACGGGGCAGTGTACACTCTGTTTCCAACTATGGCAAGAAAGTTTCCGCAAGGAGAGCCGGGGGCGGGGGCGAACGACGCGGAGGTGTTGTACGCGTCCGATCGCCGCAAACTGGAGCGCTTGGCCCGTCGGCTGGCGGCCGATCGCGCTGCGCTGCGCGAGGCGATGCGCGAGGCCCAGGCGCGTGGGGCGAGCCTGCGGGAGATCGCCGAGGCAGTTGGGATGTCGCACACCGGCGTCGCGAAACAACTGAAAGAGCCGTGAGCTACGCATCGCGGCAGCGCTCCAGATACGCGTCGACATCGGCTGGGTCGATGCGGCGTGCGCCGCCGATGACGTAGGAGGGGATGACGTGGTCGGCGAGCATCTGCCGGACCGTGCGCTCCGAGAGCGCGAGGTAGGCGGCGAGGGTCTTCGGCGTGAAGAAGGCACGGCGCTCGGTGGCGACGTCGATGGTCACGTCTGCGGCTCCACGAGGGTGGCGACGCGCCGCCACACGCCGCTGCCGCTGTGGGTGACGTAGCCGAGCTTCTCGAGCTCGCGCAGCACGACACGCACGGTCTGCGGTGTTTCGCTGCCGCCCATGCTCCAGACGATGCCGTTGATCCGGTTGGGCTTGTGGCGGTGCATGTGGTGCAGCACCTGGATCTCCAGGCCGTTGAGCGGGGGGCCGAGCTGATGGGTCACGCCGGCACTCCGTGTAACCGCTGGCGTGCGTCGTCGAGGATGGTGCGGCGCAGCTCGTCGTAGCGCGGGTCATGCCCCCAGCAGAACTCGCTGTCCGCCAGGGCGCGGTTGCCGCAGGGCTGGCCCTTGCGTGGGTACTGCACGCGGACCGCGGCGCACATGGGGCGGTCGAGGATCTCGCCGCGCCTGACCCGGCCGGCACGCGTCCACGCCTGGTCGCGGTGCTCGCGCGTCGCGCGACCGTGCACGGTGCAGGTCAGCCGGACGGCCTCGATGCGGTCGCGGGCGTCGAGGCCGAGCGAGTCGAACGCCGCGGACAGGCAGTTGGCCATCGACTTCTCGCCCGAGTAGCCGAACCGGGCGTGCAGCTGCCGCGCGAGCTCGCGGATGGAGACGCCAGCCTCGATGTGGATGCGGTGGATGGCGCGGACCTGGTCGTCGGTGAGCAGCCGGTACTTGCCGACCGGCTTGCCGCCGCCCTTGCCGCAGCGCGGTGGTTCCAGGTCGGGGTAGAGCGTGGTGAGCGTCTCGCCGTCGTCGACGCGGGTGAGGACCTGGTCGGCGGTGTCGATCGGGATGCGGTGGATGACCTGCTCGCGGCCGCGGTGCCGGTAGCGGCCGGCGAGCCAGCGGCGGATGAGCGATTCGTCGACGCCGGCGCGGAGGGCGAGCTCCTCGGCGCCGTGGATGGCCACCTGCGTGCGGACCCAATCCTGGAAGGGTGCGAACGGCAGCGCGTCGGCGGGCAGCGCGGGGCTCATCGCCGCACCTGCCTGCGCCAGGAGGCGGCGTGCGTGCACGTCGCGAAGTGCGAGCGGTGGATCTCGACGCCGTGCGCCATCCACCGCCGCGCGTCGGGCAGGTCGGTGCGCTTGAGGACGCGGCAGAGGTTGGTCTCGGGGTTGTAGGCGACGAGGCGCTCGGCGGGCTCGAGCTCGGGCTGGACGTCGAGGGGCATGAGCGTGCCTGTGTCGGCGACGGGGGACCAGATGACGGTGGCGCCGCAGGATCGACAGGTACCGGTGCTCACCTGCCCTCCCGTTCCGGGTGCAACGCAACGTGGGCGATACGGCCCCAGACGCCGGACTCGCTGTTGGCGATGCGGACGAGCGCGCGGCGGTAGCGCTCCATGTCGATGAGCAGGCCGGCGCGCTCGTGCGCGGCGGCGTTCAGCAGGCCTTCGAGGTGCTCGATCCTGGCCTCGAGGTCGCCGGGTGTCATTCGTCGTCCCAGCGTTCGCCGAGGCGGCGGTCGCGCTCGCGCAGCGCGGCGAGCGGCGGGGCCTCGTCTCCCCGCCGCCCTGGCGCGCGTACCGGGCCGGTTCCTATCCGGCCATCGCGTTCCGGGGTGCGACCCCGTGTGCGCGATACCTCGAAGAGCTCCAGCTGGCGTTCGGGTTCGACGGTGCGCAGGTCGGGCAGCGGGCGTCCGGCGCGCTCCCGGCGGTCGCCGCAGGCGGGGCAATCGCACGGGTCACAGGTGCAGGTGCGGGGCGTGCAGCCGAAAACCGCGCAGGTATCGGAAGGGCACGGCCCGTGAACAGGTGAACACGGACTGTTCTTTTTATACGCGCGCGAGAGACTGGCGTCTCGACACGCGCGCGCACGTATATAAACCGTTTGCTTGGTCACCTGTTCACCGGCGGAGGCGACGCGCATGTCAGTCATCCCGCGATTTCCCCCTGTATTTCGTTGTTCACCTGTTCCGCGGGGAGGTGGCCGCGGTACGCCTCGACGAGGCGATGGTGCGAGCCGGACCGGCCCTCGCGCCCCGGCATCGCCCACGCGTTGAGCGTGACCCGGTCCCACCCGAGGGCGTCCATGCGGGCGTCGAGCCAGCCGTGCGCGAGCGCTGTGCCGAGGTGCGTGCGCGCGACGGCGCGCAGTTCACCGACGCGGATGACGACCTCGCCGGTCTCTGAGTCGACGAGGTAGCGCGGCGGTCCGAGCGGCACGCCGCGTTGCCCGTCAAGCGGCCGGCGCAGTGCGTCGAGCGCCTCATAGCGCTGCGCCGTGGTGCCGTGCAGCGTGTGCCCCTCGACGGCAGCGGCAACCTCCATGAACGCGCCGACGATCGCCGTGGTCTCCTCCTCGGCGGTTGGTCCCCGGCGGGCACCGCACAGCCGCTTGGCGACGTAGGCGATGTGCCGGGCGTGCTCGTTGGTGAATCCGTGGGGTTCGCGGTCGCCGGGCATCGACTGCTGCCACATCAGCGCTTCGGTCAGCTTGCTGCCGGTGTTGAGCATGCTGGCGGGCTGGAAGAGCAGCTCGGGCGCGTCGGAGCGAAGCAGCTTGATGTGGCCGTAGCCGGGCTTGCCGTAGTGACTGCCGCCGACGATTGGGTGCAGGGGGTCGAGGCAGAGCACGGCGGTCAGCCACCCGCACAACCCGGGGGTGTCCGTGGGACCGGGCAGCGGCGGCAGGATGAGCTTGGGCGGCTTGGAGTCGCTCCACGTGACAGCGAAGCGATCAGCGCCAGCGTCGACGGGCTGCTCGGCCTCGACCTCGACGAAGTCCTCGAGCCCGAACCCGGCCCCGACATGGTCCGAGGCGTCCTTGCCTTCGGCGGCGCGCACGATGCAGACCGTCAGCGCGACGCCGGCGAGCGCGTCGCGGACCTGGCGGGCGTGGCGCATGCCGGGCTCGTCGCGGTCGGCGACGATGACCACCTCGGCGCCCTCGAGCCAGTGCGCGAAGTCCGTCCAGAGCTTGGTGTTGCCGGTCCCGCCGGGGTTGGTGGTGGCGGCGACGCCGAGGCGCTCGAGGGCGTGGACGTCCTCCTCGCCCTCGCAGATCCACACCGGGCGGCGTGCGGCGACGGCCTCCAGGACGGCGGGGAGCCGGTAGGGGACGCGCTGGACGCCGTTGAGGTTGTAGACCCAGGACCCGTTCTCGCGGTGGCGCTGGACGAAGCGCTTGGGCTCGTAGCGGACGACGTCGAACAGCGGGAACCCGTCCTGGTTGACGTAGTGGTAGGCGGCGACCTCCTTGCCCGCCACGGCTAGGACTCCCGGGTGCCGGGCTGGGCCTGGACGAGGACCTCGACGCGCTCGAGCTCGCCGGCGCGGGCCCAGCGCTTGCACAGCGCCTCGGTGACGATCCTGGCGTCGTCGGGCCACACGATCCCCGTGAGCGCGTCCTCCAGGGCGCGCGCGGTCTTGAGCAGGTCGGGCCTGACGGTGGGGAACGCCGGCGCCGAGGGCTTCAGGCGCTCGCTGTTGCGCCCTGACCCGTAGTGGCTGCGCGGCCGGGCGCGGTAGAAGACCACGTTGACCATCAATGGCTCGTCGGCGCCGAACACCGGCGTCGGCTGGCCGTTGACCGCGTCGAGCGCGGCGGACTGGACGAGTTCGCGCCAGGGCTGGCCGCCCTTGGCGTCGTCGGTGACGACGATCTGGCCGGTGTGTGGGTTGCGGAATGCGCGCTTGCTGCCGCCGGGGGCGGCGCGGCCGAGGACGGTGAAGGCGAGCTCGGTCACGTGCTGCCCTCGGATGGGGCGCCGCGCGACCAGTCGACGAGGCGGTGCAGGCTGTGTCGTTCGCCGCGGCGGTCCTCGAGCTTCTCCAGGACCTCTCTGATCGCGCCCTCGGCGCGGCGGCGGTCGCGGTCGAGGACGGCGCAGTCGGCGCGCGCGTAGGCCTCGGCCTCGGCGACGGTGGCGCCGGCCTCGCGCTGCTGGCGCAGCTGGTAGGCGAACTGGGAGCGGTAGGCGCCCTCGGCGTCGGCGGCCTGCTCGTGCGCCTTGGCGAGCTCCTGTTCGAGCCGGCGGATCTGGCCGGTGATCGAGCGCATCGCGTCGACGGCCTGGTCATAGGTGAGCACGCCGTTCTCGCTCATGAGTCGTCGCAGGGGTAGAGGGCGTTGAGCAGGTCCGGCCGGCCGTAGCCGGTCAGGACGCTGTCGGCGACGTGCAGCGACACGAGCGGCTCGCGGACGGTGAGCAGCTGGTACAGCGTGCGCTCGTTGACGCGGCACGCCTTGGCGATCTCCTTGCGGCCCCAGTCGCCGGCGAAGGTCTGCTCGAGCCAGGCGATGAGCGGAGCGCTGTCGAACGCCTTGTCGCACGCCGACCCGGGGCCCTTGTAGCCGTCCTCGATGCGCGCACCGCGGACGGGGTTGTCGGCGCGCAGCCGGTAGTTGATGCGCTGGTTGGCGTTGTAGGCGAGCCGGCGCTCGGGGTCGGCCTGGACGGCGGCGCGCCAGCGGCGCGTGGCGTCGCGCTGGCGGTCGGCGTGGCGCTCGAGGTAGCGGCGCTGGTTGACCCGTGCGCGTGCGCGGCGGCGAGCGGCGCGTTGCGGGTCGGTCTTGTCGCGCTCGTATTTGCGGTGCCGGCGCGCCGAGTAGCCGATGCGGTAGACGCTGGCGCAGGCGGGGCAGGTCCAGATGGCGGCGGTGTCGATCATGCCGCCAGCGCCTCGCTGCGCTCGCGCGTCGCCTTGACGCCGGCCTCGATGCGCGCGACGCGGCGGTAGATGTCGACGATGGCGCGCACGTCCGCCTCCTCGGCGCACGAGGCCATCTCCTCGTAGGTGCCTTCGGGGCCGATGGCGACGATCAGGCAGCCGTGCACCGGCTCGGCGCCGCAGGCGGCGTCGGCCATCGCGTAGGCGACGGGCTGGTAGTGGTGGTCGGGCCACACGCGGCCGTGCCGGTTGGTCTTGAAGTCGATGATGTGCGCCAGGCCGCCGAGGCGGGCGCGCAGGTCGTAGCGGCCGGCGTAGCGCAGGTCGGGGTGCGCGACGAGTTGCTCGGAGGCCTCGGGCTCGATGCCGCGCGCGTCGGCGCTCAGCAGCCAGCGGACGGCGCCGCGGATGTAGCCGCGATGCTCGGGCGGATGGTCGGCGGGATTGGGGACCTCGCCGTCGGTGAAGTAGCGCTCGATGAGCGCGTGGATGTCGGTGCCGCGCGTGGCCGCGGCGCCCAGCGCGGCCTCCGAGCCCATCCGGTTGTCGCGGATGACGGTGGCCACCTCGTCGATGCCGTAGCCGTTGAGCAGTCCGGCGCGCTCGGCGGCGATCGCGTTGCGCACCCCGGTGTCCTCCTTCCACCGGGTCAGCGCCGGCTTGTCGAGCACACCGCCGAATGTGGTCACCGAGGGGTAGCGCTCACGGCGCTTGTTGCCGGCCGGGGTGACGAAGTACGCGCGGTGCTGCCAGCCGTTCTTCTTCGGCTGGTCCTGCTCGAACTCGATGAGCCCCCACGGAACCTTGCGGCGCAGGCGGATGCGCTCGTCGCTCATGACGCGCGCGTCTGGGCCATCGCGATCAGCTTGTCCTGCTGCTCGTCCGTGAGGGACGCGTAGGCGGCGTCCAGGTCGCCGACGTCCTCGACACCGACCTCGATGAGCATCATGCGCTGCGTCGCGTCGCCGAAGCCCTTCAGGGCCATGATCTGCGCCGGCGTCGCTGGCGCGGATGGTGCCGCAGTGGTGCCGTCTGCCGCCGCCGGCGCGCTCCGGGCCGGGGGTGTGACCCGAGAATCGCGACTTGGTTCCGGGACGGCAGACGGCGTCTGTGCGCCCCCGTCGGGCCCGCTTGAGGGAGCGGCCTCCGGCGCCGATGATGGCCGAGGGGGCGGCGCGGCCGGGGCCGATCGGGGGGACGGCTCCGGCACGGCGTCGACGACGTCTGCCTCGACGGGCGCGCCGAGCTCCTCGGAGGTGTAGACCGACCCGGCGAACAGGTCCGGGCAATGCAGCCTGGCGCCGTTGGTCATGGCCCGGGCGAAGTACATGTTGCGCGGGTACTTCTGGTAGGCGCCGGGGGAGCCGTCGCGGTTGGGGCGGATCAGGTCGGCGCGCTGTGCGTCGGCCTGCGTGAACGTCGAGGGCGGTTGCAGTTCCTTGCCGTCGCGGGTGAAGACGATCTCGCAGCCCTCGTCGTCCCAGCGCCGGATGTCGTAGTCGTAGCGCTCGGAGCGGCGCACGAGCGCGGCGACCA
>Ga0126377_10003639_pt1 | contig 10989 bp, 11 predicted proteins | sample PanSoiMetPlot_22_FD_92647 | JGI IMG/M metagenome (GOLD analysis project Ga0126377, IMG submission 92647) | Tropical forest soil microbial communities from Panama - MetaG Plot_22 | ecosystem: Environmental > Terrestrial > Soil > Tropical forest > Bulk soil | place: Panama | collected 2016-02-17
CCGTGCCCCGCTCAGCGTCCGGATCCGGGCGGGCCCGCTCAGAGCTGGTGCCGGGCCGCCTGGGCGCTCTGTTCGTCCTTGCGCACCGACGCGTACATCGACACGTACTCCTGCCCGGACAGGCCGCCGATAGCCTTCATCACCTCGTCCGTGATCGCCCGGCGGGCCTGCGCGGCCGGCCGGTGGTCCCGGTAAGCCTCGAAAGTCAGCGGCTCACCGACGCGGATGCTGACCCGGCGCAGCGACGGGATCGAGTGCCCGGGCGGCAGCACTCGGTCGGTGCCGACCATGGCCACCGGGATGACGGGTACCCCCGACGCCAGTGCCAGCCAGCCGATCCCGGTCCGGCCCCGGTACAGCCGGCCATCGGGTGACCTGGTCCCTTCCGGGTAAATGCCGAACAGCTCTCCCGCTTGCAACAGGCCAAGCGCGGCTTGCAGCGTCTCCTGTGCCGATCGGGTGTCCGCGCGGTCCACGGACAACTGCTTGGTGGCCCGCATGTAGGCGGCCGCGAACCTTTGGCCGGGCCCGGTCCCGGTGAAGTACTCCGACTTGGCGGCGAAGGTGACCGGCCTTCTGAGCACCAGCGGCAGGAAGATCGAATCGACCAGGGACAGGTGGTTGGACGCAAGGATGGCACCCCCGGTCGCCGGGATGTGCTCACCGCCGGTGACGCTGGGCCGCCACAACAGGTGCAGGATCGGCCCCGCGAGCGCTCGGGAGACGCGGTACTTCACTCGACCCTCCAGACCAGTTCCTCAGCTGAGCTTCAACGATAGCCGCGGACCGCCGGGCGGCATCTCGGCCAGGATCCAGACTTCACCCCCCGGTGCAGATGGTCTGGGTGGCCGTCCGCGGCTCGAACGTAGACGCGGGCTGCGGCGCCGTCACCGGCCCGGTGGTGACGGTCGTCCCGTAGTCGGATCCGAGGAGCAAGGTGATGTGTCCCGTGCCCAGTGCTTCGGGCGGGCCAGGTACTTGGGAAAGCGAGGCGCCATGCACGTCCTTGGCCAGGAGCAGGGCCTCCGCCTCCTGGCCCGCGTGGTAGCGGATCACGGTCCGGCTGACCGACTGCTTGCTGGCCGTCCCGGTGCGGCGGACCTTGAACCCGTCCTGCAGCAGCACCGACCCTACGGAGTCCTGCACGCCAGGGGAGGTGGTCCCGTTCAGCACTACTACCGTGATCTTCGCGCGGGATAGGTGCGGTACGCGCGGGTTCTTGAGCAGTGCCTGGCTCACCGGCACGTCATGGCGGAATGCCTGAAAGATCAGGCTGTCCTGCGGCTGCGTCCAAAGCAGGTTAGCGGTGTCCGCAGGGTCCACGTAGGAGCGCGGATAGGTCGGCAGAGTGAAGAACGTGACCTTGCCGGGGGGCAGGTTCTTCAGGCTGGTGGCCAGGTTGTACAGGCCGTGGATGCCGCCGAGTTCACTGTCGATCGTCAGCGACTTGGTGGCCGCATCGAGGAACCGATACAACGCCAGCGGGTTGAGTTCCTTGCTCTTGACCCGGCTGACCAGCGCAGACATGAACGCTTGCTGCCGGGTGATGCGTTCCAGGTCGCTGCCGTTGCCGAGGGTGTACCGGGCGCGGACGTAGGCCAGTGCCTCCTGGCCGTTGAGGACGTGGTGCCCCGCCTTCAGGTGCAGCCTGGACTTGGGGTCGTTGATCGGCCTCGTGTTGCACTCGGGCACCCCGCCAACGGCAGTGACCATGCCCTTGAGCCCGTCGAAGTTGACGACGACGAAGTGGTCGATCCTGATGCCGGTGTTGCGCTCGATCGTCTTGAGTACGCACGCAGTGCCAAGCGCGGTCTTGTTCCCGTAGAGGTTGCCGATCGTGAACGCTTCGTTGATCTTGAACGTCTGCGCGGCGGCCAGCTTGCCGTTGCCCATCCGGCAGGCCGGAATGTTCACCCAGGAGTCGCGCGGGATGGACACCACGTCGGCCCACTTGCGGCTCGCGGCGATGTGCACGATCAGCAGCGTGTCCGAGTGATCGGTGTTGAGCTGTGCGCTGCTCCCGTAGCCGCGGCCCTGGCCGAGCCTGGTGTCCGACCCGATCACCAGGATGTTCTGCGCCTGCGGATGGAGGTCAACGGGCCGGCTACCGAGCATTCCGGAGACGTTCACCTGGTGCAGGTTGGCGTTCAGGTGCCGGTAGATGAGGTAGGCACCGGTCGCCGCGAGGAGCAACACGACGGCGAGCGAGCCGGACACCCAGGCGAGGATCTTCTTCCGGCGGCTCCACCAGTGGGGCACGACTGGCAAGGGCGCAGTGGGAGGCGGGGGCGGCGTTCCGGGGGGTTCGGCCCCCCCCGGATCGGTGTCCGCCCCAGGGGCCTCGGTACCCCCGGGGGCGGTATCCGCCCTGGGGGCCTCGGCCGCATCAGCAGGATGCATCGTCTCTCCCATATCCGGCACGGCAGGGCGACCGCGATCCCACGTCACTTCAGGCAAACGTCAAAAAGGCCTGCCAGGTTTCCTGGCTGGCAGAAGCGTTCACATCGGGTCCCGTCCGCGGGGATGAACCATAGCCACCCACCAGATCCCTACCCGGCCGGTGCCGCGGCATTCGCACCGGCTATCGCCTGGTGCCCCGGGGCCACCCCGGCAGCCCGGCCCTGTTGCTTAAGATTGCTGGCCACGCTGTGTGGTACAGGGTGCAGGCTTGGCGGTTGGCTGCTCCTCCTGGCCGGCCTCGGCAAGGTAGATCTGCAACCGGCCATCGAGGTAGGCTGCCAGCTGGCAGGCTGGCCGGTAGCCCCGGACCTCATAAATGGGAGCACCGACGGGAAGGAACGATGCCGTCTCGTCGATGACGGGCGGCGGCCCGCGGTGAAAATCGTCGCTTGCCGTCAGTGAGCACCTGATGTGGCCGATCACCGGGCCGAGCTGGCTGGCCTTGACTGGGCCGGCGACAGCTTCGTAGAACCTGCCGCCGAGCTGGAAGAAGTCGATGTAGTCGACCGCCTCCCCCGTCCCCGGGGGCAGGAGGCGCCCTCGCGGGCAGCGATCGTCCCTCTGTGCGGACTCGCCTGTGACGTGTGCCCGCCCCGGCGGTCCCGCCACGCCGCCCAGGTGCGCAAGAGAGCCGCATGCCGCCAGGCCCAGTCCGAGGCTGGCCGCCAAGGCCAGCGATGTGATGCGCCGGTTCATTATCGCGCCACCTCATCGGCGGGGAGTGAACTGTCCTTAAGACGCACCGCCCGTGCCGCCGGTTCCGCCGGCCGACGGCGCACAAGGGTGATCTTCGGGTGAACTCGCCGATGGCAGGGCAGGACAGCGCTTTCGGGCGGTCAGTTCGCCAAACCACAGCGCGCTCATGATGCTGACCATCGACGCGCTGGAGGCTTGATGTCCGCCAACCTTAACCCCATGCTCTTGCGGTCACCGGCGTTCGCGGCGTCTACGATGGCCGTCGCCAGCCACAGCACGCGTTGTTGGATGGCGTCGAGCACGTCAGGGTCGGGGTTCGGCGGCTGGCGTGCCGAGACCGCAGGGCCCGAGGCCGCGGGTTCGGTGGGAGTCAAGGCAGTGGCCTTTCGGTCGAGGTCGGCAGCTTGGTACTGCCTGTCCCTCTTGCTTGGGCGTGGGGCCCGCTAAAGGACCGACAGAGCCCTCTCCAGGTCGGCGATCAGGTCGTCGGGGTCCTCCAAGCCGATTGACAGACGGAAGAACGCATCCCCGGCCCACTCCCGGTACCGGCGCAAGTGTTCCTCATCCAGCTGGAAAGTGGTGCGCTGTAGGTCCGCTGTGCTGACGTCCAAGATCAGGCTCCGGGACAGCCCGAGGGACGCTGCGAAGTGGAAGATCTTGAGCTGGTCCTTTAGGCCTCGCCCGAATCGCTCGTGATCCACCACGTCAAAGGCGATCATGCCTGAGGGGCTGATCATCTGGCGCTGCGCCAGCGCGTAATGGGGATGGGAGCGCAGCCCTGGGTAGCGCACCCAGGTCACCATGGGGTGATCCGCCAGGAACTGGGCGACCTGGGACGCTCCGCGGGCGTAGGCAGCCATCCGGATCGGCAGAGTTTCTAGGCCGCGCAGAATCAGCCAGCAGTTGAACGCGCTGAGCGTTCCCCCTAGGTGGACCCCCACCTCGTGCCGGAGCCTGTTCATCGGGGCAGCTTCACCGAGTACCGCACCGCCCAGCGCATCACCGTGCCCGCCCATGTATTTGGTCAGCGAGTAGACGACATAGTCGGCGCCCAGCTCCAGTGGGCGGGTGACCGCCGGGGTGGCGAAGGTTCCGTCAATGCACAGCTCCGCGCCGTCACCGTGGACAAGCTGGGCCAGCGCAGCGATGTCCACGAGCTTGAGCACTGGATTGCACGGCGTTTCGGCGTAGACGAGGCGGGTGTTGGGCCGCAGCGCGGCCTTGACGTCATCCAGGTCGGACATGTCCGCGAAGGTCACGCTGATACCTTTGCGGCGCAGCAGGCCGCGGGTGAACTCGGCGGTGCCCGCATAGCTGACGTCGCTGACTAGCAGATGGTCCTCTGGTTCCAGGAGCTGCAGGATCAGTCCGGAAATTGCCGCGATGCCGCTGCTGAACACCACGGCCGCCGACGTGCCCTCTAGCAGTGCCAGCTTCTCCTCCAGCTGGGCAGCGTTGGGGTGTCCCTCGCGTGCATAGGCGAACGGGACTGCCTCCTCCACTGTCCCTTCGGCGCTGAAGCCGATCGTCCCGTACTCTGCGGCAAAGTTGGTCGAGGTCGCGATGTGCGGGCCGATCGCGCCGGTGACTGGGTCCTGCTGGATTCCGCCGTGTACCGCACGGGTGCTGAAGCCCATGCCCTTCAGGTCACGTCCCACCGCGCCCTCCTCCAGGCAGTCCCGCCTGTTGACTTCCCCGTGCGACGATCGTAACATCTGTTCCAATACAGATCAAACATCTGTATTAGGACAGACTGCCTGGCACGCTGGAGGTGGGCGACGTGGACTCCGTGTCAAGCACTGCGTCGATCGGCCCGCAGGAGATCACGAAGGCCGCATTGCAGGAGCGCTCCAAGCTCAGGAAGGCGCTGAACCGCTTTCACCTGGTTTTCTTTTTCATCACAACGATTGTCATTCTTGATACGATTGGAGCGGTCGCGAACAACGGTGCCCAGGCGTTCACCTGGCTCGCGTTGCTCGCTCTTTTGTTTTTCATCCCTTTTGGGCTCCTGACTGCTGAGCTTGGGTCCGCATTCCCGCAGGAGGGTGGTCCGTACGTCTGGCCGCGCCTGGCCTTCGGGAGAGTGGTGGGCGCCCTCAACACCGTCGTCTACTGGGCGTCTAACCCTATCTGGGTCGGCGGATCTCTCACAATTGTCGCGATTAGTGTGTACCGTCAGTTCTTCGGGGCCGTCCAAGGCGCGGGCCAGTATGTCTTTGGCCTCGCATTCATCTGGCTGGTCGTTCTCTGCGCCGTCCTCTCACTGCGCACCGGCAAATGGGTGCCGACCATCGGTGCCTGGGCTCGGATGGCGCTGTTGGGCTTTTTCACGATCACGGTGGTTATCTACGCGTTGAAGCATGGGGTGCATGGCTTCGGGCCTGGTGCCTTCCGCCCGACATGGGGGATCTTCATCGCTTCGGTGCCGCTCCTGGTCTTCAACTACGCCGGATTTGAGCTGCCGAGCTCTGCAGGCGAGGAGATGAGCGATCCCAGGCGCGACGTCCCGGTAGCGGTCGCAGTCGCGGCCATCAGCACCGTCGTTCTCTATATGGTGCCAATACTGGCCATCCTTATTGTGCTTCCCACGAATCAGGTCACGAGCCTTGGCGGCTTCATCGCCGCTATCAAGACGGTGTTCGTGGTTTACGGCGGCCACATCACCCCCGCAGGACCAGTATTGAGCGGCGCGGGTGCACTGCTGGGGGACATCGCAGCCGCCCTGTTCATCTTCGTACTGTTCAGCGGCGGCGCAGTCTGGATCATTGGATCGGACCGCGACCTGGCAGTTGCGGCCTATGATGGGGCCGGCCCGCGCACGCTGGGCCGGTTCTCGAAGAGGTTCGGCACCCCTATCCCAGTGAACCTGATGTCGGGAGCGCTGGCCACCTCGGTGATGGTGCTAGCGTTTCTGCTAACAAATGGCAACGCTGCTAAGTACTTCAGTGCCGTTCTCGCGGTCGCGATCTCGACGACCCTGATCTCCTATATCGCCATCTATCCTGCGCTGATCAAGCTGAGGTACTCCCGTCCGGACGTACCCCGGCCCTATCGCATACCCGGCCCCGGCAACGTCGGGGCGTGGATCGTCGGATTGCTCGTGTCAGGCTGGGCGATACTGGCGTCCATGGCGCTGCTCTGGCCTGGGTTCGGGACATCGGACCCCAACGCGTCCCTGCCAGCCGGCTTTGCCGGCCAACGACTCCAGTATGAGCTATCCCAATTCTTGCCCCTGCTATTCTTGGCCGCGGTCGGTGTGACCTTCTACTTTGCTGGGAAACGGACGCGCCGAGAAGTCGTCTCCTCATTGGAACGACCAAGAGTCTCTGCGGACCTGGAGGGAACGTGAAGTCTGCCCGCCACCTGGAACCCTACGGTGTCCCCAGATTCTCCATTAGGTTCCCGTCGAGAAAGTAATGAGCGGATCAGAAGGCTCCCACCGCGATGCTGCTACGCTCCCTTCCACGAGTGATGCAGGGGCGAGGTTGCGCGCTCTTCGCGGCTCGACTGTCCGCGAGATAAGCCAGGCAGTGGAAGACGCGATCGAGCAAGGTGCACTTCAGCCGGGCGAGGTTCTGCCGTCGGTGCGTGAGCTCGCCGGCGCGTTGCAAGTCAGCCCGGCGACAGTTGCTGGCGCGTTTCGGGAGTTGCGGTCGCGGGGTGTCCTGACCACACGTGAAAGGAGTGGCACGCGTGTCAGTTCGCGGCCCCCCATTGCCCGCCGGTCATTGGTCCCGGTGCCGGGAAACGTGACGGATCTGTCAACGGATAATCCCGACCCTGAGCTGCTGCCTCGCGTGACGCCGATCCTTCGGAAGCTTGACGCACCGCATCGCCTTTATGGCGGCGGTTCGATGCTTCCCGAGCTTCGAGAAGAGGCATCCCGGCAGATGGATGAGATCGGGGTTTGCCCCGATCACCTGACTGTCGCGGATGGAACCTTTGCCGCGATCGAGCGTATCTTGTCTGCCCACCTAAAGCCCGGCGATCGTGTCGCCGTGGAAGATCCGGGCTACACAGGCGTGCTGGACCTGGTCCGTGCGATGGGACTTCACCCGGTTGGAGTGGCCGTTGACGAATCTGGCATTGCCCCGGAGGCGCTTACTGCGATTCTAGCTGATGGTGTGGAAGCGGCCATCGTGACTCCTCGTGCCCAAAACCCGACCGGTGCAGCTCTGACCAGTGGCCGGCAAGCGGATCTGTGTGAGGTACTGAACGCATTTCCCAGGGTGTTGGTCGTCGAAGACGACCATGCGGGACCGGTAGCAAACCATCCGTACTGCACGCTGTCCGGTAGCCGAGAGCGGTGGGCGGTTGTCCGGTCGGTTTCGAAATCGCTCGGCCCAGACCTGCGATTGGCCGTGGTAGCCGGGGACCGAGTCACCATCAGTCGCGTCGAGGGCCGTTTGGCCTTGGGCCCGGGGTGGGTCAGCTGGATCATCCAGCAGCTTGTTGTGGACTTGTGGCGGGATCCTGAGGCCGGGCGGATGATCGCGGCAGCCGCCGAAGCGTACCGGAGCCGGGCACAGGCGCTGATCGGCGCCTTGCGGACGCAGGGCATTGCCGCCCGTGGCCGCTCGGGGCTTAACGTGTGGCTGCCAGTTGTGGAGGAGACGCCCGCCCTGCGGGCCCTGTTCCAGCGCGGCTGGGCGGTGGCGGCGGGAGAGATCTTCCGGCTTTCCAGCCCCCCGGGAATCCGGATCACCACTGCCGTTCTGCCGGAAAGGGAGGCCCCACACCTCGCCCAGGACGTTGCGCAGGCCCTCGGGCGGAGTGCATAGCGAACCGGGTGGGCTTGTGACACTGTTCCTGGCAGTCGGGGCAGCGGCTGCTTATGGAGCCGGGGACTTCTTCGGCGGGGTGGCCAGCCGCCGCGCGGACCCTCTCCACGTGGGCGCGATATCGCAAATCGCTGGCCTGCTGCTGGGGCTCCTGCTGCTGCCATTCCTTGGCACCAGCGCGGCAGACGGCGGGCAGCTGGCATGGGCCGTGGCCGGGGGAGTGTCCGGTGGACTAGGCGCGGCCGGCCTGTACACTGCGCTCGCGTCAGGCCCAATGAGCGCGATCGCTCCGATAGCCGGAGTGTCCGCAGCAGCAATGCCAGTTGTAGTAGGCGCGAGCCTCGGCGAGCACCTAACTGGGCCAGCACTCACCGGAATTGGGCTTGCTGTCGTAGCTATTGGCCTTGTGAGCCGCCGCCAGCAAAGGGAGCAGCGCCCTGATTCACAAGCCGGCCTGAGAAAAGGCCTAACCGTCGCAGCAGCTGCGGGGATCGCATTGGGCCTTTTCTTCGTCTCCCTGGCCGAGGCCCGTGCGCAAGGGAGCCCATGGCTCCTTCTGGTTGCCCGGGTCACATCCTCCGCAATGTTTGCCGGAATCGTAGTCTCTAGGCGGTCGCTGACGAAACTTCGCTCCGCAATGGAAGCCCCAGCCGCCGGGGCCGGCCTCTTTGACATGATCGGGGGAATACTTTATGTGCTCGCCGTCCGGGCCAGCCATATGGCGGTCACCGGAGTCCTTGCTTCACTATATCCGGTCAGCACAATCATACTTGCCCGCACCACCTTGAGAGAGCGCATCTCTGCCATTCAGGGTGTCGGCATCACGTGTGCTGTGGCTGCGATCCTCCTAGTTGGGATACGGTAGGAACCATGAATCGGCTCAATTGGCAAGTGCTTGACCTGTCTCAACCATTGGGGCCGTCCACGCCTGCGTGGCCAGAATGGCCCGGCGTCAGCGCTCAAGCCGTATGCGACTTGGAACGCGACGGTATATACGACCGCATCATTTCTCTACCTGAGCACACGGGCACGCATCTCGACGCGCCCGCCCATCTAGATCCCGGAGGCCGGTTCGTACATGAACTGGCGCTATCCGAACTCGTGGTCCCTTGTGTGGTAATCGACGTCAGGTCGGTGTGTGGTGATAACCGGGACTTTGCTGTGCAAGCAAGTCACGTGGCGCAATTTGAAGCAGGACATCGTCCAGTACCGAGTGGATCAGCGGTCTTGGTCTGCACCGGATGGGATAGGCACCTTGCCCTGCCAGAGGTATATATAGGACCCCGGCAGGGCCCGCCCCGCTGCCCCGGGTTGTCTGTCGGCGCCATGCAGTATCTCGTTCGAAGGAAGATCGCCGGAGTAGGCGTCGACACGCTCAGCGTAGATCCTGGCAGGAGCATAGATTTGCCCGCGCATAGAGTCGGCCTGGCCGCGGGGCTGTGGCATCTGGAAGGCCTAGTAGGTCTGCACAGGTTGCCGGCTTTCGGATCGTGGATTGTCGTCGGTGTGATGCCGATCGTTGACGGTTCGGGTGCACCCGCACGCGTACTCTCTTTGGTACCCACGAAATGACCGGCTGCTGATGCACGAGGCCGCGGTCGGCCAGCTGGGTAACGACCACGGCTGCGGTGACCGTGGAGCTATCAAGTTGCTAGGCGGCGGCCTACCACGCCCGGTTACGGCGGCTGGCCGCTCGTGATGCTCCGGCTGGCGCAGGTGGACCAGGAGCGCCTGGCGGAACTGGTGATCGACGCATGGCCGAAGCGCGCCCCCGCGGCGATCGCCAGCGAACTCGCCGAGAACCCCGGTGCCGCTGACCCCGCCGAACCTGACCGCAGGGCCTGGACAGCCGAGCGTGATCGGCAGACCGTGGCCGGGGCCCTGGGTGGCATCGTGGCCGACAGTGAGTGGTGGTGAGCGACGTGTCAGTCTTGCGCTGCTACGGGGTGGCGTGGCTCGTATATGCCCAGCTCTCCGCCCCCCGGCAGGCGGATTGCGGTCAGTAGCCCCCAGCTTTCGTCGCTGATCGGCTTGCTGAATTCGACCCCCTTTGCCATGAGCTCTTGGACGGTGGCATTGATGTCGTCGCACAGCAGGTACAGCTCGTGGTGACTTGGTCCTTCTGTTGGGTGCATCGCCACCTCCGCGGATGGCAGCCCGAAGATCAGCCAGCCGTCTCCTGCGTCGATGGAGTTGAAACCGAGGGTGTCGCGGAACAAGGTACGGACGTCGTCTGCCTGCTGGCTGTAAATGATGGCGTGACCGCCGGTGATCATTTGCTACTCCTAACGGGACGTGATGGTTCGGATGTGACAAATACCGATCGGCTGAAGAGGCTGGTGGGCTCTACCCCGGATCCTTCGTGATCTGCTCGCGCGTGGTCGTCGCCGTCTGGTGGTCGGCGTTCGGCGTTGATTCTGGCGGCGGGTAGGACAACTAGGACAGGGGTCATTCCGCTAGGCGGCGGAAGTGGTAGGAGACGCTGCGGACCTTGGGGCCGAACGGTAGTGGCACGTCAGCGTCCTGCACGTCGGTGTCGAGCAGTTCGAGCTCGGGAGCGAAGATGTGCTGGATAGTCGCCTCCGCGCGGCGCCGCGGCCCGATCGGGCGCCAGTCGAGCGGGTTCCGCTTGCCCCAGTGCCCCAGCACGTAGGCGCCGCCGGGCACTAGCCAGCGCAGCAGCTCCCGCTTGTAGCTGGGCACGTCGCCGCCGACCAGGGAGTGCAGGCATCCCGAGTCGTACACCAGCTGGAACGGCCGGTCCGGCCTGTAGCCGAACAGATCGGCGCGGACCAGCTCGACCTCGACCCCTGCCTCGGCGGCGCGGGTTCGGGCCATCGCGATGGCCTCGTCGAACAGGTCGATGCCGGTGACCCGCCACCCGTGCCGGGCCAGGTACACCGAGAAGATTCCGGCACCACATCCCACGTCCAGCGCGTGGCCGCAGCCACGTTCGGCGGCCGCGACCAGCATCGTGTCCGGCCCTTCCCGATGCCACGGCAGCAGCTCAGGATGCCCGTCGGCCTGGCGGTAGAAGCGGTGCATCACCAGC
>Ga0126377_10003640_pt1 | contig 10989 bp, 14 predicted proteins | sample PanSoiMetPlot_22_FD_92647 | JGI IMG/M metagenome (GOLD analysis project Ga0126377, IMG submission 92647) | Tropical forest soil microbial communities from Panama - MetaG Plot_22 | ecosystem: Environmental > Terrestrial > Soil > Tropical forest > Bulk soil | place: Panama | collected 2016-02-17
GCTGCTGCATCCTCTGCGTACGTAGCTGCTGCATCTCTGCCAGCGTCTGTAAGGGATCCACATACGCCGGCCCTTGGACGTTGAAGCCCTGCAATACAGGAGCCGGAGGTGCAAATTGGATAGCCATCTACTTGCCTCCTGTTCCCCAGATATTCTTGCCGATATTGCTCCAGTGCCATCCGGCTTGAGTACCGGGAATTCCGCCCATACCGGCGAACATCAAAGTATTGCCGGCCGCTCCAATGCCGCCCAGCATTTGATTCCAGCTTTGTGCCGCTCCGAGGTCGCCTTGCGCGAGGGCTTGCTGTGCACCGACTTGGGTGTTGGCCAGGTAGTTGGCGCCGGAGAGTGTATTTTGGGCTGCCAGATTTCTGGCGTTGATGTTTTGCCCCCCTGCCCATTGGGCCGCCCCGGTGCCGAGTGTGCCGGCGTACTCCGCGGCTTGTAGTGCGCCTTGGCCGGCTGTTGTGGATGCGCCTACGCCCATATTGGCGAGCGTGGCCAAGCGATTGAAGTTCTGGTTATAGAGATTGCTCGCGCGTTCGAATGCCGTGCCGGCGTAATCCTGTGTGTAGCGCTGCAGAGACTTCATGGCGCCACCGGATCCGGTGAGGCCGGCGGCCGCCGCGGCCCGGTTGGCGGCTTGCTGGCCTTGCTGGAGCTGGAATTGATAGGCAGGACTGTACTGCGCCATCATGGAGGCTGTGAACGGCTTTGCCGCTTCCGGCAACTGGCCGGCGGCCGTCGCTCCTACGTCTATGTAAGGGGAGAGCAGGTTCTTGAGATTCTCGGCTGCCGTGGTGGCTCCGGCGCCGGCCGTAGTGGCTGCCTCCGTAACTCCCTGGCCGGCTTGGGCGGCCGTTGCCAGGATTTCCGGGTTGACCTGCTCTATCGCGCGCGTTACGGTCTCGCCGGCCTGGCCGTAGCCTTTTTGCAATTTCTCCGCGGCATGGTGGGAGGCTCGAGCTCCCTGGATTCCCCCTATTACGGATGTGACTAGACTCGGCATTTCAGCCTCCTACCGAACGTCCCAACAGGACTAGGTCCTGCAATGTGCCGTCTTTCAAGAACGCCTGCTGTTGGCGTCCCACGTAATGCATCCCCAAGAAATGCGTGCCGTACGCGATCGCCGGCTTGTTGCTCTCCGGTACCGCGGCCGTGAGGCGCCGGCACGGAGTATGCTTCGATATCCATGGGATGAATTCGTGTGCCGCCTCGCGTTTCTGGTTTGTGGAGACTCCCTGAATCATCACCACATGGAGCTCCCAGCACACGCTGTTCTGTGGCATGAGGGTAAACAGACCCACCAGTCCCGGGTTGCCGGCGATGATGTACCAAATCCCGGGATGTGCATGGACCTCAAACTCGGATATCGGGGGAAGCGAATCATCTCCAATCCGGTGGTAGACATCCGGGTGCGTCAGGATATTCTCGACCCATCGGTAGTTCTTGGTCCGGTGAAACTCCATCAGGTGCGCGCGAGAGTTCCCATGTAGGCGTAGTTCCGGCGTAAAACGGCAGGGAATAAAACTTCCAGACAAGCCTGGGTCTCCCATACCTCATTGGGTGGGTAGTCGATGTGTTCCAATGCGGCCTGGGTTTCATTGACGTTGCTTGCTGGAGGATTCGTTCCAGGCCATTCGAGAACGGCTTGTGTCTCGCGTACATCGTTGAGCGGAAAGTCCGTATGCTCGAGAACGGCCTGTGTTTCCCGTACATCGGCGGCCGGTGGTGGTGCACCAATGAAGACCAGCGTCTCGACCGCAACCTGAGTAACGCGCGCGTTGCTGACGCCGGGAGTAACCAGCGTTTCGACCGCGATCTGGGTGACGCGGGCGTTGGCAACACCCGGAGTAACCAGCGTCTCGATCGCAACTTGCGTTACTAGGTTTGCCACTTACGATATACACTTTTCGCCAAATTCCCCACCGTTGACCCCCGCCGCTGTCCATGCCGTACTGGTCGCCGGATCGGTCTCCCAAATCTGCCGGTCCATGAGATAGGACGTCGTGAGCGAGAATACCGAGGAACCATCAAAATTCGTTCCGCCGCTCGAACGGTATTCGGCCGAGATCGTCCGCGCCGCGGCATCGTCCTTGCGAGCGGTGAGAACCGCCTGAATGCCGGCGATCGGCCCAGTGGGTGAGATCGCCGGAAATTTGTAGGTATCAATCTGGCCAGGGGTGGCGCTCGACACGTAGGTGGTATCGTCATCGGGGCTGGGAGTATCGTCCACTTGCGTATAGTGCGTCGTGCCGGAGTTAGGGGTCCACGTTAAATTCGTGCTTGGAGAGCTCGTGTTGTCCGCATTCGGCAGGGTGGTCAAGACCCGGCAGTCTCCCAAAAACGTATTGTTGGTCGAACCGGAGGAATTCAGAATATAGACGTCATCGATGGTATAACTGAATCCAGAGAAATCGCCTACCGATAGCTGGATTCCGTTAGTGCTCGTGTTGCCGGTGGACTGTGTGTTGCCGGTGCCTGAGATCTTGGTCACACCGTCCACGCGCACCTCGAATGCGCCCGCGGAGCCAATGGTCGCCTTGACTTCGATGTAATACCACGTGCCCGTCACGAGGACCGTGGGAGAGGTGCCCAGGACCGTGCTCCCGCGATTGAAGGTCAGGGTATTGGTGGATAGACGCAGGCTGCACTGCTCGCTCGAGGCGTCCATGAACGTCCACACCGGGCCGGTATAGCTGAGGCTGGATGCGCGGTAGGCAAAGCCCATGACCCGCGTAACCACTGCGCTCAGTTGCCCCTGTGTCAGGGCTATCTTGGAGTTGGATGCCCCGATATCCGCCACCGCGTTGCCGCCGAACCGCCCCCCGGTGAAGTTCGCGTGCGAATCGGTATCCCATTTGCGACCGAGGTTGGTAGTGTTGTTGTAGTGGTCGAAGCCGTCGATGAATTCCAGGGACATGCGTTACACCGTCCTTGTGATTCCGAGTTGCAATCCGTTGATCTCGGTCTTGGTCCAGTCCGCTGCCGTGAACAGGCTTTTGCGCTCCGTCTGGATGTTGTAGAGGTAGCTGGTCGCGCTGGGATAATACCCATTGGGCGGAAGGAAGTTGTGGCCTGACGCCTGCACGATCTCCGTCCCGCTGGACTTCCAAAGCCCCTTGACCGCGGCGTCGCCTTCGTCGCTTTTTACCACACACCACAGCGCCTGCACGCCTTTGATGACGCCTACAAAGGCGGGGTCGATGTCATCGAGGTTGTAGAGGTCTTTTAAGCCTGTGCTGGCCGCCGCAACATAAGTCACGTTGTCGTCTGCCGGGTGCTCCATGACTTTGGTGTAATTCGCGCCTGCTCCATTCGGCGTCCATGCGGAGGAATCGCCTACGTTATTCGGATACAAGACGCCAATTCTGATATCTCCGAGGAATTCGGTGTCGGTGACATAGAGATCGTCTATGATGCAGTTGAAACCGCCGCCCGGACCTTCTGTCAAGATGCGGTTAAATTTAAGCCCGGGCTGCCCGGAACCGTGGGTATAGTCCCAATTCAAGATCTCTACCCCATTGACCCGGGCAGTTGCCACGATATGAGCGGGAGGTCCGCCGTCTACCGTGGCTTGCGTTTCAAAGTAATACCAGCGTTCCGTGCTCATGACAAATATGGAAGGGGGGCCGGTTGCCCCGGTGGCATTGAAGCCGAAATGAAACCGCAACCGTCCGTCGCCCACATGCTCCAGCCTCAGATCCAAGTTATTGACGGTATTCAGGAGTGAGATGATACTGTTAGCAAATCCCTGGGTCTTATAGGCCACACCCATCGTCATCGTGGTGTATTCCGCATTGAGGGTTTTGCTGGGGAAATTGAGTGCCCCGGCTTGCATACCGTTGCCGGTACGCCCCGGCACGATCGATGCGGTGGTCTGTGTTGTCCACTTACGCGACATTTGAGGAGCCGAATAGTGATCGAAGGAATCAATGAACAGCAAATTTGCCACTTACTAGACCCTCCACCGGAGCACGATGGTGTACACGTTGGTCCCGTCCGATTCGAGGATGTCGCTTGAGAGGATGTCGTCTAACTGCAATTCGAATGGATCGGTGGCGAATACGTCCTGTGTGATGACCGTGCCGGCGTCTGTTCCTGCCGGAACTGTCAATTTGCCGGCGCCAAAGATCGAATTTCGGGTGGTTGAGAAATCCTGGCCCACTCTCGTAATCAGGATGTCGAAGGTGAAGTCCGCTGCCACATCTCCTTTAGGTACGATGTCCGCTGCTACCGCAATACCTCCCCGCTGCACGGGAAGCAGGTTCGTGACGTTCGATGCTATTGCGGTGTCGTAGATGACGAAGGTCGCCTCCTCCAGGTCCTCGACCGAGAGTTCGCCCATGTCCTGGAGTTGCTCGAGCAGAAGTTGTCCTGATCGGGTGACCGTGCCGTCTCCGTTGACGATGCGCATCGTCCGCGGCACCACTGGGATGGGTGTCTGCTTCAGATTGTTGCGGTTGATGATGGGCATCAGTGCCAGGTGGCGTCTACGTAATTGAGGTAGGCGTTACAGAGCGACACGTCCACTGACGGATTAAGAGACTGCGAGAAGAACGTCTTCCAGGTTTGCGTGCGCGTGTCGCTGTAGGCCAAGGTGAGCGTGACGCCTCCGCTCTCGGAGGCCTGCGAGGAGTCCAGTTGCCAGATGCGATCACGTCCGTTGCCTAAACGGTTCCAGAAGATTCTTTGCTCGCCTAATACGTCGCAATCGATTTCGAATCGCGCATAGAACCGCCGCATGTTCTCCAAGGTCAGATGTGGTGCGCGGCGCCGGCGCACGATCATAGTCCCGTTGTCCGTCTTCCATTCCGTCGAGAGCGTATAGATATTCCCGTTCTCCCAGTCGCCCACATAGTGCTCTTCCGGAGTGGCGCCGAGGGCCACTACACAATGGACCCAGGAGCGGATGCGGTCCCATCCGGTGCCGTCCCACCAGCCGCGTTGATGCCACCATCCGGTGGTCATATCGAATGCCCAGGTGGCATTGGCTGCCGGGAAGCTGATCACCCAACATTCGTGGCCGTTGATCATTTCGGTGTAGGACACGGCGTCGGTGACGTCCGTGTATTTTTTCCAGGCTGCCTCTACGCCCGGTGTCGAGACGACGACGGGATTGTAGCCGGTGGCGTGGTAGGCCTTGCGCGTGCCGCGCCGCACGTCCATTCCGACCCAGGCGACTCCGTTGCCTAACCGGGTGACGGAGTATTGGGCCTGACACCCGAGATGCATCACGGCGCCCTGATCTGGAGCAAAGGGCGTATCTGCGTTGCCGATGTTGCGCCAGACCTGCGTGGATTCCAGGTCGCCCATGGTGTAGAGCTCTTCGTGATCGGCGTAGAGGGCCGCGACGTTGTCCGGGTAGTTGGCTTTGACGAAGAAGTCGAGTGGACTCCACCGCGTGCCCTGGTTGATGTCGGAGTAGTAGACCGTTTTCGTGCGGGGGTATGGCGTGACAAAAAAATAGCCATCCAAGAACGCCCCCTGGCTAGCCGTGACCAGCATGGCCGGTATCGTGCCCGTTCCACCTGTGGCGCCGGCCGTGCCGGCATCGGGCGATAGAAGGGCGTCTCCGGTCGGTTCGAGATTGGGATCGTAGACCAGGCCGATAATCGTGTAGCTGCCCGGTGTCCATCCGGTGCCCCCTGTAATGGTCAAGGTGGTGCCGATCTCGCTGGGGCCGAATACTCGGGTAGCCGAATGAACCATGTTGGGGGTAATCAGTTCGAGGTCTGTGTAGCTGATGTTGCCCAGCCACTCGATTCCTACGCCGAGACCGGATCCCGGTTCGCCCCAGGAACTCCCGCCGATCGCTTCGCCCTGTGCATTCACGGAGACGATCACTTGGGATTGGATAATGAACCCCGCGCCTTCGGTGATTTGGATGGTGCGACCTACATCCGAGGCGTCGAATATCCCTCCGGTGGGAGTCGTCAGGGTTTTCCCGGTGGCGTCGTCCGGATCGATCAAGAGGTCCGTCAATAAGTCCGAGAACTGACACGGCACCGGGCCGTTGCCCCTGTCCACATAGGCCTGGCCGGCTGAGACGATCAGGATTTCCGTGCCGTTGAAGAAGCATTGCACCGGGAGGTCGTTGTCCCCGATCGTCCCGCCCGCTGGCCCGTCCCCGCTCGAGCCCGGGAATCCGGGGACGGATCTATCGGTGAAGCTTCCGTCTGCGAAGACTTCGTAGAAGGAGTCGCCTCCCGCGGCAAACAATCGGAACTCGCCGGGAAAGACGCCACGCACCGGGGTTTTCGGGAGGGTCGTGAACAGCTTTATCCCGGGCGTGCGGATTAAGGAGCACCGGACATTTTTGTCCGTTACGTTCGTGCCCTGGTCATTGACACTGACCGCGTTGCGCTCCGGGATCCAGTTCATCGTCAATTCGGACTGGATGTTGGGGCTGAAGGGAGTGTTGAAGGGTCCTGTGAAGGCGTCGAAACGGGGCATGTTATTGTCCCCTCTTCGGAGGCATGCCGGTGTGGTAGTCGAAGTCCGGCCGATCGGCCTGTTCCTCCTGTGGGAGTCCAGAGAGGCGCCGGAGAGCCAGCAGCAGCAACCCCAATTCCTGGATGAGCTCCTCAAGCTTAAACAGCGTGATCCTGAGCTCTTCCTGCTGTGTCATTGGCCGGGATAGTTGGGAATTGTGCCAGTGAGATAGTTGAAATCCCCGGATGCTCCGGAGGTCCGGCAGCTTGTGCCATAGTCCGCACTTGAGATGCGCGGCGGAAGGTTGTTGTTGATCTGTGCGCTATCTCGCGCTTTGAGTGCGCGCCTTGCCAGGTTGAGCGGCATCTCCGTGCCCCAGATATCCACCAACTCTTCCGCCAGTGTGAGCGTCAGAGCGGCCTGGTAGGCCGGCGGCGCGATGAAAATATCGTCCAACGTCGCGAACTGCTCGAGCAATACCATGGTCTCGAGACGCACGCCGTACGGGAATGTGGCGACGGGCCAGAACCATAACTGTCCATAGGGAACATCCGGCTGATAGTAGACGTCCGTGGGCTGCGTGGAGGTCATGCCCTTCACTGATTGCGCTGCCCACCAGGCGTTGTCCCGGACGTTGATGAAGACATCCGTAGGCGGACTGCTGTTGGTCAGTACGACACTCGCCGAGATGATGTCCGATGGTCGTGGAGCATTGAAGTCTGGGGCAGGAAGTCCGGGGCCGATGAGGTAGGGCTGATGGTTGGGGGTGAGCGTAAACTCCCGGAATGTGGTGGTCCATGCATAGCATCCCCGGGCAGACCAGGCGTCGATTTGCTGGTTGAGATAAATCAGTCCGTCCTGCAGTTCGTTGTCGGAGTTATAGCCCTGCGGACGTTTCAGGATCCGGGCTTCCCGGAACGCGATGTAGAGCAGGTCTCTGGCCGTCATGTAAGCCTCTGCCTCTCAGGGCTCAGCTCATGGAACCGTTTCTCAGCCCAACGCCTTTCTCGAACTACTTGGTGGTAAACCGCCACTGCCCCCTTCGTGCTCATGATTGTGCATAACAAGTCATCTATCGTCTGCTGCATTTCATCCCGGTTGTCCCGGCTTTGTATTGCCGCGATTTCATTGACGAACTGGCATTCTGCTTCGGTCATGTGGTCCTCACAGCCGGAGGGGATGTCGGAGTGGGGCCAGCCGGCGGCTGTCCGGGCGCGCTGAAAATCTCGGCGTTGAGTTGCGCGATGACGGATTTGGTTTGCGCTTCGGCGTTCGCTAATTCCTGTGTGAGCGGACGTTGGAACGCGATGCAGAGGTCGGACGCGGCGATCTTGATGACGGCCTCCGTATACCCGGGCGCCAGTTCTACGGTGCCGGTTTGAGAGGGTAATTGCGGGATGGCCTGGAACGTCCACAGCACGATGTTTCCCGCTGCCGGCATGGGGCTGACGTAGATAATGCCCGTGGGGAATCCGTTGTCGTAGAACAGGTCTTCGACATAAATCCCCGTGCGCGACTTGTCCGCTACCGAAGCCCACTGCTCCGCGCTGTCGATACTGCACGGACGCTCCACGCCGTTGACCGCTAATACCGAGGCTGATTTGATTTTGATCGGGCGTGCGGTCGCATTCCACGTCAGAGTGGGGCCGTAGGTATAGCTTGCCGCTCCGGAGAGGGTATATTGCTCCCGCTTGAGACCGACCATGGAGAGCTTTTCGGCACTCAAGGAGTCGAGCTTGCGGTTGATCACCCTAAACGCGAGGGACATGTCATCCGTGTTGGGGATTTGTCCCTGGGCGTAAGCCCCCACATAGATCAAGGAATCCGTGAGGATATCCGCGATTTGGCTGGTCATGGTTTATGTCGTTGCGGGCGGCCCGCACTCGAGCTCTTCGTCCGTGATGGAGCGCAGCCAGTTGGGGCGTGGTCCGGCGTTGCAGAGCCAATCAATCACGCCTTGCGCCTGCGCGGCGGGTGTGGCTGGGTCGGCCACCGCGACGCCGTTCAGAATCTGAATCTTGTCATACGTGCCCCAACACGATGCGGTGTTGAGCACGTGCGTCTGGCATGGCTCGTCCAAGGTAAGCGCCTTGGACGCCATGATCTTGAGCATTTCGTCATAACGTGTCGGTTGACGTGTGGGGGTCATGGTTTCCTTCTCCTTATGGCTTCTTCTTCACTGCAGGCGCAGGTTGTGCGGGTGCCGGCGCCGGTTTCGTGGGGTTGGCGCTCTCCGGCTTGTCCTCTGCTTTGGCTGGTGCCGGTGCGGGCGTGCCCTCCGGTGGATAAGGCTCTTCCTGGTAGCCCTGGCTCTCGAGCTGCTCTTTCTCTTTCTCGTCCCGGGCTGCCTTGGTGAGCCGCTTTTCGTGGTGGTACAGCAAAAACGGGTATTCTTCAATTGCTGGATCGGCCATTGTTGAAATCTCCTCTCTTAGGACGCTTTCTTTTTCTTGAGCTCGCGAGTGAGTTCTTTGGCCTCGAGCTCTTCCTGTGCTGTCAGTTCCACTTCGGGCGGCGCGGACGCTACCGGGTTCTCGCTCCATCCTTCGGCTAACATCCGCTGCCGTTCGTCGTAAGTGCGCGCCGGACGGTTCTGTCCGGTCGAGTGGTTGTACAGCAGGATGGGGTATTCGCGGTAGATGTAGGGCGGCACCGGAGGCTTGTTGAGGTCGAACTCTTTCGTGCCGCCCGCTTCTTTCTGGTCGAGCTGGTCTAATACCCGGCGCAATCGCACGCGGTCTTCATAACTGAACGTGGTGCTATCGGTATCGGTGTTCGGAAACATAGGGGTGTCGTCTTTCTGGGCGAGGCCATAGATGGCTTCCATGGCCTCGTGCCGTTGTTGATCGGTCAGGTTCGAGGGTCGCAGCCCAACCGCTTCGTTCATGGGCATGAAGCTAGAAGGCGCCCGTGGCGCCGGCATAGACCGTGTAGGTTTCCTGCCCCGGGTTCACGTTGGTCAAGATCACCTTGTAGGGACGGGTGTTGGACTGCGCTACGGATGTGGATGCAGGGCTGAGCGTAACTCCGGCGCCGGCTGCCAGCGTAATCGCTATAGCCGTGCCCGAAGTATTCCGGAGCTCGAATTCGAATGAGGTGCCCACCATAGCTCCCTGGATGGCCTGCACCAGCGAAGCGGCGGAAGGTAGCGTATCGGTACGTGCGCCTCCGTTGCCGTCCCGGAGGATCATGCCGCCCATTACCTGGGTCGTCGTGTAGGTGACGTTGCCGGCCGTCGAGATGGTGACCGGCACAACCATGGGATAGACCAGCGATTGGAAACGCGGATCCTGTAGACCGAAATGTGTGGCTACTCCTGGCATCTTTCTCCTCCTATGCTCCGAGCACCGCTACGGCGCCGTTCTGCTGATACAGATTGCCAAACCCGATGAGCGAGTCGAAGCGATTCACTTGCATACTTCTCACTGGATCCCAGGCAATCACCTTGCGGAGAGCGATTCCGCTGTCCGGGTCCTGTTGCTGTGCGGAGGATTCGACGGCCTTTGGCAGATACAGCTTGCCCCCTACCAGAGCAAACGCCTCGCGCGACAGACCCAGTCCTACGGTGCCACTCTTCCCGTTCGGGTTGCTGGTTCCGGGCCACAGCGTGAGAGCCGCGTTGTTGAGCGGAAGAGCATCCACATTCTGGTATTGCGAGCCCGGTCCATAGATCGCCGGCAGGATGGAGATGCTGTTGCTGCCGGCCGCTAGGGTGTAGTTGGCCGTAGCCGTGAAGGTCCGCAATGTGGCCGGACCTGCGGATCGCCGGGTCATCGGGTTGACCATATTGACCGCGGCGATACTGAATTTGTCGCCGGCCTTGATGGTGTCGCCCGCGGTTCCGGTGATGAGCAGGCTGGCGCCCGATTGGCCGGAGCCCGTCACCGTGACGTTCGAGGCCCAGGTGCCGGCGGTGTGGGTATACAGCGAGTTCGATTCGTAGAAATCGAACGCCGCAAGCACACCGATGTTGCCTTGCTTCCACATGCGGATGATCTGGTCCGAGGGATGGAACACGTTGGTGATGTTCGATCCGAGAGAGGTCATCATTGAGGAAGAGATCAGCATGCACCGCTTTCCTGGCATGCACGCTTCTTTTTCGAGCACAGCCCGTGCCTGATAGTAGGTGTTTACCGTGGTCGGATCCGTGCCCAATACTCCTACGAAGTTTGAGGCGTTGACGTACGCAAAGTAGGCCGCTCCGGAGTCGATGTCCTGCGCGATCGCCGCGGCCGCGGGGGACCAGTAGTTTTCTCGCAGCTCTTCTTCTGAGCGCTCGAGCTTGACCGCACGTTCATAGTCGTCCCATTCAAACGGCACCTGGATCCAGGTATCGAGCGACACGGTAGTTGAGATGCGATTGATTCCCTGTGGGGCGTATCCCATGCCTTGGACCGTGAGGAAGCGTTGCGGGAATTTGATTTGGATCGTGGAGCCTGGGGCGAATTCCTTGTTGAAATCCTTCTCCCAGTTCCGATTGAAGTATTCACTGCACACCAGACGGTTGACCAGCAGGCGTAAGATTTCCATGCTGACCCAGTTGGTGTTGATGAA
>Ga0126377_10003641_pt1 | contig 10987 bp, 12 predicted proteins | sample PanSoiMetPlot_22_FD_92647 | JGI IMG/M metagenome (GOLD analysis project Ga0126377, IMG submission 92647) | Tropical forest soil microbial communities from Panama - MetaG Plot_22 | ecosystem: Environmental > Terrestrial > Soil > Tropical forest > Bulk soil | place: Panama | collected 2016-02-17
ACCGACAGCTGGTACTTGACGTTGAGCTTCGGGGTGCCGAACTGCTGCGCCGAGGGGACGCCGAGGATGGGCGTCTTCAGCCAGAAGCGGAGCGTCCCGAAGGCCGCGGCAGAGGGGACGCCAGCGTTCGGGCTGATAACCGTCCCGATCTTGATCGAGACCGTGGAGAAGGCCTGCGCCGAGGGGATCCCGGCGACAGCGCGGGTCGAGGTGCCCTTCGCGACGACCGCGCCGAAGGCCTGCTCCGAGGCGAGGCCGGGGATCGCCGTCGTGACCGTGGTCTTGAAGGCGAGCGCCCCGAACTGCTGCGCGGAGCCGACACCTGCGACCGACTGCGAGACCGTCGTCTTGACGGTGACGAGGCCGAAGCTCTGGGCTGAGGGGACGCCGCCCGGGTAGCCAGCCGTCCTGACCGAGACGGTGACCTGCCCGAACTGGCTGGTGATCGTGCCCCCGACGAGGTGGCCGTCGCCGCAGATCACCTGCCCGGTGATCGAGGGGGCGTAGCCGGGGGGATAGACACTCCCGACTTGGACGGTCTGTGGCGGCGGGGGTGGCCCTACGTTGCCGGTGATCGTCCCGAACGCGCTGGGCGAGTCGACGCCCGTGACTGGGACCTTCACGGGGACCAGCGCCACCTGCACCTCGACGGTGACCGCCCGGTAGGCGGCGTTGTTCCCCATGCTCGAGACCGAATCGGTGCCGGGGTTGGCGACTAATCCCGAGCGCGTATGGAGGGCGATCAGCCCGTTCGGGCTAGCCGGCTGGACGACCTGATTCGTCCAACTGCCCGGTGGGGTGGCGACAGGCGCGGCAGCTGTGCCGCGTGTCCCGATCCGCACCCCCCACGATGTCCCATCGAGCTTCTGGAGCGTCAGCGCCGGGTAGACGATGGTCGCCGTGTTGTTGCCGTTGCCTACCGAGGAGAAGCTCTGCCCAAGATCCAGTCGCTCGCCGGGGACCGGACGGAGGACGAGCACAACGATGTGCGTGGCGTTCGCCCAGACACCGCTCGTTGTGTCACCCGCCGCGGTCGCTAGGGCGTAGGAGACGTTCAGGTAGAGGGAGTTGGCCCCACCCCCTTGGAGCGGGATCCAGAGTGGAACGGTGCCGCCCTGTGATGGGGAGGTGACGAACGTCGTCGCGCCGCGAGCGGCGAGGATGATCGTGTCGCCGGCCTGGTGCGCCGGGATCGGACAACTCGTTCCCGCAGCCGACGCCGAGCCGACGATGGAGGCCACGGGCTACCTCCTCAGAGCTTGGCGATGAACGGTGCCGCGTTGGCCCACTGGATCGTGATGTCGCCGCCGTTCGGGGTGACCGTGAAGCCGTCGATGTAGAAGAGCAGCGGCGAGGTGGCCGGCGTGCCGGTGTCCTTGAAGCAGGCGAGGCAGTCGATGGCCGCACCGGAGGGCACTGCCACGAAGGTCGCATCCGCCGCGTCGAAGCAGCCCGGGTCTGCGCCAGCCCCGTTGGCGGTCTTCGAGCCGAGCGTCACGTCGGTCACGAGGGCCGCGGGGAGCGAGGAGAGGAACTGGTGCGCTTGCGCGAACGTGTAGGCCGAGACGCGCATCAGCCTGACCTTGATCGCCGTGCCGCCGGCCGTGACGTCTCCGATGGTGCCCTTCCAGAACTCCTGCAGGGCGAGGTTGTAGTGGGCGGACGCCATCAGACGTTCACCTCCTGGCGGGTGGCGAGGAGCGCCTGCTGCTCCTGCTCGTCGTAGTCGCGGGACAGCTGGCCCTCGGCATAGCCGAGCACGACGTAGCGGTCGGCCTCGTCGTCGGGAAGCTCGATCTCTTCCCCGGCAACGTGCTCGCCCACGGAGTGGATCAACTTGACCTTGCTCACGTTGCCTCCCTCTCTCCTCGATCAAGCTCCTCGCGCATCCGCTCGATCTCCTCGTCGGTGTCGAAGCCGCCACGCAGGTCGACCTCGCCCTGGTACATCCGCTCGAAGAAGTCCGCCTGCTGCTCGCGAACGAAGATCCCGCAGACGGGGCAGACCACCGGCCAGGGGATCTCGAACGGCTCGCGGCAGTTGGCGCACATCCGCCCGAGCCTCATCCGCTCGATGTTGTCGGCGGTCTCGATGGTGCGGACGCCGCCGAAGACGCGGCCGTCGCGGGTCTCGAAGACGTGGTCGTCGGCCTCCTCGATCCCGAGCACGGGGTCGACCTGCCGCCAGCGCTCCATCAGGCGGTGACCTCTTCCTCCCTGTCCATCGACTCGTTCGAGAGCGCGTCGACCAGCGCGTCGATCACCGCCGGCCGGCGCGGCCCGTCCGAGTGCTCGTAGGCGAGGACGTAGTTGAGGTCGTGCCCCTCATCGATCAGCTTGCGGATCAGCTGCGCGGGCGAGCCGCGGTAGCTGTCGTACTTCGGCCACGGCGGGGTGAGCACGATGACCGGGCAGGGGGCGACGTCGCCGTAGTACTCGAGCGCGGTCAGCTGCTCGTCTACGAAGCGCTTGGTCTCGTCCTCCCAGCCCAACTCGCGGGCCGCGGCGTCCGAGTCGAACAGGCCGATCCGGTAGTCGAGCGGCACCATCGATGCCTCGTCCTGCTCCTGGTACCAGCCCTGGAAGTTGAAGCGGCCGAGCGCGAAGTCGCGCTCCTCCGCGGTCAGCCCGTAGGGCGCGAACTGGGCGAGGATCCCGCGCTGGATCACGCGCACCTGTCCCGTCGCGAATGGCTCCACGATCTCCGGACGGATCTGCACGACCAGCCGTCCGTACTTCGAGACGAACCTCATGGGTCTCCTTTCGGGATCCCAGAGGCACGCAGAGGGAGCCAATGGCCGTCCGCTCCCTCCGCGTGGATGTCTGCCCCTGGGCTGTGTTCTCCTAGGTGGGCGCGATGCAGCCCTTGAGGATGCCGTGCGCCTTCTCGTTGGAGATCTCGAACGTCGCCTCCTGCAGGTACTCCTGCGCGTAGGTGTCCTTGCCGCGAGGCTGCCGGTCGGTCAGCAGCTTCGAGGAGCGGTCACGCAACGGCCGGAACTCGACGTAGTCCATGTCGACCAGGAAGGCGTAGGTGCCGTAGCCCTTGCCGGTCGTGGGGAACTCGCCCCACTCCTTCTTGACCACGACCGGGACCCGGTAGCCATACGCGCCGGAGATGAAGGCGTCGACCTGCACGCCGAACACGTTCTCCGGAGTCGGTGCCCACTGGGTACCCATGCCGACCCTCGTCCAGGCCGAGAAGTTCTGCACGACCAGCGGCGATGCGAACAGCACCTTGTTGGTCGAGCCGTACTGGAAGACCTGGGCGAGGAAGTTGTCGAACGCGGCCGGCGTGATCACCGCGCCGTTGGAGTCGAGGACGTAGGACTGGATGAACTCGATCAGCCCACCACAGGTGCCCTGCGGCTCGTTCTCCGGCGGGACAGCGGCGGCGTAGGAGCGAGCGCCGAAGAAGGCGAGGTGCTCCCACTTCCGCTTGTCCTCGATGGCCTTGCGCACACCCTCACGCGCCGGCTCCCGACCTCCGTACCACTCGACCGCGATGGCCGTGTTGGTGAAGGCCCAGGGCGTCCGGACGATCTGGGTGTAGTTGAAGCCGAGCACGCGCTGCAGGTAGCGCGGCACGGGGAAGTCCGCGCCCTGCGGCTGGGCATCCGCCACGACGAGCAGCACGTCGGAGGCGTTGACCGCTGCGCCTGCCGCCGAGCCGACGGTGCGGGCGACGGTGAGCGTGTCGGTCGAGACCGCGGTGACGCGGTACGCCTCGTTTGTCCGCATGTTGCGGAGGATGTCGTTCGGCTGGACGATCTTCCCGTGGCCGGCGGCGAGGACGAGCGTGTCCGAGCCGGCCGCGGGCGGGACGTTGGCGTTCGCGGTCTGGATCGTGACCATCCGCGGGAACAGGTCTTCCTCGACCCAGTTCACCTTCTCGCGGATCGCGACCCGCCGAGGCAGGCGCGACATCATGGTCATGAACTGCGTGTCGTCCGGCTTCAGGCGCTTGAAGCGCTCATCGAAGTCGAGGGGGATGAGGGTCGGATCGCCCTCGACCTCGGCCGTCGACAGGTTGCCCAGCACCGGAGTTCCGGCCATGGGTGTACCTCCACACGTTACGAAGGGTCATCGGTTCACTCCCTTCGGCGTGCGGGGTGTCTCTGGGGAAGAGGCCCGCGCCTACTTCGAGTGTGCTTCCCACTCGGCATCGAGCGCCTCGAGTGTGAGGCCCGGAGCGATCATCCGCTGTCGGGGTGTCTCCACTGCGGCGGGCGATGCCTGGGACGAAGTTACCATCGCTTCCTCGCGAGCGGCGGCTCCGTCCTGGGAAGCCTTCTGCTTGACCCGCGCCTTTGCGGAGCGCACGGTGGCGCTCGAGGCACGGGCGATCTCGTAGATCCCGACCAGACCGCGTGCGGCCTCGCCAGGGTCAGGAGAACGGGATGCGGCGACGAGAGGGTGATCGTCGCCAAGATTCTTCACGACCGTGACCATCGCGGCCTCGTACTGCGGCATCTCCGGATAGGCGCTGGTCAGGTCAGCGATGAACTGCGGGTGCTCGTAGACCGGCACCGCGACCGGCTGCACGGCCTGCGCCTGGTACTCGGCCCCGTCGATCAGCTGCGCGGCACGGAGCGCGGGGTAGGGCTGGTCCTGCCCCCACTGGTCGGCTAGCGCTCGCGCCAGATCGAACTCCCCAACTTGCACGGCCTGCTGGATGTAGAGCATCGGGTTGCCCGACTCGAGCGCCGCGCCGACCCACTGCTGCTGCTCCTCGGAGAGGAACGAGGGCGACTGGGCGAAGGCCTGCTGCTGGGCAAGCTCCGAGTTCAGCTGCTCGATCTGCTGCCGCAGCCGGCCGTTCTCGGCCCCCTGGCGCGACATCAGCCGCTGTAGCTCGACCGCCCCCTTGAGCGCCTTCTGCGAATCGCCGTCGTAGCGGGCGAGGTAGGCCTGGACCTCAGGATCAGCGGCCGGCTCGTCCGAAGGCTCCTCCTCTTCCCCTTCGGGGGCCTCCTCCGAGGTGTCGTCGCCCTCCTCCTCAGGTCCAGGCTCCTCGTCCTCCTCCCCTTCGGTCTCCTCCTCCGGCTCCTCGCCTTCGGTCTCCTCCGCGGGAGTCTCTTGTGCGTCGTCTTCACGCTCACCTTCTTCGTCGGGGGTCGGCTCGTCATCGGCCGGCGGCTCCTCGGTCAGGCCGGCGATCTGGTCGAACTCCTCCATCGAGAAGATGTGCGGGTGCTGGCTACTCAACGCTCACTCCTTCCGGCTGGATGCCCTGCGAGCGCAGGAACTGCTCCAGCTTGTTCTCGGCTCCGGTGGGGACGGCGAGTAGGTAGCGCATCCCCTGGATGAAGCCCCGCCAGTAGACGATGTCGAGATCGTTGACCGGGTCGGCCGGTGCCGCGCCAAGCGTGCGGGCGAGCACCGCCTTCTGGATCCGCTCCTCCTTGAGCGCGATCTCGGCCTCGAAGTCGGGCCACGATGGGTGCTTCGAGAGACCGGTCAGCGCGGCCTGCCGGCGCGTCAGCTGCTCTCGAGCTTCGGGGGTCAGCCGCCGTCTCATGAGGCCGGCGTCCCGCGCATCGCCATCATCTGCTGCATCGACGCCTCAGGCGAGAGCGAAGGCACGTCGCCTGCGGTCGAGGGGGCCATAGGACCTGCCGCCGCGCCCGGGTTCGTAACCCCGTTCCCCTGAGGGGCAGGGATCCCGGGGATCCCGGGCACGGCCCCTCCCGGCGTCGGGGGAGGAGCACCGGGGGGACCTGCGACGGCAGGTGGCGGCGCTGCAAAGTAGCGCTCCTTGTCTGTGATGTCGAACGCATCGAGGACAAGCTCCTGATACGCCCGCATGTTTGGGGGAGCGCCCAGCTGAGCAGCAATGGGTGCTGTTGAAGCCGTCAGCTGGAGTAGGGCCTGGGCCTCTGCGCGGCGCTCCTGCCGGAGCAGGGAGTCGGAGGTGACGTCGATCATCACGTCGAAGTCACCCTGGAGGTCGAGCGGCGAGACGGTCTTGTACGCGGCTGCGCCGGCAGGGCCAAGCAGCCTGACGACACGGTCGTCGCGGAGGAACTGCTGGTAGAGGAGCAGGAAGTGCTTGCCGAGCTTCGCGTACGACCAGAGGTAGTGCTGCTTGCGGGTCTGGATGATCCGCTGCGCGATGGAGGTGATGATCGAGACGCCGGTCGCGGTCTCCTGATCGATGGAGCCTGAGTCGACGCCGCCGGCCATCGGCAGCCCGCCCATGATGTTTTGCAGGTCGCCCTTGATCAGTGCCTCTGCCTGCAGCGTGATCGTGGCCGGCGTCGAGTCGATGGGGATCGGCGCGACTTGGCCGGTGTCCTCCACGAACCACTGCGCGTTCGGTGCCCACTCGAACGCTTCGGGGTCATCGACGTCGGAGCGGATCAGCATGATCAGGTTCGAGACCATGCGCAGGACGTCGAGCCGCTGGTTCTGCAGCGTCCAGAGCATCTCCTGCAGCTGCGCGAGCGCCTCGACCACGGAGATCCCGGGGATCTGGAAGGCGTCGGGGACGGAGCTACAGACGATGGCGGGGATCCGTCCGTGCCAGAAGGGGTTCTTGCGGTCGCGGAGCACGACGGCCCTGTTGCCCACCGTGATCACGCGCTCCGGCGTCCAGTACTCGAGCACCTCGACCAGGTCCTTCGTGCGGTCGACGTTGCGCAGCCGCATCTCCCTGTCGGAGGCGTGGTAGGACGGCCCCTTGACCGGGGTCGTCTCCTTCAGCTTCGAGGTGTTCTGCCAGTAGCCGGCCTTCCCCTTGCGCTCGCATGAGGGGATCGACTCCCAGGAGCGGAAGATGACGTACTCGGCCTTCTCGACCGAGGGAGCCTGCGCCGGCCAGAAGAAGTCGCGCACGTCCCACACCTCGGAGCAGGCGTCGTCCTTGACGAGCACGTTCTTCGAGGTGCGCTCCTCGAGCGAGTCGACCGTGTCGATGGTCGCCCCGTAGACGTCGAGGATCTCGAGCGGCTCGTTGATCAGGCGGGTCACGTCGCGGCGCTCCGTCGTCCAGTAGGTCTTCATCACCGAGAGGCCGGCGATCAGGTCCTGCTGCATGAACGGCCGCTGCTTGGGCGCGAACTCGTCCCGCTCGAGTGCGTACTGGAGGACATCCTCGAGCACGTCGGTGCGCTTCGTGCGGGCGATGATCTCCTCGAGCGTCTCCTCCGGCGTCGGCCGCGGCTTCACGTCGAAGCGCGGCTTCGGCTCGAGCATCGTCGCGATCATTCCCTCGATGGTCTGCAGGACGTACGGCGGGGTCACCGCCGAGTGCCAGTCCTCGTCCTCGCGGTAGCTGGTGTCCTTGCCGTTCGATCCCTCGTCCGGCTCCGCGAGCGCCCGGTAGGCGCGGTAGCGCCGCTCGACCTTCTCCACGAAGGCGTTGTGGTAGCGGCGCTCGCAGTCCTCGACGGCCTTGACGACAAGCTCCTTCGCGGAGTCGACGGTCGTCTGGTCGTAGAGATCCTTCTCAGCCAAGGGGTGGCCCCTGTGCCCCGCCCGCCGCGAGTGAGCGCTTGAGGCTCTTCATGTCGCCGGCCTCGTTGGACTGCTGGTTCGCAGCCTTCAGGTCGAGCACGATCTTCAGCGCCTGCGAGGCCTTCGCCCGGTCCGGCTCGTCCTCGTCCAGCTGGATGAAGCGCTGCAGCGCCTCCTCGGCGTCATCGAGCGCGTCCAGCGAGGTGCCCGTGTCGTCATCGGGCTGACCGCCGACGGGGATCTCCGCGGGGCCACCACCCGGCGGGCCACCACCGCCGAGCGCGGACTGCAGATCCATCATGCTCACGCGACTCTCCTCCTCTGCCAGGGATAGACGTGCGTCTTGGCCTTCCGTCGCGGGGGCCGCGCACGCAGTTCGTGCTTGCCGTAGAGGCGGTACATCTCGAGCGCCAGACCGCAGGCGAAGACGCGGTCGTCGTTACAGCCGTCCGCCGCGGCCGGCGAGGGCAGCTGCTTGCGACGGATGAAGGTCCGCCCCTCCATGATCAGTTCGCGAGGCAGCCAGGGGATGGTGCGCTCGCGAATCGCCTGCTCGAGGCCGTTGATCAGGAGGGGACGGGTCTTGTTGTTGATCGGGTAGCCGTAGTTCGCGAGCATCCTCGCGTCGGGCCGGTCCTGAATCGTGTGCCGGTAGAGCTTCGGGTAGTGAGGCCGGCCCTTGCGCCCGTCGCGCAGCGAGATCACGACCGGCTCGCCGTAGCCGCCGCCCATCTCCACCGCGAGGCGGGCGTTCTGGTACCAGCGGCCCAGGAAGTGCAGCTGCTCCGCGAACTCGTCCGCGTCGACCTTCGCGTGGAACTCCGCGCAGATCTTCTGGTTGGAGAGATCGATGACGTAGGCGCAGGAGTAGTCCGTGCCCCGCCCGGTCGCCACGTCCGCGCCGATGGCGTAGTCGTGGCCCTCGAGCGGCCTCTCGTAGACGCGGATCCACCCCTGCGCCGTCTTGTGCCGCTTCGCGCTATTGCCCGTCTCGTCAACGATGAAGCGGAAGCGGTGATCGATCTCCGCGGCGGCGTTCTGCGAGTACCAGGCGAGCGCCTCGAGGTCGAACCAGCACTCGCCCGTGTTGATGAAGGCGTCGTCCGGGGTGCGCGGGAACTGCTCTGCGCGGTCGACCGTGGGGAGCGCTCGAGCGTTCTTCTCGTACCAGGCCTCGTCGCGGTCGGGGTGGAGAGACCAGGGCAGGAACTGCACGTCGATCCCGTAGGCCTCGGCATTGACGTAGAGGTGATGGAAGAAGTTGCCCTCGCCGGTCTGCTCGTTGGAGACGCCGTTGGCCGTCGAGATGACGAGCACCTGCCCGCCGTTGTCGGCCGTGGCGAAGGTCGCCTTCCATGAGTCGCGGGCGTACTCATGACGGGCGTACTCATCAAGCAGCACCAGCGTGGCCGTCTCGCCGTGGCCGGCGCGGCGCGTCGAGGGCAGCCCGACGACGCTCGAGATCCTCCCGTCGGGGAAGGTGAACTCGATCAGCGTGGTCGGGCGAGCGTCCCGCGTCGGCTTGGTGATCTTCGCGTCGAAGCGCAGGTGCCCCGGCAGCGAGAGGAACATGTCGAACAGGCGATTGACGACCTTGATCGCCTCGTCCTCGTTGATCGAGACGATCAGCGCTCGAGTCCCGGGCCTGGTCAGGAGCTTCCACAGCGCGTAGCCCGAGCCGAGCCAGGTGATCCCGATCTGTCTCGCCTTGAGGACGAGGTTGAGCGGATGCGCGATCCACTCGTCAAGGACGCCCCGCTGCCAGTACCAGCCGGCCTGCGGCTCATTCAGGGTGAACTGAAACCGTTCTCCTGTTTTTGCGTCGATGCACTGGACGTGGTCGAGCAGTCCTGCCGGGTGCTCCATCGCCGCTTGTCGCTCTCCGACCCGACGAGCGAGTTCGGCTCTGAGGATGTCCAGTGGGGTCTGCTCGACCGTGGTCATCGGGACCTCCTCAGATCACAGGCACCAGTGGCACCCATCCCTTCCGCTCCAGCGCATGTACGCGCCGGTCAGCGCCTGCCCGAGCGGGTGTGTCCATGTCCAGATCGAGGGATCGACCTTGAAGCCCCGCCGTGCGAACGACGCTCGAGCGTCACCGACGTAGGCGTAGAAGGTCGAGGACATGAACTGGAGCCAGCCGCCTGCGCCTGACCCCTGGTGGTTCATCACGAACGGCCCCCAGCCGCCCTCGCGGTCGGAGATGAAGAGCAGCCAGCCCTCCGTCCCCGGGTAGACGCGCTGCGCGAGCGCGACGGCCGTTCGCCAGTCGCCGGTCGCCGGCAGGTGTTGCCAGAGCCAGCGGCGGATCACGGTCGCCCTGCGCGAGTGGAACAGCAAGCGCTCGCGGGCGATCCGGCAGGTCGTGCTCCAGGGCACCTCGGAGCAGCGGTCGTGCCTCGAGGCCACCATCCAGCCATGGCGCGTGCCGGTGAAGAACCTGACAACCGACGCGCTCTTGTGCAGCTGCGAGTGCTGGCTGGCCTGTGTCGCAGCCGTCGTGCTTGGGACGACGACGAGCGCCGCCGCCGCGATTGCGAGGAGCGCCTTCACGGGCACCTCCTGGTCGCTTGCACGGACGCTCCGTGCCAGCCCCCATCGCCTCTGGCTCCTCCCAGGCCCGAGGCAGGGCGAGGAGCACACTCCGGGGGCCAGCACGCAGCACACGCCTTGTTGTCAGCTTAGGCGTGATGTAAAGACTTTGTTCGGATTTCTCCTGTCTATCCACGCCGATCTCGGAATCGGCTGAGAAAGCTCTCCAGGGATTTCTTGGGCATTCCTGTTGCCCTTGCGGAAGACGCCTGAAATGCGCTGATAAAATGTGCTGGCACATTCCGGTGCACTGGTCAACCGCAAGGAGGAGTTGTGACAGGGAAAGTAAGGACTCGATACCGCTGTGCCATCTGCGGTCGCCGGCTCTACGAGGGCCGCTACGTCTACAGCCGCTGGACGCGGAATCGCTACTGCATCACGGTGCCGTGCGGGCCGAAGCGGAGGGCACGCTGATGCCCGTCCAGGTCGACAACCAGACCGGCTACCCGACGCGGGAGGTCGCCCAGCTGGTCCGCTTCGCCTGCCGCGAGCTTGACGTGACCAGCCCCAACCTGCTCGTCCGCGTGAAGAACTCGACGTGGGGCGTCAAGGGCCGCTACTACTGCCACGCCCGCCTGCACTCGAGCTACGTCTACGACCGCGCCTGGGGGCAGTACAAGGAAATCCGCGTGGACGCCGGCACAGCGAGCCACCTGATCACCATCGGGCTGCCGCCAGCCAGCCACTTCCCGCGAGGGGCGACGTACTACTCGCGCAAGGAGATGCCGCCGCCCTCGACCTGGGAGACGTGGCAGGAGGCGCTCGTCCACGTCGCCGCGCATGAGGCGATGCACCACTTCCAGTGGCTGAAGAAGCCCGCTCGAGCGCGGGGCCGGCGGCGCTGGCAGTTCGTGGAGTCGGAGTGCGACTTCGCCGGCTACCGGATCCTCAAGCGCTGGCGGGCGCGTAAGAAGTAGCCGGCCAACGACCGACTCCCA
>Ga0126377_10003642_pt1 | contig 10983 bp, 10 predicted proteins | sample PanSoiMetPlot_22_FD_92647 | JGI IMG/M metagenome (GOLD analysis project Ga0126377, IMG submission 92647) | Tropical forest soil microbial communities from Panama - MetaG Plot_22 | ecosystem: Environmental > Terrestrial > Soil > Tropical forest > Bulk soil | place: Panama | collected 2016-02-17
CGACGAAGGAGACGGAAATGTTGAGCTACCCAGAGGGCCTTCTCGCTATCAGCCGCCAGCACCGTGACGACCTGATGGCCGAGGCCGAGCGCTGGAGCCTGGTCCGCGAGGCGCGCAACGCGCGGCGCGGGCGCCGCGGGTGGCCTACCCGACGGGGCGGGTCCGCCGACCGAACGGCCCATCTCGGCACTCGCGACGATCCGGACATCCCACTTCACACCGGTACCCTTGCAGCGTGCGGGCCACGCGTAGCGGAGCCAGTCCGGTGATGGTCGGGCGCGGACACGAGCTGCATCGACTGATGCGGCTCGTGTCGTCTTCGCGCCCGCATGTCGCGATCGTGGCTGGCGAACCCGGAATCGGAAAGACGCGACTCATCACCGAGCTGGTCGCCTCGGTCGGGCCGGACACCATCGTGGTTATTGGTGATGCGCAGCCCGGCTCGCTCGGCCGGCCCTACGAACTGCTGCTCGACGCGATCGTCGACATGCCTGCCGACCCTCAATTGGTCCGCGAGGTCCTGGACATGTCACGCAGTCAGGCCGAACGGCTGCGCGCCGCGGTGGGAGTCATCGACGGGCTGATCGGCGACCGACCGGCGGTGATCGTCTTCGAGGACCTGCACTGGGCAGATGCGGAGAGCACGTCACTGTTCGAGCATCTTGCGGATCTGTCCGGACCACGGCTGCTGATCGGCACGTACCGGCCCGCCGAGGTGACTCGCCGACAGCCGGTCGACGCGCTGCTCGCCCGACTGGAACGCCGGCACGAGGTCACCCACGTGATGCTCGAGCGCCTGACCACCGAAGAGACATCCGCGATGCTTGCCGCCGCGACCGGGCGTCCGGCGTCGTACCGCACGGTGATGGGTCTGCACCAGCGCACCGGCGGAAACCCGTTCTACCTCGAGGAGCTGATCCGCGGCCGGCACGGCGACGACCTCGACGAGCTCGCCAGCCAACCGCTGCCGTGGAGCCTTGCCGAAGTGCTGCGCCGCCAGAGCGCCGATCTCGACCCGCCGAGTCGACGGGTGCTCGAGGCGGCCGCGGTGCTCGGTCAGCGCATCCCGTTCGACCTGCTTGCCGCCGTCACCGAGATGAGCGAGACCGAGCTGATCGACTCGCTCCGCCAGCTCGTGGAGCAGGACGTGCTCGTCGAGTCCGGCGAGGACGAATTCGTCTTTCGGCACGCGCTGGTCCGCGAAGCGATCACCGGATCCCTGCTCGGCCGCGAGCGCCGGCGCGTGCACGAGGCAGCGCTCGACGCGTTGCTGGCGCGCCGCTCCGGTGAGGCGACCATCGACGGATCGGACCCGGACACCGATGCTCGCGGACCGCTCGCCGACGGTGACCCGGCGCTGGTCGCCTATCACGCGAATGGCGCGCGGCGCTACGAGGACATGGTCGCCGCGGCCCGCGCCGGCAGCGTGGCCTATCTGCAGATCGGCTCCGTCTACCAGGCGCTGCAGCTTGCGGAGCTCGGCCTCGAACAGTCCGCACACGACACCGTCCTGCTCGGCACCGCGGCACGGGCCGCCTGGCTGGCCGGGTTGTTGGACGACGCGCACGGGTATGCGAAGCGGTGGCGAAACCGTGCCGAAACGCCGTCCGACGAAGTAGACGCGTTGCTGCTGCTGATCCGGCTGACGTACGAGCTGGACGATCCGCACGCGATGCGCGCGGCGATGCACGAGACCGAGCAGCTGCTCAACGCACTGCCGTTCGGCGAACAGGTCGGTCAAGCGATGGCCACGCTCGCGCAGGCGTTCATGCTGACCGACGAGGACGACACGTCGCTGGCGTGGTCACAGCGCGCGCTCGACCTCGCCGAGGCGCACGACCTGCCGCTGTCCCGGCTCGCCGCTTTGGTCGAGATGGGTTCCGTCCTGGTGTCTCGCAAACCGCGCCGCGAACAGGGCCGGGAGATCCTGCTGTCGGCCGCGACCGAAGCGGAGAAGGTCGGCGCGTGGGTGCTGGCCAGCCGGGCAGTGCACAACCTCGCGTTCAACCTGCCGCTGTCGTCGCGGTCCGAACAGGCCGAGTTGCTCGAGCGCATGCGCACCGACGCGGAGCAGGCCGGGTTCGTACACTTCGCGGTCGCGGCGTATTACCAAGGTCTTGCGCTCGTCGCAATCGGCGAAGGCGACCTCGGCGCGGCGCGTGGCTGGGTCGCGAAGGGACGGATGCGCGAATACCGCTTCCGGCAGGCCGGCCGCAAGGCCGACTACCACACCGTGCTACAGGCTGGGCTCGCGCTGGAGGCCGAAGACTTCACGTTGGCCGATCAGATCGTCACGACGCTCAGCGCGATGCCGCTGCCGAATAACGTTCAGGTCGCCGGCCTCGTCTTCCACCTGGCTTGCCGGACCGGTCAGACCGACCGCGCCGCAGACGCGCTGTGCGACGTCATCGACGGACTGGCCGCCCGTGGCCCGGCCGGCGGCGACTTCACGCACGACGTGGTCTCCGCGGCGCTCGCCGCCGGGCTACCGCTGGCCAAGGTACGCGAGCTCGCCGAGGCCGGTCTCGGTGGCATGGCGGAGCCGGGCTGGTCAGATCTCGTGTACGCGCAACTCGACGAGGCCGCCGGACAGCACGCTGCCGCGCTCGCCGGCTACCGGACCGCCGCCGAGGATCTCGCACTGCCGGTCTGGGTACGAGGCACGGCGTACGTCGGCGCAGCGTCCTGCCTGCTCGCACTGGACCGCCCGGCGGACGCGACGGCGGCGGTGTCGGCGGCTGGACCACTGCTGGCGAAGTGGGGCGGCTGGCGGGTGGCGCAGCTCGCGACGCTGCGCGAACGCGTTGGGCTACCGGCGGCTGACGATGACGCGGTCACCGGGCTCGCCGCACTCACGCCGCGCGAACGCGAGGTGGCGCAGCTTGTCGCGGCCGGTCTGACCAATGCCGAGCTTGCCCGTCGGCTCTACATCTCGCCGAAGACCGCGGCCGTCCACGTGTCGAACATCCTGCGCAAGCTCGAGGTCAGCTCGCGAACCTCGGTCGGCGACGCGCTGCGAGCCGCATAGCGTCGCGACACCGTGCGCCGCAAGGCTCGCCACGTTGACGGACTCGGACGCCCGCTCCGTAGCGGCACTCCTCGGGCCGGCCAGGATCGAGGGATCCTGGCCGGCCGGCGGCAGATCAGTCGAACGCGCCGGCGAACATGCCGGGCTGGTACGAACCGCCCTGCTGGTGCACGATCACGGCGAGCCGGTTGGCCGCGTTGATCAGGGCGACCAGGCAGACCAGTGCGGCAACCTGGTCGTCGTCGTAGTGCTTGCGCACCAGTTCCCAAGTGTCATCCGAAACGCCCTGGTAGGCGTCGGCCATCCTGGTGCCCTCCTCGGCGAGCGCAAGCGCGGCCCGCTCAGCCTCCGTGAACACGGTGGACTCGCGCCATGCGGCCACGAGGTTCAGCCGCACCGACGCTTCGCCAGCGGCCGCGGCCTCCTTGGTGTGCATATCGATGCACCACCCGCAGCCGTTGATCTGGCTGGCGCGCAGCGATACGAGTTCCCGCGTCGACGCGGGCAGCGGCGACTGCTGGATCACCAGGCCGGCATTCGCGAACCGCTTGGCGAACTTGGCGCCGACTTCGTTGGTAAACATGTCGATTCGAGGGTCCATGACTCTCCCCACTTGTGGCCTCAGACCTGACGACCACAAGACGTCGGCGCTCGGCGGCTTGTGACGAGAGGATGGCGTGACGTAAGGCACCGCACATTGGTGTCACAGACCTGCGGGCGCCGGTGTCTCTTGTGCGTGGGTGGCTCGTCTAGAGCAATACCGGAGGAGCAGGTGGCCAACGAGAGCGGTGAGCGGGCAGCGGACTCGGGCGGACGACTGGACCATGGCGGGACCACCGATCTCGCTACCGAGGCATTCGTCGGCCATCGGAACCTGCTGTTCACGGTCGCGTACGAGATGCTCGGCTCGGCAGCCGATGCCGAGGACGTCCTACAAGAGACCTGGCTGCGGTGGGCCGGTGTCGATCTCGGCAACGTACGGGACCAGCGCGCATACCTGATCCGGATCACAACGCGTCAAGCGCTGACTCGGCTTCGTACGCTCGGCCGCCGTAAGGAGTCCTACGTTGGCACCTGGTTGCCCGAGCCGTTGCTGACCGCCCCGGACGTGGCCGATGACGTCGAGCTTGCCGAGCATGTCTCGATGGCAATGCTGCTGGTGCTGGAGACGCTCACACACATCGAGCGGGCGGTGTTCGTGCTGCGCGAGGTCTTCGACCTGGACTACGACGAGATCGCCGAAGCCGTGCACAAGAACCTGGACGCGGTACGCCAGATCGCACACCGCGCCCGGGCGCACGTGGCTGCGCGGCGGCCGCGCGAGGTGGTAACCCCGGCTGAGACACGCGACGCGCTCCAGGCGTTCCACCGGGCGGTCGAGGCCGGCGACCTGCAGGGGTTGCTCGATGTCCTCGCGCCGGATGTCGTGCTGCTCGGTGACGGTGGCGGCGTCAAGCAAGCTGTCCTGCGGCCCATCGTCGGTGCCGACAAGGTGGCCCGCCTCGTCACCGCCGGACTGGGCCGGGTAGCGGCCGTGGTGTCGCTGCAGCCGGCACAGGTCAACGGCTATCCAGCGCTGATTGTCCAGCTCGACGGCGTCACCGACACCGTCATCACGATGCGCATCGACGCGGGCCGCATCACGGGGCTGTACGCCGTGCGCAATCCCGCGAAGTTGTCGCACATGCAGCGGGCGACTGCCCTAAGCCGGTGAGTCCGGAGTCCATCGGACGCATCCCGGCGAGCGAATCCAGGCGAATCGGAAGGGGCGCATCGCGTATGCAGTGGCTCCCCCACTTGGACTCGAACCAAGAACCTGCCGGTTAACAGCCGGCTGCTCTGCCAATTGAGCTACAGGGGATCGTCCGCGCTCGACGGCAGCCGCCGACGGTCGGTTCGACCGAATTAGCGTACACGACCGCCTGGGGCCCTCCGCTACTAGTAAGCGCCTGGTGGGCGATTGCGGAGCCGTGAAATCGGGTACCCGTGGGCTGATCCGAACTCCTCGGACGAATCGTGAGGTCGACATGCACGACCGCGATCGCCGGAGGAGGATGTATGACAACGAGGGACACCAAGGCGCAGCGAGGACGTTACCGGTCACCGGGAGGAGATCGACATGCGCGGCAAGATGATGTTTCTGGTCGGAGCGGCGGCTGGCTGGGTGCTCGGCACGCGGGCCGGTCGGGAGAAGTACGACCAGATGATGGCGACCGCCCGCAAGGCGATGGACAACCCGACGGTGCACGAGACCACCGGCCAGTTGCAGGCGCAAGCGAGCAAGCTTCTCGACCAGGGCAAGGAAACGCTCGCGAACAGCAAGCTCGCGGATCGAGTGCGCAACCGCGACGGCCAGACGTCGCTCGAGGACGAGGTCGCCGAACAGAAGATGTCGGCCAACAGCTTCTAGGCACCGAAATCGTCGTGCCGCGGCCGGGCGCTACTCGGCGCGGCGGCTTACGCAACCCAGCGCTTGGCGCGAGCCACGGTCGTCTCCCGGCCGTGGCTGCCAGGCCGCCGCTATTTCAGTAGCTGGCGATGCATGCGGCGCGCGGCCACCGCGAGGCCGACCAGGGTCAGCGCCGCGAGATAGCCGACGTGTACGAGCAAGCCGACCGTCGGATGCCCGAGCGTGATGCCGCGGATCAATGCGACGGACTGATAGAGCGGTGACAGCTCGATCAGCCCTCGAACCCACGCCTGCGAGTAGACGCTCAGCGGCGTGAAGGTCGCGGAGAACAGGAAGAGCGCGATCTGCACGGTCGCCATCACGTCGAAGTCTTGCCAGCTGCGCATGAACGTGGACAGGGCCATGCCGATGCCACCGAATGCGAAGCCGACAAGCAGCGTGGCAGGGAACGCGACCAGCGCCCACAACGCGGTCGTCATGTGCATGATGACCATGATCACGAGGAATGCGGCGGAATAGAGTGCGCCGCGGAACATCGCCCACCACAGCTCACCAAAGGCGATCTCCATCGGGCGCACCGGAGTGGCCAGGACTATGTCGTAGGTCTTCTGGAACTTCATCTTGCCGAAGAAGTTGAACGTCGCCTCGGTCAGCGCGCCGGTCATGGCGGACGACGCGAGCATGGCCGGCGCGACGTACACGGCGTAGCGCACCAGGTGGCCGTCGACCGGGATGCCGTGGATCAACGATCCCACGCCGACGCCGATGGACAGCAGGTAGAGCAGTGGCTCGAAGAAACCCGACACGAGCAGCAGCCAATACGCCGACCGCAGCGCGGTGACGTTGCGTGCGGTCACCGCGGTCGACCGGTGCAGGGCCGCATCGATCCGGACGTACACGGTGGGAGACAGTGCGGAGACAACCACGGCGATCTCCTAGTCCGCCAGCCGGCGACGGAACTGGCGCAGCGCAAGCCAGCATCCGACGACCGCCCAGAGCAGCAGATATGCGACGTGGCCGGCAAGCGCCCAGAGCGAGCCGTGATCCGCATGCGTCGCGGCGCGGCAGATCTCGACGGCGTGCCACAGCGGCGAGATCCACGCCAACACCTGCAGATATTCCGGCAGCTTCGAGATCGGGTAGTAGACGCCGGCGAACAGCGACATCGGGATCACAATGAAGCGCTGCAGGAACGCGAAGTAGTTCGTGGAGGAGTCGACGGTCGCGGTGAACGCGAACACCGGACTCGCGACCGCGATGCCGAGCAGCGCGCACGCCGGCAGCACAGCGAACGCCCACCACGAGTGCACCGCGCCGAAGAGCGCAGTGATCAACAGGAACACACCCGACGAGGTCACCACGCGCAGCGCTAAGAAGGACAGGTCACCGAGCAGAAGGTCGCCGATCGCAAGCGGCGCGGCGATCATCGCGTGATAGGTCCGCATCCACGTGAACTTCGACTGTACCGGCCACGTCGATTCACCGAACGCGACCTGCATCGCGGTCGACGCGATCATGCCCGGTACGAGGAACGACAGGTATGACTCGCCGCCCAGCGCGCTCGTGTTGACCAAGCTGCCGACGCTGACCCCGAAGCCGAGCACGAAGAGCACCGGCAGCACGAACGAGGACAGTGCTGTCCCGCGCCAGGTGCGCCGGTATCCGACGAGGTTGTAGTTGAGGACCGCGACCGCGCCGCTCATCACTCCACCAACCGGCGGCCGGTCAGGTGCAGGAACACGTCCTCGAGAGAGCTGCGACGCACCAGCACGCTCGACGGATGCAAGCCGCGCTCGGTCACGCTCACCAACGCCGCGTCGCCGTCCGGCGCGTAGACGAGGATCCGGTCAGGCAGCACCTCGACACGCTCGCCGATCCCCTCGATCTTGTCCGCGTACGGCGCCTGGTCGTCGCCGGGGAACCGCACCTCGAGGACCTCACGCGTGGAGTAGCGCTCGATCAGTTCGCGTGGCGTCCCCTGCGCGACGATCTTCCCGTTGTCCATGACCACGAGGCGATCGCAGAGTTGCTCGGCTTCATCCATGTAGTGCGTCGTCAGAACGAGCGTGACGCCCTGCTGCTTGAGCCGGAAGAGTCGCTCCCAGACGAGGTGACGCGCCTGCGGATCGAGGCCGGTCGTCGGCTCGTCGAGCAGCACCATCTCCGGGTCGTTGATGAGCGCACGCGCGATCGTCACGCGGCGCTTCATGCCGCCGGACAGCGGTTCGACCTTGGCATCGGCCCGCTCCGCGAGCTGGACGAACTCCAGCAACTCGTCGACCTTTGCCCGTGCGACGCGGCGCTTGATGCCGAAGTAGCGAGCGTAAGTCGTGAGGTTCTGCCGCACGGTGAGTTCGGTGTCGAGGGTGTCTTGTTGCGGACACACGCCGAGCCGAGCGCGGATCGCGACACCGTCGCGGACCGGATCGCGGCCAAGGATGCGAAGCGTGCCAGCGGTCGGCCGGGAGACGCAGCCGATCATGCGCATCGTCGACGACTTGCCCGCGCCGTTCGGGCCGAGGAAGCCGAACGCCTCACCGGCTCGTACGTCGAGGTCGATCCCGTCGACCGCGGTGAAGTCGCCGAATCGCTTCACCAGTGAGCGGGCGTGGATCAACGTAGCGTTGTCAGTCATCGGATCTCGCTGGAGGATTCTGAACAGCTGAAGACTTCTGAACAGCTGAAGGATCTGAACTGCCCGAGGACCTGAACCGGGGAGGACGTCGCAACACCGCACGACCCTAGCTCGGAGGTCGGACATCTCCGCACTGGTTTTCGGCGCGTTTGCCGGGTCTGCGCTGCGCCGTGCGGACGCAAGCGTGGCGCGCGTCACTGGCGATGGCGACCGAACCTCACTCCGGCTGCGACAGGGACGCCTTCGCGGCCGCCACGAGTTCCGCCGTCGCCGACCGTACCGCTGGGTCGTCCGGGTCCGAACCGCCCTCGAACCGCACCGCCCACGCGAGCCCGTCACGACCGGAGGCCCGGCGGGCCACCACGCGCGCCGCGCCGCCGCCGGGCAGTGCGTGATGCGACGTGTACGCGACCGACCCGGTGACCCGCTCGCGGACCCGCTTCGGCACGTCACCCGGCAGCGACAACGTGATCGACACCGGCGCCATGTCCTCGACGATCTGGTAGCCGTCACCCTCCGCCACCGCGGTGTCCGCCGGTACGACGGTCAGCGTTCCGTCCCGCCAGGTCGCCTTGTGGATCTCATGCCACCGCAGCCGCGACCGGCCGGGCAAAAAGAGACCGCGATTCGTCACCACAACGGCGTCCGCACCCTGCGGTGTCCACGCCACCACGCGTTCGCCCGACTCGAGTTCGGGCGTCTTGGACGCGGGCAACTTCGGCTTGCGGAACCACACGCTCACAGACCTCCGACTGCTTGCTCGCGAAGCGCTCTGGCGTGTTGCTCCAGCGAGAACAGCTCGCCGGCGAGCGCGAGATATTCGTCTCGCTGGGTCACCGGATTGATCCGCTGCACCCGAGACTTGACATCGTTGAGCCGCCGCATGACGCTCGCGAGCTGCAACCGCGCGAGCGTCACCGCGACGTAGCGCGGATCCGCCTCGCCGTCGATGCGGAGTGGCTCGACCGCCAACTCACCGACAAGCGCCGCCGCGGTCAGGTCGCCGCACGCCTCGCGTACCTTCTCGACCCACACCGCACCGCCGGTCGCGCCGGACAACCCACCCACATCCGCGATCGCCTGGCGGATCACCACGTGCAACGGGTACGCGTAATCAGCTGGGGTGATCGCGTCGAACATCGGACCGGCGAGCGCGGGCGACTGGATCGCGAGCTTGAGCGCTTCACGCTCGACCAGCGTGAGGGGCGCATCCTGCGCCGGGACGTCGGGATGCTTGCGTGCGGACGGCACGGGCGGGCCGACCTGCCCGGCGCCGGCGACGTTGCCGACCGCCTTCGCGACCGTCTCGATCTCCATGCCGAGATCGCCGGCGAGCTTGCGGGCGTATTCCGGCCGCAGCGCGCGATCCTTGATCTTCGCGACCAGCGGCGCCGCCTCCCGGAGTGCGCCGACCCGACCCTCGGCCGTGTCCAGGTTGTAGTGCGACAGCACGGAGCGAAGCGCGAACGCGATCATCGGCTCTCGACGGGCCACCAGATCGCGCACCGAAGCGTCGCCCTTGGCCAGTCGCAACTCGCACGGATCCATGTTGTCCGGGCTGACCGCGATGAACGTCTGTGCGACAAAGCGCTGGTCGTCGCCGAATGCGCGCAGCGCAGCCTTCTGGCCGGCCGCGTCGCCGTCGAACGTGAAGATGATCTCGCCGCTGAGCGTGTCGGTGTCCATCAGAAGCCGCCGCAGCACGCCGATGTGGTCGGCGCCGAACGCGGTGCCGCAGGTCGCCACGGCCGTTGGTACGCCGGCGAGGTGGCAAGCCATCACGTCGGTGTAGCCCTCCACGATCACCGCGCGGCCCTGCCGGGCGATCTCCCGCTTCGACTGCTCGATGCCGTAGAGCACGTGGGATTTCTTGTAGAGCAGCGTCTCCGGCGTGTTCAGGTATTTCGGGCCGTCGTCATCGTCGAAGAGCTTGCGCGCGCCGAACCCGATGACGTCGCCGGCAAGATCTCGGATCGGCCAGATCAGCCTTCGTCGAAAGCGATCGATCAGGCTGCCCGACCGTGCCGGCTTGGCGAGGCCGGCCGCTTCCATCTCGCTCGCCGAGAACCCGCCGGCCCGCAAGTGCGTAACGAGCCCGTCCCATCCGTCGGTGGCAAACCCGCAGCCGTAGGCCACCGCGGCCGCGCGATCGAAGCCGCGGGCCGCGAGGAACTCGCGCGCCGTGCGGGCCGCCGGCGTGGTCAGCTGCGCGGCGTAGAACTCCGCGGCCGCCTGGTTCGCCGCGATCAGTCGCTGTTTTTGGCCCTGATTCGCTCGTACGGGTGCCGGACCGCCCTCGACGTAGTGCAGCTCGATCCCGGCGCGCGCGGCCAACCGCTCGATCGCCTCCACGAACGACAGGTGTTCGACGTCCATCACGAACCGGATCGCGTCGCCGCCTGCGCCGCACCCGTGGCAGAAGTAGACGTTGCGGGCGGCGGACACGGTGAACGACGGTGTCTTCTCGTCGTGGAACGGGCACAGCCCCTTCACGTTGCCCGACCCGGCCGACTTCAACGTGACGCGCTCGCTGATCACGTCGACGATGGACGTACGGTCGCGAATCAACGCGATGTCCTCGTCACGGATCTTGCCAGCCACGCCGTTGGCTCCCGTCTGTCGCGCCTCGCCACCATCCTGCCCTTCCCCGCCCCGGCCGCCTACACCCGGATGGGCGCGTCGGCTCGGCCGGTCTCCCCCGCCGGTACGTCGGCGGGGACTAGCATCGAATCACCGTAAATCGTCCGGAATCGGAGGGGCTGTGAGCGCCAGGCTTCGCGACGAGCGGCTTGCCTGGCTCGCCGTACGCGACGAGTTGGTCCGCGCCGAACGCCGACGCATCCGGTCCCGGATCGCCGCGTTCCTCGGCGGCCGCAACCTCGCGGCGGCTCGCGAACGGATCGCCGGTCC
>Ga0126377_10003643_pt1 | contig 10979 bp, 7 predicted proteins | sample PanSoiMetPlot_22_FD_92647 | JGI IMG/M metagenome (GOLD analysis project Ga0126377, IMG submission 92647) | Tropical forest soil microbial communities from Panama - MetaG Plot_22 | ecosystem: Environmental > Terrestrial > Soil > Tropical forest > Bulk soil | place: Panama | collected 2016-02-17
ATGCTCAAGATCGGTCTCTGCGAGATCGCGCTCGGCAAGCCAGTGGCCGCGAAGGCCGAGATGGGGCGCCTGGTCGCGCGCTTCCCGCACACCAAGGCGGCCGGTCTTGCTCGCACCAGGATCGAGGAGCTCGAGCAGAAATGACGCGCATCGCCGTTCGACTCGCCCTCGCCGGCCTCTCGTGCGCGGCTGCTCTCGCGCTGACCGCGCGCCCGGCGGCCGCCCAGATCCCCGAGGTCCAGCCCGACGGCACGCTGTCCGATCCGGCCAGGCCGCCGCCCGCGCCGCCACCGACTCCGATCATCATCAACCCGCCGCCCGGCCAGACCGGCCAGCAGGGCCAGCCCGCCCAGCCGGCGACCGAGGCACCGGCGGGCGAGGAGGGCGCCGCCCCCGCCGGCCCGGCGGCCCGCGGCACCGGCGGCGCAGGCCGCGGCTACTACCACGTGGACGAGAGCGGCCTGGCCGAGCAGGAGCAGCCCGAGACCACGCTGGCCCCCGGCGAGGTGCCGGCGGTCCACACCGTTCGCGCCGGCGACACGCTGTGGGACCTCTGCTGGTCGTACTTCAACAACCCGTGGGAGTGGCCGCGGGTCTGGTCCTACAACCCGGAGATCACCAACCCGCACTGGATCTATCCCGGTGACCAGGTGCGCCTGCGCGGCCCCGGCCAGGAGCCGGCCAGGGACAAGGAGGCCGCCGCGGCGCCGAAGCCGGCCGCGCGCCAGGCCCCGCCTCCGCACACCGGCTTCGAGCTGCGCCAGCTCGCCTTCCTCGCGCCGGAGCAGCTCACGTCCGGCATCACGATCGACGGGTCGCCCGAGGAGAAGCTCATGCTCGCCACGGGCGACGAGGTGTATCTGGCCTACCCGACGGACAAGCCGCCGCGCGTGGGCCAGCGCTTCGCGGTCTATCTCGAGCGCGAGCGCGTCAGGCACCCCGAGACCGGCGCCGACCTGGGCGCGTACGTGAGCATCGTCGGCGAGGTCGAGGTCATCAGCGCGGCGCCGGGCAAGCGGGCGCGCGCCGTCCTCCTCGACTCGGTCGATCCGATCGAGCGCGGCATGCGCGTGGGCCCGGTCCAGCGCCAGTTCCGTCGCGTCGAGCCGACCCCGGCCGACGTCGATCTCGAGGGCTTCATCGTGGCCGAGATAAAGTCCGAGGAGCTAATCGGCGCCCACCAGGTCGTCATCGTCGATCGCGGCGGCCAGGACCGGCTCAAGGCCGGCAACCGCCTGTTCGTGATCCGGCGCGGCGACGCCTACTCGGCGGTCATGGGGCCGCACAGCGGCATCGGAAAGAACGACTCGCGCTACCCGGCGCGGTCGATCGGCGAGGTTCTCGTCGTCCAGGTCGGGGCGCACACGGCCGTGGGGGTCGTCGTCAACACGGACAAGGAGGTCGGCGTGGGCGATCGCGTGCTGCTGAAGCGCGGCCGGGCGGGTTCGCGGCTGCGCTGAGCTGCGCTGAGGCGGCTCCAGCGGCGCGTCTGGCGGGCGCTGCGCGCGCTCTGCCCGCGCGCGCGGAGGGATTTGCTCGCCACGAGCGGGACGCCGGCGGGGCGTCGGATCGCGCCCAGGCTAACTGGCTGAAATCATGTCGTCAGCTGTCGACTCGCTTGACGGCCCGGCCCAGGGTGGCTAATTGCTTGAACCCTCGTGACCGCGGTCATCCAGCGAACAGCTCCCGAGTATCCGGCCCGCCTCGGCGCCACGCCGCAGCCGCCGCCGGAGCTGTTCGCGCTCGGAGCCGTGCCGCTCCCCGACGCGGATCTGATCGTTGCGATCGTGGGAGCGCGCGCCGCCAGCGGCCGCCGCATGGCGCTGGCTCGCGAAGTGGCGGCCGAGCTGGCCGCAGGCGGCGCGCTCGTCGTCTCCGGCGGCGCGATCGGAATCGACAGCGCCGCTCACCTGGGTGCGCTCGACGCAGGTCGGCCGACCGTGGCGGTGCTGGCGGGCGGGCTCGACGCGCCCTATCCGCCGCGCAACCGGCCGCTGTTCGACGAGATCATCGAGCGAGGCGGCACCCTGCTGGCGGCGAGCCCGCCCGGAACGGCGCCGCAGCGCCGCTTCTTCGTGGCCAGAAATGCAGTGATCGCCGGGCTCTGCGACGCGACGGTGGTCGTCGAGGCGCAGGCCGCATCCGGAAGCCTCCACACCGCGCGCGCCGCGCTCCGGTACGGGCGCATGGTGGCCGCGGTGCCCGGATCACCCGGGTGCGAGGCGCTCCTGGCCGGGGGCGCAGCCGTGGTCGAGAGCGCGGCCGATCTATTGTCGGCGCGCGCGGGCCGGCCGCGCCAGCCCACCGCGCGACTGCCCGAGCCTGGCAGCCGCGAGGCGCTGGTGCTCGACGCGCTCGACGGACGGGCCCCGAGCACCGGCCCGGCGGTGGCGGCGCGCAGCGGGCTCGGCCTGCGCGAGGCGACCCGCGCGCTGGTCGGCCTCGAGCTCGAGGGGCTGGCGCTCGCCCTCCCCGGTCAGGCCTATCTCCGTTCCCCTCTCGCCGAGCGCCTGCGCGTGGGTGCGCAGTAACTCAAGAAAGGTATTCGCAAGCGGATGGCGACGAGCAAGAAGAGCAAGGCGAAGCGCCCGGCGGCCGAGATGAAGACCGGAGTCGTGGCCGGCAAGGCCGGCAGCAAGGTCAGGGCCGAGAAGAAGGTGGCCGAGAAGGCCGAGAAGGCCGACAAGAAGCTGCCCGCCGTCCGCGCCAAGGGGCCGGCGCCCGCCGAGAAGCCAGCCCACAAGCCGCCGCAGAAGCCGGCCCAGAAGCCGGCGCGGCCCAGGCGCCCGTCCAGGCCGGCGGCGGCGCGCGGCGATGCCTCCGTCGTCGACGAATCGCTCGATCCCGGCGCGGAAGAGCCGGCCCGCAAGGGCCGCAAGGTCAACCCCAAGGGCAAGTCGCTGGTGATCGTCGAGTCGCCGGCCAAGGCGCGCACGATCAAGAAGTACCTGGGGGCCGGCTACACGGTGAAGGCGTCGGTCGGCCACGTGAAGGACCTGCCCAAGTCGCGCCTCGGCGTCGACGTCGAGAACGGCTTCGAGCCCGAGTACGTGGTCCTGCGCGACAAGAAGAAGGTCATCACCGAGATCCGCGCGGCGGCGGGGGCGGTCGAGCACGTCTATCTCGCCCCCGACCCGGATCGCGAGGGAGAGGCGATCGCGTGGCACATCGCCGAGGAGCTGCGCGACATCAACCCGAACATCCAGCGCGTCCTGTTCAACGAGATCACGCGCAAGGGCATCACCGAGGCGCTCAAGCACCCGACCCTGGTGGACACCCACAAGACCGACGCGCAGCAGGCGCGCCGCATCCTGGACCGGCTGGTCGGCTACGAGATCAGCCCGATCTTGTGGAAGAAGGTGCGCCGCGGGCTGTCGGCCGGGCGCGTGCAGTCGGTCGCGGTGCGGATGATCTGCGACCGCGAGAGCGAGATCGCGGAGTTCAAGCCCGAGGAGTACTGGTCGGTCGATGCCGACTGCAGGGCGGCCGAGCCGCCGCCGTTCGTGGCGCGCATCTGGCGCTGGGACGGCAACAAGGCCGAGCCGAAGACGCAGGTCGAGGCCGACGAGATCGCGACCGAGCTGCGCGCCGGCAGCGCGCAGGTGGCGCAGGTCGAGCGCAAGGAGCGCCGCCGCCGCCCGCAGCCGCCGTTCATCACCTCGAAGCTGCAGCAGGAATCCGCGCGCAAGCTGCGCTTCTCGGCCAAGCGCACCATGGCGCTGGCCCAGCGCCTGTACGAGGGCCTCGAGCTGGGCGACGAGGGCCCGGTCGGCCTCATCACGTACATGCGTACCGACTCGACGCGCGTGTCGGACGACGCGCTGACCGAGGTGCGCCAGTTCATCGCCAACCGCTACGGCGTCGACTACATGCCGGCCGAGGCGATCGTGTACAAGACCTCGAAGAGCGCGCAGGACGCGCACGAGGCCATCCGCCCCACGTCGATGGAGTACACGCCGGAGCGGGTGCAGTCGCTGCTCGAGGCCACCGGGCACCCGGAGGTGGTCGAGCTGGTGCGGCTGTACACGCTCATCTGGAACCGGTTCGTGGCCTGCCAGATGTCGCCGGCGGTCTACGATCAGACGACCGTGGACCTGGCGCGCGGGCGGGCCGTGCTGCGCGCGACCGGTCAGGTGCTGAAGTTCGCCGGCTACACCGCGGTCTACACCGAGCAGGAGAGCGACGACGAGGCGGCCGAGAAGGCGGCCGAGAGCGATCGCCTGCTGCCGCCGATGACCGAGGGCGACGAGGTCGAGCTCACCGAGGTGCGGCCCGAGCAGCACTTCACCCAGCCGCCGCCGCGCTTCACCGAGGCGTCGCTGGTCAAGGAGCTGGAGGAGAAGGGCATCGGCCGGCCGTCGACCTACGCGACCATCCTGTCGACCATCGTCGACCGCGGCTACGTGGACCGGCGCGAGCGCCGCTTCTTCCCCACCGAGCTCGGCACCCTGGTCAACCAGCTCCTGGTCGAGTCGTTCCCGGATATCTTCGACACCGCCTTCACCGCGCTCATGGAGCAGGATCTGGACAAGGTGGAGGACGGGGAGCGCAACTGGCGCGATCTGCTGGGCGTGTTCTACAAGCCGTTCTCCGCCGACCTGGCCCAGGCCAAGGAGCAGATGCGCGACGTCAAGCGCGAGGAGATCCCGACCGAGTACACGTGCGAGAAGTGCGGCAAGCCGATGGTCATCAAGTGGGGGCGGAACGGCTCGTTCCTGGCCTGCCAGGGCTACCCGGAGTGCCGCAACACCAAGGAGATCGAGCGCAAGGCGGACGGCACGGTCGAGATCGTGCCGGAGCCGACCACCGACGAGGTGTGCGAGAACTGCGGCGCGCCGATGGTGGTCAAGCGCGGGCGCTTCGGCACGTTCCTGGCCTGCTCGCGCTACCCGGACTGCAAGACCACCAAGCCGATCTCGCTCGGCGTGTCGTGCCCGCGCGAGGGCTGCGGCGGGTTCCTGACCGAGAAGCGCTCGCGCCGCGGCAAGACCTTCTACGGCTGCTCCAACTACTCCAAGACCGCCTGCGACTTCGTCAGCTGGGACCGGCCCATCGCCGAGGAGTGCCCGGAGTGCGGGGCCAAGTTCATGGTCAAGAAGGAGACCAAGTCGGGCACCACGGTCCGCTGCCTGAGCTGCACGTTCAAGCGGAGCGAGGGCGAGGCGGCCGCGTAGCCGCCGCGCAGCCGCGACCCGAGCGCCCGCCATGGCCTACCGCGAACCCGAGGTGACCGTGATCGGCGGCGGGCCGGCCGGGTGCGAGGCGGCGTGGCAGCTGGCCGAGGCCGGGGTCCGGGTCGCGCTGGTCGACATGAAGCCGGCGGCGCTGTCGCCGGCGCACCAGACGCCGCTCCTGTGCGAGCTGGTGTGCTCCAACTCGCTGCGCTCCGACGATCCGACCGCGCCGGCCGGCCTCCTCAAGCGCGAGCTGCGGCGGGCCGGCTCGCTGGTCATCGCAGCGGCCGATCGCCACCGGGTGCCGGCGGGGGCCGCGCTCGCGGTCGAGCGGTTCGGCTTCGCGCGCGAGGTGACCACGCGGCTGGCGCTGCATGCCGGGGTGGCGATCGAGCGGCGCCTGGTCGAGCGGCTGCCCGACGGGCCGACGGTGCTGGCCACCGGCCCCTTGACCGGAGGGGCGCTGGCGGGAGAGCTGGCGCGCCTGTGCGGCGGCGAGCGGCTCTACTTCTACGACGCGATCGCGCCCATCGTGGCGGCCGAGTCGGTCGATCCGGACCGCTCGTTCCGCGCGTCGCGCTGGGGCGACGACAGCCCGGCGCCGGACTGCGCCGACGGCGGCGGCGACGTGGGGGTCGGCGACTATCTCAACTGCCCGCTCGACCAGGAGACCTACCGCGCGTTCGTGGCCGAGATCGCCGCCGCGCGCGTGGTGGCGCCGCGCGACTTCGAGCAGCCGCGCTACTTCGAGGGCTGTCTGCCGATCGAGGTCATGGCCGAGCGGGGCGAGGACGTGCTGCGCCACGGTCCGATGCGGCCGGTCGGGCTGACCGATCCGCGCACCGGGCGGTGGCCCCATGCGGTCGTGCAGCTGCGGCCGGAGAACCGCTACCTGACCGCGTACAACCTGGTCGGCTTCCAGACCCGGATGGCCTACCCGGAGCAGCAGCGCATCTTCTCGATGATCCCCGCCCTGCGCGAGGCCGAGTTCCTGCGCTTCGGCTCGATTCACCGCAACACGTACCTCGACGCGCGCCTGCTGGGGCCGGAGCTCGAGCTCGTCGCCCGCCCCAACGTGCGGGTGGCGGGCCTGTTGACCGGGGTCGAGGGCTACATCGAGTCGTGCGCCATGGGGATGGTGGCCGCGTGGTTCACCGCCGCGCGGCTGCGCGGCCGCGCGTTCGCGCCGCCGCCGCCCACGACGGCGCTGGGCGCGCTCTACCACCACGTGACCCGCCACCGCGAGGCGGGCGAGCGGTTCGGGCCGACCAACATCAACTTCGGCCTGCTGCCGCCTCTGGCCGCGCGCGCCCGCAAGCGCGACCGCGGCGCGCTCCACGCCGAGCGCGCCGCGCGCGATCTCGAGGCGTGGCTGGCGGAGCCCGGCCTGGCGCCGCTCGCGACGGCGCGGACCGGCGCGGGGTGACGCACGCTCCGGTCGCGCGACGGCGGCGCGGCGATGAGGCGACCGGGCGGATAAGTGGCCGACACAAGAGGGCCTTGCTAGGCTCGCTGGGCATGAAGTCAGCGCCTCACGCGGTGCGCCGGGAGGCGAGCAAGAGTCGCTGGCAGGCCGCCGTCGACGATCTGGCGCATCACCTGGCGGTCGAGCGCGCCTGCTCGCCGCGCACGCTCGAGGCGTACGGGCGCGACCTGGAGGAGTTTCGCCGCCAGTTCAGCGGGGCCCACGGCGCCGACCCGGACCCGGCCAGGGTGCGGACCGGCGACGTGCGCGCGTTCGTGGCGTCGCTCTACCGGGTCAACGACGCCTCGTCGATCGCGCGCAAGCTGTCGTCGTTGCGCGCGCTGTTCCGCTTCCTGGTCGCGCGCGGGGTGGTGAGCGCGAACCCGGCGCGGCAGGTGGCCAGCCCCAAGCGCAAGAAGGCGCTGCCGCGCGCGCTCGACGTGGACGCCGCGGCGGCGCTGGTCGAGGCGCCGAGCGCGCCGGCCGCGGGTGTCGCGGGTGTCGCGGGTGTCGCGGGTGCGGGTGCGGGTGCGCCCGGTGCGGCCGGTGCGGCTGCCGCGGGCGCGCCGTCGCCGGCGGTCCTGCGCGACCGGGCGCTGCTCGAGGTGCTGTACGCCTCGGGGCTGCGCGTGTCGGAGTGCTGTGCGCTCGACCTGGACGCCATCGACCGCGATCGCTACGGCGAGGGCTGCCTGGTCCACGTGCGGCGCGGCAAGGGCGGCAAGGAGCGGCTGGTCCCGATCGGGTCGGCGGCGGTGGCGGCGCTCGACGCCTACCTGGCCGACGGCCGGCCGGCGCTGCGCCATCCCCGGAGCGGCAAGCAGGACGCGAGCGCGATCTTCCTCAACCGCCACGGCCAGCGCCTGACCGCGCGCTCGGTGCAGCGCCTGGTCGAGCGCTGCGCGCTCCTGGCCGGCACCGAGGCGACGCCGCACTCGCTGCGCCACTCGTTCGCCACTCATCTCCTCGACGGCGGCGTCGACCTGCGCTCGATCCAGGAGCTGCTCGGCCACGCCAGCCTGTCGTCGACGCAGATCTACACCAAGGTCTCGCTCGATCACCTCATGAAGGTCTATGACGCCGCCCATCCGCACGCGCGCATGCGGCCGGCGAAAGGAGAGCGGTCGTGATCGTGGCCAGCGCCCGGTTTCGCTCCACCACCATCCTCGCCGTCCGCAGGGACGACCGCATCGTCGTCGCCGGCGACGGCCAGGTCTCGCTCGGCAACACCATCGTCAAGGGCTCCGCGCGCAAGGTGCGGCGCATGGCCGACGGCGCGGTCATCGGCGGGTTCGCCGGCTCGGCCGCCGACGGCATCGCGCTGTTCGAGCGCCTCGAGGGCAAGCTGCGCGAGCAGGGCGGCAACCTGCGCCGCGCCGCCGTCGAGATGGCCAAGGACTGGCGCACCGACCGCGTGCTGCGCCGGCTGGAGGCGATGCTGCTGGTGGCAGACCGGCGCGACACCTATCTCCTGTCGGGCACCGGCGACATCATCGAGCCCGACATGGGCGTGGCCGCCATCGGCTCGGGCGGCTCGTACGCGCTGGCGGCGGCGCGGGCGCTCATGACGCACTCGTCGCTCGACGCGCGGGCCATCGCCGAGGCGGCGATGAACATCGCGGCCGACATCTGCCTTTACACCAACCACCAGCTCGTGTTCGAGGAGCTCGCCCCATGAACTCGCGCGCCGCCGCGCACCTGACCCCGGCCGCCATCGTGGCGGAGCTCGACCGCTACATCGTGGGCCAGCGCAAGGCCAAGCGCGCGGTCGCGGTCGCCCTGCGCAACCGCTGGCGCCGGCAGCAGGTCGAGGGCCACCTGCGCGAGGAGATCGCGCCCAAGAACATCATCATGATCGGGCCGACCGGGGTGGGGAAGACCGAGATCGCCCGCCGCCTGGCCAAGCTGGCCGGCGCTCCGTTCCTCAAGGTCGAGGCCTCGAAGTTCACCGAGGTCGGCTACGTCGGGCGCGACGTCGACTCGATCGTGCGCGACCTCATGGAGGTGTCGGTCAAGCTGGTCAAGGACGAGGAGGCGCAGAAGGTGCGGGGGCGGGCGCGCGAGGCGGCCGAGGAGCGGCTGCTCGACCTGCTCCTGCCGCAGGGGCAGCGCGCGCGCTCCTTCTCCGACAAGCCGCCGGCGCCCGGTGCTCCGCCGGCGCCGCCTCGGCCGGTCGCGGTCGACGACGGCGGGGCCGACTCCGGCACGCGCGAGAAGCTGCGCGCGCTCCTGCGCGACGGCAAGCTCGACGACCGCGAGGTCGAGGTCGAGATCTCCGAGGACCAGAGCCCGTTCCTGCAGATCTTCGGGGGCTCGGGCGTCGAGGAGATGGGCCTGTCCGGCCTCAAGGACATGCTCGGCACCTTCGGCAAGAAGACCCGGCGGCGCAAGCTCAAGATCCCGCAGGCGCTCGACGTCTTGACCGGCCAGGAGGCGGAGCGCTTCATCGACGCCGACTACGTGAACCGCGAGTCGGTGTCGCGGGCCGAGAACGCCGGCATCGTGTTCCTCGACGAGGTCGACAAGATCGCGTCCGGCTCCGGCGATCACCGGCACGGGCCGGACGTGTCGCGCGAGGGGGTGCAGCGCGATCTCCTGCCGATCGTCGAGGGGGCGACCGTCACCACCAAGTACGGGCCCGTCCGCACCGACCACGTGCTCTTCATCGCGGCCGGCGCGTTTCACATCGCCAAGCCCTCCGACCTCATCCCGGAGCTGCAGGGCCGCTTTCCCATCCGGGTCGAGCTCGACGCGCTCACCGACGAGGACTTCGTCCGCATCCTGACCGAGCCGCGCAACGCGCTGACCAAGCAGTACCAGGCGCTGCTGGCGACCGAGGGCATCGAGATCGAGTTCCAGTCCGACGCGGTGCGCGAGATCGCCACCATCGCCGCCCAGGTCAACGGCCGCAGCCACAACATCGGCGCGCGCCGCCTGCACACCGTGCTCGAGCGCCTGCTCGACGAGCTCTCCTTCTCGGCGCCGGACATCGGGCCGCAGAAGATCCTCATCACGCGCGACTACGTGCGCGAGCGCCTGTCGGACCTGGCCGCGGACGAGGAGCTCTCGAACTACATCCTCTGACGGCGTCCGGTGACGCCGCGCGGCCGTCGCACGGCCGCCGCCGCCCGGGGGCGCGCTCACCACAGGCGGCAGACCGGCGAGCGGAGCATCGGCGCGCCGGCCGGGCACGCGAAGGCGCGGCCGAACTCGGGCATGTTCGACACCACGCCGATGACGCGATAGCGGCCCGGCGCGTGCGTGGCCGAGACGACCTGCTCGCGCTCCGCCTCGGCGGTCTGGCCGGCGCAGCGCAGGTGGCCCCAGGCCAGGAAGAAGTCGCGCGCGCCGGCCAGATCCGGGTGGGCGGCGCGATAGGCGCGGTAGGCCAGGCGCAGGCCGCCGTTGTCCGCCGTGTTCTCGCGCAGGCTCAGCCGCCCGTCGAGGTGCAACCCGCTCACCGTGTAGCCGCTGTACTGGTCGGCAAAGCAGGCGGCCCGGCGGTCGTAGGCGTCCGCGTCGGCGGGTGTCCACCAGTCGCGCATGCGGCCGGCGTGGTCGAAGCGGCGGCCGCCGGCGTCGAAGGCGTGAGTGAGCTCGTGGCCCATCACCGCGCCGAGCGCGCCGTAGGTGGCGGCGTCGTCGGAGGCGGGGTCGTAGATCGGCGGCTGCAGGAAGCCGGCGGTGAAGGCGACCTCGTTGAGCCGCCCCGTGTGATAGGCATCGAGCGTCTGGGGCAGCTCGAACCACTCGTCGCGGTCGACCGGGCGGCCGAGCTTGGCCAGCTGGCGGGCCAGCTCGAAGGCGGCGGCGCGCTGCGCGTTGCCGCAGGCGTCGCCGGCCGCCACGCGCAGAGCCGAGTAGTCGCGCCACCGGTCGGGATGGCCGATCTTGATGCGCAGCGCGTCCAGCACGGCCAGCGCCTCGCGTCGGGTGGGCTCGGCCAGCCACGGCGCGCCGCGGATCTCCTCGCGCAGCGCGGCGCGGATGGACTCGGCGATGCGCCGCACGCGCTCGCGATCGCGCGGGGTGAAGGCCTGCGCGGCGAAGCGGCGGCCGAGCTCCTCGCCCATGTCGCGGTCGACCAGCTCGGCGCAGCGGCGCCAGCGCGGGCGCATCTCGCGCACCCCGCGCAGGACGCTCGAGTGGAAGTCGAAGTCGGTCCGCGCCACATCCGCGGGCAGCACGTCGCTCATGGCGTGGACCAGGTGAACGCGCAGGTACGCGCGCCAGGCGGGCAGGTCGCCGGGGCCGTCGCCGGCGAGGAGGCGCGCGAGCGCGTCGAAGTAGGCCGGCTGCTCCTGGTTGATGACCGGCACGCCGCGGGCGCCGAGGGCGGA
>Ga0126377_10003644_pt1 | contig 10979 bp, 5 predicted proteins | sample PanSoiMetPlot_22_FD_92647 | JGI IMG/M metagenome (GOLD analysis project Ga0126377, IMG submission 92647) | Tropical forest soil microbial communities from Panama - MetaG Plot_22 | ecosystem: Environmental > Terrestrial > Soil > Tropical forest > Bulk soil | place: Panama | collected 2016-02-17
CGACCCCACGCACCGCGTTGCAAGGCACCTCTCTCGTGATTGACGCGGTCGTGACGCAAACCGGGTACGCCGGAGAGACCGTCTCGCTCGACGTCGAGAACGAAGGCCGGATCGTCGGGTCGCAGGAAGTGAAGCTGCCGATGGACGGCGAACCAGCGGCCGTCCGGGTCCGGTTCACCGCCGCCGACGCGGGCGCGCGAATTTTCACGTTTCGCATCGCGCCCCGCCAGGGCGAGCTGGTGACGCAGAACAACGCGCGCGAAGCGTTGATCGACGTCTCAAGTCGCAAGGAAGCGATCCTGTACTACGAGGGGGAACCGCGCCCCGAAATGAAGTTCATCCGGCGCGCGGTGTTTGACGACAAGAACCTCTCGCTCACGACGCTCCAGCGGACCGCTGACAACAAGTACTTGCGGTTTCTGGAAGAAGATCAGCCGGAACAGTTGGCGTCAGGCTTCCCGAAGACGCGCGAAGAACTGTTTGCGTATCGCGGGCTGATTCTCGGCAGCATCGAAGCCGGCGCCTTCACCGGCGATCAGCTGCGCATGATCAGCGAATTCGTCGAGCGGCGCGGCGGCGGCTTGATGATGCTCGGCGGACCGCGGGCGTTTGCTGAAGGCGGCTATGCCGGGACGCCGGTGGCGGACGCGCTCCCCGTCATCATGGAGCGTCCGACCAGGAACCTTGACGTCCTGCCGGTCTCGCGGCTCCACGTCAGACCGACGAAGGCCGGCGAAGCAAACGGTGTCACCCAGATTGCGGCCACTGAATCGGCATCGACAGCACGCTGGAGCGACATGCCGATTCTCACCAGCGTCAACGCGATTCGGGAAGTGAAGCCAGGCGCCACCGTACTGCTGAACGGAACCGACGAAAAGCGACGGGATCAAGTCGTGCTCGTCTCGCAGCGCTACGGCCGCGGAAAAACGCTCGCGTTTCCCGTCCAGGACTCCTGGCACTGGCAGATGGACGTGAAGATGGCGGTCGAGGACCAGACGCACGAAAACTACTGGCGCCAGCTCCTCCGATGGCTCGTCGATGGTGTGCCGAGCAACGTAGAAGTCCACACGACGACCGATCGCGTCGAACCGGGTGAGCCCGTCACCGTCATTGCCGAAGTCGTCGATCCGGCCTATGTCGAGGTCAACGACGCGCGCGTGATCGCGAAGGTGACCGGACCGAAGGGCTCGGTGGAAGAAGTGCCGATGCAGTGGACCGGCGAGCGGAACGGGGAATACCGCGCCACGTTCCCTGCCGCCGAACAAGGGATGTACGTGGCGACGGTCGAAGCGACCCGCGCCGGTAAGTCTCTGGGCACCGGAACAATTCAGGTGCGATCTGCCCCAAGCGACGCCGAGTACTTCGATGCCACGATGCACGCGGCGCGATTGAAGCGGATTGCGGAGGATACCGGCGGGCGCTTCTATACGCCCGAGACAATCGCCGGCTTGCCAGAGGATCTTCGCTACACGGGACGCGGCGTCACGACAGTTGAAGAGCGGGAGCTCTGGCACATGCCGATCGTTCTCTTCGCGCTGCTCGGGCTGATCTCGGCCGAGTGGGCGTATCGGAGAGCCGTCGGAATGGCATAGAAGCCGCTGCTTCTCGTGTTGACTAAGCGGACAGTCGTCTCGATCAACCGGCGCGAGCCAAAGGCGAGCGCTGGCAGGCGCTGGGGGTGGGGCCCCAGCGCAAAGTAAAAAATGACATTCACCTGGATCCGCGTCGCAATCTTCTCAACCGTTCTGGCCATCGCCGCGCCCGCTGCGGCGCAGACCGTCCACCTGGCGGTCATCGTCGGCCTCGCAGGAGATCCTGAGCACGCGGAGTTCTTTCAGCGCTGGGCCGCCACGCTCGTCGACGGCGCAACGGATCGGTTGGGCATCCCGCGCGACCACGTCATCTATCTTGCCGAGCAGCCGGACAAAGATCCGAAGCGCGCGACCGGCAAGTCGACCAAAGAGGGAGTCGAGCGCGCATTTGCTGCCCTTGCGAAAAGCAGCGCGCCAGACGATGTGGTCTTCATCGTGCTGATTGGCCACGGGACATTCGACGGCAAGGAGGCGAAGTTCAACCTGGTCGGTCCCGACATGACCCCAGCGAACTTCGAGCCGCTCCTGAAAAGCCTTCCGTCGAAGCACATCGTCTTTGTGAACACGACGAGCTCGAGCGGGCCGTTCCTCGAAGATCTCTCCGGGCCCGGGCGGACGATCGTCACTGCCACTCGCACCGGGGCGGAACGCTATGCGACGCTCTTCGGCGGCTATTTCATCGACGCGCTGATGAGCGACGCCGCTGATGCGGACAAGAATCACCGGATCACCGTCCTCGAGGCGTTCAACGCGGCAAAGCTGGGTGTCGCGCGGGCCTACGAGCAGGAAGGCATCATGCTGACCGAGCACCCGTTGCTCGATGACATCGGTGACAAGAAGGGAACCGCCGATCCGAGCGCGGATGGAAAGATCGGCCGCGTGGCGTCCGTGCTGGCGCTGGGCACCGAGCAGACCGCCGACGCTCTGCCGGCGGATCCAAAGATGCGCGCGCTCTACGAGGAGCGTCGCGATCTCGAGCGGCGGGTCGAAGGGCTGAAGCTCATGAAAACCGGCATGGAGCCGGCGCGCTATGCATCGGAGCTGGAGAAGCTGCTGACCGACCTGGCCCTCAAGAGCAAGCAGATCAAGGAACTCGAGGGGAAGAAGTGAATGTTGCGCTGGGGCGCCGCGTGCTTGCCGCCGGACTCATCGTGTGCCTCGCAGGCGGCGTGGCGCTGGCGCAGCGCGGAGGCCGGCAACGGCGGCCGCAGCTCGATGTCGAGATTCAGGGCAATACGCCGTACGACGGGCGGTTCACGTTCGTGCGACTCAAGTACGCGACCCCGTATGGCCGCTTCGGCAACTGGATCGGCGATGGCGGAGTCCCGTGGTCGCACGATTACCCCGATGGCGAGGTGCACTTTTCAAAGATTCTCCAGGAGCTCACGCTGCTCAACATCAGGACGAACGGTTCGAACATCCTCGCGCTTGATGACCCTGAGCTCTTCAACTATCCAGTCGCGTACATGGCCGAACCAGGATTCTGGGGCGTAACGCCGAAGGAAGCGAGCGCGCTGCGCAGCTACCTGCTCAAGGGAGGGTTTCTGATTTTCGACGACTTTCGCGGCGCGCACTGGGACAACCTGCAATATCAGATGAAAGCGGTGCTGCCCGAGGCAAACTGGATCGAGCTCGATGGCACGGCGAAGATCTTTCACTCGTTTTTCGAAATCGATCACCCCGAAGAGCTGCCGGCGCCCTACGGGGGCCTGGTGCCGAGCTACTGGGGATTGTTCGAAGACAACGATCCGAAGAAACGGCTGATGGCGATCGCGAACGTCAACAACGACATCAGTGAGTACTGGGAGTTTTCCGATACCGGCATCAGCATGGTCGATTTGACGAACGAGTCGTACAAGTTCGGCGTGAATTTCGTGATTTACGGACTGACGCACTAATAAGGAGGCTCGCTTGAATCGCTCCGTCACAGACACTATCGAACTCTCATCGCCAGACGACGTGGCGCTGGCGGAGCGGATGAAAGAGGGCCGCGACCGCATCGTTTCCGAACTCCGAAAGCTGATCGTGGGGCAGGACGACGTCGTGAACGAGGTGCTGTTGACGCTGTTTGTCGGTGGCAACAGCCTGATCGTCGGCGTGCCGGGCCTTGCCAAGACGCTGCTGGTTCACACCCTCGCGCGGGTGCTGGATCTGAAGTTCAACCGCATCCAGTTCACGCCGGACCTGATGCCGTCCGATATCACCGGCACGGACATCATCCAGGAAGACACTACGACCGGCAGGCGGCAGATGGTGTTCGCGCCTGGTCCGATCTTCGCCAACATCGTGCTGGCCGACGAGATCAACCGGACGCCGCCGAAGACGCAGTCGGCGCTGCTCGAAGCGATGCAGGAGCATCGCGTCACGATCCAGGGGCGCACGTACAAGCTCGAGGAGCCGTTCTACGTTTTCGCGACGCAGAATCCGATCGAGCTCGAGGGCACGTATCCGCTCCCCGAAGCGCAGCTCGATCGATTCATGTTTCATATCGTGATCGACCATCCGCCCGAGGACGAGGAGTTCGAGGTCGTGCGGACGACGACCGCGATCATCGATCCGAAGTTCGAGCGGACCGTCACGGGCGAGGATCTGATCGCATTCCAGCGGCTGGTTCGCCGGGTGCCGGTTGCCGAGCCGGTCATGCGCTATGCGCTCAACCTCGTGCGCACCAGCCGCCCGAAGTCGCCACAGTGCCCCGACAACGTCAAGAAGTGGGTGGCATTTGGCGGCAGCGTCCGCGCGGCGCAGTACTTAGTGCTCGGCGCCAAGGCGCGCGCGCTGACCAGCGGGCGGTATCACGTGAGCTTCGAGGACATTCGCGCGATGGCGCACCCGGTGCTGCGGCATCGCGTCCTGACGAACTTCCACGCGCAGTCGGAAGGGATCACGACCGACACGCTCATCGATCGCTTGCTCGAGGCGGTTTCTGTGCCTCGATCGGGAATGTAAAGAATTGCTGATTGTTGATTGCTGATTGCTGATTGGTCGGATCACGGATCCCGTACCACGGATCCCGGTATCAAAACAGGCAACGAATGTTAACGACTTCGTCCATCCCCGGCGCCCGGTTCGTTGATCCCGTTGTGCTCTCGCGCATCGGGAACCTCGAACTGGTGGCGCGCCATGTCGTTGACGGCTTCATTAACGGCATGCACCGATCGCCGTACTTCGGCGCGTCAGTCGACTTCGCGGAGCACCGTGGCTACGTCGCCGGTGACGACATCCGGCGCGTCGACTGGCGCCTGTACGCGCGGACGGATCGCTTCTACATCAAGGAGTACGAGGCGGACACGAACTCGAATTTCTCGGTGCTCCTCGACGTGTCGAAGTCGATGGGGTTTGGCAGCCGCGGCATTACCAAGCTCGAGTACGCGAAGATGCTGGCCGGCTGCCTCACCTATCTTGTTCACAAGCAGCGCGACCGCGTCGGCCTCGTCGCCTTCGACTCCGACATCGTCCAGCACGTGCCACCGTCGGCGAAGCACATGGACGTCGTGCTGCACGTGCTCGACAAGCTCTCGCCGCAAGCGCCGGGAAGCCTGCGCGCGCCGTTGCACAAGATGGCCGAGCATTTCGGGCGCCGCGGACTGCTCGTGCTGATTTCGGATCTCTACGAGGATCCCGATGCGGTGCTGGAGGCGGTCGGGCCGCTGCGGTTCCGCGGCAACGACATCATCGTCTTTCACCTGCTCGATCCGGCGGAACTCGATTTCACGTTCGACACGCCGTCGGCATTCGAGGATCTCGAGAGCGGGGTGCAGATTCCGGTGGTGCCGGACAAGCTGGCGGAGCAGTACCGCTCGCTCGTCCGCGCGCACATCGACGGTTTGCAGGAGCGTTTCTCCGCCAACCGGATCGACTACACCGTGGTCAACACTTCGTCGGCGCTCGATCACGCGTTGTTCTCGTACCTGACGACGCGCGAGCGGCTGACGAGGGTGAGATGAGGGCTTAGCGATTCATGGCCTTTCTAACGCCCCTGTTCCTGCTCGGGTTAGCCGGCCTGGCGGTGCCGGTGATCATTCATTTGATCCAGCGGGAGCGGAAGAACGTCGTGCAGTTTCCGTCGCTGATGTTCCTGCAGCGCATTCCGTATCAGTCTGTCCAGCGGCGGCGCATTCGCAACTGGCCGCTGCTGCTGCTGCGGCTGGCGGCGCTCGCGCTGATCGTGGCGGCGTTCGCGCGGCCGTTCTTCCGGCGGGAGGTGGTTGCCGCAGCGGGCGCGGGAGGCGCGCGCGAGGTCGTGATCCTGATCGACAAGTCCTACAGCATGGGCTACGGCGATCGCTGGGCCCGCGCCACGGCTGCCGCGCGCGACGCCATCGGGCAGATTGGCCCCTCCGACCGCGCGTCGGTGGTGTTTTTCGCCTCGGGCCCCGAAGTGGCGTTGCGATCGACACCCGATCGCAGCCGTTTGAACGCCGCGGTCAGCTCCGGCAAGCCAGGTTCGGGCGCGACGCGATACGGCCCCGCACTCAAGCTGGCCGGCAGCCTGGCGAGCGAGTCGTCGCTCCCTCGTCGCGAAGTCATCTTGATTTCTGATTTTCAGCGGGTCGGCTGGCAGGGAGCCGAAGGCGTTCGGCTTCCCGATGGCGTCAGCTTGATCGCGAAGCCGATTGCTGAAGGCGACACGTCGAACCTGAGCGTCACACCCGTCTCGCTCCAGCGGGCGACATTCTCCGAACAGGATCGCGTCACCGTGACCGGCGGCGTCACGAACCACTCGAACGGTGCGGCATCGAACGTCGAACTCACGCTCGAGATCGATGGACGTGCGGTGCAGACCGAGCATGTCTCCGTCGAACCCAACAGCTCGGCGTCGGTGGCCTTTGCGCCATTTACGCCGGGTGCGAAGAACACGCGCGGCACCGTCCGCATCGCCGCCGACAAGCTTCCGCTCGACAACGCGTTCAACTTCACCGTCTCGCCCAAGGAGCCGCTGCGGATCATCATCGCGGAGCGTCCGGGTGCTGCGCGCGACGTCAGCCTGTACCTGTCGCGTGCGCTTGCTCTCGGCGAGTCCCCGCCGTTCGACATCTCGACGAAATCCATTGACGCGATCTCGACCGACGACTTGCAGCGCGCATCCGTGGTCATCCTCAACGATGCGCCGGTCGCGCAGCTCACCGCGGAACGGCTCGGCGCGTTCGTCGCACGTGGGGGCGGGCTCCTGGTCGCACTTGGCAGCCGCGCGACCTGGCCGGCGGCGACCGGGGCCTCAGACATCCTGGCGGCGGTTCCCGGCCAGCCGATCGATCGCACCAGCGGGCAAGCCGCGCGTCTTGGCGCGCTCGAATACGGGAACAAGATCTTCGAACCGTTCCGGGCCCCTCGAAGCGGTGACTTCTCCGGTGCGCGGTTCTATTCGTACCGCGCGGTGACTCCCGCGAAAGACGCGCAGATCATCGCGCGGTTCGACGACGGTGCGGCGGCGCTCGTCGAACGGCGGGTCGGCAACGGCCGGGTGCTTGTGTGGACGTCGTCGCTCGATCTGCAGGGTAACGATCTGCCGCTCAAGGCCGTGTTCCTGCCGTTCGTGCATCGCATGGTGACGACGCTCGCGTCGTACACCGAACGGCCGTCCTGGCTCACCGTGGGCGACGTGCTCGAAGCCGGCCGGACCGCTCCCGTGCCGGGCGCGCCCAGGCAGATTCAGCCGCGGGTCGTCCTGACGCCGTCAGGCGAGCGCGTCACGCTCGATGGCGAAGGGCCGGATGTGCTCGAGCTGACCGAGCAGGGCTTTTACGAGGTTCGCGCGCAGGGGCACGATGCGGCTCCGCCGATGACGGTGGCGAGCAACATCGATCTCAGCGAGTCCGACTTGACGCCGATGGATCCACGGGAGCTCGCCGCGGGCGTCCTGGGACGCGCCGGGGGAGCAGCGCCGGCCGGGACCAACGTCGTGACGACGGATCAGGACCACGAGCGCAACCAGCGCGTCTGGTGGTACCTCTTGTTCGCCGGGGTAGTCATTCTCGGGCTCGAAACACTAGTCGGCAACCAGATTTCACGATCTGGGCCGGTCCAGGTTTAACAAAAGACGCGCCTGCGGCCCGAGCGAGGGGCCGGAGGGAAGCGCCGCGGAGCGGCGCCCCCGAGCGAGAGCGCGTGGGGGTGGGGCCCGACGCGCAGTGATAAATGCTGGCGCATCGCTCCCCATGGATCACTGCATCAGGTTGGTAGGGTTGCCAAACGAGCCACCGATTTGTCGCAATTGTCGAGCGGGGCATTGCGTGTCCCGGTGCTAAGCTGATACCGGAGGAGAAGCGCATCTATGATTGACGATATCCGGCGCACGGATTCCCCTTCCGAGCTCGTCGAAATCATTCATGAGGTGCGTCGGCGCTGGCGCATGAAGCTGGCGCTCCGCGGCGCCATGAGCGTCGCCGGTCTCGGCGTGCTCGTCCTCCTGTTATCGGCCTACGGCCTCGAGTCGTGGCGCTTCAGCGCCGGCTCGATCATCACGTTCCGCGTCATCGTTGGTCTCGCGCTCGTGGGGCTCGTCGGCTATCTGCTGGTGCGGCCGCTCATGCGGCAGGCGAGCGACGAGCAGGTCGCGCTCTATCTCGAAGAACATGAGCCGACGCTTCAGGCCGCCATCATCAGCGCCGTCGAAGCCGAGCGTGGGCTGAACGGGTCGCCGTTCTCGGCGACGCTGATCCGGCGTCTGGTCGAATCGGCGGTGGAGAAGGCCCGGGCCATCGACAATGGCCGCCAGGTTGAGCGCGTCCCCGTGCGCCGCTACGGCATCACGCTTGGCGCGATTGCGCTGGCGGCGATTGCGATCTTTTCGCTGGGTCCCGCGTATCTGCGGCACGCGCTGTCTGCGCTGCTGATCATCTCGCGCAACGTGGAGGCGGCCGCGCCGTACAGCATCGAGGTCACGCCGGGTAACGCGACCGTCGCGCGTGGCGCCGATCAGAGCGTCACGGCGAAGCTGTCCGGGTTCGATTCGGAGCAGGCCTCGCTCATGGTGCGCAAGTCGCCGGACGCTCCCTACGAGCGTCTCCCGCTGTTGCGCGCGGAGAATGGCTCATTTGAAGGCATGCTGTTCGACCTGGCAGGCCCGGTCGAATACTTTGTCGAGGCGAACGCTGTCAATTCCAAACACTTCAACCTGAAGGTTGTCGACCTTCCTTACGTTCAGCGTCTGGAGCTCGAGTACCACTTCCCGGCGTACACCGGCCTTCCACCGCAGAAGGTCGAGGACGGCGGCGACATCGCCGTGCTCAAAGGAACCGAAGTCAGGGTGCGCGCCGTGCCGACGATGAGCGCGCCGGGCGGCGAGATCGTGCTCGGGGACGGCGACAAGGACAAATCGGCGCTGACGCCCGACACCGCGGGCGGATCGCCGGCACCGCTGCTCGGTGGCTTCAAGGTCGAGAAGGATGGCCTCTATCACATCGAGCTCGCCGCGCCGTCCGGCGAACGGCTGACGGCATCACCGCAGTACACGATCGATGCCCTCGACGATCAGCCTCCGACCGTCTCCATTTCGAAGCCGGGGCGCGACACGACGGCATCACCAATTGAAGAAGTGTTCGTCGAGGCACGCGCGCAGGACGATTTCGGCGTCAAGGATCTGGCGCTGGTGTACTCAGTCAATGGCGGCCCCGAGAAAACGATTCGCCTCTTCGACGGGAAGAAGCGGATGACCGAAGCGTCGGGCGGTCATACCTTCTATCTCGAAGAACTCGAGGTGAAGCCGGGGGACTTCGTTTCCTACTATGCCAAGGCCGCTGACAACGACACGGAGCAGGGGCCCAAGCCGTCGATGAGCGACATGTACTTCGTGCGCATTCGACCGCTCAGCAAGGAATTCCGCCGCGCGCCGTCTGATGCCGGCGGGGGTGGCGGCGGTGGAGGTGGTGGCGGCGGACAGGTTGGTGCGTTGTCCGAGCAGCAGCGTCAGATCGTTGCCGCGACGTTCAACGTCCAGCGCGATCGCAAGAAGATGAACGCCGACAAGCTTCGCGAGAACAGCACCGTCCTGGCGCTGTCGCAGTCCCGGCTTCGCGATCAGGTCGAAGGGCTGCTCACGCGCATGAACAGCCGCCTGGTCGAACAGGATCCGGCGTTCAAGAAGGTTGCGGATCTTCTGCCGCTGGCCGTCACCGAAATGAAGAACGCGGAGTCGAAGCTCCATGCCGTCAGCCCGGATGGCGCGCTGCCTCCAGAGCAAAAGGCCCTGCAATATCTGCAGAAGGCCGAGGAGGAGTACGAGACGCAGATCCAGATACAGCGCCAGCAGGGCGGCGGAGGCGGTGGCGGCGGACAGATGGCGCAGGACCTCGCCGACTTGTTCGAGATGGAGCTCGACAAGCTCGCGAATCAGTACGAGACGCGACAGCAGGCATCGCAGCAGCAGTCCGATCAGAAGGTCGACGAGTTGCTCGAAAAGCTGAAGGAGCTCGCGCGCAGGCAGGAACAGGAAGCCGAACGTCAACGCCGGCGGGCGGCGCTTGGCCAGCAGGCGTCGGGTAACGGTTCGGGGCAGTCGCAGCGCGAACTGGCCGATCAGGTCGAGGAAGCGGCTCGCAGGCTCGAGCAGCTGTCGCGTGAAGAGAACCGCGCGGATCTAATGCAGTCGGCGCGTCAGCTCCGCGACGCCGCTGACGCGATGCGTCGTGCGGCAGCCAACGGCCAGGAGGCGTCCGCTGCCCAGGCCGCGTCCGCGCTCGAGCGCCTGCAGGAAGCACAGCGTCGCCTGCAGCAGGCCCAGTCGGGACGCGCCGACCGCGACGTCAAGAACGCACTGCAACAGGCCGAAGATCTGGCGCGCGAGCAACGGCAGATTGCCGACGACGTCAAGGGACTCGAGGGCGCCGGCGACCGGCGTCAGGAGAAGACGCAGCAGTTGACGGAACGCAAGGGCGCGCTCGAACAGAAAGTCGGCGAGCTCGAAAAGCAGATCGATCGCACCGCGAGCGACATCCGGACCCAGGAGAAAGATGCGTCGCGAAAACTGACCGAGGCGGCCAACGGAATCCGCGACAACAAGATTCGCGACAAGATCCGTTACTCGAACTCGATGATGCGATCGGGCGTGTCGCCATCCGACCAGGCGCCGCTTGAAGCATCGATCGGATCGAATCTCGATTCGCTGCGGCAGACGTTGTCGCAAGCGGCTTCCGCGCTTGGGCGCCCATCGCAAGCCGACGCGATGAATCAGGCGCTCGACAAGGCACGTCAGCTCGCCCAGGGAGTGGATTCGCTCGACCAGCGGATGCGTGAGCGTCAGCAGCAGGGACAGCAGGGCCGCCAGGGACAGTCGCAGAACGGCCAACAGGGCCAGCGGGGACAACAAGGCCAGCAGGGCCAGAACGGCCAGCAGGGGCAACAAGGCCAGAACGGTCAGCAGGGTCAGAACGGACAACAGGGCCAGAA
>Ga0126377_10003645_pt1 | contig 10979 bp, 10 predicted proteins | sample PanSoiMetPlot_22_FD_92647 | JGI IMG/M metagenome (GOLD analysis project Ga0126377, IMG submission 92647) | Tropical forest soil microbial communities from Panama - MetaG Plot_22 | ecosystem: Environmental > Terrestrial > Soil > Tropical forest > Bulk soil | place: Panama | collected 2016-02-17
CCGGCGTACTTCAATGACTCGCAGCGCCAGGCGACCAAGGACGCCGGCCGCATCGCGGGCCTGGAAGTGAAGCGCATCATCAACGAGCCCACCGCGGCTGCGCTGGCCTATGGCCTCGACAAGGCGGGCAAGGATCGCAAGATCGCCGTGTACGACCTGGGTGGCGGCACCTTCGACGTTTCGGTCATCGAGATCGCCGAGATCGACGGCGAGCGCCAGTTCGAAGTGCTCTCGACGAACGGCGACACGTTCCTGGGCGGCGAAGACTTCGATCTCCGCATCATCAATTTCCTGGCGGAAGAATTCCTCAAGGAGTCCGGCGTCGACGTGCGCAAGGACCCGCTGGCCGTGCAGCGCCTCAAGGAAGCTGCCGAGAAGTCCAAGATCGAGCTTTCCTCCAGCCAGCAGACCGACGTGAACCTGCCGTACATCACGGCCGACGCGTCGGGTCCGAAGCACCTGAACATCAAGCTGACTCGCGCCAAGCTCGAGTCGCTGGTCGAAGATCTGGTCAAGAAGACCATCGAGCCCTGCCGTACCGCGTTGAAGGACGCGGGCGTCGGCACGCAGGACATCGCCGAGGTCATTCTCGTCGGTGGCCAGACGCGCATGCCGATGGTGCAGAAGTACGTGAAGGAGTTCTTCGGCAAGGAGCCGCGCAAGGACGTGAACCCGGACGAAGCCGTCGCCGTCGGCGCGGCCATCCAGGGCGGCGTGCTCGCCGGTGAAGTGAAGGACGTGCTGCTGCTCGACGTGACGCCGCTGTCACTGGGCATCGAGACCCTGGGCGGCATCATGACCAAGCTCATCGAGAAGAACACCACGATCCCGACCAAGACCTCGCAGGTGTTCTCGACCGCGGACGACAGCCAGTCGGCCGTGACCATCCACGTGCTGCAGGGCGAGCGCGATCGCGCCGGCGACAACAAGTCGCTGGGCAAGTTCGACCTCACCGACATCCCGCCGCAGCCGCGCGGCATGCCGCAGATCGAGGTGTCCTTCGACATCGACGCCAACGGCATCATGCACGTGGGCGCCAAGGACAAGGCCACGGGCAAGGAACAGAAGATCGTCATCAAGGCGTCTTCGGGCCTGTCCGAGGAAGAGATCAAGCGCATGGTGTCCGACGCCGAGGCGCACGCCGAGGAAGACAAGAAGTTCCGCGAGCTGGTCGAGTCGCGCAACAAGGCCGAACAGCTGGCGCACGCGGTCGAGAAGTCGCTGAAGGATCTCGGCGACAAGGTCGATGGTGCCGAGCGCGCCAAGGTGGAGTCCGCTCTGTCGGATCTGCGCAGCGTACTCAAGAGCGACGACAAGGGCGCCATCGACAAGAAGGCCGAGGCACTCATGCAGGCTTCGGGCAATATCGCCCAGCAGGCGGCGGCGGCCCAGGCCGGCACCGGCGGCGCGGAGTCGCAGGGTGCGGCGGGCGCGGGCGGCGCGTCCTCCTCCGGAAAGGCGAACGACGACGCAGTCGACGCTGAATTCGAGGAAGTGAAGGACAAGAAGAAGGCGTCCTGATCTTTTAGCGGGATGGGTCCTCCGGGAGGGGACGGCGCCGAATGTCGAAACGCGACTACTACAAGGTGCTCGATTTGCCGCGCACCGCGACGGAAGCCGACATCAAGAAGGCTTACCGCCGATTGGCCATGAAATATCACCCGGACCGCAATCCGGGTGACAAGGACGCCGAGGAGAAATTCAAGGAAGCCAAGGAGGCTGCCGAAGTCCTCGGCGATACCGACAAGCGCGCCATCTACGACCAGCATGGTCATGCCGGCATCGACGCCTCACGCCAGGGCGGCGGGCGCGGCGGCTTTCAGGGCGCGGATGCGTTCGGCGAAATGTTCGGCGAGATGTTCGGCGACATCTTCGGCGGCGGCCGCCGTGGCGGCGGACGATCGCAGGTTTTCCGCGGCGCGGACCTGAAATACGAACTGGAGCTGGATCTCAACCAGGCGGTGTTCGGCCACACCGAAGAGATCGACGTCGCCAAGCTCATGGAGTGCGACACCTGCGGCGGAAGCGGTGCGGCCAAAGGTCACAAGCCGGTCACCTGCGAAACCTGCAATGGCGCCGGACAAGTGCGCATCTCGCAGGGTTTCTTCCAGCTTCAGCAACCCTGTCCGAAGTGTCGCGGGGCCGGCACCATCATCAAGAATCCCTGTGACACCTGCCTGGGCCAGGGCCGGGTGCGGCGCTCCAAGCGCCTCGCCGTCAAGATTCCCGCGGGCGTGGATACCGGCGATCGCATCCGACTATCCGGCGAAGGCGAGTCGGGACGAAACGGCGGTCCGCCGGGCGACCTCTACGTCGAAGTACACGTGCGTGAGCACGAGATCTTCGAGCGCGACGGCGAACATCTGTCGTGCGAAGTCCCGGTCAGTTTCGCGACCGCGGTGCTGGGTGGCAGCGTCGAAGTGCCCACGCTCGATGGCCACGTATCGCTGAAGATTCCTTCGGAGACCCAGTCGGGGCGCGTTTTCCGGCTGCGCGACAAGGGCGTCAAGCCGGTGCGCGGGGGTGCGCGCGGTGACCTTTTCTGCCGCGTGGTGGTCGAGACGCCGATCAATCTGTCGGGTGAGCAGCGCGAGATGTTGCGCAAGTTCGACGAGTCCCTCAAGAAGGATTCGAACAAGCACACGCCGCGCGGCGAAAGCTTCTTCGAGGGCGTGAAACGCTTCTTTTCGAGCGAGCCGACCTAGTAACCTCAGTACGGGCCGTTCAGCCGTGACGGCGCCGACCATCCGTGGCCGCCGCGTCGAACACGGCTGGATCATCCGGCAGGTTCCCGGCCACGACGGGTGCGAGCGCTTCCTTCACCGCCTTCTCGAATTCCCCGTCGCTGCGCACGGCGTTGAGCATGCCGTTTCCAGCGGCGGGAATTTCGACGCCTCCGCCTCCATCAGCGCTGCCGGACCCGCCGCATCCCGGCAGCAGCAGCGCGGCGCACAGCAGCGCTCCGCCCAGCAGGGCCGTGAATCCACCGCTCGATTTGCGCATACCCATCCTTCTCTCTTGGTGGCCAGGAGGGTGGCGCGACGCGTGCCGGCCGTTTGTGGCGATCTTTGAGCGAATTCGTCAATAACTGTTGCGGGCCGTCGCTACACTTTTCCACAAATTCGCCAGATGGTTGAGCGAAGCTTCCCCTTCATCATGCGTGCAACCCTCAAATTGCTGGCCGCGGCTTCGTGGGCCGCCGCCGCATTGGCCCATGCGTCGGACCCCGACGTCATGGCGGCAATTGCCGCGCCGGCGCCAGCCTCGAACCCGGCGCCCCTGAACCTCGCCGCCCCCGAGCACTCATGGCACCTCGGCGCTGCATTCGGTTACGGCACCCGGAGCAACCCGTTGATCCAGTCCGACGACATTCCCGTCATCGTCGACGTGGACATTTCGTGGTACGGCAAGCACTGGTTCTTCGACAACGGCGACATTGGCTTCACGTTTACCGACGGGTCCCGCGCCACCACCAGTCTCGTGGCGCGGCTCAACGACGATCGCGTGTTCTTCGGCAAGACCAGCACGCGCTTCGTGAACTTTGCATACACTGGATTTGGTGCGACCGGCCCGCTGGTCACCACTAGCGGAGCCCCCATCCCCGAACCGGTCCAAGTCAAACCACCGGACCGCGACTACGCCATCGAACTCGGCGTCGAATCGCTGATCGACACCGACTGGGGGCTGGTCACGCTCGGTGCCTTTCACGACGTGAGCGGCACGCATGGCGGCTACGAGCTCTCGACGCGCTTCTCCCGGCGCTGGACACTCGGACGGCTGTCGCTCGCGCCCACCGTCGGCGTCTCCTACAAGAGCGCGAATCTCAACGACTACTACTGGGGCGTGCACAAGGACGAGGCCAGCTTCGCGCTGCCCGAGTACCACGCGGACGCCGGGTTCAATTTCGAAGGCGGGCTGGTGACTAACTACTATCTCACGCGCAACCTGCGCGTCGCGCTGTCGGTGAACTACGAGCAGCTGGCCGACACGATCGCGGCCAGTCCGCTGGCCGAGGACGACCATGTGCTGGCCTGGTTTTCCGGGCTCGCCTGGTCGTTCTGAAAGATGCAAAAACTGTCGCGACTGATCCTCGCCTCCGGGCTCGCGGCCTGCCTGCCGGCCGCCGGCGCCGATGTCCCGGCCGCACGCCTGCTGGTCAAGCCGCTGCTGTGCGTCACCGACCACAATGTCGCCTCTTGCCCGATGACTTTCGACATCCGCTGGAAGAGCCCGGCACCCGTCGAGTACTGCCTCAACGACAGCGCGCTGGCCACGCCGCTGCGCTGCTGGCCCAAGGTGGATTCCGGGGAGCACGTGCAGAAGCGCGACGTCAGCGAGCCCTTCGTGTACTGGCTCGGACCGCCCGGTGGCACGCAGCGCGCCGCCGAGGTCAAAATCGACGTGCTGCGACTGGATTCCGCCGACCGGCGACGCGAGCGACGCACGCGTCATGTCTGGGACGTGCTATGACTGCTTCGAGTATCGACATCCTGCTGATCGAAGACGATGCCCGCCTCGCCGAACTCACGGCCACGTACCTGGGCCAGAACGGCCTGCGCGTGGCGGTGGAGGCGCGTGGCGATCGCGCGCTGGAGCGCTTCGCGCAGGAACATCCGCGGCTGTTGCTGCTCGACCTGCTGTTGCCTGGCAAGGACGGTCTCGCCATTTGCCGCGAGCTGCGACGGGCCAGCGACATTCCGATTCTCATCCTCACGGCACGCGACAGCGAGTTCGACCATGTCATCGGACTCGAGTCCGGCGCCGATGACTACGTGATGAAGCCGGTGGAGCCGATGGTGCTGCTGGCGCGCATTCGCGCGCTGCTGCGTCGCACGGAGCGCCGCGGACCGGGCACCGAGCGACGTGCCGACCTGCATCTGGGTGCATTGCGCATCAGCGAGACCTCGCGCGAGGTCTGGCTGGAGGGCAGGCCCGTGGCGCTCACCACGCAGGAGTTCGAATTGCTGAGCCTGCTTGCGCGCCGCGCCGGAGAGCTGGTGAGCCGAGACGAAGTCTTCCGCAGCATGCGCGGAATCGACTACGACGGACTCGATCGTTCGATCGACGGCCGGGTTTCCAAGCTGCGTCGCAAGCTGGGTGACGATGCCGCGGCGCCCACCCGCATCAAGACCGTGTGGGGCAAAGGCTACCTGCTCGTACCGGATGCCTGGGGAGCCAGCGCTTGAAGGAATGGCTCGCAGCCGGCGAGCGGGGGCTGTTCATACGCTCGTACCTGGTGCTCGCCGGCGGCCTGTTGATCGTCGCGATCCTGCTGGACCAGGGATTCGGTGCGCTGCAGGCGCGCCAGGTGCGCGCGACTGATCCCTGGCTGACTTCGACGCTGCGACTCATGGAGACCAGCCTGGTCGCGATGCCGGCGGACGAGCGACCGCAACGCGCGGTCGAACTCGGACGGCGCCTGGGTCTGCAGGTCGTGCTGCTCGACGCCGGTGACATCTCGGGTGCGACGCCTGCGGGCGAGGCCCCCATCGAGCTGGTCGACGATTCAGGCCAGGTGTTCTACCTGTGGCGTTCCGCGTCGCTCGGTGGAGCGCTGCGGCTGGGTCCGTTCGATCCGCCCGCCGAGAGCTGGCTGGCGCGCCTGCTGCCCGTATTGTTCTATGCCTCCATCCTGGTAATCGTGGGACTGTGGCTGAGACCCCTGTTGCTGGATCTGCGCGTGCTCACCGAGGCATCGCAGAAATTCGCCACCGACTATCGCGAGCCGCTCGATACCGCCCGGCGCACGACACAGGTGCGCAGCCTGGCGCGCAACCTCGACGACATGTCGACGCGCGTGAGCCAGCTGATCCAGAGCCAGAAGGAGATGACCGCCGCGCTGTCGCACGAAATGCGCACGCCGCTGGCGCGCGTGCGTTTCGCGGTGGCGGTCCTGGAGGGCGAGGTGGACGAGCGCCTGCACCTGCAGCTGCGTGCCGTGAGCAACGATGTGCAGCAGATCGACGACCTGATTTCCGACATGCTCGACTACGCGCGCCTCGATCACCCGGGGTTGCGCATGGATTGCCAGTCGGTCGAGATCGCGCCCTGGCTCGCGCAGGTGCTGGCCGCATGTCCTCCGCACCAGCGTCACATCACGACGTCGATAAGCCGCGATCTCGCAACGCTGTGGATGGAGCCGCGGCTCATGGAGCTGGCACTGAGCAACCTGCTCGCGAACGCGCTGCGCTATGCACGTCAGAACGTGAGAATCGAGGCGTCGCGCGAGAACGGAATCTGCCGGCTGGTGGTCGAGGACGACGGCGAGGGGATTCCGGAAGGCCAACGGACCTCCGTGTTCCACGCATTCACGCGACTGGATACCAGCCGCAATCGCGAGACCGGCGGATTCGGACTCGGCCTGGCCATCGTGGCACGCATCGCCAGCCTGCATCGCGGCCACGCGGCCGCGGAGTCGAGCGCCAGCCTGGGTGGCGCCCGATTCATGCTGGAATGGCCGGAAGGCGGCGCTGCCTGAAGCGCGGCGCGCAACTCGGCCGCGGCCTCCGCCTCGTCGCGCCGGAAATCGGCATCGGCGCGCATCCTGGCGATGAGCAGTTCCGCGGCCCGGCGGCCGGCCTCGAGGTCGCTGCGGAAGTGCACGCCACAGATCATGCGCTGGCGCGCGAACTGGTCGCCGCGCGCGAGGATCTGCGTACCACGCTCGGGCAGCAGGTCGGCCAGTAGATAGGCCATGGACCAGCCGAACGCGGCGTGTCCGCTCGGGTACGAGAGATCGTCGGCGACATTGTCGATGCAGGGCTCGAGGCGCGGTTCGACGGCGTACGGCCGCAGCCGGCGATAGTGGTCCTTGGCGACGCGGACGTACGGGCGAATGTCGTCCTCGACGTTTTGCGCCAGTCTTTCGAGCCGCGGCAGGCGGACCGTCGAGCCTTCGGGAAATCCGAGCACCGGATAAAAGCGGGAAATGATGGTCTTGCGATCGGCGCGCGCGGCCTCGACGTCGGCCGGCGTGCGTGCCCGTTGCAGCGCCAGGAGCTCATCCAGTTCCATGCGCTCCGCGGGAGAACCCCGTGGCGGCGGCGGCGAGAACTCCGCTGCAAAGGACTCGCTGCCGCCGTGAATGTAGTGTCCCGCCGCGTGCTGCAGCCGGGGATAGACGATGGCCGCGAGCAGCACCAGGCCCGCCAGCCCCGGCAGCCACCATTTGCGCGACGCGCTCACGATGACTTCGCCCAGGCGCGCGAGCGCGCCAGCGCCTCTGTCCAGCGAGCGCGGCGCGTACCTGCTTCGCCGGCGCTCATGCGCGGTTCGAAGCGGCGATCGAGAGCCCAGAGCGAGGCCAGCTCCGATTCGGATTGCCACATCCCGACGCCGAGCCCGGCCAGCGCGGCAGCGCCGAAGGCGGTGGTCTCCGTGTTGACGGGTCGAAGCACGGGCACGCCGAGGATGTCGGCCTGGAATTGCAGCAGCAGGTCGTTGCGCGCGGCGCCGCCGTCGACGCGCAACTCGCTGAACGCACCACCGGCGTCCTGGCGCATGGCGTCGATGAGGTCGGCGGTCTGGAACGCGATGCTCTCGAGCGCGGCGCGCGCGATGTGCGCGCGATTCGTGCCGCGCGTCAGGCCCACGATGGTCCCGCGCGCGTCGGCATCCCATTGCGGGGCGCCGAGGCCGGCGAAGGCGGGCACCAGGTAGACATCACCGGTATCCGGCACGCTGGCGGCCAGCGCCTCGACCTCCGACGAGCTGCCGATGAGACCCAGGCCATCGCGCAGCCACTGCACCGTGGCTCCGCCCATGAAGACGCCGCCCTCCAGCGCGTACTGGCAGCCGCCGCGGCGCAGTGCGACGGTGGTCAGCAGGCGGTGGCGGGACGCCTGCGGCGCCGTGCCGGTGTGCAGCAGGGCGAAGCAACCCGTCCCGTAGGTGTTCTTGGCCATGCCAGGCGAAAAACATGCCTGGCCGAACAGCGCCGCCTGCTGATCGCCGGCAATACCCGCCAGCGGTAGTTTGGTCCCGTCGACATCCACCTCGATGGCGTCTGCGGATGAAAGGCAGGTGTCCACGATCTCGGGCAGGCAGGCGCGCGGCACACCGAATATTTCCAGCAGCCGGTCGTCCCAGCGCGCTTCGCGCAGGTTGAACAGCAACGTGCGGCTGGCGTTGGTCGCGTCGGTGACGTGTCGTCGGCGGCCGGTGAGCTGGTAGATGAGCCAGCTGTCGACCGTACCGAAGGCCAGCTCGCCGCGTTCGGCTCGCGCGCGGGCGCCCGGGAGTTCGTCGAGCAGCCATGCGAGCTTGGTGGCCGAAAAGTACGGATCGAGCAGCAGGCCGGTGCGCGCGGAGATCTCCGGCTCGAGCCCCGCGGCGCGCAGGCGCGCGCAGGCCGCGGCCGTGCGCCGGTCCTGCCAGACGATGGCGCGCGCCAGCGGCTGGCCGGTGGCGCGATCCCACAACAGCGTGGTTTCGCGCTGGTTGCTGATACCGATCGCGGCGATGTCGCGGGGTGCCAGCTGCGCCGTGCGCAATGCGTCCAGCATCGTCGCGCGCTGCGTCCCCCAGATCTCGAGTGCATCGTGCTCGACCCATCCGGGCTGCGGGAAGAACTGGCTGAATTCGCGCTGTGACTGGGCGACGACGCGGCCGAGAGAATCGAATACCAGCGAGCGCGAGCTGGTCGTGCCCTGGTCGAGCGCGAGAACCCACTTCTTCGAAGTCGTGGGTGCGGCGGGCATGGTCGCTCAGCCGGTCAGGCCGCGCGGGCGCAGGCCCGCGGCGCGGTAGACCGCATCGATGGCGCGCATGTTGTTGATCGCATCGTCGCCGCCGGTCAGCGGTTGCGCGCTGCCTTCGATGCAGGCCAGAACGTGGCGCAGCTGGTAGTGGAAAGTGGTGTCGCCGCCGGCGACGATGTGCGGCAGCGTCGGTGAGTCGTTCTCGATGGAGAGCGTGGCGCCCGCGTGCGGCGACACCGGGTTGTCGATTTCCAGTGCACCCCGGTCTCCGTGCACGCGCAACCGACGGAACAGCTTGCCGTCCTCGGGCTGCATGGAGCACTTCAGCGTCGCCGTCGGCCCGCTGGTGAAGGCCATTTCCGCCTCGATGTCGAGATCGACGCCGGGCGCGCCGCAGCGCGCGCGCGCACCGACGATCTCGGGTTCATCGCCGGCCACCGTGCGGATCCAGTGCATGCAGTAGCAGCCGAGGTCCATGAGCGCTCCGCCACCGAGTTCCTCGATGTAGCGCAGTTCGCCTGGAGTGTCCGGCAGCGCCGCGTTGAAGGTGGCTTCGATGTGCTGGATGCGGCCGATCTCGCCGCTGCGCAGCGCCGCCAGCGCGCGCTCGAACATTGGATGGAAGCGGTAGTGGAATCCTTCGATCAGCAGTTTTCCCGAGGCGCGCGCCGCGGCCACCATCTGCGCCGCATCCTGCGCATTGTTCGAGAAGGGCTTCTCCACCAGCACGTGCTTGCCATTGGCCAGCGCGGCCGTGCACCAGGTGAGGTGCATGGAAGGCGGCAGCGGCACGTACACCAGGTCGATGTCGTCGCGCGCGATGAGCTCGCCGTAGCTGCCCAGCGCCAGCGGGATCGAATGCTGGGCGGCAAAATCGCGCGCGCGCTCCAGGTCGCGCGATGCCACGGCGACGACCTCGGCGCCTAGCAGCTCGTTGGCCGGAGTGACGATGCCGCGCGGCGCGATGCGAGCCGCGCCCAGGATGCCGATGCGTATCATGGGGCGGCAGTCTCGCATGAGTCGCGTCGCTGCGGCACACTCCGCACATGACGAAAGCAGCATTGATCGGCGCGACCGGCCGCATGGGCATGGCCATCGTGCGCGCCTGCGCGACCGGCGACGCATCGCTCGACATCGTCGCGGCCGTGGCGTCTGCGGGTAGCAAGTCGCTGGGGCGCGACGTGGGCGAGCTCGCGGGTGGCGCGAAGCTGGGCGTGCAGGTCATCGGCGAATTGCCCGCGGATCTCGCCGGCGCGCGGGTCGCGATCGATTTCTCGCGGCCGGATCTCTCGCTGCGTGCGCTCAACGTGTGTCGCGCGGCGCGTGTGCCCATCGTGATCGGCACCACCGGCCATGGCGCGGAGTTCGACGCGCGGGTTACTGCGGCAGCGCGCGAGATCGCGGTGCTGGTCGCACCCAATACTTCGCTGGGTGTCGCGGTGGCACAGGAGCTGGTGCGCATCGCCGCGCAGGCGTTGCCGCGCGACTTCGACATCGAGATCGTCGAGGCCCATCACAAGCACAAGCTCGACGCACCCTCGGGCACGGCGCTGGCGCTGGCCGACAGCGCGGCCAAGGCACGTGGCCTGGATCCGCACGCCGATACGCTCACCGGCCGCTCCGGGCAGGCGAAGCGCCGCGAAGGGGAGATCGGTATCGCCAGCCTGCGCGCCGGCGATATCGTCGGTACCCACACGGTCCTGTTTGGCGGCACCGGGGAGCGTCTGACCATCGGCCACGAGGCCACGGACCGGGCCGTCTTTGCCTCCGGGGCCATCCGGGCGGCGGGCTGGCTTGCAGCGCAAAAACCCGGCCGCTACACCATGGCCCACGTACTTGGATTAAAAACAACCGGTTAAGGGACTTTTCGCTCCCGGCCATTAGAACTTCCCGACGAATTTTTCGCCGAAACGGGCCAGAAGTTTCGTGGACACCCCGGACCGCCCTTCGTAAAATTGCCGCCTAATCCGAAACGGGTTAGTCCAACGCAGGGCGGGAGGATGTTCGCAAGAACTCCTCCCGCTTTGTGCATGTACGCTCCGCGCGGAGAGCTACCAATCCACAAATCATTTTTTCGGGTCCCGAGAGGCTCGAGGGGAGTACCCGCGTGACGGTAACCGCGGTTCTGGCTCTGGAAGATGGAACGATCTTCAACGGCCAGTCTATCGGCGCCAAAGGCAACACCACTGGCGAAGTCGTTTTCAATACCGCCCTGACCGGTTACCAGGAAATTCTTTCCGATCCGTCGTATTCACGACAGATAGTCACGCTGACCTATCC
>Ga0126377_10003646_pt1 | contig 10978 bp, 6 predicted proteins | sample PanSoiMetPlot_22_FD_92647 | JGI IMG/M metagenome (GOLD analysis project Ga0126377, IMG submission 92647) | Tropical forest soil microbial communities from Panama - MetaG Plot_22 | ecosystem: Environmental > Terrestrial > Soil > Tropical forest > Bulk soil | place: Panama | collected 2016-02-17
GATTTCGTACATGCCATTAAACGTATTTTTCCTGCGACGACAAAAGAGGAAAAAGAGGGAACACCCGTGGGAGACGACCCTGAGCTCAATGATTTGGTGCGCCGGTGCGGGAAACTCTTCGGTCTGCAACTCTATGGTGTTGATCTGGTCAAAGGGCCAAAAGGCTACAGTGTGATCGAAGTCAATTGTTTCCCAGGATATAAAGGTGTGCCAAAAGGAGGCTCTCGTATTTCGGAATTTATTCTTGAGAACTCTAAATAGATTGGCAACACGTCATCGATTTTTTCACATCTTAGAGGAAATTTGTTTAAGCCCCAATCGAATGAGAAGGGTAATGAGCCTGTAAAGGCTGGATATTTTGGAGGAGTATATTTTATGAGTTTGAGACTGGGATTGAGAACTAAGGTTGGAATAGCGGCAGGTTTGCTGTTGGTTCTCCCTGTGTTTGTGGCGTCTTCATTGGCGAGTGGAACTTTATTGGAAAAATTCGGACCACTGGAAGCCGGAGCACTCGAAACGGTCAATGCGACTGTCGAGACCGATCCTGTGCCGAATAGCGGTGATGCGGCGGACGATCCCGCAATCTGGATCAATCCGGTCGATCCGGCGCAAAGTACAATAATCGGCACTGACAAGCGTGGCGGTCTCGCTGTTTACGACCTCAATGGTAAACAGCTTCAATACCTGGCAGACGGTCAGATGGACAATGTCGATCTGCGTGCCGGATTTAAACTCGGGGGGCAGACTGTGGCGGTGGTCACTGCCGGGAACCGGGGTGATAACAGCATTGCGATCTATCAGGTCAATCCACAGACGCGGAAGCTCGAGCAGGTTGCTGCGCGGAAGATCAAACACGGGCTGCAGGTCTATGGCTCGTGTATGTATCGCAGTGCGAAGAGCGGAAAATTTTATTACTTTGCCACCAGCAAGTCGGGTGATGTCGAGCAATGGGAGCTCATTGATAACGGCAGCAGCAAAATAGATGCGCGCAAGGTTCGTAATTTCAAGGTTGGAACCGTGGTTGAAGGTTGTGTCGCCGATGACGAACTCGGCCATTTCTATCTGAGTGAGGAGGCAGTCGGGATCTGGAAGTATGGCGCAGAAGTAGATGCGGGAACCAACCGAACTCAGGTCGGTAAAGTGGGTGACGGCCATTTATACGCTGATGTCGAAGGGTTGACTCTGGCATATAGTAACAACGGGAAAGGTTATCTGCTCGCCTCCAGCCAGGGTAACAATTCATTTGTCGTTTATCGACGGGAGAACGAGAACGAATTCGTAAAGAAATTTATGATCGGCAGCGGTGGTGGTATTGATGGTGTGGAGGAAACTGACGGCATCGATGTCACGACTGCCAACCTCGGTTCGGCATTTCCACACGGGGTCTTCGTCGTACAAGATGGGAGGAACGACAAGGGGAATCAGAACTTCAAGCTTGTCCCTCTGCAATTTATTATCAAATGAAGCGCTGTAACCGTTGCGGGCGTGAATTTACCGATGGCTATACATTCTGCGATCAGGATGGTTCGCAGCTCACCCAGATTACGCCCCAAGCGAGGCTTGTCATCCAACAACCCGACGGCTCGAGTAAGGAGATTGAATTATCCGAATCGTTGAGCACCATCGGTAAAGGTCCCGAAAATACGATCGTCATCACGGACACGGCGATCAGCCGCAGACACGCCTCGATCGAATTGCGGGATGGTCGATATCTGATCAAAGACCTCGGCAGTCTCAACGGACTCTTCGTCAACAGCCTGCGGATCGGTGAGCACGGCCGTATTCTCCTGGACGGCGATCAGGTAGAGATCGGAAGAACCAGAATCACCTTTTATGGGTCAGACGCAGCTCTTCCATACGTCTCACCGGCGGATCTGAGAGCGCGCAAAGCAGACCCCTACAAAACAGAAATCTCGCCGCAGCTGCAAATCCCTCTGTCACCGGAGCATAAAGCCGCGCCTCCTCCGCCAATGCCCCCCCAGGAGAACTATCGAGTGGCGGAGAGCGGCGAATTACAGCCACTGGTTCCACGTGCGCAAGCTCAGGCAGAGCCGTTTGTCCTCGACGATCGTTACGAGTTGCTCGAAAAAATCGTCGAGGATCCGAATGGCACCCTCTATCGCGCCCGGCGCAAGATGCTCGGCGATCTGGTCAGCGTGCGGGTATTGCGGCCGGAGTTGATTCAGAACGAAATTGCGCTCGAGCGATTCCGCCGCCAGGCGATTGTGGCGGCGCGGATCAAACATCCGAACTCAGTCCAGGTGTTAGATTTCGGCTATATCCCGTTGAAAGCGGCATACATCGTCGAGGAACAGCTTTCAGGGCGCACCCTGCGTGATCTCCTCAAAACGGAAAGAGGATTGAGCCTCGCGCGCATCGTCAATATTTTCAATCAGGTCTGCGGCGCAGTTCACGCCGCCCATCTCAATGGGATTATCCTGCGGGACCTCAAGCCGGAGTCAATCTTCGTCGAAAAGGGCGAGGGTGGAGGAGAGTTGATCAAAGTTGGCGGCTATGGCCTGGCCAAACTCGATGAAGCTTCTCAGGGCAGAGCTTTGACAGGTCCGTTCGGAGTGCTGGGCTCACCGTATTATATGTCGCCCGATCAATGGCTGAATCGTAAACTCGATGCGCGTTCAGACGTTTACTCGTTAGGCGTCATCCTTTTCGAACTGCTTACCGGAGCGCCGCCTTATACGGCGGTTAATCCGACGGAGATAGCCGAGCTTCATGTCCACGCGCCTGTGCCCGATATCACCGAATTCGGTCGAGGTGATTTGGATGAAGGCATCAGCGCGGTAGTTTCGCGCGCTCTCGCCAAGGAACCGGCACAACGTCAGTCGTCGGCCTTACAATTGGCTGAAGAGTTGCAAGCTGTTTCGGGCGTGGGTGAGGGGATTGGCACAAGACTGGCCAAACGGACACGCATCTTACCTGCTGTCCCGATTGTCATCCCGCAGCCGGTGCCGCTCGAGGCCGGTGAAATGGCGCTGCCTTCGGTCCTCCCTGAGGTCAAGGAGGAAGGCCGCGGCGCATTCAACATCGTTGTTCTCGCGCTTATGGCCGAGGCCTTCCTCTCACGACTTTCCGGCGGATTACTCAAGATCACTATTCCGCTTTTTGCCTTGCTCGTCTTCGGACTGGACCTGACAACCGTCATCCTCCTGGAATTTATCCAGAACATCGTGGCGGTATTGCTTAAACCGGGGTTTGGAATACTTGCGGATAGGTACGGCAAAAAGCAGGTTTTCATGGTTTCGCTTTCTATCAAAGTGCTGGTCGGTCTACTTTACGTTATCTCGAACAAGTCACTGCTCTTCGCAGTCAGCATGGTTCAGGGTCTGGCAGATTCCGCCAAAGGGCCATCTACCTCGGCGATCATCGCCGATAATACGGACGAGAAAAATATTGCCAAGGCCTATTCGTGGTATACGACCACGAAATCGACTTCCGGAGGGATTGGTGAATTTATCGCCGCATTTTTACTGGTTGGGCTGTTGATCCTGTTTGCCGGAACTCAGACGGTCACAGTCAACTTCGCAGTTCTCGAGAAGACCACTTCCACAGGAAAAGTTGTTGAAAAGGAGATAATCAAGGACCCAGCGAGCCATCCCATCGGAAGCTCATTTGAAGAACTGAGGGCTGATCGGGCGACACGACTGGTTATCGGTCACGAACAACGCGAAATGACCCTGAAAGATGTGCCGATCGATGATCTGTCGAATGTCGTCGATAATGGTTTGCTGCGAAAGGCACTGGTCGTGCTCTTCCTCATCGCAGCAGGGCTTTCATTCGGTTCTCTAATCCTGGTAGGAATCTTCATCAAAGATAAATCAAAAGAAAAGAAGAAAGAGAAAAAAGTTAAGAAGGGTAATCCCCTTGAATCCTCTCAGCCGGAAGCACAACAAAAACAGCCGAACATCTGGGCCTTCGCGCTGCTCGGCACAGCCTTGACGGCCCCGGGCTATATGGTCACTGGGAGATTTTTTCTTCTGCTTGCATCGAAGCTCAAGGTGACTCTGGTAGCTCTGGCCTGGATAAAGTTCGCGGCTGAAACGGTGATTCCTCTGGTCTTCGGTCCGTTCTTCGGCTGGCTGGCAGACCGCTTCGGAACAAAAAAAGTGATAGCTTTGCGCTCACTGGCAAACCTGCTGACCTCGCTCCTGTTCTGGACGATGCCTAGGTTTGCGGGAACCGCCATGCTTGGACTGATGATGGGGTTTGCTCGCGGGATGGACGAGATCGGTAAAGCGTCATTCAAACCAACCTGGGGAGCAGTCGCGGCGAAGGTATCGAGCTTCAACCTTGGAAGACGAGGGAGGACGATGGGAATCATGGAGACCGGAGTTGATGTATCCGAGATGGCATTTCCCGTGATCGCCGCGTCAATCTTCCAGAAATTCTGGCTTGGGCCGCTGATGCTGGTCCGTGGGTTGCTTGCCCTGCTTGCCGAGGTCTATGCATATATCCTGATGCGAAGGACTAAAATCTGAAGAGCGATTATGAAATAAACGAAAATAACGAAACAAACGAAATTTTTGGGACTATTCGTTTGTTTCGTTATTTTCGCTTATTTCGTAATCTATTTATGGCTCCAAAGCTAAGATTGATGTAATTCCCCCGGATTACATCAATCTTAGCCGCTGAGGGTTGGGGTCGTGTTTATGGTGTGATGCGCGCAAAGAGTTGCTCGCAACGGGTGATCCTGAAGTGGAAAATTACCCTAATTGGCCGGAACTCCGGTGACGAGGTTAGTTGCCAGTGAGAGATAAGCGATCACATTCCCATGGCTGCTCATAACGGAAACTGGCAGTGTTATCCTCGCCACCAGAGACGGTCAGGCTGATCCGTGATGTCTTGCCCGCCTCACGATCACGGACTAAGAAATCCGGACCTTGGCCCGAGTTGGTGAATGAATAGTCGTGCAGAATCTCGCATATCTTCTTGCCGCCATATACAGGATTAGCGGTACAGGGGCTGAATTTCACCTCACTCCCATTGGCGCTGAGCGAGATCAGACCTGGAAAAAACCGGCAAAATGTCGCCGTTGGACTGGGCGTGTTGCAGTCCTCGACGCTAGATCCTGCCTCTGGTTTTTTCCATCTTCTTATCCTCCAGCAAAGTTAGCGGTTATGTAGCAGCAATTTGAGCGCCAGAACAGTAGCCTGATTTTCGGATCGAGCATTTTGTTGTGTGTACAACACTTTCCGATAGAAATGTAATGAAAAAAAAAGGATGGGCAATCAGATTAAAGCAGAAGAGTGAAACAAATTGCGCCAGACTGTCTCAGGAAATGCTCCATGTAGTGTCAGACGGCTTCGACCAGGTCTGATTTGGTTTGCCAATTGGAATCGAGTCTCTTCTTCGAATAATTGCGAAGAGCCAAATAATTTTCCTTAAAAATCTCTTTCTGCTCATCTGTCAGCGATCTGGTCCCTTTGGCAACCATGCTCGCGGAAATCACCCCATCGAGTTCGAGCGCAAATTTCAGACAAGCAATCGTCTTTTTGACAGTCTGTCCGCTCTCGTTGAATCGGCATATTCTCTCAAAATGGGAGAAAAGGTCATAATATAGGTCAGCCAGCTCATCATCACCCGCCCAACAAACTCTCCATGCTTTCTGCCACTCACGTGGCATGACATTGGCCGGTCCTGAGACGACGCCTATCGGAGGAGTGGCGTGAAGAAGGAAATCACGCCAACCTTCGCGCAACCGGCCGATCAAACCGCGACTCGGCCGATAGATCTCGAAGATCAACATCGCGCTGCCGATGTAGATTCCAAAATCGCCAGGTTGTTTGTAGTGCAATGCGGCTTTGATGTAGTTACCCAGGACGTGCCGCGGCGCGGACACTTTAATCCCACATACCCAGGGAAGGCGACTCAGCTGTTTGATGATAGCGGTGCGAATGTGAGGTGCGTGGCCTGGAGCAGAGATTTCGGCATTGTCATAGAGGAAAATCGGCATCTCGTAGTTTGACGATTCGACGAGGTCGGTTATCTCTCGCTGAAAGAAGCGAACTATCCCGGTTTCGTTGAGGTCTTCAATGGCGAGCGGAGCAATCACCGCAGCGTCAGCATCGAGTTGGATTGCGGCGTCGAGATTCGCCAGTGTCTCGGCGCGCGTTCTGCCGTTAACCCCGACCCAGGCTTCGACCGTTCTCGCTCCTGCGTTGATTTGCCGCACTTCGTCGATTTCGATTTCGATCAGTCTCTGCCGCTGGTGGTTGTCGATCCGATTCCATTCACCGGTCGTGCCGACACCGAAGATGATATCGGCGCCGTAACCATTCTGCGCAACGTGCCGAATGACTCGCCGTTGCTCACTGACTATGATCCTCCCCGAATCATCGAGCGTTGTGATGATCGGAATATTTAATCCTCGTTTCAATTTATAGTCCATTGAATCCCCTGGAAATCAAAAGTCAAAAGTAAAATGGGAGATATGATTAAATAAGAACAGCTATTATGAGGTTTTGACTTTTGAGATTTGACTTTTGACTTTTGATTTCAAGTTCCTCTCCTTTTCCATAATACACTTATGAAGAACCCTTCCGTCCCCTGTCGGTGTGGGAAAGTACGCGCGCCGAAAGTCGATGTCAATAATGGCGAGGGATCAATACCCGATTCGATCAACTTCTCTCTCGTGATATCACGATACTCTGAATGAATTTGCCGGAAATGGGCGATGACTTTTTCACCTTCTTCGAGTTCAGTCGAGCAGACGGCATAAATGAGCAAGCCACCGGCCCGGACGTGGCCGGAAGCATTCTCAAGCAGCCTTTTCTGTAACGCTGAAAGCTCGAGGACCTTTTCGTGCTTTATCCTCCATTTGATCTCCGGGTGACGCGCGAGCGTCCCGAGACCTGTGCACGGCGCATCGAGCAGAACGAGATCGAAATCTCCCGGTTGAGCGAACGGCAAATCGTACGAGGCATCGAGTTGAACGAGATTCACTCGCTCATAACCTTGATGAGCACTCAACTCTCTCATGGCGCGCAAGCGGTGAAAATGCAAATCTCCGGCAACGACCAGCGAGTTTTCCGGGAGCATGGAACTGATGAGCATCGTCTTATTTCCCGGAGCAGCACAGAGATCAAGAAATTTTAGAGGCTCGATCTCTGATGGGTGAAAAGCAGTGAGATGAGCAACCAGCTGTGAGGCTTCATCCTGAAAAGATATCCACCCTTCGCGCACGGCTTCGGAGTTGATCGGCAGTCCGCCTTTTTCTATAAAGGCGGCGCCGGGTGTGAGGCTTGATTCGCGAATGATCAGCCCCTGCGACTCGAACCAGGCTCGTATATCCATTTCGCGCACGCGTTTTGTATTGAAGCGAAATGCCTGGCGGGGAGCAATGTTGTTCGCCAGCGCCAACGCGCGCGTCTCTTCTTCTCCGAAGCGCTCGATCCAGCGTTCGATCAGCCAGGCCGGATGTGAACTCTCGATGCTCAACTGCGCAATCGGACCTTCAATCGATCGAGTGAGATCGTTATCCGCATCCCGCTGAGCAGCTCGTAAAACAGCATTGACCAACGGTGCGGCGCTCTGCTTCCGCAGTTCTTTGACCAGCTTGACGGCCTCGTTGATTGCCGCATGCGGCGGGATGCGCGAGAGGAAGCGCAATTGATAGAGGCCCAATCGCAGGGCGATGACGACTTCAGGATCGAGTTTATCAAGACTGCGGTGCGTGTAATGTTCAATCAGGAAATCGAGTTGCCCTCGCCATCGCAGCACCCCGAGAACCAACTCCTGGAGCAATGCATGGTCCTCGCGTGAGAGATCGTCGTACCTTTCCGCGGCCAGGAGATTGCCGGCATATGCTTCCTCCATTTCGACGCGTCGCAGCGTGTCGAATGCTGCTCTCCGGGCTTCTGTTACTTTGGCATTCGATATCATGAGCGGTCGAATCTATCACCGAGAGCCGGCTTCGCGCCATTGAGAAAATCGCGCGTCGGCATCGATCGCCTCCCTGCCGGCTGGACCTCGATAATGGACAGTCGCGTCTGTTGGCCGCAGGCTACGACGAAGCTCTCTTTCGTAATTTGACAAATCGCGCCGGGTGGAAATTCAAGCGGTTCTTGCCCGCCGGTCTCGACTCTTGCCTTGATAATCTCGAGGCGTTGGGTTTTGAAAAAAGTGTAGCAGCCTGGAAATGGAGTGAACCCGCGCAGGCGGTTGAAGATTTCCACTGAGGTCATCTCCCAGTTGATCTCGCCATCCTCACGCTTGAGTAGTGGTGCAAGGGTCGCCTGATCGTTGTTCTGTGGTGTGGGGTTTGATCGACCATGTTCGAGCAGTTCGAGGGTCTCGATCAACAAACCGGCGCCGAGTTCGGCGAGACGCGGAGTCAATTCAACTGCCGTCTCTTGATCACCGATTTCGGTCGCGCGCTGACGAAGGATCGCGCCGGTGTCGAGTCCCGCATCCATCTGCATGATGGTCACGCCGGTCATGCGTTCGCCATGCGCTATCGCCCAGTTGATGGGCGCTGCGCCGCGATATTTCGGCAATAACGATGAGTGGACGTTGATGCATCCGAGTCGCGGCGCGTCGAGCATCCAGCTTGGGAGGATGCGGCCGTAGGCCGCAACGACGCCGACGTCAGCCGCTTTAAACAATGGCTCGAGTGATTCGCGAGCTCCGGCAGTCTTGATCTTTTCCGGCTGAAAAACCGCAATCCCGTGCTGTTGAGCACTGATTTTGACCGGAGGCGGGGTGATGAGCTGTTTCCTGCCGGATGGGCGATCGGGTTGTGTCAGGACGGCATCGATCGTGTACCCGGCTTCAATTAGTTTAAGTAACGAGGGAACTGCAAATTCAGGAGTCCCCATAAAAATTATCTTCATGCTCTCTGCCATAATATGGGAAACACGTAACAAACGAAATAAGAGTGGGAGAGTGGGAGAGTGGGAGAGTGGGAAGAGGGGGGAGAGAGGGGAGAGAGGGGAGGTTTCAATATTTCGTCATTTTCTATTTTTCCAGTCTCTCCTCTCTCTTCCCTCTCTCCCCCCTCTTCCCACTCTCCCACTCTCCCACTCTCCCACTCTCGCTTGATGTTTAGGAAGATTGCATCGTAGACTGACCGGACGGTAAGTAACCCCATTCGAGCGAAGAGGAGCGAATCTCAATGGCTGTCCCGCAAATCGAAAATAAAAATGCTATATCTGTGGAATCTTCAACCAGCGAACAACCATATCCCTCGTCGGCCTATGCCTGGTATGTCGTCGGGGTGCTGACATTCGTTTATATCTTCTCCTTTATCGACCGGCAGATTTTGACCCTGCTCGTTCGCCCCATCCGGCGTGATCTCGGAATCAGCGAAGTTCAAATGAGCATTCTCATGGGGACGATGTTTGCCCTCTTCTACACTTTTTTCGGCATTCCACTGGGAAGACTGGCTGATTCGAAGAGCCGTCGCTCGATTATCGCGCTTGGCTTCGCTTTCTGGAGTCTCTTTACTGCCGGATGCGGGATGGTACGAGACTATTACCAGTTACTTATCATGCGTGCTGGTGTGGGTGTCGGCGAGGCGACACTGTCTCCCTCAGCCTATTCGATCATCGCCGATTATTTTTCACCGAAGCGCCGCGCGACCGCGATCAGCGTATACTCCATGGGCATCTATCTCGGATCAGGGCTGGCGATTTTCCTCGGAGGAATGGTCGCGGGTTTTGCCGCGCAACAGGAAACGTGGCAACTGCCGATGATCGGGCCGACACGTCCCTGGCAGGTGGTCTTTTTCATTGTCGGCTTGCCGGGAATTCTCTTTGCCCTGCTCATGTACACTGTCCGTGAACCCGCGAGACGTGGAACCCACAGAATCGATAGTCAGGGAAAAACGGTCACAGGGGCGGTCCCCATGAAAGAAGTGATCGAATATCTACGTCAGAACCGGCGGACTTTTATCTGTCACAATGTCGGATTCGCGCTCCTGTCATTTTCATCCTACGGAAGCACCTCCTGGATCCCGACATTTTTCGTGCGCAATCACGGCTGGATGGAGGCTCAGGCAGGTCAAGTTTATGGCTTGATAGTCACAATCTTCGGCACGCTCGGGGTCGCTGCCGGTGGTCGCTTTGCCGACTGGTTGGCCGAACGCGGCCGCCGGGATGCGACAATGCTGACGGGATTCATCGTTTCACTGGCCTGGTTGCCGTTTGGGATGCTCTATCCGATTGTCTCGAGTCCGAATCTTGCGGCTGCGCTCCTGATCCCGACAGTCTTTCTCGCGAGCGCTCCCTTCGGTGTCGCTCCGGCTGCGATTCAGCAGATGATGCCCAATGCCATGCGGGGGCAGGCTTCGGCGATCTATCTCTTCGTCGTCAATTTGATCGGTCTCGGCCTCGGTCCTTATGCGGTCGCCGCGACGACCCAGTACATCTTCCGGGATGACCAGGCTGTTAGATATTCACTTCTTATCGTTGCGACAATCGCCCACCTTGTCGCAGCAGTTTTGCTCTGGTGGGGCATGAAAGCATATTTGATCAGCCTCGAACGATTGAAACAGTGGACCGGTGAACCGGCTCAGGCGACCGATTTATCTTGATCTTTCTCGAGAGGTGTAACCGGGTCGATAAACATCCAGCAGAATACCCCCATCGAATAGATTACTGCGGAAATATAAAAGGAGAGTGTCCAGTCTTTATTGGTCCATGCGAGGATGTATCCAACGACGACCGGCGACACACCTCCGGCGATATTTCCCATCATATTCATCGTGCCCGATAAAGTCCCGGCGTATTTCCCGCCTACATCCATGCAGGCACCCCAGCTCGGCGGCATCGCCAGGTCATTGGAGAAACTGGCCAGTCCCATGGCGACCATCGCCAGCAGCGGATCGGCTATGTGGACTGAGAGCGCCAGGCAAAGCGATGCACCGAAGAACCCGATTCCCGCCAACCAACGACGCACCATCCGGACATTTCCAGTGACGCGCTCGAGGTAGGTGATCAAATATCCACAGAAAAACGACCCGAGA
>Ga0126377_10003647_pt1 | contig 10978 bp, 9 predicted proteins | sample PanSoiMetPlot_22_FD_92647 | JGI IMG/M metagenome (GOLD analysis project Ga0126377, IMG submission 92647) | Tropical forest soil microbial communities from Panama - MetaG Plot_22 | ecosystem: Environmental > Terrestrial > Soil > Tropical forest > Bulk soil | place: Panama | collected 2016-02-17
GGTCGATCAACCACTCCGGCTGCGGATAGGACCCGACCAGGCAGGTAGGCAAGAGCATGCGGGGTCTCCAGCGATCGCGACGGGTGTTTTAGTTTTGGATCGGCCAAGAGTCACGCGCAACTCGCTCTCCCCCTTCAGGGGGAGGGTTGGGGTGAGGGTGGCCCACCGCGAGCGCGTGGCACCCCCTAACCCCTCCCCGCCACGGGGGAGGCGAACAGAATGGATGTTGCGGGGAGAGGGAGGGCAAACGCTATGCCCTACCCTGCCCACCACTTGGTGAGGCCTTTCGCCACCACCCTCTCGTAGGGCAACTGCCCCTTGAGGATGCCGACGTCGCGGGCAAACTGGGTCATGCCGGCAACGAAGTCCGGCGAAATGCCGGGATCGTAATAAGGCCCGTCGCGGCGGATCAGCTCGGCGATCAGCTCCGCCTCCGATGGCGGAAACAGCTTGCGCCCCACGCCGGCGGCGAGCGTCGGATCCTGCTTGAGCGCGCGCTGCGTCTTCACCAGCGCACGCACCGCGGCGGCGGCCACGTCGGGCCTCTCCGCGATCAGCTTGTCGGTCGTCGCGATCGACGCCATCGTGTAGTTGAAGCACGGTTTCGGACCGTCGCCGCGGCGCACGTCGAGCAGGAGCGTGCCGACGCCGCGCCGGATCGCAACCTCGGCGCCCATCCCGTTCGCCCAGAAACCATCGATCTTGCGCTCCTCCATGGCGCGCGCCGCGGTGACCCCGAAATTTACCCCGGCCCCCTGCATGCCCGGCACCGGCGCGATCCTGACCTGATCGCGCACGAGATCGATGCCGGCCTCCTGCAGCAGGCGCCGCAGGCCCATCTCGACCCACGGTGCGGCGCCGATGCTTCTGCCCTTCACGGCCGAGACGTCGCCGCGCTGCGCGCCGAAATCCTTGTGCATGACCAGGAACCAGTACATGCCCTGCGCCTGCGCGCCGATCAGCTTCACGCCGGCAAATTCCGGAAACGCCGCCAGCGCCGAATGGGCCGAGCCGCCGACGAAGTCGACCGCGCCGTCGCGCAGCGCCGCGTAGCTCTTGTCGACCGGAAAGATCATCTCGAGCGTCACATCGAGCCCTTCCTGCGCGAAGAAACCGAGCTCGATCGCGGCGATCGCCGGAAAGTACGAATTGGAGATCATGTCCGGGATGGCGAGCTTCATGTCATCGACCTTCCGTGTATGCTGCCGTCATTGCGAGGAGCCCAAAAGGGCGACGAAGCAATCTCCGCCGCAAGCCATGCGCAAGTGAAGCGAGATTGCTGCGCTTCGCTCGCAATGACGGGCTACTCTTTCTTCATCGCATTGCGCTCGACCGGCGTGTTCATCGCGACGTCGCTGCGCCGCTCGTTCGCCAGGTTGGCGCCGAAGCTGAAATAGTCACTCTCGGTGGCGAGCCGCGCCTGCTGCGCGAGCTCGGGCGGCCAGAAGCCGAGATCGTAGCCGTGCCACGGCGGCTCCGGCTTGAGCGCCGGCAGGCCGAGGCGCTCCCAGATCGCGCGCGCGTTCTCCATGAACTCGCGTTTCGGCAGCGCAACCGGCGCGAACGCGCCCTTGAGCGTCGCATTGACCAGCACCGCCGCGCTCTCGCCGTGATCGCGCGGGCCGCGCGGGCCGTGGCCCGGGTCCTTGTGCGGCAGGACGTGCAGATCGTGCTGCGGCTGGCAGCGATAGGACATCGCCCAGAACACCGCATCGGCGTTGTCGGGATCGATGTCCTCGTCGATCGCGACGATCCATTTGCCGGCGAAGCGGTGCAGCGCGGCGGCGCCCTCGAGCGCGCGCCAAATCTCGGTCTCGGGCGTGCCGCGCGCGAACTGGACCGCGATCACGGCGTAGAGGCTTGTGAGCGGCTCGTGCATGCCGACGCGCGTCACGCCGCGGATCGCAAGCGTCGACCGCAGATGGTTGAGAAACAGCGGCTCCATGGCGACCTTGCGGATCACGCTCGACTCGCTCGGCGTCACCTGGCTGATGAACGAGGTGAGGATCGGATGGCGCCGGCGCGTGATCGCGGTCACGTCCATGAAGGCGTTGTATTCCTGCAGGTTGACGTAGCCGTGCGACTCGCCGAACGGCGCCTCGGGCTCGAGATATTCGGTGTCGATCAGCCCCTCGATCACGATCTCGGCCTCGGCCGGCACCATGAGATCGACGGTCTTCGCCTTCACGACATTGATCGGTTGGCCCGCGATCGCGCCCGCGACCGCGACCTCGTCGAGGTTTTCCGGCATCTTCTGCACCGACGCATAGGACACGGCGGGCGGGCAGCCGACCACCACGCAGCAGGGCATCTTCTCGCCGCGCGCCCGGTACTTGAGCCAGTGCGCATAGATGCCGGCGCGCAGCTCGACAGACGGATTCATGCCGAGCCGGCGCGGCGTCTTGAGCTGGCCGCGATAATTGCCGACGTTCTGGATGCCGCTGTCCGGGTCGCTGGTGATGTAGTGGCCAGCCGAGAGATAGGGCGCGTTGTCGAAGCCCGGGGTCGAGATCGGCACCGGCAGGCCGTCAAGGCCGTGGCCCGGCCGGTCGAGCGCATCGCCGACGATGACGACGTCGTGGCACGGCGCCTGCGTGACGACGCGCGGCGCAACGGGCGCGGCGATCGCGTCGACCCAGGCCTTGCCGATGGCGTCGAGCGGCTTGCCGAAGCCGATCCGATAGACCTCGCGGTTGGCCGCGAGGCCCGCGACCAGCACCGCGATGTCGTAGCGGCGGCCTTTCGAATCGGTCGGCTGGGTGAACAGGAACGCCTTGCGCTCGGGTTCCGGAATGCCGCCGCGGAACTGCCAGCGCACCAGCGGGTGCATCTCGGTGTCCTTGTTGATCGGCTCGTCGACGACCACAAGGAGGCCGGCCCGCGCCAGCGCCAGCACATGCGCGTGCAGGTCGGGGTAGTCGCGGCCGGACGCCGGCGGATCGCGGTAGCGATCGAGCGCCGCGGCGGCGGGCTCAACCAAGCGCCTGCTCCATGAAGGCGGCCGCCGCGAAGGTTTCGGCATCGCGGTCCGCGAAGCCGACGACCTGCAGGCCGAGCGGCAGTTTCTCGTCACGGAAGAGCGGCAGCGAGATCGCCGGGATGCCGAGATACGAGGTGTGCACCGTACACGCAGGCTCGCCGGTCGAGTCGAGGCCGACCGGCGCGGCCGCGGGCGCCGAGAGGCTCACGGTGACATCGACCTCGTCCGCAAGCTCGCTGTAGAGCGCACGCGCCTCGGCGCGCCCGCGCAGAAGGTCGCGGTAGGAGTCGATCGTCATCGCCTCCGCCTGCCTGAGGCGATCGAGCGCGGGCCCGCTGAGCTTGCTGGCATCGCGCGCCCGATAGGTGTTGAGCGGCCAGCGCGACTCCCACGCATTGACCGCCATGGACCGCTTGCGCGCCTCGGCGATCGCGGTCTCGACCGCCTCGACCGTTTCGTCGTCGTCGCGCGTGCGGATCTCGACGCCGACGGCGGCGAGGCGCGTCAGCGCATCCTGCATGGCCTGCTTTGCGGCCGGCGTCGCCAGCGCCCAGCCGGCGGTCTCGATGAACGCGATCTTGCGCGGCTTTGCGGCCCCGGGGGTGGACGGCGGGCCGGCAAGGCCCGGGAAACCCGGATCGCCGCCGGCGCGGATCGCGATCTCGTAGGCGACCTGCCAGCATTCGGCGAGGCTCGCCGCGATCGTACCGGTGCTGCTTTGGCTCAGCCCGTCGTAGCTGCCGCCGCGATTGAGCGCGCCGACCGTCGGCTTGAAGCCGTAGCAGCCGCAATAGCTCGCGGGCCGGATGGTCGAGCCGATGACCTGCGTGCCGAGCGCCGCTGGCACCAGCCCGGCCGCGACCGCGGCGGCCGAGCCGCTCGACGACCCGCCCGGGGTGCGGGCGAGGTCCCACGGATTCCGGGTGCCGCGCGGGAAGGTCGCGGCGAACTCGGTCGTGACGGTCTTGCCCAGCACGACGGCGCCCGCCTCGCGCAACGCCGCGACCGCGGCGGCGTCGCGCTCGGTGCGCCAGCCGACGAACAGCGGTGAGCCCTGCTCGGTCGGCATGTCGATGGTCTCGATGATGTCCTTGATGCCGATCGGCATGCCGTCGATCTGCGACAGCGGCTTGCCGGCGCGCCAGCGCGCCGTTGCGGCGTCGGCGGCCGCGCGGGCCACAGCGAGATTGAGGGTCACGAAGGCGCCGATCTTCGGCTCCCACGTCTCCAGATCGGCGAGACAGCGTTCGAGGAAGTCACGCGGATTGCCCCGGCCGGACGCAAAGCCGGCGGTCTCGGCGAGATACGACCGCATGGCGGGGCGGATGATGGTCTCTGGGGCGTGCATGGTCAGGCCTCCACGACGTCATTCCCGGGTGCCGGCACTGCCAGCGAGCCCGGAATCCATTCTCACGATGAACATAGCCATGGATTCCGGGTTCGCACCTTCGGCGCGCCCCGGATGACGCTGGAAGGGCCCCGCGTCACTTCCCGCTCTCGTCGTAGTAGTGGATCTCGTACAGCATGCAGCCTTTTTCCGACTTGAACGGCCCGTGATAGACGCCAGGTGGCCGGCACGCATAGGTCGGCGCCTCGAACGGCTCGCCGCCTTTGCCCTCGCCATCATTGCCGACGATCAGGTCGCCGGTGAGGAGATAGACCTCCTCCCAGTGATCATGGACGAAGGGCGCGGTCGTGTAGGTGCCGGGGTCGAACCTGAGCAGCCGGGTGCGCCCGCCCATCTTGCGGGTCTCGTCGAGATCGCTCGCCAGGATCTTCTGCTGGATGCCGGCCGGATAGCCGGGCGGCGTCACCCAGCCGGCGTTCATGTCCACCTTGTGGAATTCGAGATGTGGCTTGTTCATCGGCATGGCGCGTCTCTCCTCGATCCTGGCGTCTGTGCGCGGTCCTGGGCCTGCCGCGCACCCTTCCGTTTCGCTTCACGCTGCACTGCGCCCCGGACACAAGTCATTGTCAGTCATTTGTCCTCATCCCAGGATCGGCAGGCTGCGCACCGAATAGGCGTGCGCGATCTTGCGCCGCCTGACCGGATCCTCGAGCTCGAAAGCGAAATGCCCGGTCGGCCGCACGCCGCCCTTGGCCGCAAGCGTGCCGCAGAACATCAGCGTGTTCTCGGCGAGGCGGCCGTCCTTGGCGTAGCGGGCGAGCAGATTTCCCGGATCGAGCATGGCCGCGACCGTGCCCTCCTGATAGGGCACGCGCGCGTCGCCCTCGGTGACGTAGGCGCGCAAGATGAGACTGCCCCAATGCGGCGCGACGTCGTCGAACGCCCAGAACTCGCGCGCGAGCGGCTTGTCGCACATCTGCTTGGAGACCGTGACGCCGTAGGTCTCGACCTCGCGGTCGGTGTGGTCCGAACCGGTGCCGACCCACAGCCGGCCGCCGTGCTGCAGCAGCACGAACTCCACCTCGCCGCCCGAGCGGTCGCCCACGACCTCGATCTCGCTGTCGGTGGTCAGGCGCGCCGCCGAGACCCGGTAGAAGATCGGGGTCGTCGCCGGCCGTTTCACGCCGAGCAACTCCAGTTCCTTGATGTGTTTTTCCACCGCCGCGGCGTCGCGGCCCGTCCAGCCGGCGACCACCGCATCGTCGATCGGAACGTCGCGGCGCGTGGCTGCGGGGCCGCTGTACAGGCTGAGATTGAGGACTCGACGCGCCACTGCGGCTCCTGCGGATTGAGCGGAAACGAAGGAGGGGAACTTATCAGGCCAAGCCGACCGGAGAAAATCCGAAACGGCTTGAAATTTCAACTTGGCCTCGTATGCAGGACAGGTCGGAAGACATCCGCCGTCAACACCCGCTTTCATACCGCCAGGGTGCCAGGGTGGATGCCCAAATCAAGGTAAGCCGAAGCCCCAGTCACCAGTCACGGGGCCAATGACGCGTCCGGGGGAACCATGCGTACGCTCAACCAGATCGCCGCGCGACTCGAAGCCTGGGAGCCGAGCCGGGCGCTGGTGGACCGGTGCCTCCACGGCATCGCCGAGGCGTCCGGCGAAGGCCAGCGCACCTACCTCAAGGTCTATGGCGAGGCCGCGCGCGCGAGCGCAGATGCCTACGACGCGCAGCGCAGGAGCGGCGCGACGCCCTCGCGCTTCGCGGGAATTCCCGTCTCGATCAAGGATCTGTTCGACGTCGCCGGCGACGTCACCACCGCCGGCTCGATGGCGCTGCGCCACGCGCCGCCGGCGGCGCGCGACGCGGCCGCGGTCGCGCGGCTGCGCGTCGCCGGCTTCGTGCCGATCGGCCGCACCAACATGACCGAGTTCGCGTTCTCGGGGCTCGGCATCAACCCGCATTACGACACGCCGCGCAATCCATACGATCGCAAGACCGGCCGTATCCCGGGCGGCTCGTCGTCGGGCGCCGCCGTTTCGGTCACCGACGGCATGGCGTGCGCGGCGCTTGGCACCGATACCGGCGGCTCGTGCCGGATTCCGGCGGCGCTATGCGGCATTGCCGGCTTCAAGCCGACCGCAAAGCGCGTGCCGAAGGACGGCGTGATGCCGTTGTCGCAGACGCTCGACTCGGTCGGCGTGCTGGCCCCGTCGGTCGCCTGCTGCGCAACGATCGACGCCGTCCTGGCCGGCGAAGCCGCGGGCGAGCTGCCCCCGTTTCCGCTCGATGGCCTGCGGCTCGCGATCCCGCAGACGCTGGTGCTCGACGGGCTCGACGACCACGTCAGCCGTGCCTTGGCGGCGGCGCTCACGGCGCTCGGCTGCGCCGGCGTGCGGATCGTCGATCTCGCGCTGCCCGAGCTCGGCGAGCTGGCGCAGGTCAACGCCAAGGGAGGCTTTGCGGCGGCCGAGGGCTACGCGGTGCACCGGCCGCTCATCAAGGTGAAGCGCAAGGAGTACGACCCGTTCGTGCTGACGCGGCTCGAGCGCGGCAAGGAGCAGGATGCCGCCGACTATATCGAGCTGATGTGGGAGCGCGAGCGGATGATCCTGCGGCTCAATGCGGCGACCGCGCCGTTCGACGCCCTGCTGATGCCGACCGTACCGGTGATCGCGCCGACCTTCCGCGAGCTGGAGGCGCCGGACGCCGCGCGCGCCGCCAATCTGCTGCTGCTGCGCAACACCGCGATCGCGAATTTCTTCGACCGCTGCGCGGTGTCGATCCCGTGCCACAAGGCCGGCGAGGCGCCGGTCGGGTTGATGCTGGTCGGCGAGACCGGCGCCGACCGCAGGCTGCTCACGATCGCCTCCGCGATCGAGCAGTTGGTGGCGCCGTCGCTGAGCGTGGCGAGCGAGGCGGCCGCTGACGCCGCGCCGCCGGATCTCTCCCACAAGCCGATCAGAATGCGAAATTGACCCTGAGCTGACCGCCCAGAGCATGATCCCGAAAATGCCTGCCCCGGACTTGATCCCGGGTTGCAGACTTTTCGGACAATCGGCATCCGCGGAAACGCCGCATTGCGGCTCGGATCAGAGTTCCGGACAGGCTGTTTCCTGGGAAAAAATGCTGTGATGGAACTGCCGGCGGCTTTCTCGTACCATAATTACGCCGGAGTCAACCGGCTTGGGCTGGGGGCACCTGCGACAGGTCTTCGTCCAAGCGCGCGCAGGTTCTGCATCCGCAGAGTCCGACTTGCAACCCGAACGATCGACGGGACGACCATGACACGCAATTTTTGGGGACATCTGACGCTGGCGTGCGCGGCGGCGTTGCTGGCATGCGCCGAAGCCGCGGCGGCACCGGCGAACTGCCGCAACACCGGCAGCTTCGAGGCCTGGCTCGCCCAGTTCAAGCAGGAGGCGGAGACGCAGGGGATCGCGCGCAACGCCATCGCGGCGGCGGCGCCCTACCTCGTGTTCGATCAGCGCATCGTCAACATCGATCGCGGGCAGAAGTTCTTCGCCCAGGATTTCCTGCAGTTCTCCGACAAGATGCTGGCGGGCGGCCGCATCGCCCACGGCCAGGCCCAGATCAAGAAGCACGCCGCGATCTTCGCGCGCGAGGAGCAGCAATACGGCGTGCCGCCCGCCGTGATCACGGGGTTCTGGGGGCTGGAGAGCGATTTCGGCTCCAACCAGGGCAAGGACAACTCGATCAGGTCGCTCGCGACGCTGGCCTATGACTGCCGCCGCTCCGAGATGTTCCGCGGCCATCTCTTCGACGCGCTGCGCCTGATCGAGCGCGGCGATCTCGCGCCATCCGAAATGATCGGCTCGTGGGCCGGCGAGCTCGGCCAGACCCAGATGATGCCCTCCGAATACATCAAGAACGCCGTCGACTACGACGGCGACGGCAAGCGCAATTTGATCAAGAGCGCGGCCGACGTGATCGGGTCGACTGGGAACTACCTGGTGAGTCTCGGCTGGAAGCGCGGCCAGCCCTGGCTGCAGGAGGTTCATGTGCCCGCGAACCTGGCGTGGGACCAGGCCGACCTCACGATCCAGCATCCGCGCACGCAGTGGGCGAAGTGGGGCGTCACCTATCCGGGTGGCCGCGCGCTGCCGGCCGACGAACTGCCCGCGTCGTTGCTGCTGCCGATGGGACGGTACGGTCCGGCCTTCCTCGCCTATGACAATTTCCAGGTCTATCTCAAGTGGAACAATTCGCTGGTCTATTCGACCACCGCGGCCTACTACGCGACGCGCATCACCGGCGCGCCCGCGGTCAGCCGCTCGAGCGGGCCGATCCCCGCCGTGACCGCCGACGAAGTGCGCGAGATTCAGCAGCAGCTCACGCGCGCCGGCTTCGATGTCGGCGGCGCCGATGGCAAGGTTGGAATTTCCACGCGCGCCGCCATCAAGAAGATGCAGCTCAAGTTCGGCCTGCCGGCGGATTCCTATCCGACGCCCGAGCTGCTGGCGCGGCTGCGCGCCGGGAGATAGTCGCGCTCATCTGCGAATCGCCGCTATCGCGACGCCGGGCAAGCCCGCCGAACGCGCACGCGTGACGCCGTCGATCGCGCACGGTCGCGCGCCGGCGTTGCGCCGGGCGATCAGCAAAACGAAATAGTTTGACGCCGATTCGCGACCACAAATGGGACCGCCGAGCTTTTCCACTGCTCGCGCGGCGTGACCGGCGTCTGCGCGCGTTTCCTGTGCACGACATTTGACTCGCAACGTCGCCGCGTAGGCGATTCCTCCGAATCGCATGAGCATGCGCGCGCCTGGGGCAGCACGCGCTGTCCACGATTCAACGAAGGAGAGAGTCATGAAATCGATTTCCGACAGCGGCAAGGTCAAGATTGGCGGCGGCATCATCACCCTCATCAAGCCGCCGAAGGAGGCCGCGAAGGCGGTTGCGGACAGCGGGAAGGTCAAGATCGGCGGCAGCATGATCACCTTCATCAAGCCAGCGAAGAAGGCCGCGAATGCGGTCGCGGACAGCGGCAAGGTCAAGATCGGCGGCGGCGGCATCACCCTCATCAAGCCGGCGAAGAAGACCGCGAAGGCGGTTGCGGACACCGGCAAGGTCAAGACCGGCGGCGGCAACATCACCCTCATGAAGCCGGCGAAGGCGGTCGCGGACAGCGGCAAGGTCAAGGTCGGCGGCGGCGCGATCACCCTCGTCAAGCCGGCGAAGAAGACTGCGAAGTCGATTGCCGACAGCGGCAAGGTGAAGGTCGGCGGCGCCGACGTCACCCTCGTCAAGCCGGCGAAGAAGATCGACACGTCGATTGCCGACAGCGGCAAGGTCAAGGTCGGCGGCGCCGACGTCACCCTCGTCAAGCCGGCGAAGAAGACCGACACGCCGATTGCCGACAGCGGCAAGGTCAAGGTCGGCGGCGCCGACGTGACCCTCATCAAGCCGGTCAAGAAGTGACCATTGGATCGCGGCGGGGCGAACGTCGCCCCGCCAAACTCGGGGGCAAACTCGGGGGTATGCACGATGCTCGCGCTCGATCATCCTGAAACGCAATCCGACGTCGGAGTCGTCACGTTCTACCGGCTGATCCCGGATTGTCCGTCGCCGCAGCGCGCCGATCGCTCCGCTGGCGGCATGCTGCCCACCCGGGCGTTTCGCTACTGCGACCCGGTCACGACCGCTTCGGCCTTCGGCTGGTGGATTTTTCCGCCCAGTGCCTTCTCGCTTGGGTTCGACGGCACCAACGTGACATGGACCTATCCGGACGCTGGGCAATGGCATCCGCTCGGCGCAACGCAGTTTCCGGATTTCGCCGCCTATTTCGACGAGCACGCGCCGCCGGATCTCAAGGGCTTCTCCCCGCCCTTCATGACCGCATTCCCCGAGCCCGGGCTGGTGCAGATCTGGAGCGGCCTGATTGCGCGGACCAAGCCGGGCTGGAGCCTGCTCGTCCGGCCGGTGCCGAATTTCGCGCGCAGCCAATGCTATGAGCTGTTCGAGGGCATCGTCGAGGCCGACAGCTGGTTCGGCCCGCTGTTCATCAATCTCAGGCTCAAGAAGACCGACGTGCCGATCCAATTTCCCGCCGGGATGCCGCTCTTTCACGTGCAGCCGGTCGAGCGCAAGGTCTACGAGAGCCGGCTGCTCGACGAGTTCGCGGTCATCAACGCGATCGACGAGTGGTCGCCGGCCGATTGGGACGACTACCGCGAGACGGTGGTCGCACCCAACCTGATGACCGACAAACCGCCCGGCCAGCATGCGGCGAAACTGCGCCGGCGCAGGCGGTCGCAATGATCCTCGATCCCGCATTCTATCTGGTTGCGGCAATTTCGGTCGCCTGCCTCGGCCTGTCCAAGGGCGGCTTCATCGGCTTCGGGCTGATTGCAACGCCGCTTCTGGCGCTGGCGATCCCGCCGGTGCAGGCGGCTGCGATCCTGCTGCCGATCATGCTCGCGCAGGACATCTTCTCGGCGTGGTGCTTTCGCCGCGAATGGGATCGGCGAACCATCCTGGCGACGCTGCCCGGGGCGCCGCTCGGGATCGCGCTGGCCTGGGCGCTTGCCGCATGCCTCAACGATGCCGTGGTGCGCGTCGCGGTCGGCATGCTCGGGCTTCTATTCGCGCTCAACCACTGGTCCGGCCGCAAGCCGATGA
>Ga0126377_10003648_pt1 | contig 10977 bp, 11 predicted proteins | sample PanSoiMetPlot_22_FD_92647 | JGI IMG/M metagenome (GOLD analysis project Ga0126377, IMG submission 92647) | Tropical forest soil microbial communities from Panama - MetaG Plot_22 | ecosystem: Environmental > Terrestrial > Soil > Tropical forest > Bulk soil | place: Panama | collected 2016-02-17
AGCATCCAACAGCCCAGCGCCACCAGCGAGACGGTTCGCATGAAGAAAACTACCTTCATGGCCTGTCCCCTTTTAAATCTTGAACGAAACGAGTACAAAAACATATCTCGCGCCAAGAGGCCAGCGCGCAAAAGTAGATTAAATTCCTATTGATCCAAACCTTGGTGACTTTACGTCTTTGCGCGACTCATTTCTTTTCCGATTGTTCGAGAAACGAGCCGTGCAGCGGCTTAAAGTTTTCCCAACCGGGAATGGGTTGCTTGGGCGCTTTCTCGACAAAGCCTTGCTGAATCAGTCCCATGAAAATGAAGAGTGGTTTGGTTTTGATAATCAGTACCCGTGCTGGGCGATCCTTCAGCGCATTGAAATGTTGATGGACGCAGCCCGGTGTCACGAGCACGAGATCGCCCGCGCTCCAGTCGTAGCGCTTGCCGTCATGGATGTCATAACCCTCGCCTTCCAGAACATAAAGCAACGCGGAATTTTGATGGCCGTGCTTCTGCGATTTGCCGCCGGGGGCCAGCTCTTCCTGGGAGCAGTGCAGGCTTTGAATCAATTTATGACCCGGGTTCATCATGTTTTTGTGGAATACCTGGGGTCCGCTGCGCCAGGGGAGACTGGCACCTTTGATCACCCGCGGCATGCTTCGTAGGCGCTCTAATTCCTGTTTGAGGCTGTAGCTCTTGGCACCGATTCCCCGTACGTAACAACGTTCTTCGTCATACATTTGCTGTTCCACGTTCACATCCTCCTAAATTTTACAGTCCAGTTTTCTTTTCAAACGGCGGAGCCTCTTCAAGCTCCTCGACGTCTCCCCATCCGAGGGTTTTATAGATCCGGCTGCTAGCGGAAATAAACCGCGCAGATTTATGCGGATCGCTATTAAAGTGCTGATGCACGGTGTTCACCGGAATGTAGACCAGATCGCCTTCCTCCCAGTCAAACCGTTTGGGTTCTTCCGCCGTGTGCCACTTGTACTCCTCGTCGAGATCAAAGTCGACATCCCAATGGAGCGAATAACCTCGCCCTTCGAGAATAAACATCAGCTCCTCGGCCGTATGGCGGTGTTTGCCAGAACGACCGCCAGGCGGAAGTTCCTGAGTATACATGTCGATATCTTTGATCCGGGGGTTAATGCCCTCGCGCGCGAGGTGCTTTAGCCGTCCATGCGGGCTATCTTCCCACGGCATGTCCTCTGGCTTCACCGCCTTTGGATAGGTATCGAGCTTCTCTTTCTCCTCTTTCGTGCGCTTGAGATCGTCGGCGTAGTAGGTCGCCTTACGATTGCCTTTACGCCACTTCTTTGACTCTTCAAATGGCATTGCTTTACCTCCTGTGATTTGTACTCATCGTTGATGTTATCTCTTGCTTTCAGCCTTCGGAAAGCCGTAAGCCTCAAAAACCTTCCCCTGCCACTGATCCATAAGCTGATGGTGATCCCAACTGACGGTGGAGAGCTTCTTTCCGCGCAGCTCCTGCTCGACGATGCCACCGCGAACGTGCAGCGATGAGCTAGCGGGCTCAAGCTCATCGGCGAGCTTCTGTGACTCCGGGCTCGCCATCCATTCAAGAAACAAAAGGGCAGCATGGGGATGCTGGCTGCCAGTCTGGACTGCTTCTTCCAAGGCCAAGCGCACCGGAACCGGTTCCAGCGCCACTAATTGCAAGTTGCCCAGTGCGTCTTTCCCCATCGCCCGTTTGGTGGTGTGAAAGTTGGGTCCGACCATCATCGGCACCTCCCCGGCCGCTATCGCCGTAACCGTACGGCTGCCGCCACGCACCCATATCGGGTCCTGCGCCGCGAGTTTGCGGGCGAAATCCAAAGTTTTCTCCAATCCCCAAGCTGGAACCAAAGCGGCAACTTCGGTGGGGCGAATATCGGCGGCAAATTTCTTGCCTTTGTATTCCGGCTTGAGCAGGTCTTCCCAAAGTTTGGGCACCTTATCGGCCGGCACGAGCGTCTTATTATACGCGGTAACTTGAAACCGGCTGTAAAAGCCAACGACGTTGCGATGCTTTGGATCGATCATCGGCACTGGAATTTGCAAAATCCCCTGCTGCGCCATGCCGACGATGTCCATCTTCCAAAGGTGGGGCAGATATTCATTGTAGAAATCAGTAGAGAGATGAAGAATATCCCAATCTTTAGCTGTGCCGCTCTTGATCTCGAGAATGTTGCGCCGGGCGGCGTCGGTGCCGGTGATCTCTTCGATGTGTAAGTTGATGAAGGGATATTTTTTCATGAACGCTTTGATAGCAGCCTTGATCGTGGGCGGCTCCATCTCGGCGAGCACGCGGAGCTTGCCCTCCTGCTTCGCTTTGCTGACGATCTCGTCGTGGTTGGTTATAAATGTGTAGCCTCTAGCGTCAGCATCTTTTTTTGCATTGAGCAAAGCCGGACTCGGCGTCGCGGCAACGGCAGCCGTGGCGTAAAACCAGAGGGCCGCCCAGACGGACAAAACCAGCTTGCTCAACGATTCGATGGGCATGTTATTCTTCACTTTTCTCCCTTGCGCGATGGATCGCCGACGATTGATCATGGAGGATCGAGGATCGAAGAGAGCCATCCTTCATCCTCAATCTTCGATCCTCGGTTTGCTATACCCGATTTTCCATCAGAGCCGACGGCTGCGGCCTCGCGCTAAACTCCGGCGCGTTCTCAAGTTGCTCCACCCTGGAGTAGCCGAGCATCTTGTATAGGCGATTCGTGGCGGAGATCAAGCGCGCGGGCTTGGTCGCGTCGGCGTTGAAGTGCTGATGCACGCTGTTCTGGGGAATATAGACCAGGTCGCCTGCCTGCCAATCCCAACGGCTCGGCTGCTTGGCGATTCGAGCGTAGTATTTGTCAGTGATATCGACGTCTACATCCCAGTGAAGATCGTAACCGCTGCCTTCGAGCACGTAGAAAATTTCATCGGCCATCTGCCACTGTTTGCCCGACCGGCTCGCGCCGGCGATTTCTTGCAGATGCACGTCGATCGCTTTGACACGAAACGGTACTGTAGCGTCGGCGAGCAGCCGAATTTTTCCATGTGCAGTCGACTGCCACGGCGTGTCACTTGGTTTCAGCACTTTTTTTAATTTTTCGTCCGCAGGCGCGCGCACGATAGAGAGTTCCGTGGGCGGTCCCCAACGATCATCGTCCGAAGCGGGCGACGTGCCGAGCGGCCCTTGCTGGTGCAGTCCCAGGAAAAGCCAGGTTGGTTTAGCTTTCATGATAAGACCGACCGCAGGTCGGTCCGGATCGAGATTGTTATGCCAATGAACTGAATCGTTGTGGACGGCTAAGCAATCGCCGGCTTCCCAGTCATAGCGGATGCCGTCATGCATGTCGAAGCCACGCCCCTCGAGAAAATAGATAAATGCTTCGTTTTGGTGGCCGTGACCTTTATCGCGCGCACCCGGTGGTAGCAGCACGAAGTGAGCGTGGAGACTTTGTGTGAGGTAAGGCTCTTTGCCTGGGCTGATTATCGATTTCTCTTCAACGCGGCCGTCGGTGGCGCTCAGCAGTTCGCGATAATCGCGGCGGACGACTCGTGGTATGGTCTCGAGGCGTTGCCGGCGCATATCGTTGAGGGAATAGGTCATGCTCTTCACGGACCGAACAAAAACTCGTGGCTTGGAATATCTCGGAGGCGGATTCGCCATGCTTTACTCCTTGTCGACGCAGGACTGCTGTTCGTCGACGGTGTTCATGCTTCCGATCACGTATAATAGAATTGTAATCTGTGTTCAATCTAGTAGCCGACAGTTAAAAAGTGTTAGCATGCTTTGAGAGTGTTGGCATGAACGTAAAATCGTCAATCTTTTCAAGACTTGTCTATTCGCCGTGAGCTTCGTCGAACAGTGAACGGAGATCATTGCCTTGAGGCGGGACTTGAGCAAAATCAATTCTTTCGATAGATGAAAAGGGATCGGTTAGTACTAAATGACGCGGCTTGATATCCATCAGTGGAAGGAGAAACTTAATGCTATCTAGGGAAGAAAACAAAATCATCACGCAAGTAGGGCCTGGCACACCCATGGGCGAAGTGATGCGGCGCTACTGGATGCCGGCGCTGCTCTCAAGCGATCTCCCGGCACCGGACTGCCCTCCGATGCGGGTAAAGCTTCTCGGCGAAGAGCTGGTCGCTTTTCGCGACACCCAAGGGCGCGTTGGTTTGCTGGATGAGTTCTGCCCGCATCGGCTCGCGTCGCTGTTCTTAGGCCGTAACGAGGAAAATGGCCTCCGTTGCGTTTACCATGGCTGGAAATTCGATGTCGCCGGAGCTTGCGTGGACATGCCCAACGAACCGGCCGAGAATAATTTTAAGGATAAAATTCGCACAAAATCCTATCCGACGATGGAACAGGGTGGGGTGATCTGGACCTACATGGGGCCTTCGGAAAAACGGCCAGAGTCGCCGGGAATGGAGTGGAGCCGGGCGCCCGAGCAGTACCGCGCGGTTTCGAAGACGATGGAGTATGCGAACTACGCGCAAGCCGTCGAGGGCGGCATCGATACCGTACATTCCTCTTTTCTGCACAACAATGACCTGTCGAACCTGCGCCACTTTAAGCGCATCGACACCGCGCCGAAATTGGAGGTCGAGCGAACCTCCTACGGCTTTCGTTATGCCGGCATCCGCAACTTGGGTGAGATCGGCAACTATGTGCGGATCTATCAGTTCGTCATGCCGTTCCACCAGTTCCGATCCCATCAGGTGGATTTCGAAGGCAGCGGCAAACGCCAGGCCGTGCCGTTAACGCAAGGCCATATGTGGGTGCCGATGGATGACGAAAACACCATGGTGTTCAATTGGATGTTCGCGGTGGATGAAGATAAGCCCTTGACGCCGGAGTTTATTCTTAAGCGCGAGACATCGGCGGGCAGGGGGCCGAACGGAGAAGGTGTGATTCGCCATCAGACCCGCGCTAATGACTGGCTCATCGACCGTGAGTTACAGCGCCAGAAAACTTTTACTGGAATCCGCGGCCTCAACACCCAGGATCTGGCGGTACAGGAAAGCATGGGACCGATCATCGACCGCTCGCGCGAGCACCTCGGCAGCACCGACAAGGCGATCATCCAATTTCGTAAATGCTTGCTCGACGCGGTGCGCGATGTGCAGAACGGCATCGACCCGCCTGGATCGGATTCCAAAACCTACCGCACCCTTCGCGCCGCCGACGCGACGATCCCGAAGGACGTACGCTGGCAAGACGCGGCAAAGGACAAACTGGTGGCGCGCTGGTAATCGGAATCAAGAGCATTAGTCGCAGAGAACGCAAAAGGCGCAAATTAAGCATTCATCACGAAGAACGCGAAGAGCACAAAGTTCGGAATATTAATCATCCGAAACCTTCGTGTCTTTCGTGCGCTTCGTGGTGAACAACTGTTATCCACAATGTCCACAGCAACGCCCAAAACGTTAACTAATTTGGACAGCAGTGATTTTCCGTATGAACCAGTTTGACCTCCAGATGACGCTCTGCTAATTCATCCGCAGCGAAACCAATCGACAGTAACGATCATTGATCGCGTGCCCACGCATGCGGGAAAGAGGGTTAACAATATGGCTGGTAAAGTAGCGGCAGCGGTAAAAATTGGTCCCAAACAGACGGAGTTGCGCGAGTTCGATCTGCCGGAAGTCCCGGTGGACGGCGGACTGCTCAAGGTGGAGGCCGCGGGCATCTGCGGCAGCGACGTGCGCTCTTACCCGAGACCGGTGCGCAACGGCCCACATATCATGGGACATGAGAATATCGGCATCATCGCCAAAGTCGGGCGCATCGCGTCACGGCAGTGGGGCGTGAAGGAGGGCGACCGCGTCGCTTTGGAAGAGTATTTGCCCTGTGGGCACTGCGAGTATTGCCGCGCCGGCGATTTTCGCATGTGTTACGAAACCGACATTCACAACACTCCTAACGCGGCGCGTTATGGTTCGACACCGCTGACAGTTGAGCCGGCGTTGTGGGGTGGCTTCAGCCAGTATCTCTATCTGCATCCCAATTCAGTGTTTCACAAAGTGCCAAGTCACGTTCCCGCCGAGCAGGCCGCGCTCGCCTTGCCGCTGGGCAACGGCTGGCAGTGGGCCTACGTTGAAGGCGGCGTGAGTCCCGGCAAGAGCGTGCTGGTTCAAGGCCCAGGGCAGCAAGGGTTGGGTTGCGTGCTGGCCTCCAAGGAAGCGGGCGCTTCCTGCATCATCGTCTCGGGGTTGTCTCGAGACACGAGCCGGCTTGAATTGGCCAAACGTTTGGGTGCCGATTTTACCATCAACGTAGAAAAAGAAGATCTGCGCCAGCGGGTGCGCGAGATCACCGGTGGGCGAGGCGTTGACGTCGTCGTCGACGTCGCGGCGGCAACCGAGCAAACGATTCTCCCGGCGATGGAAATTTTGAACATGAAGCGCAGCACATTGGTGATCGCCGCCGGCAACATGAATCAAACGATCAACAACTTTCCTCTAGGCATCATCAAGCTCAAGTACATGGCGGTCAAGGCCGCCCGTGGTCATAGCTATAACACCGTCGAGATGGCGCTTCGCACGATCGCGTCGGGAAGATTTCCTCTCGGCGCGATGTGCAGTCACCAATTCGATTTGAGCCACGTCGACCAGGCGCTTAGAACCGCGAGCGGCGAAGGATTACCAGACCCGGTCCACGTCAGCGTGGTGCCACAGCATTGACCTAGCGTGGCAAAGCCGCGACGGAATCGGATTTTCTCGCGCAAAGCATGCCCTGAGCCGGCGAAAGCTTTACGAGCTTAGCGCACTTGGCGGGATAAGATCCGAATGCGGAGAAGAATATTCTCACGCAAAGAACGGAATAAAAACGGGGCGGGTTTGAAACCCGCCCCTTTCGCCTTGTGAGGACTGGGATGCGAAAGATAAAAGCATCATCGATTTCGACGGCTCTTGTCGCCTTTGTCATTTTAGGCATGCAATGGGCAGAGGCCGCTAGCGTTGCGGACATCGCTCTCTACAAGGGCAAGGACCGGCAGAGCCGGATTGAGGAAGGCGCAAAAAAGGAAGGGGAAATTGTCTGGTATACCTCCCTTGCTGTGGAAGACTCCGGGCAGGCCGTGCAGCTTTTCGAGAAGCGCTACCCCTTTGTCAAGATCAAGCTCACGCGCCTAACCTCCGAACGCGTGCTGCAACGCTACCTCACGGAATTTCAGGCTAATCGCTTCTTTGCGGATATCATCGACACCAATGATTTTCAGATGGAGATGCCGCGCCGAAAGGGCACGCTGCAAGCTTTTTACACTCCGTCAGCGGAAAAGTACGACAAGCGTTTCTTACAGCCCCAAGGCTTTTGGATCGCGAGTCGCCTCACGATGATCGTGTCCGCTTACAACACGCGCCTGGTGTCACGCGCTGAAGCGCCGCGGAAGTACGAAGATCTGCTCGATCCGAAATGGAAGGGAAAAATGTCTCTGGAGCGGGAGCAGACAGAATGGTTCATCAGCCTAATCGAGCACTGGGGCGAGGAAAAGGGCAAGGCCTTTTTTCAGAAGCTCGGCGGGCAAAATCCCAGCATCCGCAGCGGCCATAGCCAGATGGCGCAATTGATTATCGCAGGGGAGGACGCGCTGTCTCCTAATGCTTACAGCCATCACTATCCCCGAGCGATGGCAAAAGGAGCACCGGTCGATTGGAACAATTTGGAGCCAGTCATTGGCAAAGGAATCGTCTCGGCGATGGCGAAAAACGCGCCCCATCCGCACGCCTCGATGCTGTTCCTCGATTTCTTTTTCAGCAAGGATGGCGGTCAAAAAGTGGTTCACGACGCCAACCGCATCGGTACTCATCCCGAGCTTCTTCCCGATCCGCCGCGGCTACGTCAGGGTTTCGATTTTGTCATCGTCGATCCCGCGAAATACATGGACAAGATTGGCCAGTACGATAAGCTCTGGCGCGAGTGGGTCCTGGGCGGAAACTGATTCCCTTGTGAGCTTAGCGCGCTTGGCGGGAGACAAATCCGATCGGAGGGAGATGGTCTCAGGGCATGCTTTGCGCGAGACAGTCTTTTTTCCGGATTCGGACTTCTCCCGCCAAGGCGCCAAGACGCTAAGTTTAAGAAAACGACACAATCAAAATCCTTTAACCAATTTTCCGAACCTTGGCGTCCTTTGCGCCTTTGCGCGAGACCACCGATGAGCCAGAAAATCCTTTGCTTGGCGTCAGGCGCTTTGCTCGTTGCCCTTTGCTTACCAGCCAAAGCGCAGCAGCAAACAAAGCTCGCTAAGATTGGCTGGCTCGGGGCCCGTCCGGCTGGCGGAGGCGCGCGTACCCTCGGGCAAGAACTCCGCACATTCGGTTACGTTGAGGGCAAGAATTTAGCTATCGAGCGTCGATACGCGGAGGACAAGCTCGATCGGCTCCCTACCCTGGCCGAAGAGCTGGTCCGTCTAAAAGTAGACATCCTCGTCGTACCCTCAACGAATGAAGCTCTAGCTGCCAAGAACGCTACTAAGACGATCCCGATCGTTTTCTTAAACGTGACTGATCCCATTTCAGCGGGTTTGATTGATAGCCTGCCGCGACCTGGAGGGAACATAACGGGCTTCACCACCATCGCCGCCGTGTTGGCCGGCAAGCGGTTGGAGTTACTCAAGGAAACCGTTCCAACGGTCTCCCGCGTTGCGTTACTCTGGGATCCACGGAATGAAGGCTCCGTACAACAATGGAAAGAAAGCCAACTGTCAGCGCGCGAACTTGGCTTGCAGCTCCATCCCATGGAGGTAAGCAAGGCCGACCAATACGAGAGCGCATTCAAAGAAGCAATTAAGGCGCGTAGCGCTGGTCTCGCTGTGACGTTGAACAGTTTGGCCAATTCGAACCAAAAACGGATCGCTGATCTCGCGACAAAGAATCGCCTGCCGGCGATTTACCCTCGCGCAGATTTCGTTGCTAGCGGCGGTTTGATGTCCTATGGACCCGATCAGATCGAACCTTACCAACGCGCCGCCTGGATGATTGATAAGATTCTGAAAGGAACCAAGCCCGCTGACATTCCAGTCGAGCAGCCGACGAGGTTCGAGCTGGTGATCAATTTTAAGACTGCCAATGCTCTCGGCCTGACGATTCCTCCGATCGTGCTGATGCGCGCAACGAGAGTAATCAAATGAATGACGCGGCGATGGAGTAGCGGAGAAATGGAGTGCTGGGACAATGCGTTTGCCACGCAGAAAACTTAGACAGGTTGCTTTTCCCAAAGCGGAGAAGTAGCCGGTCCCGTTGCACTAAAGCAAGAGCATTTTGGTCGGTTCGAGCTTGCGAGTGCGAGGATCGATAGCGTAACCGAGTATTTCGGGAGCAGTCACTCCCAACAAAGGCGTGTCAGTGGGTTCACCAAATATCGTCGGCACTGTTCGAGCCTTCCCATCGATGCGGATGAAAACATCGCCCAGCGGGCGTCGGATCTCGCTACCATCGGCAAGATGAAAGGTTTCCTCTCCATATGGGTTGACACCGAGTGCTTGGAGAATACTCTTTGGAATCACGCTGAAAATGGCGCCGGTATCGGCAATAAGATCAACCTTCTGCCAGTGAGTCTGATCGCGTGGGTTGCTGATCTCTACAGCTACTTCTGTAATTCCCATGCGCTGGACCTTACCATTACAGGCAGTCATCCTCAATGCTCGGGATGATAGCATAGACGGAACGCTAAATTTGCGGAGAGAAAAGGCCTGAAACCCGTCTGCCACAGAGAGCGACGGATCATGGACCGAACAGTGTTCTCGCTACGGCCTCGTCAGGTCGGTTTCCAGCCCGAGCCAGTGCTGTCCAACCGATTCGTAGTGGGAAAGACGCCCCTGCAGGTGCTGACTGATCACGTGAATGTCTTGGAAATGGCGCTGCATCAAATTGCCCTCGTAGATCGCTGTCACACCAGCGGCGTTGTAAACGCTATCGACAACCTGGACTGCCAGACGAATCCCGTGCGTGCTGGCGAGCCGTAGGACTGCGCGCCGCTCCTGCGTGGTCGCGCCGGTCGATGTTGCCTCGGCCCACATCTCGCGGACCGCTTCGGTGAGGAACGCGCGTCCGGTTCGGATGTAAGCTTCGGCTTGCCCCACAGTGGCTTGAACCGTGGGCTGATCGCGGAGGGCCGCCTGCATGGCCCGCGGTGTCTTGGCGCAAGCGAGCTCGATGAACGCCGTAAGGCAAGATCGCGCCACTCCCAGGGCGATCGCGGCATCCGCCGATGCAAAGAGCAACGTCCGGGGAATCTGGTAAAGCGGTCCAGTCTCTAGCAGAGGAGCGCCGGTCTGAAGAACCGTGCGCTCCGAGGGGACAAAGACATCGCTCACAGCAAAGTGGTGAGTTCCTGTGCCACGCATTCCTCGGACATGCCAGGTGTCCACCAGCTCTGCTTGAGCAGCCGGCACAAATAGATAGAGTTGCTCGGGTTGACCATCCCGGATCCTGACCTGACCGTTCTCGTGGACCAGCGCACGCGCCGCCAGCCACGCGGCATGGCGGCACCCCGTGCTGAATCCCTGGCGGCCAGTGACGCGGTAACCGCCCGGCACCACGATCGCTTGGGCCGCCGGGGTGGGTGTGTTCGCCACGACGCAGCGTGGCGTATCGATCCAGATCGAGCGAGCGACATCGCGTGGCATCCGCGCCGCATAGGTCGCGAAGATCGCGCACTGATTGACGATCCAGCCGGTACTGGCGTCGGCTTTGCCGATCTCCTCGAGCACTTGGACGTAGGTCGGCAAGTCGATCTCCGCGCCGCCCACGGCGCACGGAAGCGCCAGCAGGAACAAGCCGGCGTCGGCGAGCGCCTCGAAAAGCGGCCGCGGCAACTCCCGATCGGCCTCGGCCTGATCGGCACAGGAGCGGATCATCGGCGCCAATTTTCGAGCGGCGTCTAGCGGGGATTGCGTTTTGGTGATGGTCATAGATTCCACGCTTTTAATTGGTCAACTGAGTAACTGCAAGCAAGTTTCCCGCGCAAACAGTCCTGAGCCAAATCGACGGGACG
>Ga0126377_10003649_pt1 | contig 10976 bp, 9 predicted proteins | sample PanSoiMetPlot_22_FD_92647 | JGI IMG/M metagenome (GOLD analysis project Ga0126377, IMG submission 92647) | Tropical forest soil microbial communities from Panama - MetaG Plot_22 | ecosystem: Environmental > Terrestrial > Soil > Tropical forest > Bulk soil | place: Panama | collected 2016-02-17
GCCGGTCGTGTTGTCGAGCACCGCCTCGGGGATGAAGTTGCCGGGCCGGCCGACCGCGGCGAACGAGTTGAACCAGGCGTGGCATCCCGTCTGGTCGCGGTGTCCGTTGATCGCCGCCTTCACCGCGTTCTGCTGCGCCTGCGACCGCCCGCTCGACATCATCAGGGCCTGCCAGTCCGGCCCGGCGTAGAGCCGCACCAGGAGCTCGCAGTCGGCGACCTCGATGCCGGTCGTCTCCGAGTCGGGATAGGTGCAGGTGGGCTGGATGCCGTCGAGCAGCCCCGGATAGATCGACGCCGCCGTGAGCTGGTTGATCGAGCCGCCCGAGCAGCCGTTGCCGATGGTGTAGCGGATCTCGCCGTAGGTGTCGCCGATGTGCTCCTTCATCATCATGAGGGTCTCGACCATCGCGACCCGGTTCGAGTTGTAGAGCGAGTCGGTCATGCTGTTGATCGCGACCATGAAGCCGCGCGAGAGCGCGACGTCGTCGGTCCAGGTCTGCTCGGAGCGGAACTGGCGGCGGGGCTGGCCGGTCGAGGCCCCGAACGAGTAGAGGAGCTTCCGGTTCCAGCCCGGCTGCGGTGCGGTCGCCTTCCAGCCCGCCGCCGGGTCGTCGATGCTCGGGTCGAACAGGACGGCGATGTCGAAGATGCCGCGGTTCAGGGTGCCGCGCTCGACGCGCACGATGTACGGGACCGTGACGCCGGCGTCGGTCGTGGTCATCGCGAGGTCGGCGGGCGGCGGCGCGGCCGGGTCGTACGGCTTGAAGCAGCCGCTGGCCGGCGGCGGCGTGGGCGGGTTGGGATCGGGCAGGACGCTGGCGCAGCCCGGCGCCGTGGTCCGGTAGTAGAGCTTGATCTCGGTGGCGATGTTGCACTGCGCGTCGATCGCCTCGGTGCCGAGCCCGCTCGCGTTGGTCGCCGGCGTGTCGCCGTCCTGGGGCCTGGCGACCGGCGTCGCGCACACGAAGGGCTGGATCTGCGCGCCCGAGATGACCGGGCCGCCGATCGGGTGGCTGGTGATGGTGAGCGACGCGCCTCTGACCCCGGACGCGTCGGCGACGACGGTGTTGTGGCCGTCGGCCAGGCCGGTGATGACACCGGTGGTCCGGCCGTCGGCCCGGCGGGCGAACGCGCTCGACACGTCGCGACCGCCGACCCGGACGCGCAGGTGGCTCGTGTGTCCGTGTCGCGGCAGGACCACCTCGACGAGGGCGTCGCCGCCGCTCACCAGATCGGCCCGGTTGGACAGCGTCCGCAGCTCCAGCGCGCGGCCCCCGTGCCCCCCGTGCCCCGCCGGCGAGACCTCCGAGGCGCTCGCGGCATTCGAGGCGCTGTCGGTCGCCTCCTCGGAGTCGGACTGCGCGCTGCACGCGCCGAGCGCGCTGCAGCACACGAGTAGAGCGAACCTGCCCAGGCGAGATCGACGACGCATGTGGCGCTCCTCGCTGTGTTGGTGGTCGCCGCGCATCGTCGGCCAGCTATCCGGCCCCGTCAACCGGCGCCGGTTCGGTAATCCGCGCAGCATTCCCCCGGAGTCAGCCCCGCTCGCACATGAGGGACGCGAGGCGACGCGACCCACGCGGCGGGACGCCTTCCTGCCCGACACGCGCTATCGCGCCAGGTCGACGAGCGGCAGCTGGGACTCGAGCGGATCGATCGACGCCAGCGCCGCGGCCCCGTGGACTCCCGCGCGCGCGCACGCCTCGGCGACGGGGAGGCCGGCCGCCATGTAGAAGACGAGCGCCCCGGCGAAGCTGTCGCCCGCGCCGTAGACGCTGCCGCCGGCCGGGGCCGAGGCAGGCGCCGCGAAGCGCTCGACGCCTCGCGCGGTCGCCACCGTCCCGCCGCGCTTGCCCTCGGTCAGGACCAGCGCCGCGGGCGCGACCGGGTAGTCGGCCAGCGAGCTGACCTCGCGCGGGTCGGCCGCGCTGCCGATCACGACGTCGGCGCGCACGCCCGAGTCGACAAGCGACGGGCGGCGCCGCGCGGTGATGACGAGCAGGCGCGCCGCGCGCGCGGCGACGATCGCCTGCGGGTCCTCGGCGGTGAAGTAGACGGCGTCGCAGGTGGCGAGGACGTCCCACGGCAGCGGGTCGTCGCGCCGCGGGTGCTGCGGCTCGCCGATCACGATGATGGTGCGCTCGCCGTCGGGCGTGATGAGGACCAGGTTGCGCGTGTGGGCCTCTCGCCGGCGCGCGATGTGGAGGACCGCCGGCGTGGCGCGCAGCCGCGCCTCGACCTCGGCCCCCGCCTGGTCGTCGCCGAGCGCGGTGAAGAGGTGCACCTCGGCCGTCGAGCGCACGAGCTGGTAGAAGGTGAGGCCGCCGCCGCCGCCGGCCAGGAAGCGCGGCTCCTGCATGTGGACGATGGCGCCGGCCGCCGGCAGGGACGCGACGCGCCCCAGCGTGATGTGTTCGACGTGCCCGACGACCGCGATGCGCACCCGGAGAGCTTATGGCATCCGGATCGACGCGCCAGGCCGGCGGCGCGGGTCAGCTCTCGGCCGCGCCCAGGCGGATGACGTCGGCGATCTCCTGCTTGCGGGCCGCGAGCCGCTTCTCCTCGTCGATCTTCTCGGCCAGGTCCTCGTCGCTCTTCATCAGGGCCGACAGGTCGGTCGACGCATAGCCGGTCACGCCCATGTCGGCGTAGGCCGCCTGCACCTTGGGGCCCCACAGGCCGATGTCCTTCACGCACGGCACGATGCGAGTGAAGAGCAGCGAGCGGTACGTGCGGGTCAGCGGCGAGCGGTCGACGTGGGCGGTGCACTCGGCGACGTCGTAGCCGAGCGTCTCCCACACCTCCTCGGCGTCGAAGCGGTCGCGCAGGAGGTAGCAGCCCTCGACCACGAACTCCTCGCGCTCGGCGCGCTCGGCGTCGCTCAGCTGGGCGTAGTAGTCGCGCAGCGCGAGCCGGCCGAAGGCCACGTGGCGCGCCTCGTCCTGCATGATATAGGCGAGGATCTGCCGGGGCAGCGCCACCTTGGTGAGGTCGCGCAGCAGGCCGAAGGCGGCCAGCGCCACCCCCTCGATCAGCACCTGCATGCCGAGGTACGGCATGTCCCAGCGGCTGTCGGACAGCGTCTGCTCGAGCAGGAGCTTGAGGTGCTTGTTGATGGGATAGAGGAGCTGGACCTTGTCCTGCAGGAAGCGGGCGTAGGTCTCGGCGTGGCGCGCCTCGTCCATGACCTGGGTCGCCGCGTAGAACTTGGCGTCGAGGTCGGGCACGCTCTCGCTGATGCGCGCCGCGCAGATCATCGCGCCCTGCTCCCCGTGGAGGAACTGGCTGAACTGCCAGGCGGTGAGGTGCTGGGCGAGCCGCCCCAGCTCGTCCGGGTCGTCCTTGATCTTGTCGTAGGTCCTCGATCCGAAGATCGGGACCGCCTCCTGGGGCAGGTCGAGCGGATTGGTGACGTCGAGCGGCAGCGACCAGTCGATGCGGGTCGTCTGATCCCACTGCTTGTCCTTGCCCTTCTGGTAGAGGGCGAGGAGCTTGGCGCGGCCGTCGTCGTACTCCCAGGTGAACCGACTCTCGCCGGCCATGGGGACGCTCCAGTTCTCGCGCTCGACGGGGGACGAATACTTGTCGTGTGTGCTCACGCTGACCTCATCGTAGGGCCAGTGTAGCGCGACCGGGCCCGTCGGCGCCGCCCGCCCGGGACGTACCGTCGGGCGCGCCGCCCCTGGCGGCTTCCTCCGCCAGGAGCGTTTCCCGTACGCCCACCCGAACGCGGAGGTGATTCGTCGACTGGCGCGTGGGGGCGACACCGGCGTGATCTGCCGCGGCTGCAGCAGCGATCCGAGACGGGACTCGACCGACACGACACCCTGCTGGACCGCGCGAGCGCGCTCCACAGCGTCGACGGCCCCGACCGCAGCGGCGGCTGCGGAGGCGGCGAGCTCGACCGCGCCTTCCTCGGCCTCGACCAGTCGCGGCCCTGCTCGCGCGCGTGCAGGCGATCACGCCGCGGCGCGATGAGCGGGCGACGCCGCGCCGCCGGGACAGGAGATCCGCAATCGAGGCGCTCCGATCCGGCCCGATTCGCAGCTTTTGCGGACGGCAGCGTACCGACGGCGAGGCCATGTCGGTTCTTACGGGGTGGCATGAGGTCTGCACCCTCGGGGTGCTCACGCCGCTCGAGGGCAGCCCATGCGCGGGCGCAGCGCGGATCGACGCGCCGGCCTCCGGCCCGGGAAGTAACTGGCTTTCTGTGCTGCAGGACAATCTGACCATGAAGAACCTCCCGAACACCGATGGTCGGGACACGTTGACGCTCTTACAGCGTCCCGCGAAATTGCCACTCATCATCGAGGCCCGCGAAGACCACGTGCTCGTCGTGTGCGGTCCGTACGGCGGCAAGGGACGAACCGTGGCCGACGCCCTCGACGCGCTGGCCCGCCGGATGGGCCGCCGCTCCCTCTGAGCCGAGCGGAGCCGCGCAGCGGGCCGCGAGACCGGTGTTCTCGAATGCGCGCGAGCGATCGAACTGGACATCGCCAGTGCGGTTTCGGGAAACGGCTTGACGCGATCAGTCACTTGCTATAAGCGAGAACTGAGCGTTCGGGGGGAACGATCGCTGGGAGGGGGGCTCCTTTGGGCGACAGGTGCGCGGTCGTGCTGGTGCCGGGCATTTTCGGGTTCGACAGCTTCGGCCCGCCCGCGGCGCCGCGAATCGAGTACTTCGCCGGCGTCGTCGGCGAGCTCATGCACGCGACGGGGTGGCCGCGTGATCGGTTCGTGGTGCACGTGCCGTCGCCCACGGGGCCTCTGGCCGCCCGGGTCGCGTCGCTCCACCAGCGGGTGGAGGAGGTCTTGAGCCGTCCCGGCGTCGAGCGCGTGCACCTGGTCGGGCACTCGACCGGCGGCCTCGATGCCCGGTTGCTGGTCAATCCGAGGTACTCCTGGCCAGGCGCGCCGGACCTGCGCGAGCGCCGCGAACGAGTGGCGCGCGCCGTCGCCTCCGTGATCACGGTCGCGGCGCCATTCGGGGGCTCGCCCCTGGCGAGGCGCCTGCGCGGCGGGCTCGGCGCGGTGGTCCCCGCCCTCAACCTGCTCAGCATCCTGCTCATGGACCGCGGCCTCGGGCTGCGAACCCAGCTGGCCCTGGTCGGGCCGGCCCTGCGCCAGCTCCTGCCGGGGCGCCACGGCGAGCGAAACGTGAACCGGCTGGGCGAGCTCGCCCTCGCGCTGATCGAGCGGCGCGACCAGGAGACCGCCGAGCAGGTGGTGCGCTTCCTGCGCGCCATCGTCCGCGATCAGCGGCTGCACGGCGACCTCACTCCCGAGGCGATGGCGGACCTCAATCAGGCGATCGCGGGGGCGGACAGCGACTCGATCGCCTCGTTCGTGACCGTGTCGCCGCCTCCGCCCCGGAAGCTGGTGGGCCGGCACCCGGCCGCGCGCCTCTTCTACGCCATCGCGTACCGGCTCGCGACCCCCGAGGGGGACGCGAGGCGCCGGTTCCCCGACGGTCCGTGGCTGCTCGACTCGCGCGCGCGCGACGATCTGCGCACGAAGACCGCCGGCGACGGGGTCGTGCCGTCGGCCTCGCAGGTGCTGGCGGGCCGGCGCGCGGCCGCGATCGTCCTCGCCGATCACCTGGACGTCATCGGCCACTACGAGGGATCGCACGTCGGCGCCACGTATCTCAAGTCGGGCGCCGACTTCACGAACGCGAGCTTCTCGGCGCTGTGGCGCGCGGTCGGGCTCCGGCTCGGCGACGCCGAGGCCAGGCGTACCTCGGTGGCGGCCTGAGCCTCGCCGCGCGGCCGATCGAAGGAGGATCTGTTCGACGGCGCGTGGAACGCCGAGGCCAGGCGACTCTTCCGGCACCTGGAGATCCCGGACGCCGCGCTCGGCGGCGAGCCGCCGGCGATCGAGCCGGGCGCGGGCCCGGACGGCGGCGCCGGGCCCGGCCCGAGCGACAAGCTGCGCCGGCTCACCCTGGCCGAGCCGTTCGAGGGCCAGGTCGACGCCGCCGCGCTCGACGAGGTGAGGCGCGATCTGGCGGGCGCCGGCGACGTCATGGCCATGCTCAAGTCCTACTCGGACGCGCTGGACCGCGCGCCGCGCAACCGCTCGCGCGCCTTCGACAAGCTGTTCGCGCTGTTCCAGGCCGGCATCGCGCCCACCCGCATGGTCGGGACCTACCGCGGCGCGCGCATCGCCTTCCGCACCCACGGTCTCCTGTCGGGGCTGGGCACCAGCAACACGCTCAACGTCCTCTGGCGGGCGGCGCAGTACCTCTCGCCGTGGACCGGCAAGCGCTTCGACCCGATCGATCGCGACGCGCTGTCCGCGATCACCGACGGCCAGGACCTGGCCGGCCCGCCGGCCTTCCGCGGATCCAACACGGTCGTGTTCCGCACCGCCGGCGAGCGGCTGGTCGGGCGCATCATGGGGCTGGTCCGCGCCCGCACCGTGCCCGCCACCGACGAGGAGCGGCGCCGGTACGGATACGACGCGACCTGCTTCTTCTTCGTCGGGCGTTACGGGACCAGCGTGCTGGCCGAGAACCGCGGCCGCCCGGTGTTCCAGCTCAACTACCGGTGGAAGCGCCTCGGCACGCCGCCGCCCGACAACTACTGCATGGACGAGGTGGTCGAGATCGCCGACGGCCTCTACCTGGGCCAGCTCACCTACGCGACGCGCTGGTGGCTGCGCTGGAAGCCGTCGCGCGATCCGGCGGCCTATCGCTACCGCCTGTTCGGCTACTTCCTGCTCATGGACGAGGAGTGGCACGCGCGCCGGCTGCAGCTCGGCTTCGATCTCAGGAACGCGTGACCGGCGGCGACGTCGGGCTCGCGCCGGGCGCCGGCCTTACCCGGGGGCCGCGGTCGCGGCCGCGGCGCCGGTCGCGGCGCCGGCCGCGGCGGCGGGCAGCGTGATCGTGAAGGTCGACCCGGCTCCGACCTCGGTCTCGACCGCGAGCTTGCCGCCGTGCTTGTCGACGATCACCGAGCGCGCGATGGCGAGGCCCTGGCCGGTGCCCTTGCCGACCTCCTTGGTGGTGAAGAAGGGGTCGAAGATCTTGTCGACCACCTCGGGCGGGATGCCGCCGCCGGTGTCGCGGATGGAGATGAACACGTCCGGGCCGGTCGCCCACGTGCGGATGGCGATCTCGCCCTTGTCGCCGCTGTCGCCCACCACGTCCGCGATGGCGTGGGCGGCGTTGACGACGATGTTCAGGATGACCTGGTTGAGCTCGCCGGCGCGGCACAGCACCTTCGGCACCTCCTCGAGCTCGGTCCTGGTCTCGGCGACGTACCGGTACTCGTTGGTCGACACCATGAGCGTGGTCTCGATGGCGCGGTTGACGTCGACCAGCGTCAGGTCCTTGCGCTCGGGATAGGCGAACTCCTTGAGCGCGCGCACGATGGTGGCCACCCGCTCGAGCCCCTCGATGGAGCGGGCCACCGCGGTCGGCATGTTCTCGAGCAGGTAGCCGATGTCGTGATCGTCCTCGAGGCGCCGGGCCGCGTCCGCCGCCTCCTGCCGGCCGGGTCCGTCGCCCAGGCCGGCGACGAGCTGGCGGTAGCCGTCGACCACCTGCGCGATGTCGCCGGTCGCCTCGCGCAGAAAGTGACAGCTGTCGCTGACGAACTGGATCGGCGTGTTGATCTCGTGCGCGACCCCGGCGGCCAGGCGACCGACCGACTCCAGCTTCTGCGCCTGGCGCAGCTCGAGCTCCATCCGGCTGCGCTCCTCCATCTCGACCACCAGCTTCTGGTTGGTCGCGGTCAGCTCGGCGGTGCGGGCCTCGACCCGATCCTCCAGCTCTCGATTCGCGCGGGCCAGCGCGTCCTCGGCCTGGGTCAGCTCGCTGACCGTGCTGCGCAGGCGCTCGTCCTCGGCGTGGAGCTCCTGCACCATGGCGTTGAAGGCGGACGCGAGCGCTCCGATCTCGTCGGACGAGCGGTCGTCGACCAGCTCGGGGGGCCCGTCGCTCGACCCCACCCGGGTGGCCACCTCCGCGATGGCGCGCAGCCGCCGCGCCAGCGACCGCGCGATGAGCCAGGCCGCCGCGATGCCGAAGAAGAGCACCGCGATTCCCACGGAGACCGCCGTCTTGACCAGGACGACCAGGTTTCTGTGCGCGATCGCGGTGGTCAGCTCGATGACCAGCGTGCCGGACGGCCCCTCGAGCGAGGCGACCGGCGCCACGAACGCCACCCGGTCGTTCAGCGCGAACAGGCGAGGCGAGACGACGCCCAGCTTCGCCCGCTCGACCCAGTCGCTCGGGGACCCGTGCGCGTACAAGGTCTCGCCGTGGTCGTCGAACAGGGCGATCGAGGCCACGTACGGGTCGTCGTCGAGCGGGGACAGGATCTCCCGCGCGGTCTCGCGGTCGGAGAAGGCCACCGCCGAGCGCGCCTGGGTGGCCAGCATGGCCCCGTAGCTGCGCGCCCTGGCGCTCAGCCCGGCGTGGATGGTGACGCTCTGGCGCGCGGGGAAGTAGATCGTCAGGAAGCCGACGATCGCGGTCATCATCACCGAGATCAGGCCGATGAGCTTGACGTGGATGCTCAGCCGGATCGGCCGGGAGCGCAGCGCGCGCGATGGACGGCCGGAGGGCATCGCGATCTCCTTCGGCCGGTTCGGGCGGCGGCTGAACAGGGGCTGCGAGGTCCGCAGCGGTCGGGCGGCGCGGCATGCATGGGCGCGGGTGTGGGCTCCTGTGGTCGCGGCTGCCCGGGGCTGGCCGGACGGGGTAGGCTCGCGCCGACCCGGCCGCGTGACGCTCGGGGCGAGGGAGCCATGACGATGGACGTCGAGGGCGAAGTGGAGCGCGAAGTCGAGGACGAGCTCGGGGGCGGGCACACGTCGCGCCGGTCCGCCGAGCCGACTCGCATGGGCGCGCTCGCCGTTGTGCGATGATGCCGACCTCGCGCGTCATCGGCGGCCTCGAGGACCTGTTCGCGCCCGGGTTCCTGAGCGATCCGCAGCTCGCCCGCGTGCTGCCGCCCGATCTCCTGGCCTGGTACCGGACCGAGGCGGGCGGCTGGTTCGCGCGAGAGACGGCGCGCGACTTCGACGGCGCCCCGCCGGCGCGCATCCGGCAGATCTTCCACGGCGTGGGCGACGCCGGACGCGCGACCGCGGTCGAGTTCGTCCGCCGCGGCGGCCGGCTCCTCTTCGGCAGCGACACGCCGTCGGCGCCGACCTACGCCAATCCGCCCGGCTACAACGGATATCTCGAGATGCGCGAGCTGGAGCGCGCCGGCATCTCGCCCGCCCGCATCCTCGCCGCCGCCACCCGCGACGCCGCCGTGTTCTTCGGAATCGCCGCCGACTTCGGCACCGTCCAGCCGGGCAAGCGGGCCAGCCTGCTCCTCCTGCGCGCGGATCCGCTGGCCAGCACGAGCGCGTTCGACACCATCGAGCTGGTCATCGTCGGCGGCCGGGTCGTCCCGCGCGCCGACCTCGCGGCGCGCTGACCGCGGCCGCCCGGGCGGCCTGGCTCGCTTGACCGGCGCCGGCGCGGGCGCACACTTCGGCGTCGTCCCCATCCATCATCGAGGAGGCGCCGACATGGCGAAGCGCATCATCAAGGCGGCCGCCGTCCAGGCCGAGCCGGTCGTCCTGGATCTCGCGGCCACTCTCGACAAGGCGTGCCGCCTGATCGCGGCCGCGGCCGACGAGGGCGCCCGGCTCATCGTGTTCCCGGAGCTGTTCATGACGACCTACGTCAACGGCTCGATCTGGGGGCGCGGCCTGTCGCGGTTCGGCAACCGCGCCGCGCGCGACGCCTGGACGCGCCTCTGGGACAGCTCGGTCGCGATCCCGGGCGCCGCCACCGACCGGCTGTGCGACGCGGCGCGCCGCGCCGGCGCCGTGGTCGCGATGGGCCTCCACGAGCAGGCGGAGCAGGGCCGCACGCTCTACAACACGGTCCTGTTCGTCGGCCCCGACGGCATCATCGGCAAGCACCGCAAGCTGGTGCCGACCAACCACGAGCGCATGGTCCACGGCCCCGGGGACGGAAGCACGCTGTCGGTGTTCGACACGCCGGTCGGCAGGGTCGGCGGCCTCATCTGCTGGGAGAACTTCATGCCGCTGGCCCGCTACGCGCTCTACGGCCAGGGCGAGCAGATCCACGTGGCGCCCACCGCCTTCGACGACGAGATGGCGATCGTCAACGCCCGCAACACGGCCTTCGAGGGGGGCGTCTTCGTCGTCTCGGTGTGCATGGTGCTGCGCAAGGCGAGCTACCCGGCCGGCTTCGAGCTGGCGGAGGAGCTGGCCGCGGCGAGGGACGTGCTCCAGGCGGGGGGCAGCGTCATCGTCGCCCCCGACGGGCGCGTCCTGGCCGGCCCGGTCTACCGCGAGGAGACCATCCTGTACGCGGACCTCGAGATCGGCGAGACCGTCGAGGCCGGCCAGCTCCTGGATGCGACCGGGCACTACGCGCGGCCCGACGTGCTCAGCCTCGATTTCAATCGCGTGCGCCAGTCGGCGGTGAAGCGATCGGGCGGGCTCGACGCCTGACCTGGGGCCGACGCGCGGCTGACGTGCGCCGGTGTGGTCGCCGGGCGCACTCTCGTCGGCGACAGTCTCGCTCGCGTGGCCCTCAAGTTCCTGCGAGCCCGCCGATACGTGGCTTGTGAGCTCCGAGGAGCGTCGGTCCACGACCAAGATCTTGCTCGTCGAGGACGACGCGGTCTGTGCCCACCTGGTCACTGCCGTCCTGCGCCGCCGCGGGTACGACGTCGTGTCCGCATCCGACGGCGTCCAGGCCATGCGCGTGGCCCGGCAGGAGCGGCCCGATCTGATCGTGCTCGACCTCGGAGCGCCCGGCGGCGACGGCCTGCTCACGCTCACGCGGCTGCGCCACCTGTCCGAGACCTCGCGCATCCCGGTGGTCCTGTCGACCATCCGGCCCGCCATGGCCGTGGAGGGCGAGGCCAGGGAGCTGGGCGCGGACGAGTTTCTGGCCAAGCCGATCGCGCCGGCGCTGCTGCTCGACACCGTGCA
>Ga0126377_10003650_pt1 | contig 10976 bp, 10 predicted proteins | sample PanSoiMetPlot_22_FD_92647 | JGI IMG/M metagenome (GOLD analysis project Ga0126377, IMG submission 92647) | Tropical forest soil microbial communities from Panama - MetaG Plot_22 | ecosystem: Environmental > Terrestrial > Soil > Tropical forest > Bulk soil | place: Panama | collected 2016-02-17
CGCCACGGTCACCAGCGCGGACCCCACGATCGACATCGCCACGCTTGGCCCGGCGACCCTGCCGTCGATCGTGGTACCGGCGGTGCTCGGCAGTTCTTCGCGGCTGAACGTCGGCGACAACGTAGTCGCGATCGGCAACCCGTTGGGGCTGACCGACACGACGACCGCCGGTGTCGTGTCGGGCCTGGATCGTCTTGCCGAGGCACCGGACGGCGTACACCTGACCGGACTCATCCAATTCGACGCGGCGGTCAACCCCGGCAGCTCGGGCGGTCCGCTGCTGGATGCCAAGGGCGAAACCGTCGGCATCGTTGTCGCGCTCGCCAATCCCACCAACCAGGACACGTTCATCGGTATCGGGTTCGCCGTACCCATCGGCACCGCGGTCGCGCGCGGCGGTCCGGGACCACAGCAATGAGCAACCACCATCCCGACGAGTCGTAGGCACGGCGAGGAGCGAGGACGCACCCATGCAGAGTTCGAACCCGATGGAGCAGGTGCTCTACGAGGTGAAGAAGACCATCGTGGGGCAGGACGCACTGCTGGAGCGGCTTCTCGTCGCGCTGCTGTCGCATGGGCACTTGCTGGTCGAGGGCGTTCCAGGCCTCGCCAAGACGCTCGCCGTCAAGGCGCTGGCCGGCGCGGTCGGCGGGCAGTTCCACCGTGTGCAGTTCACGCCCGACCTGGTGCCGGCCGACATCGTCGGCACCCGCGTCTACCACCAACGCACCGGCGAGTTCCAGGTCTCGTTCGGGCCGGTGTTCACGAACCTGCTGCTCGCCGACGAAATCAACCGGGCGCCCGCGAAGGTGCAGAGCGCGCTGCTCGAGGTGATGCAGGAGCAACAGGTCACGATCGGCCGCGAGACCTACCCGGTGCCACAGCCGTTCCTCGTCATGGCGACCCAGAACCCGATCGAGTCGGAGGGCACGTATCCGTTGCCGGAGGCGGCGGTCGACCGCTTCATGATGAAGGTGGTCGTAAGCTACCCGAGCCCGACCGAGGAGTACGTCATCGTCGAGCGCGCCATCGCCGCGCCACCGACCGGCCGGGCCATCGTCGATCTCGCCGCGCTCGGCGACATGCAAGCCCGAGTGCAGCAGGTGTACGTCGACCCCGCGCTGATCGAATACTCGGTACGGCTGGCCAACGCGACCCGCCGCCCGGACGACATCGGGCTTGGCAAGCTGTCGCGCTACGTCATGTTCGGCGCGAGTCCACGGGCGTCGATCAACCTCGTCCTGGCGGCCCGCGCGCTCGCCTACATCCGCGGGCGGGACTACACGCTCCCCCACGACCTGACCGACCTCGCGCTGGATGTGCTGCGGCATCGTCTCGTGATGTCCTACGAGGCACTCGGCGACGACGTCACCGCCGACAGCGTGCTGATCCAACTCCTGGACGCGCTGCCGGTTCCGACCGTGCCGGCCGGACGACCGCCACGGCGATGACCGGCTTGTCGGACCGCCTGCTGCGGCGGCTGGAGTGGAAGGTCGTCCGTCGACTCGACGGGCAACTCCAGGGCGCCTTCCGCACGGTGTTCCGTGGCACCGGCATTGACTTCGCCGACCTGCGTGCGTACACCACCGACGACGACGTACGCCACATCGACTGGAACGTCACGGCGCGGATGGACGAGCCGTACGTCCGCCAGTACACCCAGGATCGGGATCTCACCGCGTGGCTGGTGCTCGACCGGTCCGCCTCGATGCGGTTCGGTGCCGAGGATCACACCAAGGACTCGGTGCTCACCGAACTGTCGGTCTGCCTGGCCCGATTGTTCACGCACAGCGGGAACCGGGTCGGCACGATCCTGTTCGACAACCAGTTCCAGCGGGTCGTCCCGCCCCGCACCGGTCGGACCCACGTGCTGCGGCTGACGCATGAGTTGATGCGCGCGACGGGTACGCCATCGGATGGTCGCGTCACTGACCTCGACGCCATGCTCCGCCTCGCCGAAGCGACCGCGCGCCGGCGCAGCCTGCTGTTTGTGATCTCCGACTTCATCGGCGAGGTCGATTGGGAGCCGGCGCTCACTCGGCTCGCGGGGCGACATGAGGTGGTCGCGATCCGGGTCGTCGACCCGTCGGAGGTCGACCTGCCCGACGTCGGGCTGATCCTGGTCGAGGACGCAGAGACCGGCGAACAGGTGCTCGCCGACACCAGTGACCCGCTGTTCCAGCAACGACTTCGCAACGAGGTCCGTCAGCATGACCTCGCGGTGGCCGCCGCCATGCGGCGCGCCGGGGTGAGCGCGCACCGCGTGGGTACCGATGAGGACCTGGCGCTGGCGCTGATCGATATGGCTCGGCTATCACAGCGCAGGCGACGATGAGTTTCACCTATCCCTGGATGCTCGCGGTCGCGGCGGTGGTGTGTGCGGGGCTGGCGGTCGCGTACCGGTCCCTGAATCGCCGCCGCGCCGCGTCACTCGCCGCCGCCGGCCTCACGATCGGCGAGTCCCGGCGAGCGCGCCTGCGCCGGCAGGTCCCGCCCGTGCTGTTCCTCGTCGCGATCGCGCTGTTGCTGGTCGGTGCGGCGCGTCCGCAAGCCACCGTCAAACTGCCCCGCACCGCCGGCACCGTCATTCTGGCGTTCGACGTCTCGAACAGCATGACGGCAACCGACGTCACGCCGAGCCGGTTGGCCGCTGCGCAGGCCGCTGCGACCAGGTTCGTTCGCGCGCAGCCGGACTCGGTGGACATCGGAGTCGTCGCGTTCGACCAGGGCGCGCTGACGTCCCATGCGCCGTCCAACGATCACGACCAGGCGATCGACGCGATCAAGCAGTTGCATGCGGCCGGCGGGACGTCACTCGGGCAAGCGATCCTCGCGTCGCTGACCGCGATCGTCGGCCGCACCGTGAGCTTGCCTGATCCGTCCAGTGACACGCCGCCGCCGAACCTCGGTTACTGGGGATCGGCCACGATCGTGCTGCTATCGGACGGCGAGAACACCGCCGGACCGGATGCCGTTGCCGCCGCGCAACTCGCGTCCGACGCCGGCGTACGCATCGACACTGTTGGCGTGGGTACGGCGACCGGCACAACGATCGAAGTCGACGGCTATCAGGTGGCCACCGCGCTCAACGAGGATCTGCTGAGCCAGATCGCGCAGACGACGGCGGGTTCCTACCATCCGGCCGCCGACGCCCAGGCGTTGGACACCGTCTACCGATCGCTCGACTTGCACATCACCACGCGATCGCAATCGGTGGAACTCACCGCGGTGGCCGCCGGGCTGGGCATGGTGTTTCTGATGATCGGTGGGCTGCTGATGATCAGCTGGTACGGGCGGATCCTCTGATGTCTCTGACGTGGCCCTGGGCCCTGATCGCGCTGGCGGCGTTCCCGGCGCTGTTGGGCTATCGATGGTGGACCCGCCGACGTCGACGCCGGCACGCACTGCGCCTGTCGAGCGTCGCGCTGGTCCGCGCAGCCCTGCCCGGCCAGTCAGCGTGGCGGCGGCGCATTCCACTGTGGCTGCTCGCGACGGCGTTCGTGATTCTCGGCGTCGGCGCCGCGCGACCGCACACCACCGTGGTGTCGCCCTCGGACCGGTCCGCGATCGTGCTGGCCATCGACCAGTCCGCGTCGATGTGCTCCACCGACGTGACGCCGAACCGGCTGACCGCCGCCGAGAACGCAGCGGTCGACTTCGTCAAGTCACAGCGCAACGGCACCAAGATCGGCCTCGTGGTGTTCTCCGGCATCGCGGCCATCCGGGTGCCGCCGACCACGGACAAGAACGCGCTGATCGCGGCCATCAACGAGCTGCGTACGTCGCGGGGCACCGCGATCGGCCTCGGCATCCTGTCTGCGATCGACGCCATCGCCCAAGTGAATCCGGACGTCGCTCCGACCGGCGTCGACCTGTCGGCAAGCGGGCCTGGCACCGCGCGCGACTTCCAACCAGACACAGTTGTGCTCCTCACCGACGGTGCGAACACCCAAGGCGTCGACCCGGTCACGGCAGCGCAGCAGGCCGCCGCGCGACACGTTCGCATCTACACGATCGGCTTCGGCACCACGCAGCCCGCGCCGTTCGTCTGCGGCGCCAACCAGCTTGGCCCCGGCTCATTCGGTGGCGGTGGCTTCGGTGGCGGTGGCTTCGGCGGTGGCGGTGGCTTCGGCGGTGGCGGGCGCGGCCGCGCTCAGACCATCGACGTCGACACGCTCACGAAGGTCGCCACGACCACCGGAGGCAAGTATTTCGAAGCCACCGACGCTAAGGAACTGTCCGACACGCTCCAGCACCTCCCGGCCTCGATCACGCTCGAACACCGGAAGGCAGAGATCACCGTCTGGTTCGCGCTGGTTGGCGCGCTGTTCGCGATCGCGGCCATCGCGCTGACGTACTGGTGGAACCGGCCGGCGAGGCCCCGCTCGACGATCCGCGACGCCGCGGCGACCGGGGTGGCGTCACCGGGGTGACAGGTGGGTCCGAAACCCGACTGCGCCGCCCGTTGCCGACCGTCTGGGCAGTTTCGCCTGGCCGGCGGCGCGCAGGGATGAGTTTGCGCTGAGGCGCAGCTCATCGCCGCCTCACCAATCTGTAACGGTGCAAAGTTTGGGTTATACGCTTGATGGGCGTGGACGACCGGACCACCCGGTTGCAGACCGAGTCGACGCAGACAGGTGGATACGATGGATGCCGCTAGCGATCTTGTAGCGGTGGCGTTGCTGGCGGAGCCGATCCGCCAACGGCTGTACGCATACGTCCGCGACCGGCACGAACCGGTCGGCCGTGAGGACGCCGCGACGCACGCTGGCATCACGGTCAAGCTCGCCGCGTTCCACCTCGACAAGATGGCCGATGCGGGTTTGTTGGATGTGGAGTTCCGCCGGTTGTCGGGTCGCGTTGGACCCGGCGCCGGCCGACCCGCCAAGCTCTACTCGATCTCGCCACGCTCCTTCTCGGTCGTCATCCCACCCACGCGCTACGCGCTGGCTGCGTCGATGATGGCGACCGCGTTGTCCGGGGGATATTCGGGCTCCGACGGTGCCGCGGCACTGCAAGACGTCGCGGCGACGGTCGGCGAACAGCTGGGCGAGGACGTCCGGGCCCAGGCGCGCACGAGGGGCGCCCGCCGCGAGGCGGTAACCCGGAAACTCGCGCAGCTCGGGTACGAACCGCGCGCCCAGGATTCGGGCGAGCTGACGCTGCGCAACTGCATCTTCTCCGAGCTGTCAGCATCACACCGCGACCTCGTGTGCGGCATGAACGTCGCGCTCGTCCGCGGCCTCGTCAGCGGCGCGCATCTGCGAAGCATCAACGTCGAGAAGCGTCCCACCGACGGGAGCTGCTGCGTACGGTTGACCGGACGCTGAGCCCGAAGCACTAGGAGCAACGGCCTCGGAGGCCAGCGGCGCACCAACGAGTGCCGAAGACTGCGAGTCGAACAGCCCGCCGAGAAGGTCTACAAGACCGCTGTCCCCCGTCTCCGCGGCGGTCAACACGTGTCGCGTCGGGCCATGTACCAACCGGTGCACGGTACGCAGCAGCGCACGTTCCATCGCGACGTGAACATCGGGCGGCACGCCGCCGGCGGCGCGGGCCAGCTCCTGCCGGGCGATGTGCTCGGCGTCGCCGCGGATCCGCCGCAGCGACGCGGCCGCCGCCTGCCCGGCCAGCCACCGCAGATAGCGCTGCAGCTCGTGCTCGATTATGCCCTCGGCGACCTCGACATCGTGCATGAGACCCTGCGCTCCGGCGGCCGCTTCGTCACGCAGGTCCGCGAGGTCGAGGAGCCGGACCGACGGGAGCGCTCGGACGTCCGGGTCGACGTTGCGCGGCAGCGACAGGTCGACGAGCGTGAGGCGTCCGGATGCGTTTGGGCGAGCCGCAGCCGGGCGAGCCGCGGCCGGCCGAACGGCGGCCGGCCGAACCGCGGCCGGGCGAACGGCGGCCGGCCGAACCGCAGCCGGGCGAGCCGTAGTCAGGCCCCGCGCATCGACAAGCGGATGCGGTGCCGCGGTGGCAAGAATCGCAACGTCGCACGCGCCAAGGCACGCTGACAGGTCGGCCAGATCGACGACCTCGGCACCGGCGGCGGCGAACCGGGCCGCGTTCCGACGGGTCCGGTTGCACACCGTCACCGTGGCGCCGAGCGCGATCGCGCGGTCCACGACGACCTCCGCGACCTGGCCGGCGCCGACGACAAGCACGTGCCGTCCCGCGACCGTACCCCCGAATGACCGCACGATCGTCTCGACCGCAACGGTGGCGACCGATCTGGTTGCCACCGCGATCGACGTGCGGCGCCGCGCCCGTCGCGACGCGCTGATCGCGGTGTCCATCAACCGTTCGAGCGCGACATCGCATGACACGGCCGCGCGACTTGCCTCGATGGCCACGCGAACCTGACCGGCAATCTCCGCCTCGCCCAACGCGAACGACTCGAGTCCGCACGTGACCCGCAACAGATGACGAACGGCCGCGTCGCCGTGCAACGTTCGAGCGGCGGTGCGTAGCGCGGCGACGGGTACGCCGCGATCATTTGCCACAGCGGCGATCAGCGCATCGTCGTCCGGTTCGGCGCGCCACGTCGCGTACGCCTCGGTGCGCTGGCATGTGGACAACATCACGAGGCCACTCGCCCGGCTGCGCTCGCGCAACGCCGGCAGGCGGTCCGCCAGGTCGTCCCGGCCGTATGCCAGCGTTTCCAACAGGTCCAGCGAAACCTGGCAGCCCGCGACCGAGACGCACGACAGGCCGCTCATCAATGGTCCTCGCTCTTGGCGAGTGCCAGCAAGGTCTCGGCCTGGGTGCGCTGCGCACCAAACGGCGCGACGGCGAGGTAGGCGGTGAGGTCCTGTTCGGCTGCGTTGGGCTGATGAAGTGCGGTCAGCAGGATCAGGCCGCGCGCGTATAGCGCCTCGGGATAGCCCGGGTGCGCGGCGAGCACCGTGTCGAGCATCGCCTTTGCCTGCGTCACATTCCCGACCGCGTACGCGAGTTGTGCCAGCGCGGTATTCGCCTCGGCGTTCGTCGGATCGAGCTTGGTGACCGCCAGATATTCCACGGCCGCGAGTTGGGTCGCACCGCCGTCGTCGTACGCATTGGCAAGCGCCAGATGTGCGTTGACGTCCTTGGGATTCGCCTTCACGCGTTCGGCCGCGGCATCGATGGCGGCAAGCTGCTCCGGCGTCGCCTGCAGGCCCTGATCGGCGGACGCGCCGCCGGAACTCGTGGCCGACGGCGCCGACGGCGCCGCGCCGCCGGCGACCGCATCACCCGATATCGTCTGGCCCGCGGACCGTGGCGTCACGGCGCCGAGCAACAGAAGCGTGACGCCGACGAGGCCACCGCCCAGCGCCACCACCGTCACGGTTCGCTGCCGCCAGCGCTTCGGTGCCATCTTGGCGGCGCGAGCTTGCGTCGCACGCACAGTCTGCGTGGCCCGCGCCGTCTGCGTGGGGCGCGCCGTCTGCGTGGGGCGCGCCGTCTGCGTGGGGCGCGCCGTCTGCGTCGCAGAACGGGATCCGCGCCCATCGTCGCGAGCATCGCCGAGCGCCCTCCCCCGGCTCTTGATGCGTCGCAGGACCGCCGAGACCTCTCGTTCGACGGGGCCGGCGAGCCGATCGTGATCCGCTTCGCTCAACTTCCCGGCGGCGAAGTCGTCGTCGATGTCGCGCAGTTGTCGGAGGAGTTCGCGACGGCGTACCTCGTCGGGTGCCGGCGCGTGCGCCCGCGACTGCCGATGCGCGTGCGAGAACGGCCGCAGGACAACGAATCCGGCCCCGAACGTCAGCACGCCAATCACGAGTACGACGGTCACGCCGGCTCCTCTTCGCGCAGTCGCGCGAGCGCCCGATGGACGGCGCGGCGCTGCGTCGCGGACAGCGGCGCGGCCTCGACATCGTCGGCTGGGCCCGTTTCAGGACTTCGCACCCAACGCCGGATCAGCACGGCCGCGCCGAGGACGCCGACCAGGATCACGATCGCGGGCAGGAAATATGCGGCACCGGACAGCCCGCGGCGCGGCGGCGACATCAGCACGGAGTCGCCGTACGCCGCGACGAAGCTGGCCCGAATCTCGCCGGCGGATTCACCGGCTCGGAGCTTCTGCGCGATCTCGGCACGCATCTGCTGGGCAAGCGGTGCGGGCGAGTCCGCCACCGACAGGTCCTTACAGATCGGGCAGTGTAGACCGGCGGCGATCTGCTGGACCTGTTGAGCCTGGCTCGGTTGGGCCTGATGCCCGCGCACCGCCACAACCGCCAGCGTGATGGCACCGACGAGGACCGCGAGAAGCACCATCAGGACCGGGAGCTTGGTGCGTAGCCTGGCTTTCGCAGCGGCCGCGTTCATCGCGCACCGGCCAGCAGCACCTCGTTGATCTCGCTGGACAGTTTCGTCGCATCCACCGGTCCGATGATGCGATCGACGATCCGCCCGGTCTTGTCGACGATGAACGTCTCCGGGATGCCGCGCAGACCATACGCCAACGCGGTGCGCGAGTCGGTGTCCTCCACCACGGGGTAGGCCACGCCAGCGGTCCGTACATAGTCGCTCGCGTCGCCGGTGGTGTCCTCGAAGTTGACGCCGACGACGACCACTCCGGAGTCCTGGAACTGTTGCCACGTCTGGTCGAGCGCTGCCTGCTCGGTGTGGCACTCGGTGCACCATGACGCCCAGAAGTTCACCACGACGACCTGCCCGCGCAGCTTCGACAGAGTCATCGGCGGCCCGTTCAACTGTGACAGCGTGAAGTCGGGTGCGACGCGTCCGACAAGCGGCGACGCAACGACCGACGGATCCTTGCCAAGCCCGGTCGACAACAGCACCACGACCGCTGACACCACCGCGGCGACAACGCCGAGCAAGATCCCACGACGACGCGTGATTCGTCGCATCACACCGCTCCAACCTCGACGGGGGCACGCGTACGCCTGACGCTGGTGGGTGCCTCGTCGTCGTCGTGCCGTCGCCGTACCGGCCACGCGGCTGCGACGCCACCCAGCGCCATCACGAATCCACCGAGCCACAGCCAGTTCACGCCGGGATTCCGGTAGAAGCGGAACGTCGCCGAGTTGCCGTCCTCCTGCAACGAAATGACCGAGGCATAGAGATCCCAGACGACGCCGCGATGAATCGACGGCGAGCCGATCGGTTCGGTCGCGGCCGGGTAGAGGTTCATACGCGGATCGAACGTGCCGGCTCCGCCGCCGCCGACATTGTTCACCTTCACCGGTGCGGACAGGACGATCCGTTGCGGTTGCTGGTCGGTGCGCAGACCCTCGTAGCGCAGGACGTGGCCGGCGAACACCGTGCTCTGTCCGGTCTTCAGCGTGACCTCGGTCTGCTGGCCGAGCGTGGACGACGCGGTGATGCCGGCGGCCACCATCGCCAGGCCGACGTGTACGACGAGTCCGGCGTACCGCCGGCGCCCGCGGAGCATGGTTCGCACGATGCCGCTACGCCCGCCGCGCCGGCCGATCGCGAGCCCGCTCACGACTTCCTGACCGTTCGCCACGAACACGAGCGCGGCGAGGCCGAAGCCGGCCACCGCGGTCACGTTCCGGACACCGGCGAGCGCGGTCGCGACCATGACGAGCGCCGCTGCGACCGCCGGTACGCGGAGCCGGCGCAGCGCGCGGGCGCGGTTCGTCGCGCGCCACGGCAGCAACGGGGCGGTGCCGGCCAGTAGCAGCAGCAACAGGAACACCGGTGTGACCGCACTCTTGAAGTAGGGTCCGCCGACGGTGATCTGCTGGCCGGAGACCGCCTCAACGACGAGCGGGAACGCGGTGCCGAGCAGGATGATCGCGGCAGCGGCGAGTAGCAGCACGTTGTTGCCGACGAACGCCGCCTCGCGCGAGATCGCCGAGTCGAGTCGCGCCGGAGTACGCAATGTCGGCAGCCGCCACATCAGCAGCCCGAAACCGACCAGCATCACGACCGCGAGGAACGCGAGGTACGCCGGGCCGACCGCGGTCTGTGCGAACGCGTGCACCGACGACAAGACGCTGCCGCGGGTCAGGAACGTGCCGAATGTCATCAGCGAGAACGCTCCGATGACCAGTGCGATATTCCACAGCCGAGCCATGCCACGCCGTTCCTGCAGCATCACCGAATGCAGGAACGCGGTGGACAGCAGCCATGGCAGCAGCGCGACGTTCTCCACCGGGTCCCACGCCCAGTAGCCGCCCCAGCCGAGCACCGAGTAGGACCACAGCGCACCGAGCAGCAGGCCGATCGTGAGGAAACACCAGACGACCAGCGTCCACCGGCGGATGATCGACACCCACTCGTCCGTACCGTGGCCGGCAAGCAGCGACGCGATCCCGAACGCGAACGGCACGGTGAACCCGATGAATCCGAGGTAGAGGAACGGTGGGTGGACGGCCATCAGCGGATGGTTCTGCAGCAGCGGCGCTGGGCCGGCGCCGTCCGCCGGGCGGGACGACATCGTCGCGAACGGTGTGGCGAGGCCGTTGACCAGGATCAGATAGAACACCTGGACCACGAAGAGCACGGACAGCGCGTAGGGGAACGTCGCCGGTCGGTCGCGCCGGAACCGCAACGCGACCGCCGCGATGTACCCGGCGAGGATGAGGTTCCACAGCAACAGCGATCCGTCGTCGGCGGCCCACAGCGACAGTGCGCGGAAGAACGCCGGCGTTTCGCGCGACGAGTTCTCCACGACGTAGCGCAGCGCGAAGTCGTTGCGCAGCAACGCGATCATCATCGCGCCGTTTACGACCAGGATAGTGGCGAACAATCCGAACGCCGTCCGCCGCGCGCTTTCCACGAGCACCGGACGGTCCGTCTTGGCGCCGAGCGCGGCCGCGACCGCGCCATACCCGGACAGCGCCAGTCCGAGCAACAGCGCATACGTACCCAGCTGCCCCATGGTCATCCCCCGGCAAGGTTGGCGCGGTTCGGTGGCTTCTGGCCGGGTTTCGGCGGACGGTAGTCACCGTTGTGCTGCACGAGCAACGTGTCCGAGTGGAACAGTCCGTCGGCGCCCA
>Ga0126377_10003651_pt1 | contig 10972 bp, 20 predicted proteins | sample PanSoiMetPlot_22_FD_92647 | JGI IMG/M metagenome (GOLD analysis project Ga0126377, IMG submission 92647) | Tropical forest soil microbial communities from Panama - MetaG Plot_22 | ecosystem: Environmental > Terrestrial > Soil > Tropical forest > Bulk soil | place: Panama | collected 2016-02-17
AGAGACCGACAAGCCGTTCCTGATGCCGGTGGAGGACGTCTTCACCATCACGGGTCGCGGGACGGTGGTGACGGGCCGTATCGAGCGCGGTCGGATCAAGGTGGGCGAGGAGGTGGAGATCGTCGGGTTCGGCGAGACGCGCAAGACGGTGGTGACCGGCGTGGAGATGTTCCGCAAGCTTCTGGATGAGGGCCAGGCGGGTGACAACGCGGGCATCCTGCTGCGCGGGACCAAGCGTGACGAGGTGGAGCGCGGGATGGTTCTGGCCAAGCCGGGCTCGATCACGCCGCACACGCGGTTCAAGGCCGAGGTGTACATCCTGAAGAAGGAGGAGGGCGGTCGTCACACGCCGTTCTTCAACGGGTACCGGCCGCAGTTCTACTTCCGGACCACGGACGTGACCGGGGTGGCGACCCTGCCCGAGGGCACGGAGATGGTGATGCCGGGCGACAACATCAACCTCGAGGTGGAGCTCATCGCGCCGATCGCGTGCGAGTCGGGGCTGCGCTTCGCCATCCGCGAGGGCGGCCGCACCGTCGGCGCCGGCGTCGTGACCGACATCGTCAAGTAGGACCCGCTCATGACCACCCCGAAGATCCGCATCCGCCTCAAGGCCTACGATCACAAGCTGCTCGATCAGTCGGCCAACGAGATCGTCGACACCGCCCGCCGCACCGGCGCGCGCGTGGCCGGCCCGATCCCGCTGCCGACCAAGATCAACAAGTACTGCGTGCTGCGCTCGCCGCACGGCGACAAGAAGTCGCGCGAGCAGTTCGAGATTCGCACTCACAAGCGCCTGCTCGACATCCTCGAGCCGACCCAGCAGACCCTCGACGCCCTGATGAAGCTCGACCTGTCGGCCGGCGTGGACGTCGAGATCCGCACCTGATCGCAGCGCGCGTGGCACCGAGGTACGAGGAACAACGATGGCCAAAGTCGACGTGAAGGACGTGTCCGGCAAGACGGTCGGCTCGATCGAGCTGGACGACGCCGTCTTCGCCCAGGAGGTGAACGAGCACCTCCTGTGGGAGGTCGTGAAGTGGCAGCGGGCCAAGGCGCGCTCCGGCACGGCCATGACCAAGGAGCGCGGCGAGGTCCGCGGCTCGAAGATCAAGCCCTGGCGGCAGAAGGGGACCGGCCGCGCGCGCTCCGGCGATCGCAGCTCGCCCATCTGGGTCGGCGGCGGCCAGACCTTCGGCCCGCGCCCGCGCGACTACGAGTACGCGATGCCGCGCAAGGCGCGACGCAAGGCGCTGCGCGTGGCGCTCTCGCTGCGCGCCTCCGAGCAGAAGATCATCGTGCTCGACCAGTTCCCGGCCCAGGGCGGCAAGACCAGGTCGGTGACCGGAGCGCTCAAGGCGCTGGGCGCGCCGCAGCCGACCAGCAAGGTGCTGATCGTCGAGGCGGCCGAGAACGCCGACCTGGTGCGCGGCGCTCGCAACCTGCGCGCGTCCAAGTGGCTCGCTCCCGAAGGCCTCAACGTGTACGACATCCTCAACCACCAGACCCTGGTCCTGACCCGGAGCTCGCTCGAGCGCGTGCAGGCCGCCCTTCGGCCGGTCGAGAAGGCGGCCAAGGCAGCCAGGAGCTAAGCGATGCGCACCCCGCACTCCATCATCAAGCGACCGCTCTTGACCGAGAAGAGCACCCGGCTGCGCGAGACCGGCGGCCACGACGAGGCGTTCGGCGAGGGCGAGGAGTACGCGCAGAAGATCGCGTTCGAGGTGGCGATCGACGCCAACAAGATCGAGATCCGGCGCGCCATCGAGAAGCTGTTCAGCGTCAGCGTGACCGACGTGCACACGCAGGTGATGCGCGGCAAGAAGAAGCGGGTCGGCCGCTACGTCGGCCGCCGCCCGCGCCGCAAGAAGGCGATCATCACGCTCCAGGCAGGGCAGTCGATCGAGTTCTTCGAGGGAGTCTGAAGAGATGGCCATCCAGAGATACAAGCCGACCTCGCCCGGCCGCCGCGGAATGTCCAGCCAGGACTTCGCGTCGATCACCAAGGGCGAGCCGGAGAAGAAGCTGCTCGAGAAGAAGACCGCGAGCGGCGGTCGCAATTCCTACGGTCGAACGACCACCCGGTTCCGCGGCGGCGGCCACAAGCGCCGCTACCGCATGGTCGACTTCAAGCGCCAGAAGACCGGCATCCCGGCCAAGGTGCTCGGCATCGAGTACGACCCCAACAGGTCGGCCCGCATTGCCCTCATCCAGTACGTGGACGGCGAGAAGGCCTACATCCTGGCCCCGGCCAAGCTGTCGGTCGGCGATGAGCTGGTGTCGGCGCAGACGGCGGACATCAAGCCCGGCAACTGCCTGCCGCTCCGATTCATCCCGATCGGCACCGACATCCACGCGGTCGAGCTCAAGATCGGCGCCGGCGCGCAGCTGGGCCGCTCGGCCGGCGCGCGCATCACGCTCATGGCCAAGGAGGGCCACTGGGCGACCCTGCGCATGCCGTCGGGCGAGATGCGGCGCGTGCACGTCGACTGCCGCGCGTCGATCGGCACGGTCGGCAACTCGGAGCACGCCAACATCGAGTGGGGCAAGGCCGGCCGCCGGCGCTGGCTGGGCCGCCGCCCGCACAACCGCGGTGTCACGATGAACCCGGTCGACCATCCGATGGGTGGAGGCGAGGGGCGCTCTTCGGGCGGCCGCCACCCGTGCTCGCCGTGGGGCATGCCGACCAAGGGCTACAAGACGCGCCAGAACAAGGCCACGGACAAGTACGTCGTCCGCCGGCGCGGCAAGAAAGGTTGAGAGGTAGAGAGCCATGCCACGCAGCGTGAAGAAGGGCCCCTTCGTCGATCGCTTCCTGACCAAGCAGGTCTCCGAGGCGCAGAAGGATCAGTCCAAGAAGGTCATCAAGACCTGGTCGCGCCGGTCGACCATCATCCCGGAGATGGTCGGGCTCACCTTCGCCGTGCACAACGGCAAGAAGTTCATCCCGGTGTTCGTCACCGAGAACATGGTCGGCCACAAGCTCGGCGAGTTCTCGCCCACCCGCACCTTCCACGGCCACGCGGGCGACCGGAAGAAGTAGAGGCGCGCCATGGAAGCCAGATCGATCGTCAAGGGGATCCCGATGTCGCCGCGCAAGATGCGCGCCGTCGCCAACATGGTGCGCGGCGAGAGCGTCGAGCACGCGCTCGCGACCCTGCGCCTCATGCCGAAGAAGGCGGCCCGCATCATCAGCAAGGCGCTCGAGTCGGCGGCGGCCAACGCCGAGGACCGCTCGGGCGGCGAGGTCGACGTCGACGATCTGATGGTCAAGACCATCTGCGTCGACACGGGTCCCATCACCAAGCGCTGGATGCCGCGCGCCCTCGGCCGCGCCAACCGCATCCAGCACCGCTCCAGCCACCTCATCGTGGTGGTCTCGGACGAGGCGTAGGGCCTGAGGTAAGGAAAGGGCATCGAGAGTCATGGGCCAGAAGACGCATCCGATCGGGTTTCGCCTCGGCATCATCAAGACTTGGTCGTCGAAGTGGTACGAGGAGAAGAACTACTCCAAGTGGCTTCACGAGGACCTGAAGCTCAAGGAGTTCATCCGCAAGAAGCTGGTCCACGCCGGCGTCAGCTACATCGACGTCGAGCGCGCGGCCAACAAGGCCAAGATCAACATCTACACCGCGCGCCCGGGCATCGTGATCGGCAAGCGCGGCGCCGGAGTCGAGGTCCTCAAGAAGGACATCCAGGCGCTGACCGACAACGAGGTCTTCCTCAACATCGTCGAGGTGCGCAAGGCGGAGACCAACGCACAGCTGGTGGCCGAGAACATCGCCACCCAGCTCGAGCGCCGCATCGCCTTCCGCCGCGCCATGAAGAAGGCGGTGCAGACCGCCATGAAGTTCGGCGGCAAGGGCATCCGCGTGGCGTCGTCGGGCCGTCTCGGCGGCGCCGAGATGTCGCGGCGTGAGTGGTACCGCGAGGGCCGCGTGCCGCTGCACACACTGCGTGCGGACATCGAGTATGGCTTCGCCACGGCGCGCACCACCCACGGCGCCATCGGCGTGAAGTGCTGGATCTTCCACGGCGAGATCATGCCGACCCGCGGCAACCAGACGCGCTCTCCGGCCGGCCCGCTGCAGGCCCAGTAGACACGGCGACCGGTAGACAGAGCCAAGAGAGTTACTCGTCATGCTAGCTCCCAAGAGAAGCAAGTTCCGCAAGCAGCAGAAGGGGCGCACGCGCGGCCGCGCCAAGGGCGGCGACCACGTGTCGTTCGGCACCTTCGGGCTGCAGGCGCTCGAGCCAGGCTGGATCACCGCACGGCAGATCGAGGCGGCCCGCGTCGCCATCAGCCGCTCGGTCAAGCGCCTCGGCAAGCTCTACGTCCGCATCTTCCCCGACAAGCCGATCACCAAGAAGCCGGCCGAGACCCGCATGGGCAAGGGCAAGGGCGGAAACGAGGGCCACGTGGCCGTCGTGCGGCCGGGCCGGGTCATGTTCGAGCTCGAGGGCGTGGATCGAACGCTGGCCGAGCAGGCCTTCACCAACGCGCACCACAAGCTGCCCATCCGCACCCAGATCGTCTCGCGGGAGGCGGTGCTGTGAGCAAGGCGAGAGAGGCGCTCGGCCACATCCGGGACCTGCCGGACGAGGAGCTCGAGCGGGCGCTCGACCGCGCGCGCGAGGAGCTGTTCCGCCTGCAGCTGGGCAACTACACCAACCAGGTCGAGAACACGGTGTCGCTGCGCTCGAAGCGGCGCGAGCTGGCCCGCATCCTCACGGTGCAGCGCGCGCGCGAGCTCGACATCGAGAGCCAGGCGGCGGGCGGCCAGCGCAGGGCGGCCGCGTCGGTCGACGAGAGCGGGGCGGCCACCGAGTCCGAGGCCCCCGAGCACGGCGACGACGACGAGGACGACGAGCCCAAGACGGTCGCCGATCGGGCGCGGGCGGCGGTGGGCAGGCCCAGGCCGTCGGCCAAGGCGAAGGCCAAGGCGAAAGCCAGGACGAGCGCGAAGCCGGCCGCGGCCAAGGCGGCGAAGCCGGCGGCCAAGACGACCGGCAAGGCCAAGGCCAAGGCGGGGCCCAAGGCCTCCCACTCAAAGTCGAAGAGCGGAAAGGAGTAGGCGGTGGCTGCCCAGGAAACAACCACGGACGGCGACTCCCCGAATGCCCGCGGCATCCGTCGCGTCATCACCGGGACTGTCACGTCGACCAAGATGCACAAGACCGTGGTGGTCACGGTCAGCCGTCGCTATCGCGACAAGCGCTTCCACAAGTTCATCAGCCGCCGCGTGCGCTACAAGGCGCACGACGAGAACAACGGCTGTCAGGTGGGTGACCTGGTCGAACTGGTGGAGTCGCGCCCCTTCTCCAAGACCAAGAAGTGGCGGGTCGCCCGCACGCTGGTGCGCGCCCGCGAGGACATCACGTCATGATCCAGATGTCCTCGGTCCTGGACGTCGCCGACAACAGCGGCGCCAAGAAGGTCTACTGCATCAAGGTGCTGGGCGGCTCGCGCCGGCGCTACGCCTCGATCGGCGACATCATCGTGGTCTCGGTGCGGGAGGCGATCCCCGGCGCCAAGGTCAAGAAGGGCGAGATCGCGCGCGCCGTGGTGGTGCGGACCTCGAAGGAGATCGCGCGCCCCGACGGCACCTACATCCGCTTCGACGGAAACTCGGCCGTCCTCATCAACAAGGAAGGCGAGCCGATCGGGACCCGCATCTTCGGGCCGGTGGCCCGCGAGCTGCGCGCCAAGCGGTTCATGAAGATCGTCTCGCTCGCACCGGAGGTGCTGTGATGGCCCATGTCGCGAGGGGTGACACGGTCGTGGTGACCAAGGGCCGTGAGAAGGGCAAGCGCGGCAAGGTCAAGCGCGTGCTCAAGAACGGCCGGGTCGAGATCGAGAAGATCATGATGGTCAAGCGCCACAGCAAGCCGACGCAGAAGAACCCGCAGGGCGGGATCATCGACGTCGAGGGCTCGGTGGCGCTGGCCAACGTCGCGCTGTGGTGCGACTCGTGCAAGAAGGCGCGCCGCTCGCGCGCGGGCACCAATCAGGCTGGCAAGAAGGTCCGCGTGTGCGTGAGCTGCGACGGCCAGTTCCCGCAACCGGGCATGTGACAGGACGACGTCATGGCTGAGAACGAGAAGAACGGGCCGGAAGGCACCGACCAGGGCAAGCCGGAGCAGGCGCAGGCCGCGGCCGAGACAGAGGCCAAGCCGGAGGCCACGAGTGAGGCCAAGGGCGAAGGGAAGCCCGAGAAGTCCAGGCCCGAGAAGGGCGAGAAGGGCGAGAAGGCCAAGCAGGGCAAGGGCGACGGCAAGGGCGGCGACAAGGGCAAGGCCAAGGCCAAGGGCAAGGCCGACACCGGTCCCGCCAAGGAGTACAAGCGCGAGAAGCCGCCGCGGCTCAAGGGCATCTACGACGCCGAGGTGCGGCAGAAGCTCCGCGAGGAGTTCGGCTACACCAACCCCATGCAGATCCCTCGGCTGGTGAAGATCAGCGTCAACATGGGTCTGGGCAAGGCGACGCAGAACCCGAAGATCATGGACACCGCGGTCGAGGAGCTGCGGGCCATCTCGGGGCGCGCGCCGGTCGTCACGCTGGCCAAGAAGGACATCGCCACCTTCAAGCTCCGCCGCGGCCACAAGATCGGCGCGATGGTCACGCTTCGCCGCGAGGCGATGTGGGAGTTCCTCGATCGCCTCCTCAACATCGCCCTGCCGCGCGTGCGCGACTTCCGCGGGCTCTCGGCCAAGGCGTTCGACGGGCGCGGCAACTACTGCATCGGTGTGAAGGAACAGATCATCTTTCCCGAGATCGAATACGACAGCATCGACGCAGTGAAGGGGATGAACGTCACCATCGTGACCACGGCGAAGACGGACGCGGAGGGGAGGGCGCTCTTGCGGCTCCTCGGCCTTCCGTTCCGCCAGGCCGCAGGGCCGGCGGAGACCGCCGCGCAAGGAGCACAAGCATGAGTCGTCTGGCCAAGATGCTGCCCCGGAAGCTGAAGTTCAAGGTCCGGCAGAAGAACCGGTGTCCGCTGTGCGGCCGTCCACGAGCGTACATGCGCAAGTTCCACATGTGCCGCCTGTGCTTCCGCGATCTGGCGCTCAAGGGCGAGCTGCCGGGCGTCATCAAGTCGAGCTGGTGAGAGGCACCTTCGTATGTCGATGACCGATCCGATTGCCGATTTCCTGTCCCGTATCCGTAACGGGCTGCAGACCCGCAAGGTCTCGATCGACTGCCCGCGGTCGATCCTGAAGCTACGCATCGCCGAGATCCTCCGCGAGGAGGGCTTCGTCGACGCGGTGTCGAGCGCGGAAGACGGGCCGCAGGGGACCATCTCGCTCACCCTCCGCTACGACCACTCCAACCACCCGGCGATCACCGGGATCAAGCGCGCCTCGCGCCCCGGCCAGCGCAGCTACGTGGGAGCCAAGGCGCTGCCCAGGGTGCGCAACGGCCTGGGCATCGCCATCGTCTCGACCTCGCGCGGCATCATGACCGACCGCAAGGCGCGCGAGCTCGGCGTGGGCGGCGAAGTCCTCTGCGAGGTCTGGTGACACCATGTCGCGAGTAGGCAAGCTACCCATTCCGATCCCCAAGGGCGTCACCGTCAGCGTGGCCGGCGACGTCATCACCGTGAAGGGCCCCAAGGGCCAGCTGCAGATGGAGATCCATCCGGCGGTCAAGGTCGTGTCCGAGGGCGCCGAGGTCGTGTGCTCGCGGTCCGACGAGAGCCGGCTCAGCCGCGCCGCCCACGGCCTGGTGCGCGCGAACGCGGCCAACATGGTGCGCGGCGTCAGCGAGGGCTTCCAGCGCAAGCTCGAGATCAACGGCGTCGGCTACCGCGCCGAGGTCAGCGGCAAGAAGCTGACCCTGCAGCTCGGCTACTCGCACCCGATCGAGTTTCCGCTGCCGGAAGGGATCAGCGCGGCGGTCGAGAAGAACGTGCTGACGCTGAGCGGGATCGACAAGCAGGCGCTCGGTCTGTGCGCGGCCAAGGTGCGCGGCTTCCGCCCGCCGGAGCCGTACAAGGGCAAGGGCATCAAGTACGCCGAGGAGACCATTCTGCGCAAGGTCGGCAAGGCGGCCGGCTAGCGCCAGGGGACTGAATCATGCCCGGACATCTCAAGATCATCAGCCCGACCGAGCGTGGGCGCTGGCGCCGCAAGCGGACCATCCGCAAGCGCGTCACGGGCACGGCCCAGCGGCCGCGCCTGTCGGTGTTCCGCTCCAACGCGCACATCTACGTGCAGGCCATCGACGACGTGACGCAGCGCGTGCTCGCGGCGGCGTCCGACCGCGAGAAGGAGCTCGAGGCGGCCGCTTCCGGCAAGAAGAAGCGCGAGCGGGCGCGCCTGGTCGGTCAGACGATCGCGCGCCGGCTCAAGGAGAAGAACGTCGTGCAGGTCGTGTTCGACCGCAACGGCTACATCTATCACGGCCGAGTCAAGGAAGTGGCCGAGGGCGCCCGCGAGGGCGGGCTGGAGTTCTGACATGGCGATCGATCTGAACGAAGTCGGCGAGCTGGTCGACCGCGTGGTCTACATCAACCGCGTGGCCAAGGTCGTGAAGGGCGGACGCCGGTTCTCCTTCTCGGCGCTCGTCGTGGTGGGCGACCAGAACGGCCACGTCGGCGCCGGCCTGGGCAAGGCCAACGAGGTCCCGGAGGCCATCCGCAAGGGCACCGAGCAGGCCAAGCGCAACCTGTTCAGGATCCCGATGGTGCAGGGCACGCTGCCCCACGAGATCATCGGCGAGTTCGGGGCGGCGCGAGTGCTCCTGCGCCCGGCGGCTCCCGGCACCGGGGTCATCGCCGGTGGAGCGGTGCGGCCGGTGCTCGAGGTCGCGGGAGTGCGCGACATCCTGACCAAGTCGATCGGGACGTCGAATCCCCATAATGTCATTCATGCGACGGTGAAGGCGCTCAGGGACCTGCGCTCGGCCGACCAGGTGGCGCGCACGCGCGGCAAGACGGTCACCGAGATCATGCCGGTCGCCAGCCGCTAGGCCGGCGCCACCGCCCAGGAGCACCAGGAGCAGACCAGTCCCATGGCCATCAAGCTCAAAGTCACGCAGGTTCGGAGCGGGATCAACCGCCCCGAGGGGCACAAGCTGGCCCTGAAAGGGCTCGGGTTGACGAGGATGCACAAGACCGTCATCCTCAACGACACTCCCGCGATCCGGGGAATGATCCGCAAGGTCAGCCACCTGGTCACGGTCGAGCCCGCGGACCAGTAGCGACCTCGAAGCAACGCAGAGACGCAGCAGTCGAAGTCGAGAGGACACGATGGGTACGACACTTCACACGCTGGCTCCGAATCCGGGCGCGACCAAGAAGAAGAAGCGCATCGGTCGCGGGCCCGGGTCGCGCACCGGCAAGACGGCAGGCAAGGGCATGAAGGGCCAGAGGGCGCGCACCGGTCACCACGGGGCGCGGATCGGCTTCGAAGGCGGCCAGATGCCCATGCAGCGGCGCCTGCCCAAGCGCGGCTTCGCCAACCCGTTCCGAGAGCAGGCCTACCCGATCAACCTGGGCATGCTCGAGCGCCACTTCCAGAGCGGCGGCGTGGTCGACCTCGACGCGATGCGCGGGGTCGGGCTGGTGCCCAAGGCCGCGCGCATCGTGAAGATCCTGGCCGGCGGCGAGCTGACGGCCAAGCTGACCGTGAAGGCACACCGCTTCTCCCGGAGCGCCGTGGCCAAGCTCGAGGCAGTGGGCGGGACGGCTGAGGTGGTGGCGCTCGTCGGCGCCAGAGGGGCGGACCAGGCGAGCGGGGCGAGCGCGCAGCCGGAAGGCAGCGGAGCGTAGCGGAGCAGGCCGCTCGCAGCGGCCGAACAGGAAGCAAGACCGAGGACAGGCGCGATCGTGGCCAGCTCATTCGCCAATATCAGCAAGATCCCGGAGCTGAGGAAGCGGATCCTCTTCTCCCTCCTCATCCTGCTCGTCTACCGGCTCGGCATCTTCGTGACCACGCCGGGGGTGAACCGGGTGGAGATGCAGAACCTCATCGCCACCGGCGGATCGGGCTCGTTCCTGGGCCTGTTCAACATGTTCTCCGGTGGAGCGCTGAAGAGACTCTCGATCTTCGCGCTCGGCATCATGCCGTACGTCAGCTCGTCGATCATCATCCAGCTGCTGACGGTCGTGATTCCCTCGCTCGATCGCCTCAACAAGGAAGGCGAGCAGGGGCGGCGCAAGATCAACCAGTACACGCGGTACGGCACGATCGCGCTGTCGATCGTGCAGAGCTTCTTCATCGCCACCTGGCTCGAGGGGCTCGGCCGCGGCGGCGGCGGAGGCTTCACGGCAGGCGAGGTCGTCACCGATCCGGGATGGGCGTTCCGCCTGCTCACGTGTCTGTCGTTGACCACCGGGACGGCGTTCCTCATGTGGCTCGGCGAACAGATAACCGAGCACGGGATAGGCAACGGGATCTCGCTCATCATCTTCGCCGGCATCGTCGCCGACATGCCGGACGGCATCACCCAGCTCTTCACCTTGAAGGCGATGGGTGACTTCGACCTGTTCAACCTCCTCGTCCTGACGGCGATCGTGATAGGGACGATCGCGGCGATCTGCTACTTCGAACGGGCCCACCGGCGAATACCCGTCCAGTACACGAAACGGATGGTGGGCCGGAAGATGTACGGCGGCACGCAAACCCACTTGCCGCTCAAGATCAACGTCTCTGGCGTCATCCCGCCCATCTTCGCGTCGTCGATCCTGATGTTCCCGGCGCAGATCGCGAACATGGTCGACACGCCGTGGATGCAGAGCTTCGCCAACGCGCTGCGCCCGCACGACTGGCGCTACCTGGTGGTCTACGTCGGGCTCATCGTCTTCTTCGCGTTCTTCTACACGGCGGTCACCTTCAACCCGGTGGACGTCGCGGAGAATCTCAAGAAGGGGGGCGGCTTCGTTCCCGGCATCCGTCCGGGGAAGAAGACGGCCGAGTACATCGACCGCGTGCTGACGCGCATCACCTGCGCCGGCGCGGTGTACCT
>Ga0126377_10003652_pt1 | contig 10968 bp, 9 predicted proteins | sample PanSoiMetPlot_22_FD_92647 | JGI IMG/M metagenome (GOLD analysis project Ga0126377, IMG submission 92647) | Tropical forest soil microbial communities from Panama - MetaG Plot_22 | ecosystem: Environmental > Terrestrial > Soil > Tropical forest > Bulk soil | place: Panama | collected 2016-02-17
AGAGGAACTCGTGGATCGCGATCGGCTGTTCGGACTTGTAGCGCTTGGAAAAGTCGTCGCGCTCGAGCATGCGCGCGACCGTGTGTTTGGCCGCGAGCCGGATCATGTCCGCCGCCGTCATCGGCCCGAACCATTCGGAATTGAAGCGCACCTCGGTCCTGTCGCGGTCGAGCACCTTGTAGACCTGGTCGGCGTAGGTTCGGGCGTTGGACTCGATGTCCTCGCGGGTCAGGGGCTTGCGCGTCACGTTCTTGCCGGTCGGGTCGCCGATCATCCCGGTGAAGTCGCCGATCAGGAAGATGACCGTGTGGCCGAGGTCCTGGAACTGCCGCATCTTGTTGAGGAGGACCGTGTGGCCGAGGTGGAGATCGGGCGCCGTCGGGTCGAACCCGGCCTTGATCCGAAGCGGCCGGCCGAGCTTAAGGCGCGCCTCGAGCTCCTCGCGCTTGATGATTTCGTCGGCGCCGCGGCCGATCAGATCGAGCGCGTCTTGCAAATCGGACATGGGAATTCCTGCTGGTGGAAGCCGGCGGACAGGGTGTCCCGGCCGGCCTTCGGATGGCCCCATCGCATGGCCGTTCAGCCATCCAAATCGGACCTGCCGGTTAATTATTGGTTAATCGCGAAATGTGCGCAAACCCGCGCCGCCATTAGCAATTGACGTCGCGTACACAAGGACTTTATGGTACCGGTCCGACAGCCGGAACGCGACCGTGGCCGCGAGCACCAACGAGCAAAATCACACCCGTGCCAACCCGCGCTGCATGGCCATCCGGCGCCACGCGCAACGCAAGCACTTCCATTTCTATTCGCGCTGCTCGACGTGGACGTTCGTGCAGAACGTCGCGACGACGCCGATCAGCTGGCGCGCGGAGCACTGGGTGCTCGGCGGCGTCGCGCTCATCCTGACCGCGCTCGTCGGCATCGTCATTCCGGGCTGGGCCAACGCGACGCGCCACGATCCCGCGCCCGCCGCGTACACGACGCTCGCGATCGACGTGCCGCAGCTTCCGCCCGGCGCCGAAGCCGATCCGTCGATCGGCGCCTACGGCATCGGCGCGAATGCGGAGCCCGACTGGCACCGCGTCATCGTGCGCGCCGGCCAGTCGCTCGCCGACATCTTCCACGAGAACAACCTGTCGCCGGCCGACCTGCAGCGCGCGCTGAACTCGCAGGACGATGCGTCGGCGCTGCGCCATATCCACCCCGGCGACGAGTTCGCGTTCGTGCAGGACGCCAACGGCGCGCTGACGCTGATGCGCTTCGACCGCGGCGACGCGGCGCGCGTCACGCTCCGCTTCACGCCGGACGGCGTCACCGAGTCGGTCGACGAGCGCGCCATCGAGCGCCGCACGCAGGTCGCGCACGGCGTGCTCACGCGCTCGCTCTACGAGGCGGGCGCGACGGCGGGCATGAGCGACACGATGATCTGGAAGCTCGCCAACGCGTTCGGCTACGACATCGACTTCGCGCAGGACCTGCGCGAGGGCGACAGCTTCAGCGTCATCTACGACGACGTCTACCGCGAAGGCGAGCATCTGCACGACGGCGACATCATCGCCGCGACCTTCATCAACCAGGGCAAGCGCTTCACCGCGATCCGCTACACGAGCCCGAGCGGCGAGACGCTCTACTACAGCGAAGACGGCCGCCCGCTGCGCAAGGCGTTCCTGCGCACGCCGGTCGAGTTCACGCGCATCTCGAGCGTCTTCTCGGTCGGCCGCATGCACCCGATCCTCGGCTACATGCGCGCCCACAAGGGCGTCGACTACGCAGCGCCGACCGGCACGCCGATCCGCGCCGCCGGCGACGGCAAGATCACGTTCCGCGGCTGGAAGTCGGGCTACGGCAACTTCGTCACGATCCAGCACAACGGCCACATCTCGACCGCCTACGGCCACATGTCGGCGTTCGCCAACGAGAAGCTCGGCCAGCACGTGAGCCAGGGCCAGATCATCGGCTACGTCGGCATGACGGGCCTCGCCACCGGCCCGCACCTCCACTACGAATTCCGCGTCGACGGCGAGCACCGCAATCCGTTGACCGTGACGCTGCCGAAGGAAGAGCCGCTTCCCGAGAGCCAGCTCGCCCTCTTCAAGCAGAAGAGCGCGCCGCTCCTCGCCAAGCTCAAGTTCGTCGACGGCCTGCAGCTCGCGCGCAACAACGACTGACGGCGCGTGAGCGCGTCGCTCTATCTCGGTCTCATCTCCGGCACCAGCGCGGACGGCATCGACGCCGCGCTCGTGCGCTTCGAGCCGCGGCTCGACGTCGTCGCCGCGAAAACCACGCCGTATCCCGACGCGCTCCGCGCGAAGATCCTCGCGCTCGCGACGCGCGATGCCGCGATCGCGCTCGACGACTACGGCGCGCTCGACGTTGCCGTCGGCCGCGCGTTCGCCGATGCCGCGGTCGCGTTGCTCCGCGATAGCGGCGTCGATCGCAGCGACGTCGCCGCGATCGGCTCGCACGGTCAGACCGTGCGGCATCGTCCCGCCGGCGAGCATCCTTTCACGCTGCAGATCGGCGACGCCTCGGTCATCGCCGAGCGCACACGCATCGCGACCGTCGCCGACTTCCGGCGCGCCGACGTCGCCGCCGGCGGCCAGGGTGCGCCGCTGCTGCCCGCGCTGCACGCCGCGCTCTTCGCTTCGCCCGACGCGACGCGCGTGATCCTCAATCTCGGCGGCATCGCGAACATCACGCTACTCACGCCGCGACGCGACGTCATCGGCTTCGACACCGGTCCCGCGAACTGCCTGCTCGACGCGTGGGCGCTGCGCCATCGCGGATCGCCGCGCGACGAAGGCGGCGCGTGGGCGCGGAGCGGGCGCGTCGATCGCGCGCAGCTCGACGCGCTGCTCGCCGATCCGTACTTCGCCGCCGCGCCGCCGAAGAGCACCGGCCGCGAGCACTTCAACCTCGACTGGCTCGACGCTCGGGTCCGGCAAAAGATCGCGCCGGCCGACGTGCAGGCGACATTGCTCGCGCTCACCGCGACGACGATCGCGAACGCGATCCGCGCGAACGCCGGCGACGCGCGCGAGGTCTTCGCCTGCGGCGGCGGCGTGCACAATCCCGCATTGATGGATGCGCTGCGCGAGCAGCTCGCACCGGCATCCGTGCGCAGCACCGCCGAACTCGGTCTCGATCCCGACTACGTCGAAGCGGCCGGCTTCGCCTGGCTCGCACGCGCGCGCCTCGCGGGTGCGCCGGGCAATCTGCCGGCCGTCACCGGCGCGCACGGTCCGCGCGTGCTCGGCGCGATCCACGCGGCGCCGCAAGAAAGCTAGCCGTGCTTGCGCCGCTTGCCGCTGTGCGGCTCGTGCGGCTTGGGATCGTCCTCGGAGAAGAGCGGCGTGCCGTCGACGCGCTCGAATGCGTTCAGCGCCTCGCGGAATACCGCCGTTTCGCTCGGATTCCACGTGCCACGAAGATGCGCGATGTCCTGCCGGTCGCGCCGCGAGAGGTCTTCGCCGCCGAGACCGAGCGCGAAGCGCAGCGCGTTGACGATGACCTGATTGACCGGCCAGTTCCGCTCGACCGCGATCTGCCGCAGGCGCTCGGCGATCGCCTCGTCGACCTCGCGGATCAGGATGTCGGTCATGCGCGTCCCCACCGCCACGGCACCGTGCGGGGATTGTTGCACATCCGGCCTCAGGCCACGCCGGACGTGCGTCGCGAATCCGCGTCCGCGCGGCGCATCGCCCAGATCACCAGCACCAGCGCCGGCAGCCCGATCGCCGCGGTGTAGACGAAGAACGGCGTGTAGCCGAACGCGTCGACGATCGTGCCCCACTGGCTCGCGATCGCCTTCGCCGGGAGACTCCACAATGTGCCGAAGAGGGCGTACTGCGTGGCCGTGTACGCGGTGTTCGTGAGCGACGACATGTAGGCGATGAACGCGGTGCCGGCAATGCCGTTCGCGACATTGTCCATGCTGACCACGGCCGCGAGCCAGCCGAGCCCCGGATGGATGCCGGCGATGTACGCGTACATGAGGTTCGCGATCGTGAGCAGCACCCAGCCGGCGAGCATCGTCCGCAGAATGCCGTAGCGCCGGATCAGCACGCCGGCCAGCAGGGCGCCGCCGAGCGTCACCAGGATGCCGAACGTTTTCGACACCAGCGCGATGTCGACCAGCGAGAACCCGAGATCGAGATAGAACGTGTTCGCCGCGACGCCCATCGTCGTGTAGTTCAGCCGATACGTGATGATCAGCAGCAGGATCGGAATGCCGACGCGAAGGCCGTTGCGCGCGAAGAAATCGACGAACGGGCAGACGACGGCGCCGATCAGCCACGCGACCGCGCTGCGCAGCCGCGCCGGCCAGTGGGCCGAGCGTTCGAGGAATGCGACGACGCGCGCTTCCTGGGCCAGCGTCGCGCGATCGATTTTCGCCTCCGGCTCGTCGATGACGAGCGTCGTGACGAAACCGATCGCGACGCACGCAGCCATCACGAGATACGCGATCGTCCAGCCGTGACCCGCGGCGACGACCAACGCGCCGGCACCGGCTGCGAGCAACGCGAGCTGATAGCCGACCTGATACGTCGCCGCCATCGCGCCCTGCCATTCGCTGCTCACCGCTTCGATGCGGTACGCATCGACCGCGATGTCTTGCGTCGCCGCCGCGAACGCCGTCGCGACGGCGAGCCAGGCGAACCGCGTGACGTCGGACGCCGGATCGTCGAGCGCCATCGCGACGAGGCCGATCGCGATGCCGCATTGCGCGAGCAGCATCCAGCTCCGCCGCCGCCCGAGCGCGCCGATCAGCGGCAGCCGCGTGCGATCGACGATCGGCGCCCAGAAATACTTCAGCGAATAGGCGAGCCCGACGAGGCTGAAGTAGCCGATCGTCGTGCGGTCGATGCCGGACTGGCGAAGGCGCGCCGACAGCGTCGTCAGCACGAGCGGAAACGTGAGGCCCGACGAAAAGCCGAGGAACAGCATCGCGCAGACGCGCGGATGCGCGTAGACGGCGAACGACTGCCGCCAGCTCTGCAGCAGCTCCCTCACGGGGCGTAGTCCACGGTGTACGGTGCGTGATCCGAGAATCGCGGCGTCGGCGCGATCGAGCACGATTTCAGCTTCGCGCGCAGGCCCGGCGTCACGATCTGGTAGTCGATGCGCCACCCGACGTTCTTCGCGCGCGCGGCGCCGCGGTTGCTCCACCAGGTGTAGTCCTCGCCTTCCGGATGCAGCGTGCGGTAGCTGTCGACCCAGCCCGTGCTTTCGACGCAGACGCCGTTGAGCCAGTCGCGCTCGGCCGGCAGGCAACCCGAGTTCTTCTGGTTCGACGTCCAGTTCCGGATGTCGAGCCGGCTGCGCACGATGTTCCAGTCGCCGCACAGCACGTAGTCGCGCCCGCTCGCGAGCCACTCGTCGAGCACCGGCCTGAACCACTTCATCATCTTGAACTTGAACTTCTGCCGATCCTCGCCCGACGAGCCCGACGGCACATACAGCGACACGACGCTGAGATTCCCGTAGCGCGCCTCGAGGTAGCGGCCTTCGGTGTCGAACGGCTTCCAGCCGAGCGTGTTGCGCACCTCGTCGGGCTCGCGCTTCGAGTAGATCGCGACGCCGCTGTAGCCCTTCTTCGATGTCGCGTCGCGATAGAAGCAGTGATGCCCGTCCGGCCGGAACATCGGATCGGCGAGCTGGTCCTCCTGCGATTTCGTCTCCTGCAGGCAGACGACGTCGGCCGACTGCTTGCGCAGCCAGTCGAAGAAGCCCTTGGTGGCGGCGGAGCGGATGCCGTTGGCGTTGAACGTGATGATGCGCATGATGGGGAACGGGATCAGGGAACGGTAGGAGCAAACTTACTATACGATCCCGTTCCCCGTTCCCCTGTCCCCCGTTTCCATGCTCGACAGCCAACGCGCCTTCCTAGACCTCGCCCTCGCGCGCAACGCGCTGCGCTTCGGCGAGTTCACGCTGAAGTCGGGTCGCATCAGTCCGTATTTCTTCAACGCGGGGCTGTTCGATTCGGGCGCCGCGCTCGCGACGCTCGGGCGTGCGTACGCGGAAGCCGCGGCGAACGCCGGGATCGGCTTCGACATGCTGTTCGGGCCCGCCTACAAGGGCATCGTGCTGGCGGCGATCACGGCGGCGGCGCTCGCCGATCATCACGGCCGCGACGTGCCGTTCGCGTACAACCGCAAGGAGGCGAAGGACCACGGCGAAGGCGGCTCGCTGGTCGGCGCGCCGCTCAAGGGTCGCGTGCTGATCGTCGACGACGTGATCACGGCCGGCACCGCGATCCGCGAATCGCTGGCGCTGATCCGCGCGGCCGGCGCGGAGCCCGCCGGCGTCCTCATCGCGCTCGACCGCGAGGAGCGCGGCCAGGGCCCGCTGTCCGCACCGCAGGAGCTCCGGGCCGAATTCGGCATCCCGGCGATCGCGATCGCGCGGCTGACTGACCTCCTCGCCTATGCCGCCGGCAAGGCCGAGCTCGCCGAGCACCACGCGCGCCTCGCCGCCTACCGCGAGCGATACGGCGCCTGAACCTCGGTCCCGGGGCGGACCCTATCCGGGAGGCGCTGTGACTATCGGCTCAGCCCGGCCGGGGCGCCTGTCCTATACTCGGCGCCCGGAGGAATACTGATGCGTTCCGCACTCGTTGCCCTGCTCGCGATGCTGGTCGCCGGCCCATGCTGGGCCGCAAGCCCCCAGAACCAGAAGCACGGCCGCTACAAGTGGATCGACGGCGAAGGCGCCGTGCACTACACCGACGTGCTGACGCCGGAAGCCGCGAAGTTCGGCTACGACGTCGTCAACCCGCAGGGCGTCGTCATCAAGCACGTCGATCGCCCGAAGACCCCCGAGGAGAAAGCCGCGGCCAAGGCCGAGCTCGCGAAGGCGACCTCCGCGAAGGAAGCCGCCGAGACGCGCGCACGCAGCGACGCGCAGTTGCTCGCCGCGTATCCGACCGAGGACGACCTCAAGCGCGCGCAGCACCAGCAGTCCGAGATGCTGGATCAGAACCTCACCTCGGCGCACATCAGCCTGCAGAGCCAGGAGAAGTCGCTCGCCGAGCTCCTGGGTCACGCGGCCGAGCTCGACTCGAGCGGCAAGCCCGTGCCGACGACGCTCGCCAAGCGCATCGCCGATCTGCGCAAGCAGGTCGAGGACCAGCGCTCGTACATCGATCGCAAGCAGAAGGAGCGCGAGGACACGATCGCGCACTTCGACGACGAGCTCGCGCACTATCGCAGCCTCAAGGACAAGATCGAGGCCGACCGGCGCTGAGCCGGCCGGTCAGAACGGCAGCGGCAACGAGGAATCGAGCTTCATCAGCTGCGCGCGGAAGACTTCCTGCACGCGCTTCAGCGCCGCGGCGTTGTCCGCATCGAAGCGCAGCACCAGCACCGGCGTCGTGTTCGACGCGCGCACGAGGCCCCAGCCGTCCGGCCAGTCGGCGCGCACGCCGTCGATCGTCGTGATGCGCGCGCCGTCGAATTGCGCGCGCTGGCGGAAGCTCTCGATGAAGCGGTAGTGCTCGCCCTCGCGCATCGGGATCTTGAGCTCGGGCGTCGACACGCCCTTCGGCAGCGTGTCGAAGATCGTCTGCGGATCGCGGCCTTCGAGATCGCTGCCGAGGATGTCGAGCAGGCGCGCCGCGGCGTAGATGCCGTCGTCGAAACCGTACCAGCGCTCGCCGAAGAAGAAGTGGCCGCTCATCTCGCCGGCGAGCGCGGCGTCGGTTTCCTTCATCTTCGCCTTGATCAGCGAATGGCCCGTGCGCCACATCAGCGGGCTGCCGCCGTGCTGCAGGATCAGCGGCTGCAGGTGGCCCGTGCACTTGACGTCGTAGATGATCGTGGCGCCGGGGTTGCGCGTCAGGATGTCGGTCGCGAACAGCATCAGGAGGCGGTCGGGAAAGATCACCTCGCCGGACTTCGTGACGACGCCGAGCCGGTCGCCGTCGCCGTCGAACGCAAGGCCGATGTCGGCGTTCATCTGCTTCACCGACAGGATCAGGTCCTGCAGGTTGTGGAGATCCGACGGATCCGGATGATGGTTCGGGAACGTGCCGTCGACGTCGCAGTAGAGCGGCTCGACCTCGCAGCCGATGCCCTCGATGACCTGCGGCGCGATCGCACCCGGGATGCCGTTGCCGCAGTCGATGACGACCTTGAGCTTGCGCTCGACCTGGATGTCGTTGGCGATGCGCTGGATGTAGTCGCCCGAGATGTCGAGCACCTGCAGGCCGCCCTTGCCGTCGACGAAGCGGCTCTCGGCGATGCGCCCGTAGAGCGCCTGGATCGAGTCCTCTGACAGCGTCTCGCCGCCGAGCACGATCTTGAAGCCGTTGTAGTCCGGCGGATTGTGGCTGCCGGTGACGGAGACGCCCGAGCCCGTGTTGAGGTGATAGCAGCCGAAATAGACGACCGGCGTCGGCACCGCGCCGATGTCGATCACGTCCATGCCGGTGGAGCGCAGGCCTTCGACGAGCGACGCGACCATGTCCGGCCCCGACAGGCGGCCGTCGCGGCCGACGACGATTTCCTTTAGGCCGCGATCGCGCGCCTCGCTGCCGATTGCGCGGCCGAGCACGCGCGCGATCGCGGGTGTCAGCGTCTCGCCGACGACACCGCGGATGTCGTAGGCGCGGAAGATGCTGCGATCGATGTTCACCGGTGCCTCCGCGGCTTCCTTGGGTTTGCTGGGTCGAGACGGCGCACCGGGTTTCGCAGCCGGCTTCGGCGTGGCGGAGGCGGGAGCCTGCCGCAGCGCTTCGGCCAGCGTCATTTCGGGAGCGGCGGGTTTCTGGGTCAGCTTGAGCGTAGCGATCGCGCGTTGCAGGCCGACGTGACGCAGCCAGAACGCAGCGGCTCCGCCGGCGAGGCAGAGCAGCGCGAGGGTCACGAGCATGCCGAGGCTGCGCGGACCCACGATGAAATAGTCGGGCTCGCCCTTGCCGATGCGCAGCATCGAGTCGGGGATCGGCTCGCCGAGATCGGCGAGCGAGTTGCCGCTGCCGGCGCCGATGCTGGCGATCAGCAGGTCGCCGCGCCCGTCGCCCTGGCGAAGATCGAGCCGCGCGCCCGAGATGTGCGAGTTCTTGAACGCGCGAGCGACGCCGTCGAACGGCATGTACACCATCGCGAACGCGACGATGTCGTTGCCCTTCCTCACCGGCAGCGCCATGACGAGGCGCTGGCCCTTGCCCTTCTCGAAGCGCACCTGCATCGGCGCGGGCGCGGCGTGCGCCTGCGACTGCATCAGCATCTGTGCCTTCGCATAGCCGAACTTGGCGAGATCGCCGGCGAGGATCTCGTCGAGCCCGCGCGAATAGAAATTGACCTCGCGCATGTCGGGCAACAGCCTGCCGAGCGCGACCGTGGCGTTCTGGCGCCCCTGCTCGCCGCCCGCTTCGAGCGCGTCGGTGACGGAAGAATCGGCGAGCGCGGTCTGCACGCGCTGCTGCGACTGGCGCAGCTCCGCCGAGATCGCGACGATCGCCGACGCGCGCACCTGGTCGGCTTCCTGCGCGCCGCTCTCCTGGTTGAAGACGAGCCACGCCTGCCAGGTGAAGAAGATGCCGAGCAGCAGCAGCGCGATGCCGATCGCGAACGGCAGCAGGATGCGCACGGTGTTGCGCACGCGCGCGAGCGCGGCCTTTGCGCGCGTCGCGGTATCCGATTCCGGCCTGCCTGAGTCCATCGCCCCCATCAGCGCTCTCTCGTCACGCCTTCTTCTAGTGGCGGCCGGAACTGCCGAAGCCGCCTTCGCCGCGCGCACTCGGCGCGAATTCCTCGACCACGTCGAACGTTGCGCGCACGACCGGCGCGATCACGAGCTGGGCGATGCGCTCGCCCGGCGTGATGGTAAAGGCCGCGCCGGACCGGTTCCAGCACGAAATCATCAGCGGCCCCTGGTAGTCCGCGTCGATGAGCCCGACGAGATTGCCGAGCACGATGCCGTGCTTGTGGCCGAGCCCGGAGCGCGGCAGCACCATCGCGCACAGGCCGGGATCGCCGATGTGGATCGCGATGCCGCTCGGGATCAGCGCGCTCGCGCCGCCCTCGAGCGTCAGCGGCGCGTCGAGCATGGCGCGAAGGTCGAGCCCCGCCGACGATTCGGTCGCGTACTGCGGCAACGGAAACTCGCGGCCGAGCCGCGGGTCGAGCACCTTCAACGCGATGCGGCGCGACACGGCGGGTTCCATCGTCATGCGCGCCGCACCTGCGAGGCGTGCATGCGCTCGCCGATGCGCGCGAGCAGGCGCTCCGCCAGCGTGCGCTTGTCGGTGCGTTCAAGCTGCTCGCTGCCGCCAGCCCAGATCAGCAGCAGCGCGTTGTCTTCCGACTCGAAGCCTTCGCCTGCGCCGACTTTGTTCGCCGCGATGAGATCGATGCCCTTGCGCTCGAGCTTGCCGCGCGCATGGCGCTCGATGTCCTCGGTCTCGGCGGCGAAGCCGACGATGAACGGCCGGCGCGGCAACGCCGCGACCTCGGCGACGATGTCGGGGTTCTGCACGAGCTCGAGCTCGAGCGGCTTGCCGTCGGTGCGCTTGATCTTCTGCGCAGCGACGCTCTGCGGGCGGTAGTCGCCGACCGCGGCCGCCGAGATGAAGACGTCGTTGTCCGTCGCGCGCTCGAGCACCGCCTCGCGCATCTCGCGCGCGCTGCGCACGTCGATGCGCGTCACGCCCGAAGGCGTCGCGAGCGCGACCGGTCCCGAGATCAGCGTCACGTCCGCGCCGTTCGCGGCCGCCGCCGCGGCGATCGCGTAGCCCATGCGGCCTGAGCTCCGGTTGCCGATGAAGCGCACGGGATCGATGTCCTCGAACGTCGGTCCCGCGCTGATCAGCACGCGACGTCCGTCGAGCACGCGCGGACCGCGCGTTGCGGCGAGCTCGGCGACGATGTTCTCGGCTTCGAGCAGACGCCCCGCGCCGAACTCGCCGCAGGCCTGGCTGCCGGACGCGGGACCCAGCACCGCGATGCCGCGCTCGCGCAG
>Ga0126377_10003654_pt1 | contig 10962 bp, 6 predicted proteins | sample PanSoiMetPlot_22_FD_92647 | JGI IMG/M metagenome (GOLD analysis project Ga0126377, IMG submission 92647) | Tropical forest soil microbial communities from Panama - MetaG Plot_22 | ecosystem: Environmental > Terrestrial > Soil > Tropical forest > Bulk soil | place: Panama | collected 2016-02-17
TACGAAGGCCGCCAAACGCTTTTTCCGCAAGATGTTGAAGGCGCCCAAACATCAATCTCCACGAGTGATCAACGTCGATCAGAATAAAGCCTACCCACCCGCGGTTGAAGAGTTGAAGGAGGAAGGAATACTGCCCTCCGCCTCTCAATTACGACAATGCAAATACCTTAATAATATCCTCGAGCAGGACCACCGATTCATTAAACGCCGAATCAACCCCGGACTCGGCTTCTGCAGCTTCAATACGGCGCGGCGGACCATCGGCGGGTACGAGATAATGAACATCATCAGAAAGGGCCAGGTTGAAGGAATTAGGAAAGGCGACATTCGCGGGCAAGTTAGATTCATGGCCGATCTCTTCAAGGTTGCCGCCTGAACCGAAATAACGTTCAGCATTTTTGTGTCTCAACTTATTTTTTGCAACACAACCCTCCGCCGCCGACAGCGCCGAAGAAGTACTCGAGCGGGCGAGCGGAGCTTCCGGCGACGGCCAGCGATCGTCCGCCGCGGAGTGGCCCGATGTTCCGCCATCGAAGCGACTGCGTCAGGATGGAAACCTGATTCGGCCTTAGAGGAGCCTGCGCGACATTCAGCGAAACGAACGCCAGTAGAGCGCACAGGAACTTACTCACGACGCCTCTCCTCTCTGCGTGGTTGAGCAGGCCCAAGCCGCCTCACGATCTCATCAGCGGACCGTAGCGTGAGCGCGACGAAAGTCAGCGTGCCGTTCGTGCACCCTGCGGTCGGAAGCGTGGGGGCGCCGACCACAAAAAGATTCTCGTGGTCATGCGTTTGTCCATAGCTGTTGCAGACGCTGGCAGCCGGGTCGGTTCCCATGCGGCAACCTCCCGCTGGATGATCCAGATATCCGCCGTCGCTCACGCTCAGGATCTTCGCGTTGTTCGCGCGCCCAAGTTGCGCGAATACGCCGTGAATGTGTTCTTTCGTAATTCCGGCCCTCGATTGCGTGGCGTCGTCGAGCCGGTTGACGATCTTCGGTTGGGGGTCGCCCCACTGGTTGCGCGTCGAAGGATCGAGCGTCAGTTCGCTGTTAAGGCTGGGATGAACGTCATAATACGCCCGTACGCGAGCGCGCCCCCGCTTATTCCGCGCTCGCCAGTCGTTCACGAGATCGTCGCCGAAAAGCATCTGTCCATTGTTGTCCTTGATACGCAGCGCTTCTCTGGGATGCTCCCAAATTCGCAGGTCATGACGGACGTAAGGCTTGTCCTTCGCGCAGCGGAAAAACCGCCGCGAGATCAAACCGTACTGCGGGTTCATCCCCGGATACACGTCGGCGTCGAGTTCGAAAATGGCTGAGGTGAATGCATGTCCATTCATGTATTTGCCGACCTGGCCTGTGCGATTCGCGACGCCGTCGGGGAATCGGGATGACTTCGACAGCAACAGCAGATGCGAACTCCAGGTATAGCCGGACGCCACTGCGAAGACGCGCGCGCGATACTCTACGGTCGATCCGGATCCGTCGCGGCGGACGCCCTGAGCGGCGACGATGTCGTTCTTCGTGTCGTGATGGACCAATTTGCGTATCAGTGTGTGATCGTGCAGCGTGATCTTCTTCTCTGCGAGCAGGCGCTTGAATGTGAAGTCCGGAGAATAGCGCGCGCCTGTCGGGCAGATGTCGCATGTTTTGCAGCGCAGGCATACGCTGCGCCCGTCGTACGGGATGGTGTTCTTCGCCTGCGGCACGCCCTGGAATGGGATTCCGCTTTTATCGCCCCACTCCTTGAGCCGGATCAGATTCCAGGTGAGCGGCATCGATTTCATAGGATAGGGCTGTGTGCGGCGATCTTCAGGAAAGGGACTCGGCTCGCCCGATACGCCGAGGCGTCGCTCGGCTTCGCAGTAATATCGTTCGAGCTCGTCCCATTCGATTGGCCAATCGACATACAGACCGTGCATGGATTTCAATCGGAGGTCCTCTTCAGAGAAACGATTGCATGTGCCGCCCCAGTGCAGCGCCTGACCGCCAACCGCCATGGTCCGCGCGATTCCGCCTTGCGCGGCCTGATCCTCTATGAAGTCGCCGGGCCATGGATTCTCGCCGTACTTGATCATCCGTTCGCGATACTTATCGCGATTTTCGAAATCGAATATGGATCGGCCGGCCTCGACCACGTTGATCGAGAGCCCCGGTCGCAGTTCGGAGAGCTTCTGCGCCAACATCGCCGACGTTATTCCGGCCCCGATTATGCAGACATCGCTTTCGTATACAGGCATAGCAAGGATCCTTATGTCATTGGAGCTGGCCGGGCGGACGAACTCGCCAGGCCCGAGCATTCATCTCTATGAATGGCTGCGCCGTACAGCAAATCCTGGCCCTCGCCGGTCAGGTAGAAATAGCTCATCAAATCGGCCGCGATGTGTTTACCATTCGGGCGAGCCGGCAAGCGGTCAAAGCCGGATTGTCGAAGGGCCTCCGAAATCGCATTCCGTTTGGCGGCGGCGTCCAGCGCCGCAAACGAACCGCCTGCGTTAAGTAGCTTCAATTGCTCTGAATAGCGTGTCGACGGACTTGGCGGCAGCGACCGCACACTGGGGGAGCCATAACCTGTACTGACCTCGGCCCCGGCTTTGTAATCCCGAACCCATTCGACGAAATCATTCGCTATGCCATCGGTCAGCTTCCGCCCCAGGGAAGTTGGAAGGACGACAGCCGCGACTTCGCGCAGTGTCGCAATATCGCTTTCGGACAACGATTCCGATTGCGCGCGCAACGAGCGCGGAAAGAACGCCGGAGCGAGCGTGGTCAATATCCATTGGAGAAAAGGGCGTCGTAGCATCGAATGGTTCCTCCCTGGAGGATCAACCACAAAGAAATGAATAACGCGAAGAAAGAACACAAGAAATCTTCGTGTTCTTCGTTTCTTCGTGGTTGATTCTCATTCTTTTCCAGGCGACCCGAACAATTTCCTGTTTTGATTTAGTTCCCCGCCGAGGCGGCGCCCGCCCCGTCGAGCGCAAACGCGACCAGTGTCGCGCGATCGCCATTACCCGTCGCGATGAGAATGAACTGCTTGCCCGAACGCGCGCGATAGGTCATCGGTGTTCCAAAGGAGCGAGCGGGCAGTTCTCCCTTCCACAGATCCTTGCCTGTGGCCTTATCGATCGCGCGCAAAAACATGTCTTCGGCGCCTACAAACAGGAGTCCACCTTTGGTGACGATCGCTCCTTGCGGGCCGGCGATTCCGAGAGAGTCTGGAAGCTTCGCGCCTACGAGGGCCGGGTTATTCCTGAGTTCCGGCCAGTCTCCGAATGGCCGCCGCCAGGCGATGGCTCCATGATTCAGGTCGATAGCGACCAGATGCGCATACGGCGGTTTGGTCAACGGGATCCCGCGATGAAACGCGCCGTTCGTGCCGGCGAGGTCCCCGCTCCAGTCAGCGTCATTCTCGCTGGCGCGCGGATTACTCGATGAAGTATCCGGCTTTTTGACGCGCGCGATGTGCGGAACATTGGAGGTCTTGACGTACAGTAATCCTGTTTCTGGATCTAATGCGCCGCCGCCCCAATTAGCGCCGCCCAGCATGCCGGGAAGCATCAGCGTCCCCTCGAAAGAAGGTGGAGTGAAAAGCGGACCCAGACGATATTTCTTCATTTCCTTTTGCGCCTCTTCCTTCAGTTCGGGCGTAAGGTCAAAGGCGTCGTCGAGCGACACTCCCTGCGGGACCAGAGCGGGAGGCTTTGTCGGAAAAGGCTGAGTCGGATACGCGCGCTCGTCCGGAATATCGCTCCTGGGAACCTCGCGCTCCACAATCGGCCACACCGGCTTTCCGCTGACTCGATCGAAGACGAATGCGAATCCCTGTTTCGTGAGCTGAACTACCGCATCGATCATTTTCCCGTCGACGTTGATTGACGCCAGCGTCGGCGGCGAGGCCACGTCGTAATCCCACAACCCGTGATGAATCAGCTGGTAGTGCCATTTGCGAACGCCGGTGTTGGCGTCCAGACACACAATCGATTCGGCGAACAGATTCGCTCCCGGGCGACGCCCGCCGAAGAAATCGTTGCTGGGCGTGCTTACTGGCAGGTACAGCAGGCCTCGATTTTCATCCAGCGTCATCGGCGCCCAGACATTTGTATGTCCGGTGAATTTCCAGGATTCCTGTTCCCAGGTCTCGTTGCCGAGTTCGCCATGCTGTGGAATCGTGTGAAAGCTCCACACTTGTTTCCCGCTCCGCGCGTCGAATGCGCGAACATCGCCCGGCGGGTCTTTCTTATATACAAGTCGATCTCCGACGCCGTTGCCGAGAATCACGAGGTTCTTGTAAACGACTGGCGGAGACGTCTGAGTGTAATGCAGCTTGTTGATCGGCCAGATCAACCCCTCGCTGATGTCGACTATGCCTTTGTCGCCGAAGGAATCGACAGGCTTTCCGGTTTTTGCGTCGAGACATATCAGCCGATAGCGGCTGTTCATGAATATCCGAAGCTTATCGCCGTCGCGCCATGCCGCTACTCCGCGGTGCACATAACCGGTGCCGTTCGGGGGCTGGCCTAATTTGTAGGCCTCCGGATCGTAGCTCCATAGTTGAGCGCCGGTTTCCGCGTCGAGCGCGACGACCTTATTGTATGGCGTGCTCAGGTAGATGACGTTATCGATCATCAGCGGCGTGTTCTCGAACATGCCGGGGCGTACGCCGAATTCAGGCATCGGCGCTTCGCCCGTTTTCCACTCCCACGCCTTTCGCAGCTTCGAAACATTGCCGGCGTTGACGCCGGTTAACGTCGAATACTTCGCGCCGCCCTGATCGCCGCCGTAGTAAGCCCACTCGACCATCCCGTTTTTGCCGCCGGAGGCCGAAGATACACCGATCGCAAGAAAGCCGGCGCCAATCAATTTCCGTATTTGTCCGAATGCCGATTTATTCACGTCGCGTCTCCTGAGGAATTCAATAAGACGTCATCGCCGGCGCGCGCCGGCCAATGTCTTTCATCTTCTCCGCGCCGAGCCGCTCGCAGCCGGCGCCGCGGCGCCTGTTCCTTTCGCGCCGCGCGGCAAGTTCTCGTAAACTTTGCCGCCCTTCATCACGAACACCACTCGTTTCACGCTCGTGATGTCCTGAAGCGGATTGCCGTCAATTCCGATGATGTCAGCCTGCATCCCCGGCGCGAGCGAACCGATCTGATCCTGCAGCCGCAACGGCTCAGCCGCGAGCGATGTCGCCGAAACCATCGCTGCCAATCGATGCGCGTTGCAACAGAGCCACGCGCATCGATCTGAGATCGAGTCATCAATTCGAAGAAGAAATCGGCGCCGCATCATCATAGAATGGGTTCTTCATCGTCAAGATGGAATTTTCGATACGGACACGGGTGGGACACACCCGCTTTTTCCTACGGACATGCCCCTGACGACCTCACGGACACGTTGTCCAGGAGCAGCGTGGTCGATTCGTTATTTAATGTCTTCTTGTTGTTCCGGACCCCGAGGGTTATGGTGTGGAGTCCAGAGGGCAGACACCCGAGATCGAGCACGCGCGAGACCGGCCCCGTCGATCGCGGCGTTCCGCCATTGCCGTCGCCGACGATGTGGGCCTGGATTGCGGCGGGCTGCCCGTCGATCTGAAAGAGCATATCGCTGAACTCATCGTTCTCGTAATCGGGGTTCTGGGTCATGTTGAAATCGAAGCTCAGAGTGATGAGCTGCGATGTGGATAAGTTGAACGATCGCCGCCAGCCGCCGGACATGTTTAGAATGGTGGCATCATCGATTCCGCCCACTAACACGCGCAGACCGCCTCCGGTGAAGCCGCCGGGGTTGACGAAGCCGCCGCTCACGTAGTTCGGCTGGTTCGTCCCGAAAGCGTCCTTGACAAAGGTGAAACCATCCTCCCCGGCGTCGAACGTGGACGAAAAGATCGTGGTCGTGAACGAGGGTTGCGGAAGTAGCCATGTGCCGCGTCCGAGCGTTCCGGCGACCAAGAGGTCACGCGTACGGACGTATTCCAGATCGTAGGCCAGCGCCTTAGGGAATCCGCTCCCCAGCAGGCTCCAAGAGCGGAAGCCGCTGTTGGCCAAGGCCACAAAGACGCCGCTGTTTGCCCCAACCGCTACCGCTTCGCCGCTCGCGTTTCGGATGTGCGCGACCGATCGCAGCGCCCCGGGGGCGAGCGAAAGCAAGTTGCCGGTAATATCCGTCCAACTGCCGCCCGCGTTCTCGGTGAGGTAGACAGTGGTAGTATCGATCACGAAGACGGTGTTCGGGTCGGTCGGATCAATAGACATATCGATCACCGCGCGGCCCGTTCCTGTCCCGGGGTAGCTCGCCGATTGCACGAGGTCGGCCGGCGGCGCGCCCGTCCGCACTCGGACGGTGTCAGCGGAGCCTATATAGACAATGTCCGGATTGCCGGCGCCTCCGTAGGCCAATGGATGTCCGCTCCCATTCACCGGAGTCGCAGGAAGCACCTGCCGTATGGTCTCACCCTGATCGAATGATTCGTAGAGGCTGTTCGAGCCGCCGATAAGCAGGCGTCGCGCGTCGACGTTGTTCAGCCGGATCGGCGTCACGAACTGGAACGTCGGCGCGACGCCGCCGCCTACCAGGGTGAGAGCCGGGAAGACCTGGCTTTGGAGAACATTGTTCGCGTCAAAAACCTGACGGCGGAAACCGCCGAGGTTCTGACTGCTCGAATAGCGGCTCGATAGACCGGGAGAGCTGGTCGCGTCTATCGCGACATCTCCGCCGTCGCCCCCGTTTACGGTCACCCATTCGATTCGATTCGGCCCCAGCTCCCGGGCGGCCCCATTGTCCTGGAAGCCACCCATGGCCACGTTGGCGTTGGGGTCGTAGGCCATGCTGTGCTCTTCGAACGCTTGAATGTTGTTGCTCATCGAGAACCAGTCTCCCTGGTTATTTCGCGGGCTGGTGCGTAAGAATATCCCGCCATCATTGACCAGGAGGAGCCTGCCCGCCGCGTCGAACATCATTTCGCGCGAATCAGAGTGGGGTGAAGTGTTGTTCAGGGTCCCCGAACCTTGGAGAGTTGCACATTGGCTGCCCAATGGCTGCGCAGCATTGCACCGGAATATCGCGGTATCGCCTCCCACGTAGACGATGCTCGTGTTGGTGGGATCCACCGCCTCCGACAAGTGCAGAGAGCCCTGGCCGAGGGGATGGGCGTTGGGCACGTCCATCGACGTCCAACTTGTCCCCGCATCCGTCGATCGGAAAAGGCCGGCCAGGCGCCCGGCGTTGACGATTAGCGCGTAGACATTATTGTTGGGCCCGACCGCGAACTCTATGTTGTTAGTCGTGGCGGTGACGATCAGGGCATCCATCGCGGAGTTGCTCACCTTGGTCCAGGTAGCGCCGCCATTGAGGCTGCGATAGACACCATTCAGTCCACCGAAGGCGTCAGCCCCGATCACCCCTGTGAACAGGCGGCTGGCGTTGGCCGGATCGCGGATGAGGTCGTTTGTCATGCCGAAAGGCAGCCCCGTGGCCGAGCCGTTGCCGGACGAGATTTGCGTGAAGGCGCCGCCGCCGTCCGTGCTGCGAAAGATTCCGAGCTGTTCCACGCCGGGAGTGTCGGCGGCATTGACAGCCACTGCGATCCTGGTACCCCGCAGGGCGACGCCCGAGATGTTCTTGCCGGTCAACACTCCGCCGCCATTGAGTGTCGTCCAGGTCGCGCCCCCGTCGGCCGTCCGGAGGAGACCTGTTCTCGGACCGCCTCTACGGCCGAAGCTGCTAAAGCGCCCGATGCCCGCCACGATCGTCTGAGCCGTAGTATCGATCGGATCAAGGTCCATTGCTCCGATCGAGAGGGAGACTTGCGGATCGGTAAGCTGCGTCCAAATGGGCCGGGCGTCCGTGGCATTCGTGGTTTTCCAGATCCCGCCATTAACCGCGCCGATATAGAGAATAGTAGCGTTCGTTGGATGTGGCGCCATCGTGTGAATAGCTCCGGAGACTTCATTGGGCGGTGGCGGATTTGTCTGGTTTACGCCGCTTCTTTTAGGCGCCGGTCCGATTGCCTGCCAGGTCCCCCTAATGGCTTCAGCGACTAGCTGACGCGCCGGCGTCGGATCGGGGACGTCCTGCGCGGTGGCCTCTTTGCCATTGGCTTCTTTATAGGATTCCGGGAACGGACCGTAGAAGGTCGTGTCTCGCAGGGGGAAGCTCCAGGCAACGGCGCCGAAGGCGAGGTCCACCGCCCGAAGGGTCAAGGGCTCCCGTATGATCTTGTCATTGACTCGTATGACGTATGGCCGTGATTCAAAGACGAGTTTCGTGCTGGACACAAAGAATGGCGCTCGCGGAAACGGGCTATGTACCTCGCCGATCCGTCTTCCATCCGCGACGGATGAGATCGTCCAGAGGTACTTCGTTTTCAAGTCGCGGTCGTCTCCATCCACTTGGCTTGTCAGGACGTGCCGGCCGTCCGCCGAGAGGTACCCGACGCCGGGGGCGCCAGAGAGATTCGATGATTGCGATTCCCTGGCCGTATCAAGCCTCGTCAGACGCTCGGCGGTGGTCGTGTCCACGCTCTCGGTCTCGACCTGCCCGGTCTCGATGTTGATCCGCGCCCGGCCTCCATTCGTCTTGCCGGCAGTCGCCGCCGCAGAACGACCGGCGCCCGTGGGCGCTCTGGGCGGAGCTACGCCGGTCAGCTTGTTTCCTTCGACAAACCAGGACAAGACGACGCTCGCATTCTCCGCACTCGCCGCCATTTGCAACGAGATGCCAGGACCGTCGTCGATGGCCGACCAATCCAGACCCGCCGTCGGCACCCGGACCGTTCGCTGCTTCTGCCCGTCGGCAGCTCTTAGTAACATCACCTCGAGATACTGTGAGGCTGGACTCCCCGGCTCCGATTTCGGGGCGTCTTTGAGCGCGACCAGCAGTCCATTCGACACCAAGAGCGGCTTGGCCGCCTCTTCCGTGTACCAGACCGAGCGCCCCGACAGCACGTCGACCGCCCTGGCGCCTCCGCCCGGACTCATCATGTACAGGACGCTTCCATTGGAATCGACGACGACTCCTGGACGCAGCACGAAACCGCCCGCTGCTCCGGCCGGGGCCGCAGCGGGCGGTAGGAACAGCGCATTGGCCCAAAGAACGAACGAGGCCAACAGAAGAGAGAGAATACTGAGGGGTCTTACGATGACACGCATGAATCGCTCCTTTCGAGTTTCCTATGGCCGTTTGCAAATACCTGTACGGTGTGGGGCGATTTGCTTAATCGCCCTGTCTGTGGCCTTGTCAGACTAGGAGTCCAATCAGGAAACTGGCGCGAGTAAACAACTCGCGGCGCCTCTCTTGTAAACGCAATTTCAAACCGCTCTAAATTACAGATCGGGCGCAGTAGGAACAGCAGCCTCTCGTGGAATAACCTCGCTTGCCCGAGATCCACCTATGGCGCCTAAAGATTGGGACGTACAGATTAGGATCGAAACCTAACTTGTAGGTATAGAATTGAGAGAACCGGTATCTTACGTTGGGGCTTTATTTAACTACAGCTTTGATTGCAAGTGAAGAATGATATTAAATAAGTTAGAAGTCTTTTCAAACCTTTGGGAATATCTTGGGAATGTTTTGAATATCTTTTGAAGATATTTTTACCTCTCCCATTTTGCCATCAGGATTGGGTAAAAGCCAAGTCTGTTCTTGTTTCTCCATCGGAATTGCAGATAATCAGACCCATGGCAACGATTCTTACCTATGCTCTGCAAAGCATAGGTAAGGCTATGTGAAGTTCCCGATTATCTGCAGTCAGTTTCTCCAGATTCTCTGAAACCCACATCTATCAATCTTTTCCCTGTCCCTCCCGAAAACCTCGCCGCATTCTCGGGTAGCAAGGCGACATTGCTGCCGCCTCGCCCTGTCCTTCGCCAAAACCTCATCCCGACGCCAAATGCCTCACATTGGTCTCATATAACTCCAGTTAACATGTTATATCCGGTTTTCTCAAGTTATTGAAAATAAAGGCGGATGAGGTTTTGGCGAAGGACAGGATCGGCCACAACCATCGTATCAACGGGTGGATTGGTGGTGAAGGCCGGAGGCGCTGCGTTCTGCGGGCTTAGCGGAAACGCTCCGGGTGAAAAGTTTTTGCTGACACCGTATGGAAAGTAACTGGTAACTCCTCCGAGCGAGCCTTGCCCAAGGTCGTAAAATACTCCAACGCCAGCGCGTAAAGTAGTCCCCCAATTCGGGCTCGTGCGGAGTTGATAGGCGAGTCCCAATCTGGGCGCTACATTCCCATAAGTTGTCTCGTACAGCGGCGTGCCGCGAGGCGCTAAGGTCATTGTGGCCGGATTATTCAGGTCCGTCACGGTGAATGGATCGTTCGCCGAATTCTTGCCTCTGAGCGGGGGATTGACCTCCCAGCGCAAGCCATACGTCACCGTCAATCGCGGTGTGATCTTCCAGGTGTCCTGACCATAGAGCGAGAAGTTTTGTGAGAGAAGCGCGTTACTTTGCGTAGCGCCCGATTGGTCGAATAGAGCCGTTCCCGATAGAGCGCCTCCGGGTGAAGCCGTCACTCCGGAGAATTGCGCAAATTGACGGTAGTAAACTGGACTGCTGAAAGGAGCGAGCCAGCGATAGTCCACGCCAAGCTTCAATTGGTGGCTGCCCTTTGTCACCGATAGATTGTCACTCAGGTTGACCTGGCGTTGCTCGTTCGTTCCTAGTTTGCCCTGCGAGTATTGTCCGGCGCCCCCGATCGCCAATTGGAGAATGCCATTTGCGGACGTATATCCGGAGGGAAACAGAGTTGAATCAGGAACCGGCACGGCTCCGCCGAAATCATCCATCACATATTTTGCGCCTACTCTGTGATTGCTGTAATTCGCCCGCACTTCGTTGCTGATGTCCGGCTTGATCAGTTGCGTGAGCCCGACAGTTAGAGTTTGCACCGAGGATGATACTGAATTCGTCGCGCTGAGGACTGAACCCGTAGAGAAACGGGGACCTCGTTGATCTAA
>Ga0126377_10003655_pt1 | contig 10960 bp, 5 predicted proteins | sample PanSoiMetPlot_22_FD_92647 | JGI IMG/M metagenome (GOLD analysis project Ga0126377, IMG submission 92647) | Tropical forest soil microbial communities from Panama - MetaG Plot_22 | ecosystem: Environmental > Terrestrial > Soil > Tropical forest > Bulk soil | place: Panama | collected 2016-02-17
CCGATGACCGCCGTCAGCGCGTCGCGCAGGTCCACTTCCGATCCCGCCGCGACGTTGGGGAAGATCGGATCTCCGCTCGTTTCACCGAACAGCAACACCGCGCCCGATTGGTCGTAATACGACGGGTTGGTGTATGCGTTGTCGAAGGTCGCCCCGAACGAGAGGCGGTTGTTGCGGACAAGGCGGATGTTCGTCCCGAACTGCAGCGAGTGGCTTCCCTTAACCAAAGACAGGTCGTCGGTGAAATTGCTCACCGGCGTCGTGCGACTGAGGGCGTTGAGGAACTGTAACGGCTGAAAGATGAATCGGAAGAGAATCTGATTCTGGTCCGAGTCGCCGCCGAGCGTAAACGCGTCGCGCGTCAGGCCGTAGCGAAAGTTGTTGACCAGCGCGTTGTTGATCGTCCAACTGTGACCTAAGGCGAGTCCCTTCGGATGTACCCACTGCTCGGGCGCTGGCGTGTCGGGCAGCCAGCGCACACCCGTCACGACATCGTTCTGGTAATTGAAACGCGCGAATAGCGTCTGCTTGCTGCTGAGGTTCGCATCCAGCTTAAGGATGTAGGTGTTCTGGCGCGCCGGCGCTTTCGCGTTGAACCGGAATCCGGCTGTATTCAGCCCGTCGCCGACCGAAGAACTGTTGGCCGGATACCGGCCCGCGGCGGCGGCCAATACGGCCAGCGCCGCCGAGTTCGTCCCCGGATCAACTCCATTGGCCGCCATATAAAACTGGCTGATCTGCGCGCGTGTCAGACAGCGCGCGCCGGAGGGCGTCCCCGAAGGGCAACTCGGGTCGCCGGCCCCGTCCTCGGAGTAATAACGCACGATACCCTGCCCCAGAGTCGGCAGCGGAACCTCCTGAATCACCGATTGGCCCCTGGCCTCGCGGAAGCCCTCGTAGTTGAAGAAGAAGAAGAGTCGGTCTTTCTTGATCGGCCCGCCGATGGCGCCGCCGAAGTTGTTGCGGATGAGCGCCGGCCGCTCGACGCCGTCCTTGTTGTTGAACCAGTCGTTGGCCGATGTGATTGTGTTGCGATGGTATTCATAGAGCGAGCCGTGGAACTGATTGGTCCCCGATTTGGTGATCAGCGAGACCTGCGCGCCGGAGGAGCGCCCCTGATCGGCGTTGGCGTTGGTGGTGGTGACGCGGAATTCCTGCAGCGAGTCCGGCGTCAACCTCAGCGCGCTGAAGAACGCGGCGCCGAGTTGCTGCTCGTTGACGTCCACGCCGTCGAGGGTGACGTTCGACTGGTCGGAGCGCGCCCCGTTGACGTGGCCGCCGCGGTCGTTGTCGGTGGTGGTCCCGGTCGCCGGCGTCACCCCCGTCTGCAGCGAAAGCAGGTCGGGCACGTTGCGCGCGCTGAGAGGCAGTTCGACGACCTTCGTGCTGTTGAAGCTGACGCCGATGGTCGCGTCGGATGTGTTGAGCGTCGATTCACCGCCAGTGACGGTAACGCTTTCGGTCACGGCGCCGACGTCGGTAAACGCCAGGTTGAGCGTGAGCGGCGTGTTGACTAGCGCCTGCACGTCATTTCTGACGATGGCCTTAAAACCGGCCGCCTCGACTCGCACGGAGTATGTGCCGGGCGCGAGTTGCGGGATTTGATAGAAGCCTTCGGACGTCGTTGTCGCGGCGCGCGTGGCGCCCATGGCGTTATTGGTGACGGTCACAGTCGCGCCGGCGACGGCCCCACCGCGCTGGTCGGTGACGGTCCCGGAAATGACCGTGTTCTGGGCCACGCATGTCAGCGAACAGAACGCCAGGAAAGCGACGAGGCTGAACGCCCGTCTCAGTCTGTGTTGTAACATTTTTCCTCCTCAGGGTAATGTTCTTGAAGTGATTACTCGGCCCGCCCATGTCGAATTCGTCCCGGGCGAACCCTGGCAAGGTCTCGACTCGTCTTCTTCCCAATAAAGCGGCGCTGGCGTTTGTTGTCTGTGTTTATTGTGGCTTTGAATCCGTCTACCAGATTGCGATGAGAGTGTAGTGGCGGATGGCTTCCTATGTCATAAAAATTACGGCGGTCAGAGGCCGGATTTCCACGATTTATAGCTCGACGTGAACGTTTAAAAAGGCGTTTTGTAAAACTTGCTACACAGGCGCGCGGCGAGGAAGCTGAAGTAAACGTGGCTGAATACAATTCAATTTTTTACGAACGGAAAGTTCAAGAAGCGGTGGGCCGGATAAGGACGGCTTTGCTGTATTTAATATCTTCACAAGCCACCAAAAACAGAAAGTCGCATCTTACCAGGGCCCCCTGATATTAGAAGGAGGGAATTCGGAATGAAACCGAGAATCAAACAATTAGTTATTGGCGCATTCGCTGCGATTATGGTTCTGTCTGGCGCCTTCGCCACTACGGCCAAGGCTCAAAATAGATTCATACGCAGACCGCATAGGGTTATTGTGGTTCGACCCTACAACCCATTCTGGTATCGGCGCTACGACCCATTTTGGGATCCGTTTTATTCCACCCGCTACAGAGCGGTAGATCCTATCGCCTATCAGCGGGAACAGGGATACAACGATGGCCGTGACGAAGGGAAAAAAGACGCTAAAAAGGGGAGGCCGGCCGATCCGACGGGACACAAGGATTACTTAAAATCCAACAGTCTCGCGTATCGTGAGGCGTTTGTTCAAGGATACAACGAACGCTTCAGGGAAGAGAAGGCTGATATCAGAGAATAGATGAGAGAAAGCCAGAGATAAATAACAGGCTCACGTCAGGATTGAAGCGGGCGGGAACGGAGAACGTTCTCGCCCGCTTTTCTTTTCAAGCCTTCGCGGATTCGACCGCTCAAAGACGCAAAAGCCTTGCCAAACTTGCCGCGATACATGGAAAATCGCGCCGCCTAACCCTGCGAACGATCATCAACCTAAGGAGGATATATTTGTGAAAAGCTCCAGTTGGATCAAATATTTCGCCATAATCACAAGTCTGTTTTTGATCTGGTCCCCACTCAGGTACGCGCAGATCACGGACGCCGTAAGGGCGCGTTACACCAAGTACGAATACCTGATCCCCATGCGCGATGGCGTTCGATTGTTCACTGTAGTCTACACGCCCAAAGACACTTCGCAGCCGTATCCCTTCCTGCTTACGCGCACTCCGTACAGCGTCGCTCCCTACGGCGTTGACAACTACCGCGCGTCGCTCGGCCCTTCAGAGCATTTCGAGAGGGAAGGTTTCATCTTCGTCTATCAGGACGCGCGCGGGCGTTATATGTCAGAGGGCGAATTCCAGCAGGTGCGCCCTTATCAACCGAACAAACGCGGCCTGAAGGATATAGACGAGAGCACAGACACTTACGACACCATCGAATGGCTGCTGAAAAACGTTACGAACAATAACGGTAAAGCCGGAATGATCGGCGTCTCTCAGCCCGGCTTTCACGTAGCGGCGAGCATCATTGATACACACCCGGCGCTTGTCGCCGCTTCGCCTCAGGCGCCTACGGCCGATTACTATCTGGGCGACGATGTTTATCACAACGGCGCGTTCATGCTCGCCGCCAATTTCTGGTTCTATTCGGGATTTCGCCCGCGCGGGAGCGAGCCGCAGCCTCCCGAGCGGCGCATTCCCTTCGATCCCGGCACGCCAGATGGTTACGACTTCTTTCTAAATCTCGGCCCGCTGGCTGATGTCAACCGGAAACTTTTTGGCGGCGAAGCCCGCTACTGGCAGGAAATCGTTGATCATCCGAATTATGACGATTTCTGGCGCGGACGTTCACTCTGGAAATTCATGAACAATGTGAAATGCGCCGTGCTCAACGTCGGCGGATGGTACGACGCCGAAGACCCGGTGGGGCCTTTCCACATCTATCGCGCGGTCGAAAAGAACAATCCTGGAGCGGTCAATATGCTGGTGATGGGCCCCTGGTCGCATGGCGGGTGGTCGCGCGGCGACGGTGATAGATTGGGCAACGTCAGCTTCGGCGTCAAAACGGGACTCTTCTTCCGCGAGCAGATTCAGTTCCCTTTCTTTATGCGCTACTTGAAAGACAAACCGGTTGAATTGCCCGAAGCGTTTATGTTCGCCACCGGTTTGAATGAATGGCGGCGTCACAACAATTGGCCCCCGAAAGACGCCAGGCCAATGACGTTCTGGTTGCGCGCCGGCGAGACGTTGAAAAACGCCGCGCCTACGGAAGAGCGCGCCTTCGACGAATACACGAGCGACCCGAATCGGCCCGTGCCTCATCTAGGCTACGTCACGCCTGGATTCACGTCCGATTACATGACCGAGGATCAGCGATTCGCCTCCCAGCGCCCCGATGTGCTCCTCTACAGTACCGAGCGGTTGGAGGAAGACCTGACCATCGCCGGCCCGATCAAAGTCAGCCTCAACGTTTCGACATCGGGAACCGATTCCGATTTCGTCGTCAAGCTCGTTGATGTCTATCCGGGTGATTACCCAACTCCCGCGCCTCCTCCAGGCCAACCCGTTCCGTCTAACGCCGTGAGGATGGGCGGTTATCAGCAGTTGGTTCATGGAGAGCCGTTCCGCGCAAAGTTCCGCAACGGCTTCGATAAGCCGGAGCCGATGACTCCCAATCAGCCGACCTCGATCAATTTCGAAATGCCCGACGTTTATCACACGTTCCGGCGCGGCCATCGCATGATGGTTCAAATCCAGAGTTCATGGTTTCCGCTGGTCGACCGCAACCCGCAGAAATTCATGGACATTCCCAGGGCCAAGCCGGAAGACTTTCAAAAAGCCACACAGCGCGTTTACCGTTCGCGCGGGTTGAATTCTTCTGTGACCGTGCTGGTTGAAAGCGGACAGACGCGGTTGATCGGAAGCCGCTAGCCTAAGCGAAGACAAGTTTTCGATCACTTTTGGTGTTGCGAAGCTGCGATAGTCTGTCGAACGACGATCTCTTGACACCCGACTGCTCTGCGCGTAGCCTACCGACCGGTAAGTCGTCATCCTTTTATTCTTCCCAAAGCGGTTTTAGCGATAACGAGATTCGAGGAACGAAATCCGCGAGGGCCTGCGAATAAGCGAAAAACCTTTTCGTGTTTCTTCGTGTGGCTTGGCGCCAAATTTCCCACCGGAGGCAAAACATGTGGATACCGAAATTCAAACGCGATGAGAAGAAGGGCATCGAATCGCCCATCCCGACGCAGGTAGTCTCGAATGAAGAGTTCATCCCTCGCCCTCAGAGCGAGAAATTGAAACACGTCGAGCATCTGATCAAAGAGTGGGGCGGCGAAAACGCCAGGAAGGTAGGAATGGAGCGGCGCGATTTCATGCGCAGCTCCATGGGGTTCGCTACGGCGCTGCTGGCAATGAACCACGTCCACGGCAATTTTTGGGAAGTTGACCCGGTCGAGGCGTTCGAGCCTGACGCGACGAAAGAGAAATGGCCGAAGGGTGAATACTTCATCATTGACGTACAGACCCATTTCACCAACGCCTACGATCTGGGAACGGAGCGGCGCGGCGGCGGCGGGTTCCGCAACTACGAATTTCTCAAGAACATGGGCTTCAATCTCAAAGCCGACGCCGAGGCATACAGCTTCGGCAACTTCATGAAAGAGATATACCTCGACAGCGAGACGTCCATCGCCGTCATCAGCGGCGTGCCGACCAGGGAGAAACAGCGCGACGAGAACGGCAAAGTTCTCGAAGGCCCCGAACGCAGCCGCGCCGGATTGCCCAGCTGGCTGATGTCGAAGCGAAAGAAAGACATCAACGATCTGACCGGGACGCAGCGCGCACTCTCCCAGGGCAATTGCGCGCCCAACCATTACTGGGACAAGGTAAAAAACCAGCCCGATTGGCCCGCGCTTTACGAACAGATGGAGCGCGAGGTAAAGCTTTACGGCATTGATTCATGGAAATGGTATTGCCACACCGATCCTGGTCTTTCAGGCAACGGCTTCCAGATTGACGACGAGATGTCGGCGAAGTTTTACGAGAAGTCGCGCGAACTCGGCCTGAGGCTAGTCAGCGTTCACAAGGGATTTTCGTATCAGTCGCGCACGCTCGGCCATCTGGCCAATCCGAAAGATGTCGAGAAGGCTGCGCTGCAAAACCCCGACTTCAACTTCGTGGTTTACCACTCCGCGCTCAAACACGGACCGAACGAGCCGAACTACATTAAGGACAACCAGTATGATCCGACGACCGGCGACTTCCTCTGGCACAACGTGCTAATGGACATCAAACGGCGCAACCCGAAGATCAATAACGTCTATTGCGAGATCGGTTCATCTTTCGGAATCCTCGCCGTCGAAAACCCCGAGATGTGCCAGCACCTGATGGGCAAGAACATCAAGCATTACGGCCCAGACCACGTCATCTGGGGCACCGATTGTCTCTGGTGGGGGTCGCCGCAATGGGCGATAGATTTATTAAAGCGGTTCCAGTTCACCGACGAGATGACCGAGAAGTTCGGCTATCGGAAATTGACCAAAGAGGATAAGGAGAAGATCTTCGGCCTCAACGCGGCCAGGCTCTACAAGGTGGACGTGAAGGCCAAACGCAGCGCGATCTCGGAAAGTATGATCGAAAAGTTCAAAAAGAGAGAGTGGGCCGAAGACGGTACCGGCAAGACCGCCTTAGATTACACCAGCCGTCCTTACGGATGGGTTCGCGCTGAAGAATAATTTGTCAGTGGGTAGTGGGCAGTGGGCAGTGGGTAGTGGGTAGTGGATAGTGGGCAGTGGTCAGTGGTTGACTGGCGACTGAACGCCATGACTTATGACCAATGACTGCTACCCACTACCCACTGCACACTGCCCACTACCCACTTTGACTATCTCATAATTCCCTGCATCGCCGCGTATTCATCGCCGGCGGTTACTTTTCCGTCCAGCATCTTCATCTTACGGTCGGCGAGATGAACGAAGCGGGAGTCATGAGTGACCAGGCAAACAGTGGTTCCGTCGGCATGCAACTGTTTCAGCAGATTCATGACCATCTGCCCGCTGGCCGAATCGAGGTTTCCGGTAGGCTCGTCCGCGAGTAGGATCGTCGGTTTGCAGGCCAGGGCGCGGGCGATGGCTACGAGCTGCTGATGCCCGCCTGAGAGCTGGCCCGGGCGGCTGCGCGCCCTGTCCGCGATGCCCATCATCTCCAGAAGCTCCATGACACGCCCGCGCCGATCGGACGACCTCATATTCGAATAGGCGAGCGGCTGCTCCACGTTCTCAAACACCGTCATATCGCCGATCAGGTTGAAGCCCTGAAAGACGAAGCCGATCTCCTGATTGCGAATTCTCGCGCGGTCCGACAGTTTCAGGTTCTGCACCGGCTGACCGTTGAAGCAGTAAACGCCGCCGCTCGGAGAGTCGAGCAGACCCATGATCGCCAGCAGCGTGGACTTGCCGCAGCCGGACGGGCCGAACACTACGACGAACTCTCCGCGATTAATGGTCAGATCAATGCCGAGCAGAACTCGCGCCTCGACGCTTCCCTGACGGAAAGACTTCGTTATGTCTTCCATCATAATCAGGGGTAAATTCAGTGGCGGTTTCGATCTCATCACTTTTTCTCCGAATGTTCGAGTTGTTCTGACGAGGATTTCGGTCACAGATACGCTTGTGGCCGCGATCTGGTTCAATCGTTTTTCATTCATGGCCGGTCTTTATCGCGCGGCCATCGAGTGTGCTAAAAAAATAGCACACCGATTCTTTTTTGTCACGACTGAAATCATTCGCGGGAGGCCAAGGGGAGTCCTGCCGCTTCCTTAACTTAGGGGCAGACTTGTGTGTGCCCCTACGTTGTTACATCAAAGCCGATTGATCCCTGACGACAGTGAGTGCGATTTCAGCCGTCCGGGTTTCACCGGTCCTTCTAATCATCCTGGAAATCTCGCGCTCCCGCGAAATCTCAGGCTTCCGCCGACAATTACGGCGAAACCAGGGACGGAAGGCGCAAAAATAATCAACAGGGGCATATTATTAGACGACATGGCTTTACCTGCTCTCTAAAATTTCCACCCTCCGGATCACGTCGCCGCGAGCTATGCGATCAACCACATCCATTCCGGCGACGACCTGACCGAAGACGGTGTAACCGCCGTCAAGATGCGGCTGAGGAGAGTGGGTGATGAAAAATTGGCTGCCGCCGGTGTCCTTGCCCGAGAGAGCCATCCCGACCGCGCCGCGGACGTAAGGCCGGGTGTTGATCTCGCAGCGGATTTGATATCCGGGACCGCCTTCGCCGTCGCCGCGCGGATCGCCTCCCTGAATGACGAAATTCGGCACGACGCGGTGGAAAGTCACGCCGTTGAAAAAGCCTCTGCGCGCGAGCGTGATGAAGCTGTCCACAGTGATCGGAGCGTCTTGCGGGAAAAGTTCGATTCTGATCCTGCCTTTGGCCGTGTGAACCGTGGCGGTGACTTTTCTGTCGAGTCGCGCGACGACGCGTTGATAGAAAAGTTTGCCGTGGCCCGTATGAACAACGCCGATGCGGTCTGAGAAATCGCCCGCGCCCATTTGTTTGAGCAGATCAACGGCGTGGCGTCGGACCAGGTGATCCCGGTCGGCGAGCGCGGATTTCACCGTTTCGATCGCTTGTGGCGATTTGTATTTGGAGAGCGAACTGAGCGCAGCCAGCTTGGCGTCGTTCTCCGAGTCAGTCCGGCTTTGCGCGAAAACATTGATCAACGCGTCGAAATTTTCATCGCTCTGCGAGTCGCCAAGCAAACTGGCGACAGTCGCGCGCACGCCGACGTCTCGAAGCGACGCCTGTTGACGCAAAATGTTTGGCATCCTGGCGGGCTTGAATTTGGCGAGCGCGCGCAGAGTCGCAGGCAGAGCGCGAACATCTAACTTGCCGTGATCAGATTCGGCTAAAAGCAGAGAGAGCAGGTTCTGGGCCTTTTCTGTTCGAAGTTCTCCGAGCGCCGATGCGAGGTTGGCAACCCTACGCCAATCACCCTGCGGCAACGAACCTCCGTTGAATGACGCAAAAAACTCCTTCTCGCCCAATCTGGCAACGGCAATTTCTACCTCCGGGCTAGCTCCTACGCCGCCCATCGTCCTGAGTTGGCGCAAGAAAGGCCCCGCGCGTTCATCTTTGATGGCGCCGAGCGCAGTCGACACTTCAAGCAGCAAATTTACCTGCGGCGCCCGCGCTGGCTGAGTCTTCGGCCACCGTCCCAACAGTGTCTTGCCCAAAGCCAGTAACGGCTCAACGGCGCGATTGTCGTTAAACGCGGCTAGCGCGCGAACAGTGTTCACCTTCGCCTGTTCGCCCTCGTCGTTAAGCAGTTTGATCAGCGGCTCGACAGCTCGCGCATCTTTGCTCACGCCTAAGGCCCGCGCCGCGTTCGCCCGCACATTTACGTCTCCGTCATTCAATGCGCCGATCAAATCCGGAACCGCATCGCCAATCGGTTGTCGCAACCGTGCGAGCGCGTTGGCCGATTGCGCCCGAATCCCCGCGCCATTCGACTTCAACAGCCGCGTGAGCGGTTCAACCGACGCCGTCAACCGGATTCGCATCAACGCGGCGATCGTTAGCGAAGTGAGCTGTTTATGTTCGAGAGTCGCCTGGGAATCGGGCAGTTGGGCTATCAGCGTTTGATTGATCCGCTCGACTGCCGTGTTACCCAACGCGTCGGCGTTGGCCTGAACGCCGGCGATTTTACCCAGCGCTTCGACGGCGCTGGCGCGCACGGACGGCGCCTCTTTCTCGCGCTCGACGATCGCCATCAACGATGACACGGCCCGCGCGTCTTCCATCTCGCCGAGCGCGAAGGCCGCCATCGCGCGCGCCGGCTCACTCTCCTCATGCTCCAACATGGCTATGAGCGCGTCGGTTCCGCGTTTGTCGCCGATGCGCCCTATGGCCAGAGCCGCGCGCCCGCGAACCGCCGCGCTGCGGTGTTTGAGCAAGCCGGTCAATTCATCGCCGTTGAGATTGCGCTCGTCTTCAAGTTGGATGATGCGCGCGTGAATGCTACGCGGCATAGCCGTGTTGGATCCTTTGGGTCGCTCATCAGCTGACGCGCCAACAGCAAATACGATCAGGGAAAGGTAGATGAGATTCGCCCTGCTTATTTTCATCGACAATCGTTCTCCCCAGAAAGCCCTGGGTACGCATCGCTTCCAGCGTGCGAGGATTCATAGCTTCATACATTCGATCAATGTATGAAGCTATGAATCCTCGCACGCTGGAAGCGATGCGTACCCAGGGAGCGATTTCAATTACTGTGCAAACCGTTCACTTCTGTTTAGCGTTGGCCGTCGTTCCGCCGCCGGCCTGCGGCGCTTTTTGCGCGGCCTTAGCCTTCTCGACGATCTGCGCCACGTCTTCCAGCAGCTTCTTCGCGTCGTAGACGACGCCGTCCTTTATCGTCCACTTCACTCCGCCGGCGCGTTCGACCTGCCCTGTCTGATCGTTCAACCGAATCGCGCCCGTGCCGTACAACACTTTCAAATTCGCGACCGGGTTTTCGGGGACGATGATCAGGTCGGCCAGTTTGCCCGGCCGGATGAGGCCGAACTCCATCGGTCGGCCCTGCTGCTGCGAGAGCAACTCCGCTCCGTTGAAGGTCGCCGAGCGGATCACTTCGAGCGGATGAAATCCCGCTTCCTGCAGCAGCTCCAACTCGCGGATGTACTCGAAGCCGTAGGTCTTGTAAATGAAGCCCGAATCCGAGCCGGTGGTCACTCGCCCGCCGCGATTCTTGAATTCGTTGACGAAGGCCATCCAGAGCCGGTAGTTGTTCTTCCATTCGACCTCGTCCTGGGTCGTCCAGTTGAACCAGTAGGAGCCGTGGGCTTCGCGGCTGGGCTGGTAGAACTTCCATAGCGAGGGCAGCGTGTAGCGGTCGTGCCATTCGGCGCGCATGGCGCGCATCAGGTCGCGGCTGGCTTCGTAGATGGTGAAGGTCGGGTCGATAGTGAAGTTGAGCTTGATCAACTCATCCATGATCTCGTTCCACTTCTTGCTGCCCGGCGGCGCGGCCTGCTTCCACAATCGCCCGGCCTGGCCGAA